>Ga0302220_10003865_pt1 | contig 10166 bp, 5 predicted proteins | sample II_Palsa_E1_3_FD_194572 | JGI IMG/M metagenome (GOLD analysis project Ga0302220, IMG submission 194572) | Peat permafrost microbial communities from Stordalen Mire near Abisko, Sweden - II_Palsa_E1_3 | ecosystem: Environmental > Terrestrial > Soil > Palsa > Peat permafrost | place: Sweden... | reverse complement strand
GGTCGACGACGATCGGCTGTGCCATGCCATAACGATTGATCGTAAGAACGTGGCTCGCCGTTGGCGGCAACCCACCACCTCCAACGATGACCGTCGTGGCACCGATGCCTGTCCCTCCACCTCCAGAGCCGACGGCTGCGAGGATATCGAACAATCGCCGTTGTCCACCAACTATTGGCACAATTCCGTGCAGCTCTCCTATGACCGTGACGATCTGATTGGGAGAGTCCGTGATCTGAATCGACACCTGCGGATCACGAAACATACCGCCTGCCTTCAGCTTCTGTGCAATTACATCCTGGGCCTGACGTACGGTGAGATCGTTGACGGCTACGTTCCCGATAAGGGGGAGATCGACGGTTCCGTCAAGGCCGACACGGACTACAGGCGCGTAGTCTATGTTGCCAAAGATCCGGACCGTAAACACATCCCCGTTGCCGAGATAGACGTCTCTGCTGGCCGGAAAGAGAATCGCCGGATCGGTAGTGAGCGTGACGGGGGGATTCTCTTCCGTGTTGATCCCGAGTGCCGGGCCGCTGAACTGCGCCTGCGAGACACGGCCGCAAAGAGCCATCAGAAGAAGGAAAGCTGAAACAAACGCGACCGTGCGCTGGCCAAATTGATCCCTCTGCCATGTTGCGTCAGTTCGGAGACCGTGGTGTTTCTGATTCATCGCTTCGTCTCCCCGGCGTTGGTGTGCTCGTCTGCGGCAGCCGGCTGCGACTCCCAGCTGTCGGAGTCCACGCTTGCGTAGGAGTAGCCCGAATAACCGTAGTAGCCGTAGTACTCCGGCGAATTCAGATCGACCGCGTTCAGCACAATTCCGGTAATGGCCGCGCCGGAGCGGAGCAGCAGATCTCTGGCCCGGCGCACCACATGCTTGCTCGATTTGCCATGACGGACCACCAGCACCACGGCGTCGGCTTCGCGTGCCAGAATGACGCCGTCGGTTACCGACAGGATTGGCGGCGAATCGATCACGATATAGTCGTACATCTCTCCACAGCGCCTGAGGATGGTATTCATGGCATCTGAACTTAACATCTCCGTGGGGAAGGGTGGCACCGGTCCGCTCGGCAGGATGTCCAGGTTAGGAATCTCGGGAATACGCTGCACGGTGTCTTCGAGCCTGGTGGCACCGGTCAGCACTGTCGTCAGGCCGATCTTGCCGTTCAGCCCGAAGCGGTGATGGATGTTGGGTCGGCGAAGGTCGCCGTCGATCAGCAGAACCCGTGTATCTCGTTGTGCCAGAATCGCTGCGAGATTGCTCGCTGCCGTTGTCTTTCCTTCCGACGGCGTGGCACTGGTCAGCACAATGAACTTCGGTGGCTTGCCCGTGCTCGAGAGCAACAGCGACGTGCGGAGCGAACGGAATGCTTCTGCAAACTGCGACTTCGGTTGCGTCAGAATTCCGATATTTCGTTGCGCAGTAGTCAGGGTTGCGGCCTGATCGACTGACGATCTGCGCGCTCGCGGAATGATGGCCAGCGACGGCAGCTCCGTGATGCTTTCGATCTCTGCGATGCTTCGCAGGCCGGTGTCGAGGCTTTCCATCAGGAAGGCGGCTACGATGCCCGCCAGGAGGCTGAAAGCCAGGGCCGTGAGGATGACGGTCGACTGTGGCCGCAAGACGGGCTGAGCCGGAGGCAACGCCTGGTCGACGACATCGACCTCCAGCGACTCCAGGCCGGACTGCACGCTCGCGGTTCGCAGACGCTGTTGGAGGCTGTCATAGAGTGTCCGGTTGGCCTCGTACTCGCGCTCGCGCAGAGTGTACTCTACCAGCTGGTCTCGCAGCTTGTAAGCATCGGTCTTCTGTGACTCAAGCGCCGCGGTTGTCTGATCTTCATTCGCCTTCGCAACCACGTAGTTCTGCTTCGCCTGAACAATGAGGCGATTCTGTTCGTTATCGATCTCTTTCGTCAACTCGTCGATCTGAGCTTTCATTGCCAACGATTGAGGATGTTTGGGCCCAAGCGAAGACTCGAGCATTGCATAGCTCGCCCGCGTGGTCGCTAGCTGACTGCGCAGCGAACTGAGTTCGCCCGCTGAGGTTCCCGGCGTCATCTCAATCGCGCCTTCGATCGTATTAGGATCCATTCCGCTGATAACGCGGAAGCGTGCTTCGGCGATGATGCGGGCCAGCTTGGCCGCGCCTGCTGCTCTGGCCAGATCATCAAGTGATGCGCTGATCTGGTTATGCGTTGGGTCGAATCCCAGGATGCCCAGACGACGTTGCATGTCCATCATCTGTTCCTGCGATGTCTCAACTTCGTGCTTCAAGTCTTCGAGAGTGCCGGAGAGCCAGACAGAGGCTCGCTTCGACGATTCGAAGCGTGTCTGATAGCTTCTCTGAACATAGTCGGAGATGACCTTGTTGACGATATCGGCAGATAGTTTTGGGTTGAGGCTGCTGTAGCTGATCCGGATAATATCGGTCTTCGGAACTATAGTGACGTGAAGGTTACTCTGCAGGCGATGAACGGTATCCTGCCTGGTTTCGCCGTCCGCCAGATTTGCACGCGGATCTGGCGCTTTCTTCTTTTCAAGGAAATCTGCATTGTTCGCAAGATCCAGCTCTCGACAAACAGTCAACATTAGCGAATCGCTTTTGAGAATCTCGATCTCGCTCAACATCTTCGAATTGGCGTCGCCGCTGTACTCCTGAATCGAGTTGACCCGGTATTCGTTCGACGAGCCCGACCTTACCTGAATTCTTCCATACGCCTCAAACAGCTTCGGTTGCGACTCAGCCCTGAAGATTCCGTATGCCAGGCCCAGGAGAACAGCGATAATCAGGACCAGCTTGCGTTTCCGCAGCACAATAAGGGCTTCAGAGAGCGTAGTATCTGTAACCGTTGTACTGAACCCTGCCTGGTTCGTCTCCGGAACACCCACATGCGGCTGCTGCGTATTTGTAGAACCCATTTCTCCTAGTCTACCCGACAGGACCTTTGGGAAGGCAGATTAGATGAAACTCGGAGCCCTTATGCTCCAAAAGTGTTACTGGCTCCGTGACACTCTTCATTTTTTATCCCCTTGACGAGAACCCCAACATTATCAGTTCGCAAGCGAATCGAACTGGAATTACGTGTCCCTCCGGCGTCGAGGAGCGGCGACTAGTGAAACGACGGGTACGTATGTAACTTCGGGTACCAGGTAAGCTGCACAGCGATTGAAGTATCCTTCTGCAGCCCCGGCTTGTAAACCGGAGCCTTCCAGCCCTCATACTGAACCCACGCGTTCAGCTCGACGTCTCTTCCGAGCCTCTTCAAGGCACTCGCCTTGAACTGGTTCTGCGTCGTTCCACCGGGAACGAAGTTGAAAGGCGTCTTCTTATTCAGATACTCCAGTTGCAGCCACTCATTTCCCGACAGATGATAGGTCAACCATGCCTGGCCACCCTTCGCCTCACGCCCAATCCAGTCCCCCATGATGAATCCATTGTTGGTGTATCCCTGTCTCTGAATGGTCTCCCAATAGGCAAACTCGCCTTTTGCAGCCACGGAAACGCCAGGATCCGTCGATACGGCCTCCACCCTGAAATCCAATTTCCTGATCCCGGGAATCTGCGAAAGATACAGCCCCGTTCTGTACGATGCCCGGCGAGGAGCGCTGATGGGTGTCACATCGTCGTGACAGATCGAATCCACGACGAAGGTTACATACTTGCGCAGGAAGGGAAGGCGGTAGGAGGCGTTGAAGTCGCTGAACCTTGCCCCAGGATCGTCTCGACCCTGTTTCTCAGCCCCGACGGTATCGTTCGGGTCGAAGAAGCCACGCAGAAAGGTATGCAACGTGACCGGCGCGTGGCCTTCTCCTCCAAAGATGATCGTTCGTGAAAACGCGAACTCGAAGTTGTCGGTCGGGCGGAACGAAAACATCTCCGAGTGCACCCAGGGATCTCGTGGAACAGTATGCCCTTTCAGATCGCCGTAGAAAAAGTCGTAACGAACCGGTCCCAGGAGCTTCGAGACGAGAGGGATATATAGAGGCTCAACCCGGTTGATGCGAAAGGAGTAGATGTTCTCCGCATTGTTGGACCACGCCATCGAACTTCCGGCGGCGGGCCCAAGCCATGCGTCGCTCTTGCCGCCTGAGACCTCATGGCCCAGCACATGCACCGAGGCATATGCTTCTACCAAGCGAAACGGGTTCTCCTCTGGAATCGGACCGAGGGGAATGGTGGTCTGGGGACCCGGGAAGGGAGAGATCTGGTCGATCGTTGAAAGAAGATTCGCCAAGTCGAAGGAGTATCCCGTGGCCGAGGGCGCGTGCTGGTACTCTCCGCGCACATACAGCGACAACGGCCCCCACTCTTCGACGGTGGAAGCCCCAACAATGCTGTTGAAACCGCTTTGGTACGGCCGCCCGTAGTCATTATTGATCGTCTGGCCGAGGTGGTAACTGTCCCGTAGGATCGGCCCGTCGATCCCGAGAAGGCGGGTGTAGGACGAGTCGAGGCCGTAGACGATGTTGCGATCGACGAGGCCCCCATCAGGGTTTTCTTCGCTAATCTCGTGCAACAGCTTCGCCAGAATCGACTGGGCTTCTTCATTGTCGCTGTTGATAATGTCGCTCCGCGACGCCTCAAGCATATGCAACATGCTTCTTCGCGTGTAAGGACGCATGCTCAGAAACATGGTGTTGACGAATCCCATGGAATAAAGCCGCGACAAGGCTGGGTACATCCAACTGTCCACAGGGATATATGTTGACCCAAGGCGGTCCGGCGGGGGCTTGAGGTCCTCGGGAGCGTAGCCGGGATAAGCGATGTAAGGCTTCTCCGGGGTTGTCTGCTCGGGTGGAACGACCGGCGGAGGTGTTGGCTTGGGAGGAGCTACCGAGGTGGGCGTCTGTTGCGGGGCCGTTGCTGGGGCTGTAGGAGACTGTGGTTGCACGGCATACGGTGGATCGCTCGGGACGCTTTGAACCGGAGTTGGAACGGGTACAGCCGTTGGTGGTGGAGCGGGAGAGGGCGTAGGCGTCTGCGCGATCGCTGCCGATGCGGTGCATAGACTCAGCACCGCAAAACAAAGAGAAGCTTTGGTCCGCACTTACACCTCAATCCGGGGCTTTGAAACGCCGACACCAGTGTAACCGCGTAAGCCATCCGGATCAGGTTTACCAACTGATGACGGCGGAGTTCATTGTTCAGTGGATGAAATGCGTTTGCGAAGCCGCTCTCCGGCATTTTTCATCCAGGCTTCGGTGCAGACTTTACGACCGAGCAAAAAACTCTTCATCTGCAGCAGGGGATCCTGAGTTGAGTCTTCAGGTCGCTCCACCCGATATCCTTTGCATTCAATCAGAACCGGACCGCCTCCCCCGCGGATTCTACCGAGCGACTCCTGCGTCACCCTATACAAAGCGACCGCATCGCTGGCGTCCACCGGCATTCCTGGCATCCCCCAACCGCGAACCTTCGCGCTGAGCTGGTTTACGCCACCTTTATCTTTGCCTTTGCGTGGTAAGACCACAAAGATCATTGGCAGTTCAAGCCTGGAGGCGAGTTCGATCACTTCACGCCACTCTTTCTTTCCCAATTCGTCATGGCCAACATAAGCGACGACGAGACTACCTCGCTTCAACGTCTTGAACGAGAGAGCCGCGCCCATCGCAATGCGCAATCGGTCGCCTGCATCTTCCACCCACGGAAGTACCCGCGCGAGCGCACCCTCTTTGGCAAGCTTCTTCTCGTCGATCTTTCCTTCGTGAAACTCCGCGACACGTTTAAGCAGGGAATCGATCTGCAGCTTCGACTGCGCGCCAGCGATCAGATCCATCACCACGCCTGGCTGCGAGTCGCTCACCAGATCTCCCGGCAGCAGGTCAAGAGCCGTACTCACCCGGCAGGCCTCCTCCCCTTGCGTGGACTCCAGTCTTCGTCGGGCCTTCACCTTCTGCTGCAACCCGATAATGTGCTCGTCCAAAGCTCGCGCGTCGGCCATCACTCCATACATCTGCAGCAATTTCTTATTAGGCACCAACGGATTCTCATACGGCTTCGCGTCGCTCAACAAACCCTCCAGGCAAATCTCAAGTTACAAAACGAGAGGGTTCCACAAGGAACCCTCTCGTCATCAAATCACTTCAAAAGTAGCTAGGCTCGCGCCGGATCAGCTGCTTCTACATCCAGTCCAAGCTCTGCCAACGCCTTCTGCGCCGTCTTCGGTTTGATCTTGCCATCACGTGCCAGCTTCGACAACGTAGCTCCAGCAATAGCCTCTGCGCTTACTTCGAAGTGTCTCCGCAGATGCTCGCGATTGTCGCTTCGCCCGAAGCCATCCGTCCCCAATGTCACCAGCCGCGAAGGTAGCCAGGGCGACAGCAGATCCGGCACCGACTTCATGTAGTCGCTGGTAGCGATAATCGGTCCAGCCGAGCTTCCAAGCGCCTGCAGCACATACGGAACCTTCTCCTTCTCCGCCGGATGCAGCCTGTTCCAGCGCTCGACAGCCAGCGCGTCGCGTCGCAGCTCGGTGTAGCTGGTTACGCTCCACACATCGGCGTGAACGCTGTACTTCGAAGCAAGAATCTCCTGCGCCCGGAGTACTTCATTCAGGATCGGCCCGCTGCCAAACAACTGCACCGTCGCCTCACCAGCCGCTGGCTTCAGCTTGTACATGCCACGCAGAATGCCCTCGGCCGAACCCTCCGGCATAGCCGGCATTACATAGTCCTCGTTGTACATTGTGATGTAGTAGAAGCAGTCTTCGCCCTTCTCATACATCCGCCTGATGCCATCCTGAATCACTACCGCCAGCTCATAGACAAACGCCGGATCGTACGTGATGCAGGTCGGCACCGTGCTGGCCAGCACAATGCTGTGTCCATCCTGATGCTGCAAGCCTTCACCGAGCATCGTCGTGCGCCCGGCAGTGCCGCCCATCAGGAAGCCTTTGCCGCGTGAGTCTGCGAACGCCCAGACCATGTCTCCGATGCGCTGGAAGCCGAACATCGAGTAGTACATGTAGAAGGGAATCGCTGGCACCTTGTAGTTCACATAAGCTGTGCCCGCCGCAGTAAACGATGCCATCGACCCAGTTTCGGTGATGCCCTCCTCGAGAATCTGGCCGTCTTTATCCTCGCGGTAGTAGAGCAGCATATCCGCATCGTGGGGTTGGTACTTCTGCCCCTCATGCGCGTAGATTCCAACCTGCCGGATCGCCGACTCAAGGCCAAACGTGCGGCCCTCGTCCGGCACGATCGGTACAATCAGCTTCCCGATCGCTGGGTCCTTCATCAGGTGCCGCAGAATGCTCACGAAGCCCATCGTGGTCGACACCGCGCGCTTGTTCGAGCCCGCCGTCCACTCGCCAAAATAATCCAGCTCTGGAGCCTTGAAGTCGCTCTTCGGGACCTCGCGCGTCGGCAGATACCCACCGAGCTCTTTGCGACGCTGCTGCATGTAGACGATCTCAGGAGAGTCCTGCGCTGGACGATACGGTGTGCCCGACTTTGCTGCTTCCTCCGGAATCGGAATCTCGAAGCGCTTCACAAACGCAGCCAGCCCATCGTCAGCCAACTTCTTCTCCGAGTGCGTCGCATTGCGTGCCTGCGCCGAACCAAGTCCATGACCCTTTACCGTCTTCGCTAGGATGACCGTTGGGCCGCCTTTGTGTTCAACCGCACGCTTGTAAGCGTTGTAGATCTTCAGCCGATCGTGACCGCCGCGATGCAGCAGCCCGAGCTGCTCATCAGTCATATCCTTCACCAACTCCAGCAGCTCCGGGTACTTGCCGAAGAAGTGCTCGCGCAGGTAGGCACCGCCCTTTGCCTTGAAGGTCTGGTACTCGCCATCGACGCACTCTTCCATGCGGCGCAGCAGCAACCCGGTATGGTCGCGTTCAAAGAGCGCATCCCAATCCGAGCCCCAAACCACCTTGATCACATTCCATCCCGCGCCGCGGAAGACGCCCTCAAGCTCGTCGATGATCCGCTTGTTCCCACGCACCGGGCCGTCAAGTCTTTGCAAGTTGCAATTGACGACAAAGATGAGGTTGTCCAGCTTTTCACGGGCTGCCACCGAGATCGCACCGAGGCTATCGACCTCGTCCGTCTCGCCGTCACCTACGAACGCCCACACCTTGCGGTCGGTTTGTTCAATCAGCTTGCGGTTTTCGAGGTAGCGCATAAACCGCGCCTGATAGATCGCATTCAGCGGCCCAATGCCCATCGACACCGTGGGAAAGTTCCAGAAGTTCGGCATCAGCCACGGGTGCGGATACGAGCTCAGCCCCGGCGTCTCTCTTAGTTCATGCCTGAAGTTCTTCAGTCGGTCGTCGTCGAATCGCCCTTCCAGATAAGCCCGCGCGTAGACTCCCGGCGAAGCGTGTCCCTGAAAGTAAATAAAGTCTCCCGGCTGCTCTTGTCCGCCAGCCGTGTACTTCGCGTGGAAGAAGTGATTGAACCCAACCTCGAGCAGCGTGGCTAACGAAGAGTACGTCGAGATGTGCCCGCCGATGCCAGCGTCCTTCTTGTTCTGGCCGTGCACCATCGCCATCGCGTTCCAGCGGATGAGGCTTTCGACCTTGCGTTCCATCGCGCGGTCGCCTGGATACGGAACTTCATCATGCTTTGGAATCGTGTTGCGATACGGGGTTGTCAGCTCGCTTGGCGTCGGGACACCAGCCTCTTGTGCGCGTTTGCGCAGGGCTACCAGCAGCTCGGATCCCTGCTCCCAGTCCGCAGCAACGACGTCGTCAAACGCTTCAATCCACTCGGAGACTTCTGCAGTAAAGTCCTGCTTGGCGGCTTCTTCCAGTTTGGTTGTCATAAGTCTTCCATGCTCCCACGCTTATAACGATATAAGGCTTGCGTGAAAAAACATAGTCCTGCGGGACGGGCCTCCTGCGCGGAGGGCGGTCACTTCGTGACTTGTATACCTTGTCTCGGTGGGCTGACGACCACCCGAACCTCTAAGTCGAGTAATCCGCATTGATCCGCACGTACTCTTCCGTCAGATCGCAAGTCAGAAACCGGCACTCCGCCTCGCCTAGTCCCAGGTCGATCAGGATCGTGTAATCCCTGGCTTGCATCTCCGCATGCGCAGCAGACTCCTGAAAAGCAGCTGACCGCACCCCAAGCTCAAACACCGGCTGGCTCCCAATCGTGATGTTCACCAGCGCAGGATCGAACGCCACACCGCTGTATCCAGCCGCAGCCAGTAACCGCCCCCAGTTAGGATCTGCGCTCGACCATGCTGTCTTACACAGCGGGGAATGAGCAATCGCCTTCGCGATCTGCTTTGCCTCCGCCTCTGTCCGCGCCCCGGCAATGTGCAGCGTCACTACGTGCCCCACGCCCTCGCCGTCATCGACGATCTGGTAAGCCAGTGATCCGCAAACCAGCTTAAGCGCATTCGCAAACGGCTCCTGCGTACGGGCATCGAGCTTTACTCCACTCGCTCCACTGGCGAGCAGCAGCACCGTATCGTTGGTCGAAGTATCGCCATCAATCGAGATCGAATTGAAACTCCGCTCCACTGCCGGTTCCAGCAAGCTGCGCAACTGTTCGCTCTCCGCGGCGACATCGCTGAACAGATAAACCAGCATCGTCGCATGGGCTGGGCCCACCGGTGCACCCAGCTGCGGATGAATCATCCCCGCACCCTTCGCCACGCCAAAGATTCGCACCTCTACCCCATCGACATCGACCGAAGCCCTCGCTACTTTCATCTTCGTATCGGTCGTCATGATAGCCCGCGCAAACGACTCGGCGTGCTCGACCGTCTCGCCCATCACCTGTTCCAGCTCCGGCAGAGCGGCAATCACCTTTTCCGCTGGGAATGGAACTCCGATGATCCCGGTTGAAGAAGGGAAGACCTCGTCGAAGATGCAGTGAAACCGCTCTGCCGCAGCAACACAGGTTTGGACACAGGCATCAATCCCCGGCTGCCCCGTCGCGCAGTTTGCATTTCCAGCATTCACCAGTACCACGCCAACGTGACCGCCGGTCGAAGCCATGTGCCGCCGCCCCACCGTCACCGGCGCGGCCACCACCTGGTTCTTCGTAAACATCGCTGCGCTATTTGCACTCTTTGCTGCAACCGCGATGGCCACATCGGCATTGCCGCTCGCTTTGATTCCTGCCTTCACCGCACCCCAGACAAAACCCTGAGGCAGCCCCTGCGACTTCAACAGCTCGTCACTCATATTCTTTAC
>Ga0302220_10003862_pt1 | contig 10177 bp, 8 predicted proteins | sample II_Palsa_E1_3_FD_194572 | JGI IMG/M metagenome (GOLD analysis project Ga0302220, IMG submission 194572) | Peat permafrost microbial communities from Stordalen Mire near Abisko, Sweden - II_Palsa_E1_3 | ecosystem: Environmental > Terrestrial > Soil > Palsa > Peat permafrost | place: Sweden... | reverse complement strand
GATTATATTGCCGGCACGGTGTCCGGTGCACTGCCGAAGCGCGCCAAAATTCGGATGTCTTCCCCGATCCGGTCGACGGCATGAAAATTCAACATAGTGCGCTCGGCCAGCGTTGCCGGCGGCTCGATACCAAACATGCCGGGGCCGCCGCCGAGCAAAGTGGGCGCGAGATAAGCCAGTACTTCGTCGACGCAGCCTTCGCGTATCAGCGAACCATTGAGCTTGTAACCCGCTTCGACATGCAGTTCATTGATGCCGCGCTGGCCCAACCATTGCATCAGGGCCGGCAGATCGACTTTGCCGTCAGGGTTGGGTAAGGCGAGGATTTCAGCGCCGCGCGCGCGCAGCGCCTCGGCTTTTTCTTCGTGTATCGGGTCGATGGCGGCACAGACGATCAAGATCGGCTCGCCTTGCAGAATGCGTGCATCCAGGGTCACGCCGAGTTTGCTGTCGACCAATATGCGCCAAGGCTGGCGCGGGGTTTCGACTGCTCTGACCGTCATCAGCGGATTGTCTTCGCGCACCGTGCCGATACCTGTCAGCACGGCGCAAGCGCGCGCGCGCCAAGCGTGGCCGTCGGCCCGGGCAGCAGGCCCGGTAATCCATTGGCTTTCGCCGCTGGGCAAGGCGGTGCGACTATCGAGGCTGGCGGCGATTTTCATACGCACCCAGGGGCGCCCGCGTGTCATGCGCGAGACGAAGCCGATATTCATTTCCCGGGCTTCTTTTTCGAGCAAGCCGCAACGTACATCGATACCTGCCTCGCGCAACATGGCCAGGCCGCGCCCGGAAACGCCGGGGTTGGGATCTTCCATGGCGGCAATCACCCGGCTTAGCTTGGCCTCGATTAGCGCGTTAGCACACGGTGGCGTGCGTCCAAAATGGCTGCAGGGCTCCAGCGAGACGTAGGCGGTAGCGCCACGCGGGTCGTTGCCGCGCGATAGCGCGTCTTTCAGGGCGCGTACTTCGGCATGATCCTGTCCAGCCGGCTGCGTATAGCCCTCGCCGATAATATGCTCGTCTTTGACCAGCACGCAGCCTACCCGCGGGTTAGGGGTGGTCGTGTACAGACCATTCGCCGCGAGCGTCAGCGCGCGTTGCATGTAGGTGAAGTCGATGTCTGAGAACATTGCTCAATCGGCTAGTTTGTCAAATACGCGGCGCGCGATCTGCACGGTTTGTGCAATCACGTCGTCGTCGTGGGCGCTCGACACAAAGCCGGCTTCATAGGCCGATGGCGCAAAATATACGCCGTTATCGAGCATCGCATGGAAAAAGGCATTGAAACGCGCGATATTGCATTGCGATACTTCGGCGAAGCTGCCCGGCACCTGCTCGGCAAAATACAGCCCGAACATACCGCCCAGGCTGTCTGTGCTGAAGGGCACGCCGGCCGCCGCCGCCGCGTCGGCCAGTCCATGGCTTAGGCGTGCAGTCTGGGCGGCAAGCCGCGCGTGAAAGCCCGGTTCCTGGATCAGGCGCAAGGTGGCAAGACCTGCGGCGACGGCGATCGGGTTACCGGACAGCGTGCCAGCCTGGTAGACACCGCCCAACGGCGCCAGATGCGCCATGATGTCGCGTCGGCCGCCGAAGGCCGCGGCCGGCATGCCTCCGCCGATAATCTTGCCCAGACAGGTCAGGTCGGGCTTGATGTCGAACAGTGCTTGGGCCCCGCCCAGCGCGACCCGGAAGCCGCACATCACTTCATCGAAAATCAGCACCGCGCCGTATTGCGTGCATAAATCGCGCAGCGCTTGCAGGAATTCCGGCGTCGCTTTGATCAGATTCATATTGCCGGCCACCGGTTCAACGATGACGGCTGCAATTTCGTCGCCCAGCGAGGCAAAAACCTCGGTCAGCTCGGCGATATTGTTGTATTCCAGCACGGTGGTGAATTGCGCGATTTCGGGCGGCACCCCGGCCGAAGTCGGATTGCCGAAGGTCAGCAGGCCCGAGCCGGCCTTGACCAACAGGCTGTCGGCGTGGCCATGGTAGCAACCTTCGAATTTAATGATGCGGCTGCGCCCGGTGTAGCCGCGCGCCAGCCGCAGAGCGCTCATGGTGGCTTCGGTGCCGCTGGAAACCATACGCACCTGTTCGATCGACGGCATCAGTTTGCAAATTTCCTCGGCCAGGACGATCTCGCCTTCGGTTGGCGCACCAAAGCTGAAGCCCGAGGTCAGCGCTTGCTGGACGGCTTCGAGCACGACTGGGTGCACGTGGCCGACGATCATGGGGCCCCAGGAGCCGATATAGTCGATATAGCGCTGGCCGTCGGCGTCCCAGAAATAAGCGCCTTCGGCGCGCGCCACGAAGCGCGGGGTGCCGCCAACCGAGCGGAAGGCGCGCACCGGGGAGTTGACGCCGCCGGGGATGGTTTTTTGAGCGCGTTCGAATAAAGCTTGATTTTTTGACATGAAACCTTCCTGCTGACAATGGGTTCAAGCTGGGCCGGGTGTTGAACACCCTTGCCCAGGCTGGCAAAGCCTTGGGCCTGCTTTGAATCTGTGTTGAATATGCTTTGAATTGTACCGGACTGTCTTACACGGTGAGCGCTGGCGCCGCAATTCAGACGCGGGGACTCGGCTTCACGCCCGCTGCGCCCGGCTTTGTTGGCAGGAAGGGCGGCGGCCCGGGGGCGCGGTCCAAGGTGTATCGGAACCGGCGCTGGCCGGCCCCGTCTTACAGGGTTATCATCCCGGCGCCTGCGCGGCGGTAACCATGGCGCCGAGCGCGGTAGGCGAGCCGCGCCGTCCGCTGGTACGTTCGGCCCAGAGTTTTTCCAGGGCGCCTTCTACCATGGGTTTGATCACATTCCCCGAGGTTTGTGCATCCCAAGTCTGGACCGAAAACGGGTGGGCGCGCAATTCGTCGCGCGTAACCACGACTTCTTGATGGCCATCGACCACCCAGTCATAACTGAAGTCGATGCAGAGCCGATAGCCGCGCTTGCGGGCCGCATCAGGTACTTCATAAGGCGCGCGGGTCACCCAGCCGGAGGCGAACAGGCCTTTGGGTTCTTTCGCCACGCGGTGAATAAATATACGATCGCCGGCCATCAGGCTGCGCGAGAATCCGCAGCCCCAACTGTCAATCACAAGCTGTTTTTGCGCCTTAGCGCGCACAAAGGCATCACATACTTCAGGCAAATCGGGCCAGGGCCACTTGCGTGGGCTCCAGATTAATAAAAAGGCAGTCATCGCTTACTGAGTGAACATAAAGCACAACAGGGTAAATCAGCAGACGGTCCTATGGCAACAATATCGGTGTGGCGATTATCACTTGACGCGGCGCTATAAAGTGCCATGGAGTTAATCGGCGGCCGACAGAATGGCAAAAATAGATGGCGTCGTCTTGCCTGGGCGTTGTCCGCATAGGTAGGACTAGTCCGATAGAATAGGGGTTTTGGCTCGTTTGAGCCGCGTGGGTCATATAAAAATGTCTTCTACCTTCACGACCGACGCTGCCCGTTCGGGTCGTTCAGATTGGCGTCTGATTATTTTATTGGGTGCGCTGGCGGCTTGCGGGCCGATTTCCATCGACATGTACTTGCCCAGCATGCCGGCCATCACGCTGGCTTTCCATGTGACCGCCAGTGCGGCTCAAGTCACGCTAACCAGCTTTATGATCGGCTTTTCGGTCGGTATGTTGTTGTACGGACCTCTCTCGGATGCCTATGGGCGGCGCCCGGTGTTGCTGGGCGGCTTAGTGATTTACGTCATCGCCAGCCTGGCCTGCGCCTTGTCCTTCAGCATCGGCGAGTTGGTCACGGTGCGTTTTGTGCAGGCACTGGGCGCGGGCGCGGCCTCAGTGCTGGCGCGGGCGATTGCGCGCGATACGCATGCTCCGCATCAGGCCGCCAAGGTATTGTCCTTACTGGCCATCGTCACCTCGTGCGGCCCCTTACTGGCGCCGCTGATTGGCGGGCAGTTGCTGCTGCTGGGCAGTTGGCGCTGGGTGTTTGCGTTGCTGACTGTTTATGGCTTGATTTGCTGCGTGGCGATTATCTATCGCGTGCCCGAAACCTGGCCGCTTGAAAAGCGCGCAAAGTCGGCGCTGAGTTCGTCATTCAATGCCTACCGCCATATGCTGGCGGATCCCGTAGCCTGGGGTCATACCTTGTGCGGTGGGATGGCTTTTGCCGGCATGTTCGCCTATATCACCGCGACGCCGTTTGTGTATATCAACTATTTCCAGGTCGCGCCGCAGCACTACGGTTTCCTGTTCGGTCTGAATATACTCGGCATTATGGGGGGCAATTTTATCAATACTCGGATGGTCCATCGGGTCGGCACTTTGCGAATGATTTCCTCGGCTGCCACAGTCGGTGCGCTGGCGTCGTTGGCGGTCGGCTTGGTCTGCCTGAGCGGGTGGGGCGGGCTGGCGGCATTGGTTATTACCCTGTTTTTGGTGGTCAGTGTGGTGGGCGTGTTATCGGCGGATTGCACCACCGACTTGATGCAGCGTTATCCGAATAATGCGGGCGCGGCAGCCGCGCTATTCGGGTCTACGCAATTCGCGCTGGGAGCGCTGTCAAGCCTGGCGGTGGGCGGGCTGCAGGATGTAGGGGGCTCGCCGCGCGCGATGGGCATGGTGATTTTGGTGTGCGGTGCGGCCAGCTATGCGGCCCGCACGGTGGTGGTACGTTTGCATGCGAGGCCCGCTCGGGGGTGATTTAGCTTGGGGGCAGGGCTGCTGCGGCAGACGGATGGTAAAGAGTCTTATTTTTGAGATGCGCGGATGGCGAGATTATCAGACCTCGTTACCATTCTTAGCTTCATAGATCCACGCAGGGCGCTAGTTTGCGTTGCGTCGTATTGGAGCCAAGACCATGGACCATCTCGAATCAATGCGGGTGTTCGCCAAAGTTGCGGAAGTATCCAGCTTTACCCATGCCGCCGATCAACTTGATATATCGCCGGCCATGGCCACGCGGGCAGTGGTCGCATTGGAAACCCGCTTGGGTGTGCGTTTATTGCAACGCACCACCCGCAGCGTCTCGTTGACCGACGCCGGCCAGACTTTCCTGGAGCGCACGCGCAGCATTATGTCTGATCTCGACGAGGCCGAAAATATGGTTGCCGCCCAACAGCGCGCGCCCAGCGGCGTCGTGCGGATTGCCGCGCCGGTGGGATTCGGGCTCAGGCATTTGAGCCCATTGCTGAAGGCTTTTGCGGAGGTTTATCCCCAAGTGGTGCCCGATATTACCTTATCGAATGAGGTGCTTAATCTGGTTGAAGGGCGATTTGACGTGGCGATTATCCCCGACGGGAGTAACGACAGCCGTACCTTGATTATGCGGCCCTTTGCCGCGAGTTCATTGTGTCTGGTTGCGGCGCCCGATTACCTTGCCCAGCATGGTATGCCGCAAACGCTTGCCGATCTGGAGCAGCATGTATTCCTGGCGCTCACTAGCAGTGAATTTAATGTGGCCCGGCATGTGGTCGAACCGATCAATGAGACGCTGCAACGCGTCGAAAAGCGGATTGTCGCCAACAGCATGGAGATGATTTATCGCTTTACGCGGGACGGCTTGGGCCTGGCCGCCTTGCCGGACGATCTGGTGCAAGGCGATATCGAGTCGGGCGAACTGGTGCACCTGCTGAAAACAGTCAAGCTGCCCACGATCAATTGGAATATCGCTTACGCGAGCCGCAAAAATTTGCCCATGAAAGTGCGCGCCTTGCTTGACTTTACGATCGAGTATTTCGGCAGCAAAGAGATAGAAAATCGACGCCTGCGATGCGGCTCGAATGTTTGCCGACCGGTTCGTTCGCGCAGCTTGCCGACCCGGCAGGTGCTGAATCACGCTGTGGCTTGATTGCCACGACCGCGTATTGCTTGGTTTGCTTGGTTTGCTTGGTTTGCTTGGCTGCACCTGGCGTTGCGCCAAGCGACAGTTCACGCTAATAGTGGGCAACGAAAACCGATTATTAGCGTGAACAGTCCCTAGACCGCCTGTAGCGATTTTCCCCAATTTTTTTGTCACTACCGCGCCCCGTGCATATTCAGCAAGGGGCGCGCGACATGTTGTTTTGCGACTTAAGTCAGAACCGCCCCCTGTGACCGAAGCCGCCCCCACCTGAGAAGCCTCTTTCCGAGCCGCGATCCGCCAGTGGCGCGGTGCGAGCAGAGGTCGGGGCGGATTCACGCGCAAACCCAGGCGCAAACCCTGGCGCCGACTTGGCGAGGCCCGGTTGGAGTGCGGTGTGATTCGCTTGTAGTGCGGCAGCACCCGGGCGCTCGCCTTGATTGTTCGCGCGCCCAGCCATCGAGTCGCGTGTCTGGTTCGGATTGAGCGGTGTGGATAGCGGGCGGGCCGGACGGTCTGCGCCATTTCTGGCCTGCTGCGTCAGATTGGCCCGGTGCGTCGGCTGATCGAAATTCGGCCGATTGGCGTAATGACCCGGTACCGAGTCGGTCAGGTGGTGGTTGATATCGTGATTGAAGTTTGGCGTGTTCCACGGCCCAGCATGGTGGTTGGCATACGGGCCTGGGTACGAGTTGATCATGTGCCGGTTGATATCACGATTGAAGTTCGGACTATTCCACGAGCGGCCGTGAATCTCTGTGGTGTGGTTTACGATGGCGCCGTGATTGATGATGGTAGTCGAATGGGACACGTACGGTGCATTACGATACATCACGCCGGGGCCGCGAGCCGCCCAACCGCCGGCATAACTCGGGCCCCAATGTGCGCCCCACGCATTCCAGCCCCAGTTGTAATGATTGTCGAGCGCAGCGCCCACGGCCACGCCAACGCCAAACGAAATCAGGCCGGTGGCCAGCACGTCATAGGCCGGCGGGGTATAGACGTAGCCAGGATAGAGCGGCATCGGCATGCCATACACCACGGTCGGATTGTAGGCTGGAACGTAAACAACATTGGGTTGTGCGGGTTCGATCACAATGGTTTGCGGCGGCGGTACGATCACTCGGCCTTGTGCTTGATAGGCCGTGGGGGCCGCGCTGCCGTCGGAGGCCACATTAGTCGGAGTCAGCGTGCTGACGCGCTGCCGGGTGTCGCTTTTTAGCGCGCCCTTGGCGGCGGCGCGTTGCCGCAGCACCTGGATCGCATTCATGACATCGGTGGGATCGTTGGTGTAGGCCTCACCGAGAGCTGTTGTCCATTGGACGTTTTGCGCCATCTGATTGAGTACGCTGGGGAAGCCTGTCAAGGCTTTGACGCTGGCGTCCCAGGCTTGTTGATCAACAGCCTGTTGCAGGCTGTCGCCCTTGAGTTCCGAATGTTGCGCGAGCCAGCCTGCGGCCGAGCCGATTTGCTCTGGATAGCTCGATCCGGCCAGCACCTGTGCAATCAGCTTGTCGGGAAACAATGCAATAGGCGCCACCAATTCGTAGAGCTGATCGGCGTCCGGCAGGGTATAGGCATTCGGCGCTGTGTTGGCTTGTGGTATGGCCGTGGCTGTCGGAGTAGGCGCGCTGACCGGATTTGATGTCGCGGCCACGGGTGCTGCCAGGCTGGCATCAGTGTGCTTGCAAGCCGTCAAAGGCAATGTGCTGGCACATATCGAGGCCCCGAAAGCGACCGATAGTACGCGATTTCTGTTGATCATCTCTAATTCCTTTTCGCGCGACATCGAATCGATGTCCGCTCAGTCGCCGGACAAGTGTTGGGTTGGAAACTTACTGTATTTGAGATGGCGTGGAATGCTTTGTGACACGCTAAATATAGGACTGGTCCTACATTTGTGGCGTGTTCTTGAGGATGTACCCGTGTGCTTGCGGGAGATTGGATATAGGTAGGATAACGTAGTATGCAGAATTGGTTTTGCGTAGATAGCTGAATTTTGAAGGTTATGTCACGGCGTAAAGCGCTTAATGGAATTCTAGGTGTCTTACTTAAGCGGATGTCTTGGCGAATATTCTGCCTGCAAGAATGTTCACATATTGCCGCCAAGGAATTTGAATCGCTTAGAAGTAGTAAGCGCATTTTCCTGGCCGATCTCCTGGCCGATCCTATATAGAACCGGCGCGCGCCACCGGTTCAGTGCCAGGAGTACCGATTCGGGCCCGAGCAATACCGGTTCGACACGGAAAACAAAGTGAAATTTCGTAAAATAGAAGGTAGCCAAATATTCGTTTGGTCTTACTTCATAAGATATTTTCTGGTCTTCGGTCGCAAATCGATGGTGTCGATGCGATTCTCTCTCGGACCGCGCTAAGAGACCGTGTTGGCGAGCTTCTTCGAGCCCGTGGCGAATCGAATGACCGAATGACAACGGTGCTGCTAGATGCTCCGCGGCGCGTCGGCGCGCTCCGAAGGGAGTCGTTTGAAATCGGGCCTGGTGCGGCACAATACATGAAATCGGCTCATTTCCATGTATGTTAGTAAGTAATGCTAAATAAATGATTGTCTCATAAATATGTAGAAAATCGTTACCGTCTCGTCCCAATCACCGCCGGCACTTTCATCTCAAATTGCCGTCAACCACGCCGTCACGCGTGCCCTGGTTTTTTCTCGCCATTCTTTGTCAACGTGCATATAACTAAGCCGTATTGAAACCATCGTTGGCGAACTATCCACGGCGGACGGAGAGATCCTGTTGTCGGTTGAGCTTGATACGTCGAAGCGCATCAGGCTTATGGAGACAAGGCATTTGATGTTTTTGAGGAAATTTGATGTGACCGAACCATCGTTGGCTGAGAGGATAAAAGCGAGCAATGTCAAGCTGAAAGTTAATTGTTGATACTTCATCTGCACGGTTGTAGGACCCGTAGTAGCTCAATGTTAGGAAGGGGGAGGTATGGAGATTTTATCGGTAGGTAATACATTAAATCAGGAGTCGGCAATCAAACTTGGGGAAGTAATTTTTTGGCCGAGCAAGCGTCTGTTACTTAAGCAAGGTGCGTCTTTTAAGCTGCGTTATAAGGAGTCGGAAACACTTTTCTTGTTATGCCAACGCTATCCCAATGCGGTCAGCCGACAGGAGTTCGAACAAACGGTCTGGTCGGAGGGATATGTTATTGCCCATACGATTACCCAAACGATCAAGAGTTTGCGTGCGGCGCTGGGGGATCTGAACCGCGAATTGGTGATCACGCTGCCGAAGCAGGGTTATGCATTAAACCTGATGCCTTTGCCATGCGCGGACATCGCATCTCCAAGCGAAGAGAAACACAGTATATCCGACCCGCTTGAAATTGCGGATGAGGTTGATGAGCCGAATTTCCATACGGAAACACGAAGTTATCGCTTTCGATCTTTGGGTGTTTTTTTTGCTGTAATGCTGATTTTTTCGGGGCTATTTCAAGTTGGAAAACATCTTACTTGGGCATACATCGAAACGATTGCCAACCCCAATCAACTACTCGAGATAGGTCTCGATGAAAAGAAAGACGCCTCGTTTATCAATAAACATATGGCATCACCGTACTATCTTCTCAAAAAAGTCGATGGCCGCTATATGGCATGTTTGAATTATAAAGAGGGCGTGAAATGCGAATTCGAAAATTGAGCCGAAAATTGAGTCATATCTATGTGGCGGCGATTGTTTCGGCAAGTCTTGTCGGGATTGTGTCCGGCGGTGGTTATGCTTATTTTAATCCCCTGGCGCCGCTGGATGATGTTTGGTCGGGTCAGTACTATTTTGATACCGCGCAAGGTGAGTATCGGGTAGAGACTTTGTTAAATTTTAGCGGTCGAAATATTAATGCGTCGAGTGTTATAACTGACGCAAATGGTAGAATTTTACAGGTTAGGTCGACGGAAATAGTTTTTAAATATTCTAGAAGATTCGATCATTCTAATTTTTACACAATAAAAATACAATATAACAAGCAACGCCCAAATATTGAGGACCAAGAATTTCTCGAAAAAATGGATCTTTTGAACTTTGTCAGGCCAAAATTCTATTTGTTGGATTGTAATAGAATGATTGTTGATATGGAATTGGCTCCGAACGTCAGTTATAACGGTATTTATCAACGGTTAACTCCAATTGCTTGTAAGCGGAACTGGAATTTTTAGATGATCACGGCGCATGCGCAATCGAAGGTGCACGCCGTAAAGATCTGAAAAGGCGGATGCCGGTCAATCCACCCAAGTTAAGGAAATCATGTGCGTGTAGATAATTTATTTTCAAAATTTTCCGAGAAATACTTGACATTGCATTAAAAGCGCGGCGGCCAGTGTGAATTTTTATTTCCACTACCT
>Ga0302220_10003861_pt1 | contig 10178 bp, 6 predicted proteins | sample II_Palsa_E1_3_FD_194572 | JGI IMG/M metagenome (GOLD analysis project Ga0302220, IMG submission 194572) | Peat permafrost microbial communities from Stordalen Mire near Abisko, Sweden - II_Palsa_E1_3 | ecosystem: Environmental > Terrestrial > Soil > Palsa > Peat permafrost | place: Sweden... | reverse complement strand
GATCACGTCGCTCGTGTGGCGTCAGGATCACAACGGCTTCACGCATCAGGACCCGGGGTTTCTCGATGTCGTCACCAACAAGAGCCCCGAGGTGGTGCGCATCTACCTGCCGCCCGATGCCAATTGCCTGCTCAGCGTGGCCGACCATTGCCTGCGCTCGCGCGACTACGTGAACGTGATCGTGGCCGATAAGCAGCCGCATTTGCAATATCTCGACATGGCTTCGGCGGTTATACATTGCACCAAGGGCATCGGCATCTGGGAGTGGGCGTCCACCGACGAGAACGGCGAGCCGGACGTCGTGATGGCGTGTGCCGGCGATATCGCGACGATGGAGTCGCTGGCGGCCGTGGCGATTCTCAAGGAGAAATTTCCCGATCTGAAAATCCGCTTTGTGAATGTGGTTGACCTGTTTCGGCTGATGCCGGACTCGGCTCACCCGCACGGCCTTTCCGAACGCGACTTCGATTCGCTGTTCACCAAGGACAAACCGGTGATTTTCAACTTCCATTCCTATGCGTCGCTGGTGCATAAACTGACCTACAACCGCACCAACCACGAAAACATGCATGTGCATGGCTACCATGAGAAGGGCAATATCAATACGCCGCTCGAACTTGCCATCATCAATCAGGTGGACCGCTTCGATCTTGCAATCGATGTGATCGACCGGGTGCCGCGGCTGCAGGTGGTCGGCGCGCATGTGAAAGAGTGGCTGCGCGACCAGATCGTCGAGCATCTGAACTACGCGCATACGGAAGGCATCGACAGCGAAGCGATCCGCAACTGGACCTGGACGAAATAAGCGATGCCACAGTCAACCGTGCATGCGCAGACGATCCTGGTTTTGAATAGCGGGTCTTCGTCCTTGAAGTTCGGTTTGTTCGAAGCGCGTAAGGACCACAATAAGGACGCCAATAAGGATGATGAGGTGTTGCTGCTGGAGGGGAGCGCACAAGGGATAGGCCGCGCCGATGGCAGTTTGCAGATGCGTTCCGCGGATGGTGCGGTGAAGGTACAGCGCGATCATGTGATGGAATCGCAAACCGATGCGTTGTGCAAATTGGCCGAGGTATTGGCGGAGCATGGCCATACGAGGCCGGCCGCGGTCGGGCATCGTGTGGTACATGGCGGCCCGAACTTACGCACGCATCAGCGGTTGACCCCGCAGGTATTGCAGTACCTGAAGGCGGCGATCCATTTCGCGCCGCTGCATATTCCCCCGGCATTGGATTTGATCGAACAGGCCTCGAAAATATTTGGCGACGCCGAACCTATCGTCTGCTTCGATAACGCGTTTCATCGTTCGATGCCGCCGGTTGCGGCGCATCTGCCTTTGCCGCAGCGCTATTTCGACGCGGGTGTGATTCGTTACGGTTTTCATGGCTTGTCCTATGAATCGCTGGTGTATCGGCTGGGGGCCAACTTGCCGAAGCGAGCGGTGTTTGCGCATTTGGGCAACGGCTCGAGCGTGTGCGCCGTGCGCGACGGCAGGTCCATCGATACGTCGATGGGGCTGACGCCAACGGGCGGCGTGCCGATGGGCACGCGTAGCGGCGACCTCGATCCGGGGGTGTTGCTCTATTTGATGCGCAGCGAGTCGCTCGATGCGGATGGGCTGGAGAAGCTGCTCAATAGCGAGTGCGGCTTGGCGGGGCTAGCGGATGGAGAAAGCGATATGCAGGCGTTGGCCAAGCGCATCGCACACGGCGATGCCGATGCGGAGCTCGCCGTAGATGTGTTTTCTACGGCCGTGCGCAAATATGTGGGCGCCTATGCGGCACTGATGGGTGGGCTGGATTTGCTCGTGTTCACCGGCGGGATAGGCGAGCATAGCGAGGACGTGCGCCGGCGCGTGTGCGGTGGCTTGGCGTTTCTGGGAATTTCGGCTGACGAGCCCGACCGCTCAAACGGGAAGTGTCGGGTGATGAAGGCTGAAGAGGAGCTGCAGATGGCGCGGCATTGTCGGCAATTGTTGGCCGGCGCTTAGCCATTACTCTTGCGACTTCAGCCAATCGCTGAATAGCTGCGCCGAAGGCGAGATCGCACGGTCGCCAGGCCATACGAGGTAATAACCTCCGCTAAGGCAGACCGAAGCATCGGATGCTTTTTAACCAAGGCGCCGCTTTCTATCAACGAGGCGGTGAGGTATTCCCAACCGAGGATGACGCCGTTTCCCAGCACGGCCATCTGCACCAGCGTGGCGTAGTGGTTCGCGGTAACCATGCGTTGCAACTTACGCGCTTTCACTCCGCAATGTTCGAACCATGCGGACCAGTCCATCCACAGTTGTTCATCGGCCGACAGCAGCATTTTGTCGACCAATTCAGCCGGCGGCAAACACTTGCCGTTGAGGTATTCGGGCGAGCAGAGCGCAAAGACCGTTTCATTGAAAATATGCTCCGTATGAAGTCCTTCTCGACGATCGTCCGGCAGGTGGTAAATCCCTATATCGAATTCAGCAGCCGTAAACATGGCCACTGAGTCACGCGAGACGATTCGAATTTGGATGCCCGGATACTTCGCCATGAAGTCAGCAATGCGAGGCGCGAGCCAGAATACTGCGACGCCCGATGCACACGCGATCGTAAGATCCAGCCGCCCGCGCGCTTTCATCAATTCGGTCGTGACTAGCGAGCACTCATTGAGCAGCCCTTGGACATGTTCACCGTATTGCTGTCCGGTAACCGTGAGTTTTAGTCGACGATGTTCGCGGATAAACAGCGCCCTACCGAGGAATTGCTCCAACTGGACAATCTGTCGGCTTACCGCGCTCGCGGTGATTTCCAGCTCGGCTGCGGCGCGCGTAATGCTGCTATGTCGCGAAACCGCTTCAAAGGCGATAAGACACTGTAGCGGTGGAAGGTTGGGGATGCGCAAACGACCATGCCTCTTGCCGCGTCGCCAGGAAGTTGCTTGACACTATCAAGCTCATTTTTTGGCCGGCTGTTGAATGCACATAGGCGTGATCGCCAATGCGCCAGTTGGGGGAGTCGCGACACCGACTTCAACTGAAGCACGGACCGACGAATTACGGGTGAGATTACGGCTGAGAAGCGATGCTGAAAAGCGGTGCCTAGAAGCACAGCTGACGAATCACGGCCAAATTATATTCAACTGACCCGCATAAATCCCCGGCATACCGAGTCGATATGAGAATATTCTTGGTATGTCTATCGCCCTTAGCGCTTTCGGGCGACTCGCCAGCGACGCTGGAATCGAGACGATCGAGCACGGTTCTGAGTTCAGTGAGCATACAGAGGGAGCCGACCGATCAATAGACTTATCGGTCCCTATTGTGGCTCCCATTTACTTTGAATCCTGCGAGGTATCGCATGTCTGTTTTCGCTCGATTTCCGCAAGAGCACGCCGCTCTGCTCGTACGATGAGACTAGGGCCGTTGGTAATACCGGTCCATCCGCTGATCTTCTGTCTCGGTTTGCTCGTCGCGTTCGTCGTGCTACGGATGGTGGAGCGCCCGGGTGCGCGCAGCGAGCGCGCGTTCTGGTGGATCCTGGCAGTGGGGCTGGTCACGGCGCGCCTCGTCTTTGTGCTGCGCTACCTTCCTGCTTACACGGAACGCGTAGGCACGATCTTAGATATCCGTGATCTCGGCTTCGATGCCGTGACCGGTCTGGTTTCGGCAGCGTGTGTGGCGATCGTGTTTTTGCTGCGCTCGCGTGCGATTCGTAAGCCGCTCGCAGCAGGGATAGCCGCCGGCGTTTTCGCGTGGGGCGTCGCAACGGCCGCGGCAGATTCTTCCGGCGCCGTGCAGACAGTGCCTGCGATTTCGCTTGCCGATGTGACTGGCGGCGTCGAACCGTTGTCCACAGGCGATGGCAAACCGACGATAGTCAACCTGTGGGCGACCTGGTGTCCGCCATGTCAGGCCGAGATGCCGGTGCTTGCCCAAGCGCAGGCTGAGAATCCCGGCATTCACCTGGTGTTCGTGAATCAGGGTGAAACGCGGCAAAACGTCAAGGAGTATGTCGAGGCGCACGGCATGCAGCTACAGCATTCGTTGCTCGATCCGAGCCTTCAAGTGGCTAGAGCTGTTGGCGCGGTCGGCTACCCGACCACGCTGTTCTACGACGCCAATGGACGCTTGCTGGATGTCCACCTGGGATCGTTCTCCAAGGCGACGTTCCAACTCGCGATGCAACAGTTTTACGCGTCGACTGAAACGCCTCCGTGACCAATGCTCAATAAGCGATAATTATTTACCGGCCGACGTGGCGTAGCGCAGTCGCTTCGATCGAACTCCACTCGACCAATCCGATGAACCCGTCGGGGACGGCAATCACCAGTCTGCGATTCTGTACGTGTACCAAGGTGCCAGGCGCATACGCGTGCATTTCGGTCCAGCCCACGGCGCGGCGCACAAAAATCGACGTGCCATTGATCGTCGCCCTGCATTCATGGAGACCGTACGCTCTCACGAGGCGCAGTATCGCTGCGACGGGGCGCGCAAAATCGATGGTGCGCTGCTCTTCGGTCAGACGCGGCCAATAGCTGCCCCCCAATTGCGGTCGCGCGCCATTCCATAGATTGACGAAATGTGCGGCCACATGGGTCGCGAGTCGCTGCGACGCCATCTCGATTTTCAGGCAGATGCTCTCGTGCGATTCGTCCTCGCACAGCGGAAAAATATCCTGGGCCAGGATATCGCCTTCATCGAATTTCGGCGACACCTTGTGGCACGTCACGGCCCATATTTTCTCCTCGTTCAGGATCGCCTGGATCGCGGGGTAGGGACCGCGCCCTTTGGGCAGCAACGAGGGGTGGAAATTGATGGCGTAAGGAAGGTACTTCGTCCAGTCGCCGATCTTCCAGTCATAGCTCGCAACGATCAAAATGTCGCAGCCGATCTCGCCCAAGTGCTGCAGATCCGATTCCTGCATGCGCGACAATTGCACCGGCACGTTGAGCTGGTTGGCTCGGACAACGACGTTCGTGTTGTGATTGAAGTGACCGTCCACAGGCACGGTGAACACTTTGACCGGTGTCCAGCCCGCTTGAATAAATGCTTCGAATACATTCAAGGAACGATCGATGCAGGTAATTGCAAAACGCATAATCAAATGCCAAAAAGGGGTGCGGTCATTCTATTGCTTGCTGACCAAAAGTCCATGGTGCGGCGTTACGTAGGATTACGGTGGCACGATAACGACGCCGGATCAGTGCGCAGGATTAGACAAAGAAAACAAGCGTCCGGATGCGCATTTATAACAGGGTCGGATTTCCGCAAAACCCGCGTCATAACCGCGTAACATGTAGAAAAAATTGCTTACTTAACTGTAATTGTATTGGACCCCCCGCGGGGTTACGATAGCTTCGGGCTTATATCTCATCATAACGATTGGGTGCCCGGCTCGGCGGCGAGCCGCGCACCGTCAGGGGGATCATCGTGGATCGAAGAATTTTGCGGTTTGGCATGGCGCTTGCTGCATTGACCGTATGCTGCGTAAGTAGTCCTTCCTATGCGCGCGTCGGGGTGGGTATTTACGTTGGGCCGGGTTACCCCTATTATTATGGGCCGCCAGCGGTGCCGTATTATTATCCGCCCGTGGTGGCAGTGCCCGTTGCGCCGCCTGTCTACGTCGAGAACGACCAATCGTCGGCTGCCCCGGGTTCATGGTATTACTGCGATACGTCGAAGACTTATTATCCGTACGTGAAGCAGTGCGCGGCAGGCTGGCGCGAAGTCCCTGCGCAGCCCGGCCCTTCCAATTGACCATACTCTCGACATTGCACAGATGAAATACTCCACACTAGCCGGACTCATCGCACTGACTTTTGTCAGTGCCTGTACCGTGGCCCCGACGGGCCCGAGTTTCACGGCCCTCCCAGGACGGGGGAAATCCTTCGATCAATTCCGCACCGATGATGCCTCATGCCGGCAATATGCCGACAGTCAACTCAATGGTGTGACCCCAGGGCAGGCTTCCGGTCAAAGTGCCCTGGGCAGTGCGGCTTTGGGAACTGCAATTGGAGCCGCTGCGGGCGCGGCCTTTAATGGCGGCCGTGGCGCAGCGGTAGGTGCGGGCGCTGGTTTGTTGGCGGGCGGTTTGCTGGGTGCGAACGCCGCGCAGGCTTCGGGTGCCAATGTGCAGCAGCGTTACGACGGTGCGTATGCGCAATGCATGTACGCGGCAGGCGAGCGGATTCCTTCGTCGGGAGGCCAGCAGCAAGGCGCCGGCTATGCGCCAGCCCCGCCGCCGCCAGGTTATTCGGCTCCGCCCCCGGGTTATTACGCCCCACCGCCGGGTTACTATGCTCCGCCTCCGGGCTACGCCCCGCCGCCCCCGGGCTATTAATCGCCTACGTGATCGATCTTTGAAGCCGGTCTTTAAAGCCGGTCTTTAAAGTCGATCTGTAGCGGTGATGGTTTAGCGCGCGTCATCGAGCGATGTTGGGTCGATAATCGTGCGACATTCGGATCGATAAAAGGAGCAGTGCTACGCCGTAGCACTGCTCCTTTTTACTTTTACTCGGCGTTTACTTGGCGGCGTTTGTCGACGCGGCCTGCGTGCTCGCCGTGTTCCCCACGCTGGTTTCTTCCCCGTTCCATCCCCCGCCCAGATTCTTGATCAGCAACACTTCGTTTTGTGCCACTTGCCCTTGGGCGTCTCGTTGACCTTGCTCTGCCGTCAGCAAGGTCAACTGCTGCGTCAGCAGATCTTGCTCGCTGGCAGTGCCTGCGGTGAGCTGCGCTTGTTGGCTGTTGAAGAGCAGCACATTGCGCTGATAAACGCTTTGAAACGCCCGGGCCTGATCGTTCAGATGATTGACGGACGACAGGCTATCCTCGACGTTTTGAAACGCGGTCAGGACGGTCTGTCGGTAGTCGGCGGCATCCTCGTCGTAAGTCGCTTCGGCCTCATGCACCGCGGCAGTCCGAGCGCCGCCGTCAAACACCGTCGCGGCGAGGTCTGGACCCAAGGTCCAGACACGGCTGGGCAGCGTAAACAGGTGGGCCAGGGTATTCGCTTCGAAGCCGGCTTGCGCGCTCAAATCCAGGGTCGGGAAAAACGCCGCCTTGGCCACACCTATCCGCGCGTTCGCGGACGCTGCCGTACGCTCCGCCGCGACCACATCGGGACGCCTTTCGAGCAGCACCGACGGGATGACAAGCGGAATATCGGGCGTCGCGTACGTATAGCTCGACTGCGGCGTAATCGAGAAATTCGCGGGCGGCACGCCGATCAGCACGGCGATTGCGTGTTCTTCCTGCTCGCGCGCGATCTTGGAAGTCTGGAGATTGGCGATCACGCTTTCGAGCGCGTCTTCCGCAATCAACAGGGTGTCGTTGGACGCAATGCCTTGTTGATAGCTGGCGCGCGTCAGTTCGAGCAGCCGCGCGTCGACACGCTGCTGCTTCTCGAGCAGGTCGACGTCGACGTCGTCCTGGCGCAAGGCCAGGTAATCGGTCGCGACGCTCGCCGCGATGGACAGACGTTCGCCGGCGAGTTGCGCATCGGTTGCCTGCAGATTCTCCTTGCCCGATTCGATTTGGCGCCGGATTCCGCCCCAGAGATCGGGCTCCCAGCTCGCCGCGAGGCTCGCATTGGTGCTGTTGCGTATGCCACCGTTGCCGATCGCGCCGACGGTCGAGCCACTCGCGCTATTGGTCTTGCTGCGGGTGCCGGAAATACCGGCCGTGACGGTCGGGAAAAGACTGGATACGTCGGCGTCGACTTCGGCCCGGGCAAACCGATAAGCCGCTTCGGCCGCCACGATGGACTGGTTCGCCTTGAGCGACTGCTCGACGAACTGCGTCAATTGCGGATCGTTAAAGACCAGCCACCACTGGCTAGCCAGTGCGCCTTGCGGATTGGCGGCGCTGCGTTGCCAGTTCGCGCCTTCCTTGAAACCGGTCGGCAACTCGACTTTGGGCTGATGATAATCGGGGCCTATGGTGCAACCGGCGAGGAGCAGCGCTGCAGCAAGCGCGCCACTGCGCTTTGTTAGCTTATTCATCGTCATGCTCCGTTCCTGTCTTCTTGCGTCTGCGCAGGCGTTGATCGGCTCGGTCGAGCCAGAGGTAAATGACGGGCGTGGTATAGAGCGTCAACATTTGGCTGAAAAGAAGGCCGCCGATGATCGCGATACCCAAGGGCTTGCGAAACTCGGCCCCGTAGCCCGAGCCGAACACCAACGGTACCGCGCCCAGCATCGCTGCGATCGTGGTCATCATGATGGGACGAAAGCGCACCAGGCACGCACGCACGATGGCATCTTCGGCGGATAGGTGGTTCCTGCGTTCTTCGGTAATGGCAAAGTCGATCATCATGATCGCATTTTTCTTGACGATACCGATCAGCAAAATGACACCGACTAGCGCGATGATCGTCAACTGCGTGCCGGTGAGCAGCAATGCGATCAATGCGCCCACCCCGGCCGATGGCAGTGTCGATAAGATCGTGATCGGATGCATCAGGTCCTCATAGAGGATGCCGAGCACGATGTAGACACACAGCACTGCCGCCAGCACCAACAGCGGTTCGCTGGCCACCGACTGCTGGAACACCTGCGCGGTACCCGCAAACGACCCGATGACGCTCGCGGGCATGCGCAATTGTGCGACCGCCGCGTCGACCTGCTGGGTCGCTTGGCCGATCGAGGCGCCCGGACTCAGGTTGAACGAAGCGGTGACCGCGGGGAACGTACCCTGGTGGTTGATCGAAATAGCGGTCTTCTCGATCGTGAATGCCGCCATGGCCGATAGCGGCACGAGCGCTTGGCCGTTCGACAGCGAGGCGGTTGCCGGCGTGCCGGCTTGGGCCGCTGAGAGCCCAGTTCCCGTTCCAGCCGCCGCCAGCACACCGGACGCTGCCGACGCCGCAGCGGTCGCGGTACCGGAGCCCGCAGTTGCCCCATTACCCGTCACACTGGGCGCCCCTGAAGGAATATAGATCGCCTTCAACGCCGCCGGATCGGTCCAGTATTCGGGCGACAGTTCCATCACCACGTGGTACTGGTTTGCCGCCCTGTAGATCGTCGAAACCTGTCGCTGCCCGAACGCGTCGTAAAGCCCCTGGTCGATCGAATCGAAATTCACGCCCATGCGTGCTGCCGCGTCGCGATTGACGTTGACCGCCGCCTGCATGCTGTTGTCCTGCTGGTCGGTGTTGACATCGCTTAGCATCGGCAGCTTTTTCATCGCAGCGACGACCTTCGGTACCCACGTGTCGAGATCGGCCTGATCGTCGGCCGTCAACGTGTATTGATACTGGGCTCCGCTTTGCCGCCCGCCGACGGTGATGTCCTGAGCCGACTGCAGATAGAGCCGCGCGCCCGGAATGCTGCCCAGCGTGCGACGCAACTGGTTGATCACTTCGTCGGCGGTCGCATGGCGCACACCGAGTGGCTTGAGCGATACGAACATCAGGGCGCTATTGATCGCGTTGTTACCGCCGACAAAACCGCCGACCGTGTCGACGTTGGGATTCGTCAAGACGAGCTCATTGATCTTCTGGAATTTCTGCTGCATGGCGTGATACGAAATGCTTTGCGACGCTTGCACCATGCCGATCAACCGGCCCGTGTCCTCCTGCGGAAAGAAGCCTTTGGGCATGATGATAAAAAGCACCACGTTCAAGACGACCACAAGTATCGTAACGATGCCCATGAGCAACGGGTGGCGGATCACCCATCCGAGCGTGCGCTCATAGAACCGGTGAAAACGCGAATCGGGATGGTCCGACAGCCCATGCTCGCGTTTTTCGCCCTTCTTGCCCTTGAATGCAATGCTGGCGAGCATCGGCGTGACCGTCAGCGAGATCAGCATCGACATCACGATCGCGACAGATAGCGAAATCGAGAACTCGCGGAACAGGCGCCCGACAATGCCGCCCATCAGCAGCAGCGGGATAAACACGGCGATCAACGAAATACTGATCGTCAACACCGTGAAGCCGACCTCTTGCGCGCCGGCGAGCGCAGCTTCCACGGGCGATTCGCCCAGTTCCAGATGGCGCGTGATGTTTTCGACGACCACGATGGCGTCGTCGACCACAAACCCCGTCGAAATGGTCAACGCCATCAACGACAAATTATTCAGGCTGAAGCCCAGGAAATACATGACGCCGAACGTGCCCAACAACGACAAAGGCACGACGATCGCCGGCACCAAGGTGGTCCGCCAGTCTCGAAAGAATGCGAACGTCACGGCGGTC
>Ga0302220_10003860_pt1 | contig 10181 bp, 6 predicted proteins | sample II_Palsa_E1_3_FD_194572 | JGI IMG/M metagenome (GOLD analysis project Ga0302220, IMG submission 194572) | Peat permafrost microbial communities from Stordalen Mire near Abisko, Sweden - II_Palsa_E1_3 | ecosystem: Environmental > Terrestrial > Soil > Palsa > Peat permafrost | place: Sweden... | reverse complement strand
GGCTGTTTTTGGCATGGCCATGCGTGCAAACGAGGTGGCCGTCAGCCAAAGACAAATTCGGACTATTGGCAAGCTAAAATTGCCCGGAACAGGGCACGAGATTCGGTTTCGCTGGTTACATTGAAAGAATCCGGGTGGGAGGTGATGGTCGTTTGGGAATGTCAGCTACGCCCCTCGGAACGACCTGCTTCGTTAAATAACATGATGCAATTTCTCGGACCTCCTAAAAGCTCCCGATTGTAATCAGGCAGTGAAGTTGGTGCTGTCGGCGCAAACTGGTTTAGATCGCTGCCAGTTGCGGAAGGGGCTACGTCAGATCGCCAGAGGACAATGATCGCCAATTCAAATAGCGCCGCATTGAGCGGCTCTGGTTGGGTTTCCTCAACGCCGACTAGCCCCCGGCGTAAGCTGGTTGCGCCTCATTGAGAAGCAGGCCAGCATCGAGTATGCCGGTTGTCCAGGCAATCGCCGCCATCAACCCAGCGACCAGCGCATGCCGATCAGCATTGCCAAAGCCTGTCCGCGCTTTGCCACGTCGACTTTGCTGAAGCCCGCTTGGCCGGCATGTTGGGCAGCTATTGCCTTGACCGAAGAGAGACTCGATGCGAGATATAGGTTGCTCGCCGACATCTTGTCTTCGACCGTACGATTGTTGCAGGCACTGTTGAGAGGGCCTTCCAGCAGAATCAAATTTCCCAACCTGTGCCTGTGTTGGAGATACTCGTCAGCGTCCAGAAAACCGTACGCCGTAATGTCGAAGCTCGGCTCCTGCGGCAGGATGTGCTCCACCGTCAACCCAATTTTGTTCGCCGCCACAAGCTCGTCGATCCCGAGAGGCGGTTGCCCCAACTGAAGGCGAAGCTGCTCGTCGGCCTCCAACAACATTCGCGGCACGCCCGGATTGCGATACAGATCTTCATCTACTATACGTGCCGCCATGAGTGCGTTCGGCATGAAACGCTGACAAAACTCTCTGAGTTGAGCTGCCACCTGCGCCACAGTCAGTTTGCGTAAGTCGCGCGTCAGTCTGGCAATATCCGCTTGTGGATTGGTGCCCCGCAGCTTAAACACGCGTAAATCCGCGAGCTCAATCAACTGCTGCAGCGTACGCCGCTCACCTCCTTCTCCAGCGAGCTGCAGCCAGCCCTTCATGTGAAGCCGGATGACCATCGGATAGAGCGTTGCCGACAAATCTTGCGACACAAACAACAAATAATTCGCCTTGTCACTGCGGGTCATCGTCACCAGCGTCTCCAACCCTCCAAAGAAGCATGCCAAGTCTTCCGCGTAGTTTGTGATGAACGCTGCGAGCTTGTCGGGCTCGCCACGCAGACGCGATAGCGCTGGCTTGAGAAAGACTTCGAGTACTGTTTCGGAGGTCGCGTTGAAATCGGCCCCGGCAACGGCTCCGAACTCCGAACCATCGAATGCGAAGTAGTGGTACCGCAGTACATCATCCTCGCGGAACGAATCTCGATTGATGTGCCGAATCTCGTACCCCGCCTCGCGCGCCAAGCGTTTAACCTTGCTGAAACTTCGAAACGCATCGCCAAAGAGCCGGGCGACGAATTCGTCCAGCGCGCCGTTCAAGTAGCGGTTGGAGTAGTAAACGAGCAAGCTCTTGACGATGTCCATTTTGGCGAGCGGCACGCCGCGATCGTTAACCGATTGGAACATCCGAATCGCCTTGCCTTCGTTCGGCTCGATAAATTCAAGGACCTCCAGCTGGCTGATGCACAGCAACCACGCGTTGATAAGGTCTTGCCCTCCCTTTTGACGCAGCGCGTTCACGCGGTGCCGAATCCAATCATGGGCCTTGCTCAACCGCTCCTGGCCGTCGCTGACGGTTGCAGGCGCCGCGCCGCTGAGCAACTGACGGAAGAATTCTTCGTTCTCTCCCAGCACGCGGAACTTCGGACCGGTGACCGGATGCGCGATAAACGTATTGCGGTAGTGCTGTTTGATGGCTTCGTCCTCAACTGCATTGGTCAAGGTATCCAGTAGCATGGTGAGGGTGGTGAGGCGTTGCTGGCCATCCACCACGTGCACCGGCGCTGCCCGGTCTTTTTGCGACAGAATGAACGTGCCCAGGTAATGACTACCACCCACCTCCAGTGCTTCCTCGATGTCACCAAACAGATCGTCCACGTTGCGCTCGATCCACGCGTAGTCACGCTGGTACCCCGGAATCACCAGTGTCTTGCCAGTGAAAAATTGCTCGATGGTCTTGGTGCTCATGTATTGGTGTTACCTTCAATGAGTTAGTTGTGTGTGGGGAGGGCGATACGCCCCAGCGTCGATCTTCATTCCGCCATCTGCCTCACCTTCCTTCTGTGCGCAACGCTTGCCTGATGTCGGTAATTGCAAGCCCACTACTTGTATCTTTCCAAGGCGGGACAAGCACGCATCGAACGGTCGGTTGCGCTATCCCCGTTAGCCGGGGCTGCCTCGTAAGATTCAAAAATGCGCGTTTCGCTTGTTGGCACCGCATTGCCGATCGAGTTAGCACCGTATAGCAATTTGAAGTTCGACAGCGACGATTTTTTGCGGCTGTAACTTGACGCATGTCGAGTGTTGTTCTTTTCGGGTCGGCACGTGAGTTTCATTAGAATCGTCCGTTGCTCGATAGGCCGCCAAGGCTCCTCGTATAAATTCACCTACCGGACGATAGGCGCGGCCCAGATTGGCGCAATTATAAAAAGGGCCGGCATCAGCGTATCATGGAAGATACCGAGGCGAAAGATTGGTGGTAACGGTTTATGGAACGATTCGAAGACACCGGCGCAGGAAAACCCGATGAAGCTTTTGAATAACCTAAAAGTCCTGCTCGGCCTACTCGTCGATGCAAGGACGGGCGTACTCGTGACTGTGGTCGCCGTCGGTATTGTGATTTGGGACCATATCCCCAAGCAGGATACACGCGATCAAAAGCCGGCAAGAGCCGAGAGCGGCATGTTAGCGACCCCGATCACCCCTGCAAGTGGCATCGGATACCCAACGCATCCACAGATCATCGTTGGCAACGATTCGCGGCAACAGAATGCCAACTTGGAGACACACGGCAACAACTCCCCTATATCAGTGAATTTTGGCGTGGGCCCGGCTTTTAACCCAGCAGATGTTCCAGATAGGGCAAAAAAATGAACCGATTGCGGGCTGTCGTATTGCTTGTCGTGATCGCGTTACAAAATGGCCCTGCGGACGCGGCAGACGTGACGATCGGCAAGATGGAGACCCATGGTAACCACAGCCCCATTAAGGTTTTCATCACAGGTACCGCGGACCCGAGGACTATGGCGATCGCAGTTCTACCGGAGCTGCTGGTTGAACTCTCGCATAGCAATGACCGGCTTCTAGAGAAAGTCTCATCTGAAGCAGGGACAGGTAATATGCCGTCCGCGTTAAAAGCGGCGGCGACAGCGGAAAGTGGCTTTGCGAACAACACTAAGCAGCTTGCCCAACTGTACTACGTGGAAAGCCAGCTCATGTTGTTGGTGAACGAGACAACCTCTGCGGCGGAACGCGGCCGTCTCGCCAGCGCGATGGAGCCGTCGGTATGCAGATATCGGTCGTCCAGCGCCTATCTGTTCATGGCCGTCGGTAAGAATGCTGACGCCTACGATGCGGTTCAGTCAGGTCTGCCGTCTGTCCAGAATTGCCTCAGCATGGGAGACACAATAGACTCCGCCCTGATCCATTTTGTGCGGGCAGCACTGGCAGGCAACGAGCGGAACGAGATTCTTGCGCGAAGTGAAATAGATGCGTTGAATCCTGTGCTCGACGGGATAGTGAAACGACCACAGCGCGAAGGACCATACTACCCTGTTTTACTCACCTGCCTTTTCTCCAGAGCTGCATTTGACTGGTGGCCCGACGACTCGAAAAAATACTGGCCTGGTGCCGAAGAGCGCTGCGTCCGAGCCGGAAAAAACGCGGAGAAAACTACCAGCGGAGCGTCCATCTTTGCATCCTACCTGGGAACCAGTTGGGACCCGATGGCGCTCGGGCGAGATCGGCAGGACCGCGCGGACCGTCTATCAGAACAAATCTATCGTTGGTCTAACGCGCCAACGATCCCAGCATTGGGCGTCGACGACCTGCAGCGTCAGTCGGTACTCGGTGCACTTTATCTCCAACGAGGATATGAGCGCCTTTGGACCAAACATGACTCAGGCGAAGCAGGGGAAGACTACGTCACCGCGTTTCGGTTGCTACTCCCTCCCGCCAACGCTGCGCGACCTCAGGCTATGATCTCGTTTGCGGACCTCGCGTTCAAAGTCTCAAATCTGGAGGAATTGTCGAAAGTATCCGTGGTGCCTGACGCATCCTCGGTGGAGGCCGCGTGGATCGCGCGTGTAGCCAACTCTGACTTCAATGGGACGGATCCTGAGCATTGCGATGCGTTGAGCAGTGTCGCCGCTTTGGCGTACGCGACAAAGAGTACAAAGGTGCTCCCGTTAGATGAAAAACTTACATCATGCAAACGTGTCTTCGAGCACGACTCAGTACAAGATTTATCGTTCCGTGCTTTGCTTTCTGAGCGTCGCGCCGACTATTATCAGTCGATCGGAGATATGAAACAGAGTCTGCAAGCGCAAGACGCCGCCATTGAAGCGCGGACGCTGATGGTCGGCTTCCCGTTTCCGAATGCTCTTACTTCTATGTTAGCGGGGGATCTGCTGAGGCGCGCTCATCTGCGTGCTGCGACGGGCGACTTGTCGCCGGCCATCCGCGACACCGAACTCGCTATCGATTCCGCGTCACCGGCGAGCGACGTCGACGTGCTTGGTCAGAGTCTGGCGTTCAACGCACTCCTCGTTGCAGCGACGGGGGGGGCTGCCGCGCAAGCACAGCAAACAATGGATCATGCGAAGCAACTGCTGCAAAGCTCATATGAAAATCCAAAGCACCGGGACGCGAGCTGCATATATCTCCACCAATATGTCGACGCGCTACAGACTGACGTGCGACTGAGCGTACTGCAAAAAGACTGGCGAGGGGCCAGCCAAAAGGACGACAGCCTAATGCAGACTCTTCAACTTGGATTGAAGACGTGCGGTGATTTGCGTTTCGACAACGCTGCGTCCGGCGCAAGTTCGGCGAAGGGTGTGCTCTTCTTCCAGCTCGCTGATGTAGCCGTGACCCGACCCGTTCTAATGGCGTGGGCCGATCACAGCTCTGATGCCCAGGCCAAAACGCGGGATTTGCTCGCAAAAATGAAAACTGCATGGGGAAGCTCCGAAGCTCTCGAACTTTTTGCCCCGGTGACCAAGCAAATCGACCTTACGTTAGGAAACGAGTCCGTTAGCGGACGAATGACACCGTAACAGCATGTCATTAGTCTTCAACATACATAACCCTTTGAATATATTAGTGGGGCGTGATTCAGTGCTTGTGCAGCGAAGGATTGCGTTTTTACCTATGGCGTTTTCGCCTAAAGCCTGAAGGGCATCTCGCTATATACGAAAAGATGTAATGCGACTAGGCTGCTGTGGTGAGCTGTAGTGCATAGTCTGTGGGGGCATTTTCGGGGGCATATAAGAAAAGGTCAATATGCAATTCCCTTGTGGATAAAGAGACGTAGCCCGTTATTCTGTTCCTGCAGCCGCACCAAAATGTAGTGCTTTTTGACGTCCGTCAATGTGCATGGACTGAGTTCAACCTTGATCGGGCAGAGTGGCGCACACCGGCGGCACGCCTGCCATGCAAAGCGACAGCGATACCGGATAAACGATGTGATAATTCGACCTCGAAGCGTAGCTCAGATGGCAGTCGAGTCATCGCGTCGATCAGGATAAAAGGAGATTGGCATGCCACATGGCGAGCACAAATACCGGGTCTCGGTGCAGTGGACAGGTAACCGTGGCAGTGGCACCTCAGGCTACCGTGAATATGGCCGCGACCACACGATACACGCCGGCAGCAAACCCGACATTCTGGGTTCGTCGGACGCAGCGTTTCTCGGCGACGCTGGACGCTGGAATCCCGAAGACCTACTCGTCGCTTGCGCATCGGCGTGTCACAAGCTTTGGTACTTGCACCTCTGCTCCGACGCTGGCATTGCGGTGCTGGATTATCTCGACCATGCCGAAGGTACGATGGTCGATACCCCGCACCAGGGGCAGTTCACGAAAATCGTGCTGCACCCGCATGTGATTATCCGCGCAGAGGACGATCGCGACTTGGCAGAGCGTCTGCATCATATGGCGCACGAGAAATGTTATATCGCGAACTCGGTCAATTTCCCGATCGTCTGCGAGCCGACGGTCGAACTCTCTGCGTCCTGAGCGGCGACGGCGGTCGTCGTAGCGCTGTCGTGTGGGAGCACATCGGATTGGTGCCGATTGACATACCGAGTATCAGAAAAGTTGCTTCTGGCCGCTGACCAGTGTTTCGAAGTCGTCGTTCAGCAAAGGCAATATTGCGTCTGCGACAGGCTGTAGCTGACTGACAAGATAGTGCTCGTAATCGAGCACTGAGCGTCGTGTTTCCAGTGGCTCCGGGCCAGTTCCCGTCATGACGTAACTGATCCACCCGCCGTTCTGATATTGCTGCGGACGCCCTTGCTGCCGGTTGAACTCATCGGCAATCCGTGCGGCCCGGACATGTGGAGGAACATTGCGCTGGTAGTCTGCCAGGGCGCGCCGCAGCCGCTTGCGGTACACGAGCATATCGTCGAACTCGCCGTTCAGCGTCCGCTCGACATACTGCTGTACGAACTCCCGATGCGGCTGCTTCCTAAAAATACGTCCATATAGCTCCTGCTGGAATTGCTGGGCGAGTGGTGTCCAGTCGGTGCGCACGGTTTCCAGTCCCTTGTACACAATTTCCTCCGTGCCGTCGGCGTGCACGATCATCCCCGCATAGCGTTTCTTGCTGCCTTCTTCGGCGCCGCGAATGGTGGGCATGAAGAAGCGGCAATAGTGCCGCTCGAATTGCAGTTCGAGCGCGCTTTCCAGGCCGAAACGTTCCTGCAGATCTTGCTTCCACCAGGCGTTGATGTGCGCGACGAGCGTCCGGCCGATCCGCGCGGCCTGCTCTTCGGTATGCGCTTTTTTCAGCCAGACGAAAGTCGAATCCGTGTCACCGTAGATGACGGCATAACCCTCTTTCTCGATCAGTGCGCGCGTCCTGTGCATGATCTCGTGACCACGCATCGTGATGGACGACGCCAGCCTGGGATCGAAGAACCGGCAGCCGGTGGAACCCAGCACGCCGTAGAACGAATTCATGATGATCTTCAGGGCCTGCGACAGCGGCTGGTTCTGCTCACGCTTGGCTGCTTCCCGGCCTTGCCCGATCTGGCTGACAATCGCGGGCAGGCAATGCCGGGTGCGGGAGAAGCGGGCGCCGAGAAAACCCGGAACCGACGCTTCATCTTCGGGATGTTGCATCCCTTCGATCAGTCCCACAGGATCGATCAGAAAGCTGCGGATGATGGACGGGTAGAGGCTCTTGTAGTCGAGCACCAGAACCGAGTCATACAGCCCCGGCTGCGAGTTCATTACAAATCCGCCCGGGCTCGGTTGCCCGTCGATGTCCCCCACGTTCGGGGCAACATAACCAAGCCGGTGCATCAGCGGCAGATAGCGGTGGGTAAAAGCGGCGACCGAACCGCCGCTGCGATCGGCCGCCAAGCCGGTGACCGTGGCGCGTTCCAGTAGGAATGAGATCAGCTCGGTCTTAGCAAAGATGCGCGTAACCAGTTCACAGTCTTTGAGGTTGTAGCGTGCGAGCGCCGGCTTGTCTTCATCGAAGCGGCGCTGGATTTCGTCCATTCGCTGGTAAGGGTTGTCGCTGGCCTTCCCTTCGCCGAGTAGTGTCTGCGACACATATTCCAGGCTGAACGACGGAAAATTCCAGGTCGCCGATTTGAGCGCTTCGATTCCATCAATGATGAGCCGACCCGCGGCGCCGGCAAAGAAGTGGTCCTGCCTGGGATGTTTGCGCCACTCCATCACGCTCCTGTCACGACCCAGGCGCAGCGGTACGCGATACTGATCCGAGTGTTGCTGGAGAATGCGAAGGTCGAACTGCACCAGATTCCAGCCAATGATCGCGTCGGGGTCGTGCGTGGCGAGCCAGGTGTTCAGTTTCTCCAATAACTGTGGGCGGCTTTCGCAATATTCGAGTGCGAAATCGACTGTACTGCCGTCGCCGTTTTGCGGGCCGAGCATGTAGACCTGACGCTGACCGCAGCCTTCCAGGGCGATGGAGTACAAGTCGCCGTGGACGCTCGTTTCGATGTCCAGCGAGACGAGCCGCAATTGGGGACGATAGTCGGGTGCGGGTTTCAGGTCGCCGCTCAGTAGCGTGCCGGCACCGTCGGACTCACCGCTGAACCAGACTGGTGCTGTGATGAAGCGCTCCATCAGGTAGCGATCCGGCGGAAAGATGTCGGCTTCGTAGACGTCGACGCCACCTTGACGCAACCGTTTTACGAGTATGCCCAGATGTTTGTATTGCTGAGTGTAGAGTCCCAGCATGGGCCGATGGCGAAAATCATGCAGCGCTAGCGGGCGCAGTTCAGCTTGTGACTCGCCACGCAATAGGCGTTCGGCCTGCTCGCGCTGACTGGCCGGAATGAAGGCGACAGAGGGCTGGGGACGCAGGCGTAGATGGCGGGGGCCGTTATCGGTTGCCAGCCAAAACTCAACTTCTGTACCGCCAGCGGTATCGCGCCAGTGGCGGGTGAGAAGAAATCCCTGTTGAAGCTCAATCAAGCCGAAATCCCGATATGTCCATTCTGAATGCTATTTTGCCTTAGATGACGGTTTGCCCACGGCAAGAAATAACCGGGGTGTGGTGCGCTCGTTCGCTCGTCCGCATCCACTAGCCCCGATCCACAAGCTTGCAAACAGATTTTGTGAACAAGCAGCCTGGGCGTGAAACCCATGTCGGTCGAATCAAGGCAAGCCCTTCAGAATGCGCGCCATTTCGTCCTCGCCGAATGCGCGCATTGTCGTGGTGCGGACGTTGCCGAGTTGCCCCAATGCCATCCCAAGGCGCGTGACCGTCTCGTCGTCAGGTGCATCGACGGTAACGACAAGATCGTGGGAACCGAGCGTCCACTTCAGCGCGTCGACCGTAATGCCCATTGCCTGAGCGGTTTTCCGAAAGGACTTCACTCGATCGAGCGTGTTCTTTACGTCGCGAATACCTTGATCCGTCCAATTGACCAACAGAATGTAGGTTGTCATGCTGCCCTCCCAGGCTAAGACTGATCGCCATGCCACACGAGGCAAGGGTGATCTGACAAAAGTATAGGATAGGATTTGCGCAAATTTCATCCGAGCGGTTGGCTCGTTGAGTTGCGCGGCGAACTCGCGCTGCTCGATCAATTCACCGAAGTTTTCGCGCAAGCGGCACGACAGATGGATGGTGGGCTCAGAGCGGACTAAGCCTGTCCGGACAACTCAGGTCCCAGGGTATCGTAAAGAGGTTGCAGGACCGCTGTCGGCGGATGCCAGCGATTCAACGACGTGCGGTACAAGGGCTTGCGCACCTGCAACCCGCTAGCCGTAGTGACCTGGCGCGTGTTTTGGTAAAACGCCATGCAGCGCTCGTCCCACGCCAGCCCGCAGTGAGCTAGCATGCGCCGCGCATTACCCTCGAGATCGTCGACCAGTTCCTCATACCGCACTTCGAGCATCACGCCATCGGGCAGTACGCTGCGCCAATGCGCCATCAGTGCGTCATAGGCGCGATAATAGCGCCCCAGTTCACCGAGATCGTAGCTGAAAGGCACGTCGCGGAACGGTCGCGAAAAATTCGACAGGCAGGTTTCCAACGGTGCGCGCCGACTGTGAATGAAGCGCGCGTTGGGCAATGCCAGATGGATCATGCCGACGTGAATAAAATTGAACGGGTATTTGTCGGCGATCCGAACGTAGCCGGTGGCATTGTCCGTAGCAGCCCGGATCGACTGCGCATATTCAGCGCCCAGCCGTGTTAACTGAGCCTGCGTGACGGTATGCAGCGCGTCGATATCGATTTTGACACGACCATCGTCCCCCGCGATGAAGCGCCATAGCGACTGAGCAAAATCCGACCGCTCGCCGGCGCCGAATACGCGCGGGTGGCTGGCCAGGATCTGTTCGATCAAGGTCGAACCCGAACGCGGCATACCGATAATAAAAATCGACGTATCCGACGGGTCGCCCAGGCCGTGCTTGGCCCTG
>Ga0302220_10003858_pt1 | contig 10184 bp, 8 predicted proteins | sample II_Palsa_E1_3_FD_194572 | JGI IMG/M metagenome (GOLD analysis project Ga0302220, IMG submission 194572) | Peat permafrost microbial communities from Stordalen Mire near Abisko, Sweden - II_Palsa_E1_3 | ecosystem: Environmental > Terrestrial > Soil > Palsa > Peat permafrost | place: Sweden... | reverse complement strand
CTCGCGACATACTCGCGACCTAGGGGCGACATGCGCGGCATCTCCTGACGTAAACCCGCTTGACAAGAAAAACGTGCTCACACAGAATAAGTAACGCTTTGGTTAATTAATAAATGTAATAAGAAAGCAGATCGAACTCGACTCCCCGCCTGTTTTGCCGCTGAACATCGGGCGGCACGGGCACACAAGGGGAGCGCGTCGACCTGATAACCGACGGAGACAGCTTTGAAACAACTCAATCGACGTAAAGCGCTTGTCTTGGCGGCGGCCGCCTGCGCGGCTCTGGCGCTACCCTTGAGCGCATCCGCGCAGTGGAAGCCGGTTCGGCCGATCAACTTGATCGTGCCGTGGGCTGCGGGAGGATCGACCGACCAGGTCACGCGGGTGGTTGCATCCGAGCTCGAAAAATCGCTGGGCCAGACCATCGTCATCATCAACCAGCCCGGTGGTTCGGGGGCGATCGGCACCAAGAGCGTGCTGAACGCACCCAAGGACGGCTACACCTGGACCGCTGGCGCAGCGCAGGATCTGGGTGCGTATCAGACCATGGGCACCGTCGATACACGCCTGGCAGATTGGAATCTGTTCCTCAGCGTGGCCAACATCCAGTTGATGAGCGTCAACCCCCAGACACCTTATAAGAGCGCGAAGGACCTGCTCGACACCATGAAAGCGAAGCCGGAAAAGATCACGGTCGCTACCGGCGGAATCGGCTCGGCCGGCTACAGTGCGATGTCGCTGGTCACCCAGGCGACGGGTGCGAAGGCGCGGCTCGTGTCGTATGACGGCGGCAACCCGGCGATCATCTCGACCGTGTCCGGTGAAACCGATGCGACCACGCAATTGGCGTCCGAGCAAGCCGACATGATCCGCGGCAAACGGCTGCGGCCCTTGGCCACTATCAGCGACAAACCTCTGCAGATCGATGGCTACGGCACTATCCCGCCGTTGTCCGACACCGTGCCCGGGTTCAAGGCGCCGCTGAACTATTTCGGCATTTTCATTCCGAAGGGCGTGCCCGACGAAGTCGTGCAAACGGTCACGAAACTCTGGAACGAGAAAATCGCCACCAGCGACACGCTGAAAAAATACGCAACCAGCCGTGGTGCCTTGTTCGCGCCGGTGTCCGGCGAGGTTGCGCAGAAAGCGGCGTTCCCGGCCGCACAAGCCAATGCATGGCTGCTGTTCAATAGTGGACAGGCAAAGGTCTCGCCCGCTACGGTGGGCATAGCCAAGCCCTGAGCGCCGAGCGCGGCGAAGGGCCCGGTGGCCTTCTTGCCGCGCTACTGCAGCACGCTTGCCGTATTTGCGAGCACATTGAAACGCCGCGACCGGATTCCGATGTCATGAGCACGCAGCCCTCCCCCGCCGAAAACCCCCACGAAGCCGCTGGCACACCACGCGCCGATTTGATCGGTGGCCTGCTGTGGCTGGCGTTGGGGATAGTCATCACGATCATGTCCTGGCGCATGGATCGCCTGCAGGCGCAGCACGTCAATCCGTACACGGTGCCAGGGCTGGTGCCCGGCTTGCTCGGACTGGCGATGCTGCTGCTCGGCGCGTTGATGGCCGCGCGCGGATGGCGTGCCGGGGCCCGATTGACCGTGCCCTCGATGGTCTCCGAGACCTCAGGGACCTCAGCGAAAGCGCAACACGTTAAGCAAACGCCGCAGGAGGCACAGGCACATCGTGCGATTCGCCTGCGCATTGCTACCGTGCTCGGATTATGTCTGCTATTCGGCGGCGGATTGGTCGGTCATGGCCTGCCCTTCTGGGCCGCAGCCGCACTATTCGTCACTGCCGCCGTGCTGATCCTGCAAGGCGCATCGCGCAAAGCTGCGGGAGTCGGCCTATCGCTGCGCACCGTGCTGATCGCCGCCGTCATCGGGCTCGGCGCAGGCGGTGTCGTTACTTTGGTGTTCCAGGAATTTTTCCTGGTTCACTTGCCCTAAGCCCCGGGAGGCGCACTCATGCTGCAAGGTCTTGCCGAACTGGGTCAGGCGTATCTCGGCTTTCTGAACCCCCTCTCGATTGCATACGGCATGGGCGGCGCTTTGCTCGGCATTATGGTCGGGTGCCTGCCCGGACTATCGGCCACGCTGTGCATCGCGCTGCTCACGACGCTGACGATCAAGCTACCCGCCAACACTGCCATCCTGATCCTCGTGTGTTCGTATGTCGGTACCTTGTATGGCGGTTCTCGCACCGCGATTCTCCTGAACATCCCGGGCACCGCCGCGAATGCCGCATCGTGCGCCGACGGCCACGCGCTCGCGCTGCGCGGCGAGGCAGGCCGCGCAATCGGCATCGCCACCTCGGGCGCGTTCATGGGCACGCTATTCGGCGTACTGTGCCTGGCGGCCTTCACGCCGATACTGGCCAATGTGGCGCTGTCATTCGGTGCGTACGAATTTTTCTGGCTGGCGTTATTCGGCGTGACGATGTCCGGCAGCCTGGTCGGCCGCGATCCGCTCAAAGGCTGGCTGATGGGCGTGCTCGGGCTCTTCGTCGCACAGATCGGCCAAGAAGGGCTATACAGCTACGACCGTTTCACATTCGGCTGGGGTGAGTTCTCGGGCGGCATCTCGCTGATTCCGGCGCTCGTCGGCGCGTTCGGTTTCGCCGAAGTGCTGACCACGCTGGCCGATCCGATCGCGAAGAAAATCGTGAAGATGGACGATTCGGTGCTGCCACGTTTTCGCGAGGTGGCGCAGTACTGGCGCACCGTGCTGCGCTCCGGCGTAATCGGCGTGCTCACGGGCTTGATCCCCGGCGTAGGCGAGGATTCGGGAGCCTGGATGTCGTATGCGGCCGCGAAAGCCACGAGCCGCGAACGCGATCAATTCGGCAAGGGTTCCATCGACGGGCTGATGGCCGCCGAGACCGGCGACATGGCATCCATTCCCGGACATATCATCCCGGCGCTCGCGCTCGGCATACCGGGCTCGGCGCCGTCCGCGGTGCTGATGGCGGCCATGATCATCCACGGCATTCAACCGGGGCCGATGATGCTCATCGAGCATCCCCAGTTCGTGTACGACGTGGTGGCGATGACCTCGATAGCCACCATCAGCATTCTGATTTTCGGCTTGTTCCTGGTGCGCCCGCTGCTCTATGTGCTGCGCGTGCCGCGTGCCGTGCTGATGCCCATCATCTTCGTGCTTTGCGTGGTGGGGGCCTACGCCAGCGCGTCGCGCCTGTTCGACATCTATTGCATGCTCGCGATCGGTATCGGCGCGTTCTTCCTGCGCCGGCGCGGCTACCAGATGGCGCCGTTCGTGCTTGGGCTGGTGCTCGGCGGGCTGCTCGACAAAAGCTTGCGACGCGGGCTCGTGCTCTCGGACGGCGACATTACGCCGTTCTTCACCCGGCCGATTTCGATGGGGTTTGCCATCGTCACGGTGTTCACCATGTTGCTCTATGTGCCGGCATTTCGGCGCGGCCTGCAGCGCGTCACCGGCGCGATCGGCTCGCAATTGCGCCGCTGCCGACCTGGCGCACACAAGCACGTCGAAAGGAAACCATGACGATGCGCATCGCCCTATGCAATGAAGTGCTCAGCGGGATGCCGTTCGAACGTCAGTGCGAATTCGCCGCAGAGCTCGGTTACGACGGATTGGAGATCGCGCCGTTCACGTTGAGCGACAGCCCCGAACAACTGAGTCCGTCGGAGATCGCGCGCATTCGTCGCAGTGTCGAGGCGGCCGGACTGGTGGTGACAGGCTTGCACTGGCTGCTGGTGAGGCCGGCGGGATTGTCGCTGACTACCCCCGACGCGGGGGTGCGGGCGCGCACGCAGGAAGTCCTGGTGCGGCTGACGGGACTGTGCGCGGAGCTGGGCGGCGCAGTACTGGTGCACGGTTCGCCCAACCAGCGCAACGTCTACGACGGCGAGACGCACGCCACAGCGCTGGCGCGTCTGCGCGACGCGCTGGCGGCGGCCGCACAAGCAGCCGGCCGCAACGGCGTGGTTTATTGCCTGGAGCCGCTATCGCGTCATGAGACTTCAGTGGTGAACACGATAGCCGAAGCCGCCGAACTGGTGCGCGAAGTGGGCAATCCACACTTGCGCACGATGATCGACTGCAGCGCGGCCGGCCTCACCGAATCGCAATCGGTGCCGGCGCTGATCGACCTGTGGATGCCCACGGGCATGATTGCGCACGTGCAGGTCAACGACCCGAATCGCCGCGCGCCCGGCCAAGGCAAAATGCAGTTCGGCCCGATATTCGCCGCGCTCGAACGCCACGGCTACGCGGGGGCGATCGGCGTCGAGCCGTTCGACTACCGCCCGGACGGCCCGGGCGCTGCGGCCTTTGCTGCCGGCTACCTGCGCGGCGTACGCGAAGCACTCGCGCGCTCACGTAACAACGTTCCCAAGGACTTCGTCTGATGAGCACTGATTTCCGCATTCTCGAACTGAATATCTTTGAGCGCGGCGTGACCATGCGCCTACCGTTCCGTTTCGGCGTGGTCACGCTGTCCGCCTGCCCGCAGGCATTCGTGCAAGCCCGCATTCGTCTCGCGGACGGCCGAGAGGCCGAAGGCGCGAGCGCCGAACTGATGGTGCCGAAATGGTTCGACAAGAACCTGGCGCTTAGCAACGAGGAAAATTTCGAGCAACTGCGCCGCTCGCTGCTGCTCGCGCGTGACGCGTATCTGAGCGACGGCGCTACGCGCAGCGCGTTCGGGCACTTCGCTGCGCACTACCAGCCGCAAATCGATGCGGCAGCGCTTGATCGATTGAATCCGCTCATCGCCTGCTACGGTCCTGCGCTGCTGGATCGCGCCGTGCTCGACGCACTATGCCGTGCACTCGGCGTGTCGTTCTACGACGCGGTGCGCCGCAACACGCCAGGCATCGATGCGCGCTTGTGCCCGGATCTGGCCCGCTTCGATATCGACGCTTTCCTGCAGGGTCTATCGCCATCGCCTCGCATTCATGTGCGCCACACGGTGGGCTTGCTGGATCCGATCGTTAGCTCGGACGTGATCGATGCGCTCGACGATGGGCTGCCCGAAACGCTGGAGGAAGTGGTGCAGACCTACGGCTGCCGGTATTTCAAACTGAAGGTGTGCGGCAAGACCGATGAAGACATCGACAGGCTGACGCGCATCGCGGCTGTGCTGGATCGCTTGCCTGAGTACGTCGTAACGCTGGACGGCAACGAACAGTTCGGCGACGCCGACGCGGCCGCGCGCTTTTGGGAGCGCGCGCTGCACGTTCCTGCGTTGCGACGCCTGACGGAGTCGACGTTGTATATCGAGCAGCCGCTGCCGCGCTCCATTGCACTGGACGCCGACATATCGAGCCTGGCCGCCGCCCGCCCGGTGCTGATCGACGAATCCGACGCCACGCTCGAAGCGTTTCCGACGGCGCTCGGCCTGGGCTATACGGGCGTATCCAGCAAGGATTGCAAAGGCGTCTACCGCTCGCTGCTTAATGCCGCGCGTTGCGCGCAACGCAACGCGAGTTCGCCCGCGACGGCGCCCTACTTCATGTCCGCGGAAGACCTGACCACCCAAGCCGGTCTGGCTGTGCAGCAGGATCTTGCGCTGGTCAATCTGCTCGGCCTGACCCACGTGGAGCGCAACGGCCATCACTATGTCGACGGTTTTGCAGGCCAGGGCGCCGGTGACGAAGAACAGCAGGCGTTCCTCGCGGCACATCCGAATTTGTATCGGCGCGGCTCGGGCAATGTCCGATTGCATATCGAAAATGGTTCGCTCGAACTGGACTCGCTGGCCCTGCCCGGGTTTGCCTGCGGTGCGCATCCGGTTTGGGAAACGCTGCAGCCGATGGAGGTGCGAGCGACTTGAGCCTTGATGCGTCGCTTACGCCTCCTTTATGCGCGGCGTAACTCGCGGCGTAACTGTTACCCACACCTACCCGCGTTGAGCCTTACCCGTTTTGTCGCTTTACCGCTTTACCGCTTTGCCGCTTTACCGTTTTTCTTATCGACTTACCGACTTTGTTTATCCGAGGGAACATCCTATGTCTCAAAAGCGCCTAGGCCTGATCATGCACGGTGTCACCGGCAGGATGGGCATGAACCAGCATCTGATCCGCTCTATCGTCGCGATCCGGCAGCAAGGCGGGGTTGTCTTATCCAACGGCGATCGCGTCATGCCGGACCCGATCCTGATCGGACGCAACGCCGAGAAGATCGCCGCATTGGCGAAGGCGCACGGAATCGAACGTTGGGGCACCGACGTCGATGCCGCGCTCGCCAACCGTGAGGACACGGTTTTCTTCGATGCCGGCACCACGCAGATGCGCCCGGACCTGGTCAAGCGGGCGATCGCGGCGGGCAAGCACATCTATTGCGAAAAACCGGTGGCACCCGGGCTCGAGCAGGCGCTGGAGCTCTACCAGCTCGCCAAACAAGCCGGCATCAAGCACGGCGTAGTGCAAGACAAACTGTTCCTGCCCGGCTTGCAAAAACTGGCCATGCTGCGCAAGTCCGGATTCTTCGGCCGGATTCTTTCGGTGCGCGGCGAGTTCGGCTATTGGGTATTCGAGGGCGACCTGCAACCGGCCCAGCGTCCGTCATGGAACTACCGCGAAGAAGACGGTGGCGGCATTATCCTCGACATGATCTGCCATTGGCGCTACGTGCTCGACAACCTGTTCGGCGCGGTCAAGAGCGTTTCCTGCCTGGGTGCGACGCATATTCCCGAGCGCTGGGACGAGCAAGGGCGCAAGTACCAGGCCACGGCCGACGATGCCGCGTACGCTATGTTCGAACTGGACAATGGCGACGCGCCGCCCATCATCGCGCAGATGAACAGCTCGTGGTGCACACGCGTACGACGCGACGACCTGGTGACCTTCCACGTGGACGGCACCCATGGCTCCGCGGTAGCCGGGCTGACCGACTGCGTGTCGCAGGCTCGCGTCAACACGCCCAAACCGGTATGGAATCCGGACGTAAAACAGCCGTTCAATTTCTTCGATCATTGGCAGAACGTGCCTGATTCGGTGGTCTTCGACAACGGCTTCAAGACGCAGTGGGAGCTGTTCATTCGCCACGTTTGCGAAGATGCGCCTTACCGCTGGGACCTGCTCGAAGGCGCCAAGGGCGTGCAACTGGTCGAGCTCGCGCAGCAAAGCTGGAAAGGGCGGCGCTGGGTCGATGTGCCCGCCTTGCCCGCCTAATTTGCCCGCTAAGGAAGCGACCATCATGAGCCTACGCATCGTCCTGCCCGACGCCGATCGTCGCCTGCAACCGTACACACTGAGCGCACCGCGCACGTTCGCCGCGCGACCGGCGCGCGCATTCAACCGCGTGGCCTATTCGGCTGCGCACGTCGTCGCCGATCCGCTAGCTCCGTGCAATCCGTGGCTGGATAGTCCGATCGACTGGGATGCAACGATCGCGTTCCGCCAGCGCATCTGGGCGCTCGGCCTCGGCGTGGCCGAAGCCATGGACACGGCACAGCGCGGCATGGGTCTGGACTGGCCCACCTCGCTCGAACTGATCCGCCATTCGCTCGACGCCGCCCGCGACTTTCCCGGCGCGCAAGTCGCCAGCGGCGCGGGCACCGATCACTTGGTGTTCGATGCGGCCACCTCGCTCGACGACGTGATCCGGGCTTACGAAGAACAAGTCGCCGCGATCGAAAAGCTCGGCGGCCGGATCATCCTGATGGCCAGCCGTGCGCTGGCGCGCGTCGCGACTTCCCCCGACGACTATCGCAAGGTGTACGGGCACATCCTCTCGCAAGTTCGCGAGCCGGTGATCCTGCATTGGCTCGGCGATATGTTCGACCCGGCGCTCGCCGGGTACTGGGGGTCGGCAAACCTGGACGGTGCCATGGACGTCGCCGTCGACATCATCAACACGTGGCCGGAAAAAATCGACGGTGTGAAAATTTCGCTGCTGGATAAGCATAAGGAAATTGCAATGCGTCGCCGGCTGGACCCGCGCGTAAAGATGTATACAGGGGACGATTTCAACTATGCCGAATTGATCGCCGGCGACGCGCAAGGTCACAGCCACGCGCTGCTCGGCATCTTCGATGCGATTGCGCCGGCAGCTTCGGCCGCGCTGGACGCACTCGCGGGTGGCGACACGCAGCGATTCCACGAGATTCTCGCGCCCACGGTGCCGCTGTCGCGGCATATCTTCCAGGCGCCGACTCGCTTCTATAAAACCGGCGTGGTCTTTATGGCCTATCTGAATGGCTTGCAGGATCACTTCGTCATGATCGGCGGGCAGCAGAGTACGCGTTCGCTCACGCATCTGGCGGAACTGTTCCGGCTGGCTGACCGCGCAGGCTTGCTGGCCGACCCTGAACTCGCGGTGGCGCGCATGCGGGCGGTGCTGGCCGTTAATGGGGTCGATGCGGGTATAGCCGCGGGCATAGGCGCTGGCATCAACGCGGGCGTCGTACGGTAGCCGATGTGTGTGACAACCCCACCGGGCCCGGCCCGACCAACTCGGCCAACCCGGTAACCCCAAAACCGAGAGACGATGCGCGATTTCACTGATAGTCACGAGTGGCTTTCGATCAACACCGCAACTGTGCGCCAGCAATGGACTTTGCCTGAGATCATCGAGCACTGCGCACGGCTGGGCATACGCGCTATTTCACCCTGGCGCGACCAAGTCGCCGCGTGCGGGCTCGACGTGGCGATGCGATTGTTGCGTGAGCACGACATGATGTTGTCCGGCTATTGTCGAGGCGGCATGTTTACCGCGGCCGATGCGCCGGGCCTACGTATCGCACGTGACGATAACCGTCGCGCAGTGGACGAAGCGCTCGCGCTGGGTGCACCTTGCCTCGTGCTCGTCGTCGGTGGACTGCCCAACGGCACCGACGGTAAACCCGCATACAAGGACATCGGCCTCGCACGCGAGCAAGTGCGCGATGGTATCGGCGCATTGCTCGACTACGCACGTCAGGTCGGCATGCCGCTCGCGATCGAACCGCTGCATCCGATGTATGCCGCGGACCGCGCTTGCGTGAACACACTGGACCAGGCACTGGACCTGTGCGACGAGCTGGACCCTTTGCGCAGCGGGATGTTGGGCGCTGCGGTCGATGTTTATCACGTGTGGTGGGACCCGACATTGCAAGCCGCGATCGAGCGCTGTGGCAAGGACCGACTACTGGCTTTTCATGTCTGCGATTGGCTGGTGCCCACACGGGATATGCTCACCGATCGCGGCATGATGGGCGACGGCGTTATTGATATCCGTCAAATTCGGAGCTGGGTCGAAGCCGTCGGCTACACTGGCTTTTCGGAGGTGGAAATCTTTTCTGCGCAGAACTGGTGGTGCAAACCTGGGGAAGAAGTATTGCGTACCTGTATCGAACGGCATCGCAGCGCGGTATGAGGCCAGCGCTAATAATTTGAGAATACGCGCGGCAAAAATCTCACATCGTGGACAAACGCGACTAAAAAAAACTTCAAAAAGCCTTGCGAACCATGAATTACGTGGCGTTTGACGTATTTAGGGGCACAGGAATGTTGACGCCACGGGGCGCTGTGATTAATCTAGGTCGGTTACTTTCCGATCAGCTGTTCGCCAACCCAGGTTTACCATGGTCGACAGCGCTGTATTTTTCGCCCGGGCCTCTCCCATGAATGATGAACAGCACGGCGCAGTGCTTCAAACTTACTTCGGCACAAGCAGCCCTTGTTGGCGCTTGTCGTTCGACAGTAATGCTCTCGAACTCGCCGCCGTTCGTGGGCCGGCCAACGTCAGCGTGGTCCTCACGGGCCCGCAGGCAGGTAAGATCAGGGCTCTGACAGGCGTCACGTCGCACCTCGTGCTCGACGTCAGCCTGTTCGGCGAAGGTTTGCAGTTGAACCTGGTCGGCAAAAAAATCAACAGCGTGGAATGGGCCGGCACCGCATCGGCTTACGACGACACCGTGTCGGTGGCGCGCGATCTGGTGCATGGCTTGTCGTTTGCCGAGCAAATTGTTTCGGAAGTGAATTCCTTGGTGGCCGTTATCGATCGGCGTGGACTCATCCAACGATTCAACCGGAAGTGCGAAGAATTCAGCGGCATGAAGGAAGAAGACGTGGTCGGCAAGAGCGGCCTCGAACTATTCATGTCCGCCGAGCAGGGCCAGGCATCGGGCAGCAACATCAGCGCGTTTTTCGATTCGGGCAAGCCGTATGAGGTCGAGCGGTATCTGAACACCGTCAACGGACCGCGCCTATTTCT
>Ga0302220_10003854_pt1 | contig 10192 bp, 8 predicted proteins | sample II_Palsa_E1_3_FD_194572 | JGI IMG/M metagenome (GOLD analysis project Ga0302220, IMG submission 194572) | Peat permafrost microbial communities from Stordalen Mire near Abisko, Sweden - II_Palsa_E1_3 | ecosystem: Environmental > Terrestrial > Soil > Palsa > Peat permafrost | place: Sweden... | reverse complement strand
CCGAATTCCAGTTGCGCATGAAGCGCGAGGAAATCGGCAGCTTTTTGGGCATGAAGCTCGAAACGGTGAGCCGCATGCTCTCGAAATTTCAGAAAGACCGCTTGATCGAGGTGCAGGGCCGCCTGATCAAAATTCTCGATGTCGATGCATTGCGCCGCGTCAGTGCAGACGGTCCGATGCCGTCGTTGGCATCTCTTCGTGAATGTGTCGCCCAAAAGGCGAATCGTGACTTGGCCTGCGGTTGATCCATATCAACTAGGCTGCCTCCCGCTACTCTTAGTCTCCAATGTATCCAGGCGGCGCACATGATGCATTCCGTGCCACCGCAGTGCTCGCGCGAATCAAGCGCGCAACAGGATCTTGGAGAAAACGATGGACCCGACACACAGTGCTGCACTAACGCCCGCCGCAAAAAAACCGGTCATAGCCAAAGCCAACACCCGAAAGCTCGGTTTGCCGCTACTCACCGGCGTGGTGATTGCGTCGATGATAGGTGGGGGCGCCTTTAGCCTGCCTCAAAACATGGCCCAGGGCGCGGGGCTGGCCGCCGTCATCATCGCGTGGCTCATCACCCTGGTCGGCATGTTCTTCCTGTCGAACACGTTTCGCACGTTGGCCGACAAGCGGCCCGATCTCAAGGCTGGGATCTATTCCTACGCGAAAGAAGGATTCGGCTCGCTGGCAGGCTTCGAGATGGCCTGGGGGTACTGGTTGTCCGCTGCGTTCGGCAACGTTGCATTCGCAGTGCTGATCATGAAGACTGTCGGTTATTTCTTTCCCGTGTTCGCCACCGGCAGCAATTGGCCCTCGATCGCCGGCGCGTCGGCACTGATCTGGGTGATGCACTTCACCGTGCTCTCGGGGGTCAAACGCGCCGCCGTGTTGAACGTGATTTCAAGCGTGCTCAATATCGGCACGATTACCGTCGCGCTGTGCGCCATGGCGGTGGCAATCAAGGGCGGCATGTTTTCGTACGATTTCTGGGGCGCGCAGGAACATCTGGGCGGCCTGCTCGGGCAGGTCAAGAGCACCATGCTGGTCACCTTATGGGTATTTATCGGCATTGAGGGAGCGGTGGTGGTATCGGATCGGGCAAGCAAGACGTCGCAGGTCGGTGCCGCCACCTTTCTCGGTCTCATCGTATGTACCGTGCTCTATTTCCTGCTGTCCGCGTTGCCGTTCGGCGTGATGCACCAAGCACAACTCGCGGGCCTCGCGGCGCCGTCCGCCGCCTATGTGCTCAAAGCCGCCGTCGGGGATTGGGGCGCCGTGTTCATCGCCGTATCGCTGCTGATCTCGCTGCTCAGTTGCTGGCTGGCCTGGACCATCCTGGTTGCCGAATTACCGTACGAAGGGGCGAAAGACGGCGTATTCCCGAAGTTTCTCGCTTACGAAAATCGCCATCATGCCGCGGCACCGTCGCTCTGGGTGTCGAGCGCCACCATGCAATTGGCCGTCTTCGTGGTGCTGTTCGCACAAGACGCCTGGACCTGGTTGATTTCCATCACCGGCGTGATGATCTTGCCGCCCTATCTTGCCAGTACCGCGTTTTTGTGGCGCTTCGCGGCGCAATCGAAGTATGTAGCCAGCGCAGGCGAAACCGCTCGCGAATCGATCTGGACGGGCGTGCTCGCCACCGTCTATGCGCTGTGGTTGCTTTACGCGGCCGGCCCGCAGTTCATCCTGATGTCGACCATCCTGTTCGCGCTTGGGTTCCCCGTCTTCTGGTGGGCACGGCGCGAGCATGCACCGGATCAACCCGTTTTCAGCCGCAGCGAAGCCGTGGTGGCCGCAGTGCTTGTGCTTGCTGCGCTTGCCGCGATCGTGTTGTTCATGCTTGGCAAGGTGAAGATCAGTTAGTCCAATGTTTTCCTGGAGATGGCCATGTTGTACGACCGGATGTTCGGCTTCCTGTTTTGCTGCACGACGCCGCTCCCGCCGTCAGTCGCGCCATCGCGTTTGCAGCGCATTGTCGATGAGCTGGGGCGCCTCGGTTACGCCACCACGCTTACCGCAACGCCCGCACAAGCCTGCTCGGCGATTCGCAGCGATGCGGCGCTCGGATGCGTGATCGTGGAATGGTCGTTGACCGAATCGGAAAGCGAGGTCGAGACGTTTGTCCGTTATGTGCGCGACCGCGGTCTGGACATGCCGATTTTTATCCTCGTGGAGCGCCACTTGCTGCAGGAAGTGCCGGTGGCCGTGTTGGGCGATGTGACGGGATATGTGTTCATCGAAGAGGACACGCCGGAGTTCGTCGCGCGCAATTTGGCGAGTCATCTGCGCAGTTATGCCGAGTCGCTGAAAACGCCGTTTTTCGGTGCGATGGTGGATTACGCCGAACAGGCGAACCAGATGTGGACGTGCCCAGGCCATAACGGTGGCGTCTTTTACCAGAAGAGTCCGATTGGGCGAGCGTTCGTGGAGCACCTGGGCGAGGCCGTGTTTCGCAACGACCTCGATAACTCGGTTGTCGAACTGGGCGATTTACTGACCCATGAGGGTCCGGCACTGGCTGCTCAAAAGGCCGCCGCTCGTATCTTCGGTGCCGAGCGCACCTATTTCGTCCTCAACGGCACGTCGACTTCCAACAAGATCGTGCTGACTGCGCTGGTCGCGCCCGGCGACCTGGTGCTGTTCGATCGCAATAATCACAAGGCGGCCCATCATGGCGCGCTGATCCTCGGGGGTGGCATTCCCGTCTATCTTCCGACCCAACGCAACGCACACGGCATGATCGGCCCCATCGATTTCGATGCGCTCGACGAACAGCACATACGCGAAAGCATACGCCGTAATCCTTTGATCGAAGACCCGCATGCCTGGCGGCGCGAACGACCGTTCCGGGTGGCGGTGATCGAGCAATGTACGTACGACGGCACGATCTACGACGCTCAAATGATCGTGGAGAAGCTCGGTCCGTTATGCGAATACATCATGTTCGATGAGGCCTGGGCCGGATTCATGAAATTCCACCCGCTGTTCAAGGGGCGGTTTGCCATGGGCGTAGAAGGGCTGGGTCCAACCACACCCGGCATTATCGCGACCCAATCGACGCATAAGCAATTGGCGGGTTTCTCGCAAGCGTCGCAGATCCATATCAAGGACGCCCACCTGGACGGGCAACGTCGGCAGGTCGGCCACCGGCGCTTCAATGAAGTGTTCATGCAGCACGCGTCGACCTCGCCGTTTTATCCCTTGTTCGCATCGCTTGATGTGGGCGCGCAGATGATGAAAGGCCGTTCGGGCGAAGTGCTGTGGGACGACACCATCAAGCTCGGCATAGAGATGCGCAAGAAAATGCGCCTGCTGCAACGCGAATTCGAAGCCACCGAAACGGACCCGGCGCGGCAATGGTTTTTCGATCCGTTCGTGCCCGATCGGGTCGACGTGCGCGGCAACCTGGAACGCTGGGAGGATGTGCCGACCGACGAGCTGGCCCGCGACGCGCGCTACTGGGCGCTGGTTCCTGGGCAGGAATGGCATGGTTTTGCACATCTCGCGCCCGGCTACGCGATGACCGATCCGAATAAATTGACGCTGCTGACACCCGGGTTCGATCGCTGTACGGGCGCGTATGCAGCGCATGGCATTCCGGCAGCACTCTTGGCGCAGTTTCTTCGCGAAAGGCGCATCGTGCCGGAGAAGAACGACCTCAATAGCATTCTATTTTTGTTGACACCGGGGTTGGAGTCGACGAAAGCGGGCACGTTGCTGTCAGCGTTGGTTCAATTCAAAAAGCTGCACGACGACAACGCGTTGCTCGACGACGTGATGCCGTCGTTTGTGGCGGCACATTCCGCCCGCTATACGGGTGTCGGGCTGCGCGACCTGTGCGCCGAAATGCACGGGTTCTATCGCGAGCACAGCGTGAGCCGGCTGCAACGCGAGCAATTTCGTGCAGAGCATTTTCCGACCGTGGCGATGACGCCTCAAGAAGCGACACACGAGATGGTGCGCAACAACGTCGATCTGTTGCCGATCGAGAAAATTGGCGGAAAGATCGCCGCCACCATCGCCTTGGTTTACCCGCCAGGCATCGGCGTGGTGGTACCGGGCGAGCGATACGACGAGCGGGCTAGGCCGATGCTCGAGTATTTCCGGATGTTCGAGCAAAGCGCTAACCGCTTTCCGGGCTTCGAAAACGAAATTCAGGGCATTTACCGTAAAGCGGAAGCCGACGGCACGGTTCGTCTCTATACCTACGTGGTGCGAGAGTAACGCCGATAGCAACAATCAAGGAGCTTAACCATGACTTTAGGCGTGCATTCTGAAGCAGGAAAACTTCGTGCGGTGATGGTCTGCTGCCCGGGCCTCGCGCATCGGCGTCTTACGCCCGGTAATCGAGCCTCGCTGTTGTTCGACGATGTCATGTGGGTCGACAAAGCGATCGAGGACCACCAGTTCTTTGCGCGCGTGATGCGCGAACGCGATATCGAGGTGCTGGAGTTTCATCATCTTCTGGCCGAGATATGTCTGGACAGCACGGCGCGCGACTGGATTCTCGATCGACGTATCGTGGAAGAAGAGGTCGGCACGGGCATGTTGCGTGAGCTGCGGTTGTGGCTCGAGGAGATGCCCGCGCAAAAGCTCGCGGACGTGCTGATCGGCGGCGTCGCCAAGGACGAGTTGCCGTTCGACGCGCGCGGGTTGTTCGGCGGATATTTGGAGCATTCGGAGTTCGTGATCCAGCCACTCGTCAACCTGATATTTCAGCGCGACCCCAGTGCGTGGATCTACGGTGGCGTGACCTTGCACCCGATGTTCTGGAATGCGCGCCGCAAAGAGGCGCTGCTCCTTGCGGCGGTGTACCGATTCCATCCCCGCTTTGCGGGCAAGGTCAAGACTTGGTGGGGAGACCCCGACCGCAACTACGGCGTCGAGACCCTGGAAGGCGGCGACGTGCTGGTGATAGACAACGGTGTGGTGCTCATCGGCATGGGTGAACGTTCCAGTCCCCAGGCGGTCACGCAAGTGGCGCGGGCCTTGTTCGCCGGTAATGGGGCGAAGCGGGTAATCGCCTGCCAGTTGCCCAAGGAGCGCTCGGCGATGCATCTCGATACCGTGTTCTCGTTTCTCGACATCGATTTCGTCAGCATCTACCCCGACGTTGCCGACGGCATCCGATGCACGAGCTTGTATCCCGGCGATGCGCTCGGTGAAATTCGCTACGAGCGCCATGACGACAAGTTTCTTTCTGTCGTGACTGCAGCGCTTGGCGTCGGTTCGCTGCGCGTGTTGACCACCGGCGGCGACCGGTACGAAACCGAGCGAGAGCAATGGGACGACGGCAATAACGTGCTGGCGCTGGACCGCCGCGTGGTGCTTGCCTACGACCGCAATACCTACACAAACCGCAAGATGCGTCAGGCAGGCGTGGAAGTCATCGAAATCCCAGGGGGAGAACTGGGTCGCGGCAGAGGCGGCAGCCACTGCCTGAGTTGCCCGATCGAGCGAGACCCTATCCTTATTTGATTGCGCATCTGATTTTTCATGTGATCCATCACCGGAACTTGCCATGTTCAACGTACACAACCGCAGCTATCTAACCCTGATCGAATACACGCCTAAACAAATCCACTACCTACTCGATTTGTCGCGTGACCTGAAGCGCGCGAAATATGCGGGAACCGAAGTGCCGCGCCTGACAGGGAAAAACATCGCGCTGATCTTCGAAAAGACATCGACCCGTACGCGTTGTGCGTTCGAGGTGGCGGCGCACGATCAAGGGGCGCACGTGACGTATATCGATCCGGGCGCTTCGCAGATCGGACATAAGGAGTCGATGAAGGACACGGCGCGGGTGTTGGGGCGTATGTATGACGCGATCGAATATCGAGGCTATGGCCAGGAGGTCGTGGAGGAGCTCGCGAAGTATGCGGGGGTACCCGTGTACAACGGGTTGACCGACGAGTTTCATCCGACCCAAATGCTTGCCGATATGCTCACCATGCGTGAATTCAGCGACAAGCCGCTGCACGAGGTGAGCTACTGCTACATCGGCGATGCGCACAACAACACCGGCAACTCGCTCATGATCGTGGGGGCCAAGCTCGGCATGGATGTGCGTTTGTGCGCGCCGCGCAGCCTGTGGCCGCATGACGCGCTGATTGCGCAATGTCGCGAGATCGCGGCGTCGACCGGCGCACGGCTCACCTTGACGGATCAGCGCGAGGAAGCGGTGAAGGGCGTCGATTTTATCTATACCGACGTCTGGGTGTCGATGGGCGAACCGTTCGAGACGTGGGGCGAGCGCATTGACGCGCTGCTCCCTTACCAGGTCAACGCCGCGTTGATGGCTGCCAGCGCCAATCCCCGCGTGAAGTTCATGCATTGCCTGCCGGCGCTGCACGATAGCCGCACGGAGGTCGGCAAACAGATCGCCGACAAGTACGGTCTCGCCGACGGCGTGGAAGTGACGGACCAGGTTTTCGAGTCCGACGCGGCTATCATCTTCGAGCAGGCGGAAAACCGTCTGCATACGATCAAGGCGATTCTGGTCGCAACACTATCGGCATGAGGAGCGCATCATGAGAATCGTCGTCGCCCTCGGCGGGAATGCACTGCTCAAGCGCGGTGAGCGCATGAGTGCCGATGCGCAGCGCGCTAATGTACGCATCGCTGCGGCTCAACTCGCCGCGGTGGCGTCCGGCAACGATCTCGTGATCGTGCATGGCAACGGTCCGCAGGTGGGGTTGCTTGCGCTGCAGAGCGTGAACACGCCGCAGGCCGAGCCGTTTCCGCTGGACGTGCTGGATGCGCAAACCGAAGGCATGATCGGTTACATGATCGAGCAGGAACTCGCGAACTTGCTCCCACAGGCGCGCGCGTGCGCAACCTTGCTGACGATGGTGGAAGTGGACCGTGCGGATCCGGCCTTCCAGCATCCGGACAAGCCGATCGGGCCACTCTATACGCAGGCCAATGCCGATGTCGCGGCACGCGGCAAGGGTTGGACGATGGCGCGCGACGAGGGCGGATATCGACGCGTCGTACCGAGTCCGGCACCGATGCGGCTGCTCGATCTGCGCCCCGTAACGTGGCTGCTCGAGCAGGGTACGATCGTCATTTGTGCGGGCGGGGGCGGGATTCCGGTCGTCGTGGACGAACATGGGTTGCATACCGGGGTTGAGGCTGTCATCGACAAGGACCGCAGCGCCGCGATGCTCGCGCACGCGCTCGATGCCGATTTGTTTGTAATTGCCACCGACGTAGCCGCGGTCTACCTGGGATGGGATAGCCCGTCGCGCCGGCCCATTTTGCGCGCGAATCCGGATGCGTTCGAGGCGCTGCATTTTGCGAGCGGCTCGATGAGCCCGAAGATCGAGGCGGCATGCGATTTCGCACGCCGCACCGGTCGCCGGGCTGTGATCGGTGCGCTCGCCGATATCGAGCAACTCATTGCGGCGACGGCCGGCACATCGATTAGCGCGGATCAAGTCGGAATGGTTACCGGGATCGTTACCGTCGGGGCATCTGCCGAGACGGCCACGCAGATAGCGACCGGTTAACCAAAGCTGGCCTCACTCAATGCGACATCAGCACCGGGATCGTCATCGAGGACAGGATGGTGCGCGTGGCGCCTCCCAGCACGACCTCCCTGAACCGCGAATGGCCATATCCGCCCATCACGAGCAGGTCGGCGTTGCAATCGAGCGCGTGCGATAGCAGCGCGTCGCCCACGCCCAAATCGGAGGGTGTCGTTTGTTGGCAGACCTCGATGTTGATGCCGTGACGCGCCAGGTAAAGCGCGATGTCCGTACCCGGCTGTTCACCGTGCACCCACGATTGCTTCTCGGCGTTGAAGACCACCACCTGAACGAAGTCCGCCTGCTTGAGTATCGGGATCGCGGCGGTGACCGCGCGCGTTGCGCTCATGCTCGCGTCCCATGCAACGAGTACGCGCTTTCCCATGTGCGCAAAGTGGCCGATATACGGGACCATCAGCACTGGGCGACCGGAATTCACGAGCACGTATTGAGGGACATCCGAACCCATGAAAACGGCGGGCGCATCGGGATCGATTTGTCCGAGCACGACCAGATCGGCATAGCGGGCTTGCAGGCTCAAGCCGGCCCCCGCATCGTCGTCGGCGATGCGTTTCTCGTACGACCTGACGTCGAACTTCTGCGCAATCGTTTCGAATTTCGCGAGTATGCTGTCCGCGCGCTCGCGCAGCGGCTCGAGAATCTCGGTCAAGTTGAACGTGCCGTCGCCCATGGCACCGGGAAATGAAAATTGCGCCGATATGCCGGTCGGGGCCAAGCCGATCAAATGCGCGTCGTATTTCATCGCCAGACGCGCGGCAGTTTCGATTTGCTCTTCGACGTGAGCCGATTCGTCCACATGGACAAGTATGGTTTTATAGGACATGCGACACCCCTGGAGTGGATCGGCTCAGCCGAGCGGCGCCGACAAAATATTTACGTGCGTAGGCCAACAGTTGCAGGTCGGTGGGATGATCGACGGTTTCCAGGCTGATCACCTGTTCTGCAAGATGGTGTTGGTGTTTCAGCAGGTATTTTAGAAAAGCGAGCTTTTCGTTGCCAGGCCCCACGATCAAAATCTCAAGCGCGCCCTGAAGTGCGTTCGCGATATCGTTGAAGTAGGGTTTGCTCTCGTGACGGCCGCCTCCCGTCTTTTCCGATTTCGTATGGGTCGAGTGCGTCTTGATGATTTCGTTCGCCGCCGTCTCGGGGGTGAAGTGAATGACGTGCGCTTGCGCGTGGTCTAACCACACGATGACGTGGTCGAAAGACATGGTGTTAATCCTTACGATGAGCCTTAAACAGAGGGCGCGGCATGCAAATGACGGCGCGCCCTATGCGAGTTCGAGACACGGATATCAAGCCACGGACAAATTGTCGACGACTTCCGTGACCCCGGGGACCGCCCATGCCGCGTCTTCCGCGGTGCGGCGTTCGTGCCACGCACCGACCCGGCCATTGAGGGTGATCTTGCCGCCTTCCACAATAACCTTGATGCCCGACGATTCGAATGCAGCGTTGCGCTGATAGGCTTGGGTGATGCGCGCGTGCACGTCAGCAGTCGTCACCCGCGGTTCGATCTTGATGTGATTGCTCACGAAGATGACGCCTCCGAGACCGTGCACGGCGTTTTCCACGGCTTGTTTCTGATATTGCCACTTGACGGTGCCGGTGAGCGTCACCCAGCCTTTTTCAACGCTCACATGGACGCTGTCGTCCGGCAAATAGGCGCTCCATGCGAGGACGTCCGCGGCACGGCGCGCGATCTCGTCGTCTTCATATTTCCTGTCGAAGGGCAGACGGACTTCGATATCCTCGGCAATGGCCCGCAGGTGTTTCACGTGACCGACTACGCGTTCGACCGCGACCTTCTCGACGTAGGAGGCGACGTGTCCGGTCAGGGTGGCGACGCCGTCCTTGACGGCGACACCGATACCCGCCGCGTCGATACTCGGTTCGAAGTCGAGTGCGCGTTCGATGTCGGTGCGAAGTGTGGTGTCGCTGGTCATGATTGATGCTCCTGTCTGAGTGCGAAAGTACGCTCAGTCATCATCTCAGGCCGGTAGCGGCGCAACTTGATCTAGCGCAAGGAGACCTCGATGATCATCAAGGGGCGCAGCACGCTTACCCCTATTCTTGCGTCGGCCTGCATCATGCGATCGCGAGACGCTGAAACAACACGCCCTTTACGCTATCGAGGATAAAGGCGAAGACGATCGCGGCGAGCAGCAGCCCGGCCAGGATCCCGATCGGCAGCGCCGTCATCAGAACCCCGCGGGTGGCCAGCACGCTGATGATAGTCAGGTCGGCAATCGAAGACAGCACGAGCCATCGACCCGGACGGGAGCTCCAGATATGCTGGCGTTCGCGCGCGACGTAAAACACCGCCTGACCGCTAAACACCAGCGTCACGACAGCCAACGTACGCAAGGTATCGGTGTCGAGGCCGAGCGCGAATTTCCCGGTCGCCAGGCAGGCCACGCAAAATACTAAGTCGACCACGCCCATCATGACACCGGCGGCCGTCAGGTTACGAATTCGCCAAATGTTCGGTTTGGGGGAAGGGCGTACGTTATCGGTGGATGACGACATGGCAAGAAAGTCGCCGGTTACCATCATCAGCACCATGAGGGTCGGCGTCAGGATAGCGTGACCGGTAATGATCAGGCCTGCGGCCAGGAAGAGCACCTGCACCACTTTATGGA
>Ga0302220_10003852_pt1 | contig 10206 bp, 13 predicted proteins | sample II_Palsa_E1_3_FD_194572 | JGI IMG/M metagenome (GOLD analysis project Ga0302220, IMG submission 194572) | Peat permafrost microbial communities from Stordalen Mire near Abisko, Sweden - II_Palsa_E1_3 | ecosystem: Environmental > Terrestrial > Soil > Palsa > Peat permafrost | place: Sweden... | reverse complement strand
GTCTCGACCGCCATGCCGCAGATCGTGACGCAACTCGGCGGCCTGCATCTTTATAGCTGGGTCTTCTCGTCGTTCCTGCTGACGCAGACCGCCATGACGGTTGTCTTCGGCAAGCTCGCGGACTTGTACGGTCGCAAACCGGTGATGCTGATCGGTATTGCGGTGTTTCTCGTCGGGTCGATATTGGCCGGCTTCGCCTGGTCGATGCCCGCAATGATCGTCTTCCGGCTGATCCAGGGCGTGGGCGCCGGGGCGATCCAGCCCGTCACCATGACGATCGTGGCCGACCTTTACCCCGCGCACGAGCGAGGCAAGATCCAGGGCTATCTCGCCAGCGTGTGGGCATTTGCCGCGGTCGTCGGGCCCGTGGTGGGCGGCTTGATCATCCGCGACCTGTCGTGGGCGTGGATTTTCTGGCTCAACATTCCGATCGGCCTGGCTTCGGCCGCCGGCTTCATTGCCTTTCTGCACGAAAAGGAGCGCCATGATCGCCCCGCGCTCGACATTGCCGGCGCGGCATTGTTCACGATCGCTATCGCGTCTTTGCTGATGGCGCTCACCGATATCGGCACCTCCGACAATACTCGGGCCGTGCTCGAATTCGGCCTGTTCTGCGTGTGTTCCGGGCTTTTCGTGGCGCAGGAGCGGCGCGCTCCCGATCCGATGATTTCGTTCTCGCTGTGGGGCCATCGGCCGATTGCCGCGTCTAACGCCGCAACCGTGCTTGCCGGCATGGCGTTGATGGGATTGACCACGTTCCTGCCCATGTATGTGCAAGGCGTCTTGCACCGCTCGCCGGTCGTCGCCGGATTCGCGCTGACCATGGTGATGGTGGGATGGCCGACCGGCGCTACGGTGGCAGCACGGTCGTTCCATCGCTTCGGCTTGCGGCAGATATTGGTCGTCGGCAGCGTGTTCTTGCCAATCGGGGCGGTCGTGTTCGCATTGCTGACACCGGATAGCTCACCGATTTTCGCGGGGATCGGCTCGCTGATCATGGGCTTTGGCATGGGGACATCGAGCGTGAGTGCACTCGTCCTGATCCAGGAAATCGTCCACCCTTCGCAGCGTGGGAGTGCGACGGCTTCGAACCTGTTTTCACGCAACCTCGGCAGTACACTGGGCGCGACCATGTTCGGTGCGGTGCTCAATTACGGCCTGACGCATGCCAAAGGCATAGGCGTGGTCACGTCGGATCAACTACGGCAGGTTCTCGAAACGCCGCCCACCCACGTCGGGAGCGACGCAATCGTTCGACTCGCGCTTCAGCAATCGCTGCACCTCACGTTTGTGGCTATGCTCGTGATCTCGCTGGCGATCGTGGCCTCCGCCATTCTGGTTCCGGCGATGGCGCTTGAACGCATGCGCGAAGCCGCGGCCCGCTAATCGGGCGCGTCCTCGCGCTTATCGTCAACGCCACCCCGCACGTCACGCCGCGGCCCCCCCCCGCTTCATCCCGCGTCGTGCCGTGGAACCGGGCGTTTATGGCGCCGAGGCGGGCTTGCCTTGCGCGGCTTTTGCCGCATCGACCTTGCGCTGAGCGTCCTGCAGGTTCTGCGGATAATTTACCTGGTTGCCTCCCGGGTTGTAGCCGTTCTTCTCCAAGGCCTTCAACTCGGCGTTTTTCTTCGCCCTGGCCGCTTTGCTGGCCGCCTTGTGGTTGGCCTTGCGGACTTGCTTGGGCGTAGACGCCGCCGTATCCGGTGTTTGCGCGACGGCAACCGGGCCATAAATCAGGGCAAGTCCAACACACATACTGACAGCAACGACGGCAGCACGAAGTTTCGACATGAGTGGTCTCCAGATAGGCCGGCAATCGCCGGCCATCAACAATACCATTACGAATAGTAAGGATTGTCAGTCTGGCCCCATATGCGCCGCCGCAGCGTTGCTGTCGAGGTTCATTTAACCTGCCGCGGGGCGTGCTGCGGGATCATCCGCCGGGCGGTTGCGCCAGCACCCTCTGCCAGCCACTGGGGCAGGCCTTGACATACGGGTAGTAGCCATTGGGCTTGCCGCAGTGATACCAGTAGGCCGCTTGCGGCACGCCGCCACCGCCCATGTCCGTCTGCCCCTGCTCTACATACTGAGTCGGGGACACGCCGCCCGCCGCAGGCCAGTTAGGGTAGTAGCCGGAGTAGTACGGATACGGATATGGATAAGCGTACGGGTACGGGTACGGATAGCCGTAGCCATAGCCGTAGCCATAGCCAAAACCCGGGCCGAAATAGAAACCGACGGACCCGCCGCAGCAGTGCCCGCCGTGGCCCCAGCCACCGCCCCAGCCACCGCCATGACCGCCCCAGCCGCCACCGCCACCGCCACCACCATGAAAGCCGCCACCGCCACCGCCGCCGGCCACGGCTACACCGCTCGCGCCCAAGGCCGCCAATACCAGCAATAGCTGGCACACTCTACGCCCATTCATGATGGTCTCCTCGACTGTCCACGCCGATTCAGATTTGCCCGCCGAGCCGAATCTTGTGGGGAAAGGCGGGCCTGAATCAGGACTGGCTACTCACAAGTGTATGACTTCCTGGGGCATTCTGCCGCCTTCCTTGCCGAGCTCTCCGACCACTTGAGCAAAGACCCCGATATGGCGCGTTTGCCTGCTAGATTGTGAAGCAGCTGTGTTTGTGCGACGTGGCTTTACGGCGGCCTATTGGCCGAGATGGGAGAGCGCGATCCGCGCCGGCTCGCGCGAGATCTGCATCACCCCCTCGAGCGGGTGGGCGATGTCCTCGATCAGGAAAATAGCGCCGGCGACAGATAACGCACAGACAAAAAGCGTCGCCGTGGCGGTTCGCTTGTTGGTGCTGACCAGACCGAAACCGGCGAAGAGGATAGCAAGCCAGGACACCAACACCGCCAGGAATAGCGCCGGGATCGCGCCCTGCCCGGGTTGAATGAGCATCCAGCGTGTTTCCGCCAGGTGGAGGCTGCGGGCCAGGGCCTCCGACTGCAGCAAGCGCTGCATGTCGTTGCGTGGTGCCAGTTCTCGAAGCTTTTGCTGAAATTGCTCCAGGCGTGCCAGGTTCTCCGGAGCGTCCACGGTGATCGTCCCGGCACCTTTCTCGGAATAAAGCAGATTCACAGCTGAGGCGTAGGTGCGGCGTAGGTGCGGCGCTGGAGGTCGCGAGCTTCCTTCGCCTCCGGGCCATAATCGGCCAAGGTACGATCGATCATGACCACCGTGGCCGCGGTCTGCGTGAACTCCTCATTGAGCCGGTCGAAAGAAACCTTTGCCGATGCGATCAGGAGACCAAGAACGAGAGCGGCGAGCGTTGCCATCAGCCCGGCCCCCATCTTCACGATAGCCGTCGAATCGTCGCTCAGGGATGGTCGGAAAGGAAAGAGCGAAGAAACAAGCTGAGTATCCCGCTGCCGAAGACGCATATAAACACGATCGAGGCGACTACCAATGAGCTCACGATCGCCCCCTGCGGGTCGACTCGAAGTCGCCCCGCTCCAGGCTGATAACTACCGACCGGCTCGCGCAAACATCCATTCGAGCACTCTATGCACATCAACGTAGGGCTGCTATTGGACTTTGGTCCCATAGCAGCGGCTTTTCGAGCGTTTGGCGTCATCGACTTCGCCACGGCCCGTTTCGACGATATGCCGGTCTGGGGAAGCGCCACGCCTCATGCTCCCTCCATAGTGAAACGAAAGCACCGTCTACAAACTAATCCCTTGACGGGAACAATGTCCGCGCCTAATCTTTGTAAGCTATCCGTCAGTTTTCGGCTAGACTGCGGTGGTAAAGCTTGACTACCTCTAGCTTGACTGCCCCCACCTTGACTCACCCCAGCGCCTGACCGTAAGCCAATGTCCGCACGCGAACCGGCGCGGTGCCGCGACCGGGGCACTCAATCTACGAAGTCAAATAAAATGCATGAGACATACTCGACGTACGCCGCGTAGGAGATATGTGGCAAGCATTTCGTCGCGATGTCGCACGGTGCCTGTTCCGTAACCGTATGCGCGAGCAATTGCTCTGTCGTTAGTCGGGCCCCTTCTTGGTCGATGGCGCCTGAATCCGTGTACGGTCGCTCGAACTCCTGACGGGAGCACGGCGTATGACCATCGTTCACGCTGTCGTCATCGCGGCTGCATTCATCGCAGTGCTGATGTTGCTGACGTTGAGACGCATGCATGCTCGTCAGGCGTTAGCGAGGAGCGCTGCGCCTATGAACTTGGACATCGAACCGTCGCAGCCCAGGCCTGAGAAATTTTCCTTCTCAACCCACGCAGGCGCGACGATCGAGCATCAAACTTTCGGCACGCCTTCAGAACAGACAGGCTCCAGTGAGGTGCCAAGTTCCCGCCCATCTTCGCCTCAGACGCGGCCATCCATACGAGCACGTCTCGCGATGTTCTCCGCCGGGCGCTTGCGTCGAACTGCCCTACGCCGTAGCGCGCAACAAGGTGGCGAGGAATCGCAGCTAGCAATGCCGGATGGGTTCCGTGCCACCGCGCGACCGCTGCAGGAAGATGAGCAGTTTCTCAACACGCTTGAGCTATTGCCGTTCGCCGTTCTGATGACTAATCAGCATGGCCAGATCGTGTTAGCCAATGCGGTCACGGAAAAGCTGTTTGGGTATTCCCGAGACGCGTTGATCGGCGCGTCTGCCGACCTGCTCATGCCGGCATGGCAGGCCAACTTCCATGTTGCGCAACCGGCCGACATGATTTCGTTGCCATCGATTCGGCCGGTCGGGGCCGCGTGCGACCTGGTCGCGCGACGCGAGGATGGTACCGAGTTTCCAGCGGAAATCACCGCCAATCCCATCTCGTCCGGCAGCGAGCACTATACGTTGACGGTTGTCATAGACCGAACCGAGCGATACGAACTACGGCGTAACCGGCAGCAGCTTGCTCATCTGACGCGCGTTTCCACACTTGGAGAGCTTGCGGGTTCGCTCGCACACGAGTTGAATCAGCCGCTCACCGCCATTTTGAGCAACGTGCAGGCAGCGCAGCGCTTCCTGACGACGCAGCCCATCAATCTGACCGAAGTGCGGGAGATATTGCAGGACCTCGTCGCGGATAACCACCGCGCTAGTGAGGTCATTCGCAAGATTCGGGCGCTTGTCAAGAAGGGGGAATTCGAGGCCGCGCCCCTCAGTCTCGCGAGCGTAATCGGCGATGTTGCACTGCTGGTGCACAGCGACGCGATTGTGCGCGGGATCCGCGTGCTGCTGACGATATCCCCCGAACTGCCGCCTGTTCATGGCGACAGAGTGCAGGTGCAGCAGGTCGTGCTGAATTTACTCCTGAACGCATTCGATGCGTTGCAGTCGCGCTCGACGCAGGATCGTGTGGTCGTCGTTGAAGCCACGCACGATAGCGCAGGAATGCTACGCATCGCCGTGCGCGATCGCGGCACCGGCTTCGATCGCGACAAGCTCGACAAGCTTTTTATGCCGTTCTTTACTTCCAAGCGCGAAGGACTGGGTCTCGGACTCTCGATCAGCCGCTCTATCGTAGAAATGCACGGCGGCCGTATTTGGGCGGAAAACAATAAAGACCAAGGCGCCACCTTCTATTTCACGTTGCCCACCGGAGTCGCAGCGAAGCGTGCCCGTTCGCCGCATCAGCCATGAACGAGTTGCCACCGATTGTCTTTGTGGTCGACGACGACGACGCGGTCCGTCGGGCGTTGATGCGGTTGATCCGCAGCGCAGGCTACCGTGTCGAGGGGTTCGGATCGGCATCCGAGTTCCTTGACTCCCGCCCTTGCACGCACCGCACCGCGTGCCTGGTGCTCGACGTGCAACTGCCCGGCCTCAACGGTCTCGACTTGCAGCGTGAGCTAAACGCAGCCAGCGCGTTGCTGCCCATCATCTTCATCACCGGACACGGCGACATCGCGATGACCGTCAGCGCGATGAAGGCGGGTGCAACGGATTTCCTGGCGAAGCCGATCGGAGACACCGATCTCCTGCGCGCAATAGAAACCGCGTTGCGAAATTCTTCGCAAGCGGTCACGAGTCGTATCGAACTCGATTCGATTCGAGGTCGTCTGGCGCGCCTCACGCCACGCGAGCGAGAGGTGCTGGCGCTGCTCGTCGAAGGTCGCCTTAACAAGCAGGTCGCTTTCGAACTGGGTATCGCCGAAAAGACTATCAAAGTCCACCGTGCCCGTGTCATGGAAAAGATGGAAGCGCACTCGCTGGTCGAGCTCGCGCGAATCACCGATAAGGTCGGCATTGCTCTTTCGCGCAGTCAGCCCACGGCGCGCTGAACTATGGGCGGCGCCAGAAACCGCACACGCTTTCGTGCTGAGATGGGACCAAAGTCCCATATCGAGCTACTCCCAACTGTCGTAGTCTTAACCTAGCGTCGAATCAGGTTTCGTACTTAGGTACCTGTATGGGGAACATTCGCCATGAGCAAAGTCAAGCCGTTCGTCGCAGTCGTGGATGACGACGAATCGGTGAGTCGTGCCATCAAGCGACTGTTGCGTTCTACCGGACTGGCATCGGATACGTTCAAAACAGGCGACGATTTTTTGGATATGTTCGATTCCATACCGTCATATCGTCCAGCCTGCATCGTGCTAGACATACAGATGCCCGGTCTGAACGGCCTCGAGGTCCAGCGCAGGCTGGCAGGCAGCGGAATTCCGGTGATATTTATCACCGCGCATGATGAAGTCGGCGTTCGCGAGCAGGCGCTGGCGGCAGGTGCCGCCGCCTATTTGCGTAAGCCATTTAATGATGAGGTTTTTATCAAGGCAGTTAGTACAGCTATTGATTCTAATATAAACAAATAATTGAATTGCGATGCAATCGAACCGCTATTGGACCAAAGTCCAATTGTTTTAACGGGTTCCGTATCTCATTATTGAACGGCCCGAGAAGCATTCTAGGCGGGGGCGCGTTTTACTTCGTGACGTAATTTTCTGAATGGAGCTCGCATCATGATCAAGTACCTTCGGTTTATCCTCGCGATCCCGCTCTTGTTGGTCGCGGTGGCCTGTTCGACGAACCCGACTGTTGCCAATGGTGGCGACCCCGAGTTAGACGCGCAAGCACGTCAGGCACTGCAGCAATTATTCGACAGCACTCCAAAGGCGAAGGATCTCCAGTATCAGGCGAAAGCCGTCGTCGTGTTTCCGAGCGTCGTCAAGGCTGGGTTTTTAGTAGGTGCAGAAGGTGGAAAAGGCGTGATGTTTGCGCCGGACGGCAAGGTCATTGGGTACTACCGAATTCGCGGGGTGTCATACGGGCTGCAAGCTGGCGCACAAAGCTATTCGCAGGCGATGTTTCTCATGACCGACACGGCAATCCAGCAGCTCACGAGTAAATCCGGATTGTCCGTAGGTATGGGACCGAGCGTCGTGTTGGTGGATAAGGGGATGGCCAGGTCGATGACAACTACGACCTTGCAATCCGATGTCTATGCGTTCATTTTTGGCCAGGAGGGATTGATGGCCGGTCTTGGCCTTCAAGGGCAGAGGATCGTCAAGTTTGATGACCAATGAAGTGCGCAATTTGCCCGCGCAGTCGGAGCCGCTGATGCTCCTACGTGGGCCGCTTCGGTAGTGCGCACCGCGCCGGACGCGCGATCTGGCAACCCGTTCGGGGGAGCCGGGAAATAGATCGCGCGTTGCGCAGACGTTGACCGCCGGTAGCCAGTAGAGAGGTTGAACATTGAGGGGCTTAAGCCATGCAACGATTGCAACGGATCGCAATGGGTTTCGCGGTATCGGCGCTGACGTTCGCGGCTGCCGCGCAGCAGCCCATCATCTATCCGGCCAGGGGGCAGAGCGCCCAGAAGCAAAACACCGACACCGCGGAATGCCAATTGTGGGCGACGCAAACGACCGGTGTTGATCCCGTTGCGATAGCGCAGCAGGGAGCGAACCAGCCGGCGCCTCAACAACAGCAAGGGGGCGCGCTCAGAGGGGCGGCCGGAGGCGCCGCGTTGGGTGCGATGGGAGGTGCGATCGCAGGCAACGCGGGCAAGGGCGCTGCGATCGGGGCCGTGGTCGGCACTGCGGCGGGAGGGCTGCGCCAGCGCCGCAGGAACGAGGCGGCTGCCGGGCAACAACAAGCGAACAATCAACAGGCTTCGCAGCAGATGGCGACTTTCAGCCGAGCGGTGGCCGCGTGCATGACGGGCCGGGGATACAGCGTTCAGTAAAGTCGAAGGCGCAGCCAGCGGAGATGCAAGCATGATGACCAGACTCAGGCGAACAGCGTTGACGACCGCATTGCTCTGTTCGACGACAGGCGTGTTTGGCGCAGACTTCGACGGTAGCAAGCCGCTGATATGCGCGACCGTGGAGGCGCACGCCTGCGACCCGGGCGAAGCCTGCCTTCGCAGCTTGCCGGACAGTATCGGCGTGCCGGAGTTCATGCGCATCGACTTCGCGAAAAAGACAATAGCAGGCCCCAAACGCACGACCGAGATCCGTTACACGGACAAGAGTGCGGATCAGGTGTTGTTGCAGGGAACCGAACTCGGCTACGCATGGACTATCGCACTCGACTCGACCGACGGCTCGATGACACTGACGCTGGTTGATCGCGATGACGCGTTCGTGGTTTTTGGCCATTGCATACCGCCATAGCCAACTGCGTGCCCGGTCGTGCTCACGTTGTGTTCTAACAGTCCGAGTTCCCAGTGGGAGACTCACATGGTGATGTCAGCTTCGCGGATCGAGAACGTCGATACCAAGTGCGCGTGCGCTCGCGCCCGGTTACGGTTTGTGTTTGCCGGTGTGACATTGGTGTTGCTCGCTGCTTGCCACAAACAAGCACCCGAGATTCCGCGGCAAGCCGCTGAAGTGACGGTCATGACGGTCGAGCCGCACGATACGCCCGTCGACTTCGAGTTCACCGCCCAGACAGAAAGTTCGCGCGAAGTCCAGATCCGCGCACGCGTCGACGGCTTCCTGGACAAGCGCGTCTATACCGAGGGTCAACTGGTGCATGCCGGGCAGACGCTCTTTCTGATGGACCCCAAACCATTAGAAGCAACGTTGCAGTCGGTCCAGGGCCAACTAGCGCAGCAGCAGGCACGGCTCACCGTGGCGAAAGCCAATCTTGCTCGTGTGGTCCCGCTCGCCGCACAGAATGCACTCAGTCAGAAGGAACGTGACGATGCGATCGGCAGTGAAAAGGAGGCCGAGGCCGCCGTGCTCGCTGCCAAAGGTCAGGTACAGAGCGCGCAACTCAACCTCAGCTACACGACGATCAAGTCTCCGCTCACGGGCCTGTCAAGCTTGGCGCAACAGCAGGATGGCAGCTACGTGACGTCCGCAAACGGGCTCCTGACAACCGTGTACCAACTCGACCCGATGTGGGTGAACTTCAGCATTTCCGAAAATGAGTTATTGGCATACCGCGACCAGATCGATAAAAAGCAATTGCGGTTTCCGTCGAATAGCGATTTTGAGGTGACGGTCGTGCTCGCCGACGGCAGCATTTTTCCGGCTCGCGGTCACATCAACTTCACCAATCCCGCGTTCAGCGCGCAAACCGGCACGTTCCTCGTGCGGGCGTCGTTCCCCAATCCGCAAGGGAGTTTGCGCCCTGGACAGTTCGTGCGCGCACGGGTCTCTGGCGCGGTGCGTCCGAACGCGATCCTCGTGCCGCAACGTGCGGTGTTGCAAGGTTCGAAGAGCCATTTTGTCTGGGTTGTCGACAACGACTCGAAAGGCCATCAACGCGTAGTGGAAACCGGCGAGTGGCATGGCGACGACTGGTTCATCATCGATGGGCTCAAGCCTGGTGAGCGAATAGTCGTCGATGGCGCGATTCGCGTCGTTGCCGACACGCCGCTAAAGATCACCCAGGCGCCGCACCAGTCTACCGACACAACGACGAATTGACCGGGCGGCCGAAATGAACATTTCCCGCTTCTGCATCGATCGGCCGATTTTCGCATCGGTCATTTCGATCATCATCGTGCTCGGTGGTACGTTGTCAATGCTCAGTCTGCCGATCGCGCAGTATCCCGACATCACGCCGCCCCAGATCACAATTTCCGCCAGTTACCCCGGTGCGACCGGGGACGTAGTCGCAAACAATGTCGCCGCGCCGATCGAGCAACAGGTCAACGGCGCAGACAACATGATCTACATGAACTCGTCGAGTTCATCGACGGGCAACTATACGCTCAATGTCTATTTCCAGATTGGCACCAACCCCGAGCTTGCGCAGGTCGACGTGCAGAATCGCGTGAACTTGGCGT
>Ga0302220_10003850_pt1 | contig 10210 bp, 8 predicted proteins | sample II_Palsa_E1_3_FD_194572 | JGI IMG/M metagenome (GOLD analysis project Ga0302220, IMG submission 194572) | Peat permafrost microbial communities from Stordalen Mire near Abisko, Sweden - II_Palsa_E1_3 | ecosystem: Environmental > Terrestrial > Soil > Palsa > Peat permafrost | place: Sweden... | reverse complement strand
GACCCGGGCCGCAGACGCGGGAACGGGAACGGGAACGGGAACGGGAACGGGAACAACAGCGGGCGCCGGAACAGGAACAGCCGCAACCTGCCCCGCCTTCTGAGCCGTGACCGAGCCGAACACCGCTTTCGGGGCGACATTGCCCACCTCGCTACCGGACAGGAAGACGAAGTACGCCACCACCGCAAGAACCAGCACCACCACCACCGCCACCACAACCGGCAGCCGGCGCGACCGGGTCGGCACGTCCCACGGATCGTGCTTCGCGTAAAACCGGTCGTCCTCAGCCCCCGCAGGCGTGTCCCATGCAGCGGGCGCGGCGAGTTGCGGTGCGACCGTGGAAGGGGGGGCAGGAAGGCGGGCTGTCGGCGGCGGGGAAGTCGGCGGATACCAGGCGAGGGCGTCGAGCGAGTCGGCCTGGTTGGCGCCACATGCAGGACAGGACAGCAAACGGGCGGCTAAGGACACACCACAGTGCCGGCACTGTATCGAATCGGACTGGTCAGAAGTGATATCGCTAAGCATTGGCCGAACCGCCACTCACGTTGCGAGAACAGACATGCCCGCCTTTTGAGTGCGGCACGCGCAACCCACGACGTCTGGCACGACTGGTGTTATCGATAATCTCGTTTGTTATCGCGGCGCGCCCGCACATGAATAAGCAGGCTAAACGCAATATGACTTGCTTGCGCACAAAGATCAATCGGCGATTTCGGCCAATTGGCGGATGAAAGATATACGCGCGCGTTAATCGCTAATTGCAGCGCAATAAGGTGTGATGAACCACATATCCAATCCGCCGCTCTGAATCGCGGCTAATCGGCACAAATGTTGCGCGACAGCGCAGACAATTCAGCGCACACTGAGTGGAGGCTCGGACATTCCGCCGGGCACACATGCAAAAGGGAGTCCTGTCATGGCAAAAGGTCAAATGCGCAGCAATCGCGAAGTAAAGAAACCGAAGCAGGACAAGAAGTCCGCTCCCGCCACTTCGCCTTCGGGCGCGCCGCCCATCCGGGTGACGCCGGCTTCGTCGACAACCACCAAGAAGCATTAACGCGGTTTAGCGCGCGCTGCATCCGCGCTTGGACGAGCAGGTTCTCCTCTTTCCAGGCGCGCGATCGCAGTCGCCGAAATCGACTGATGGGTGTTAGCCGCACTGCTTTGCCGCACGTTCGGGCGATAGACCGGAGCGCCCGGCGGAAAAGGTTCGCCACTCAACGGACAGACACCTTTACGGCGCGCTGTGCGCAAAGTCCAGGTCTGCTCGCCATACCGGCCTGATGTTGCGTCGGCCCAGCAAATCACGATTGCGGTGGGTGAAAGACGCTCCAGTATCTCAACGCATACGGAGTTTCGTCTGGAGTCCGGCGGCTTGCTAGCCGGTACCGCCGAAGCCCAACGGGCTTCGGCATCCTTAACGGCCAACGTCGATGATATTGGAGCAAGCGAGGCCAGCATTTGAAGCCACCGCTGGTCGTCCGCACTGCGGTTCATGAGTCCCGTATCCATGGCCTCGCCTCCTCATTGCAGACAGGTCCTACGTATTCTCGCGGATCATCGCGAACACGTCGGCGGACTGCCCTTGCAGCATGGCCTTCGCTGAATACAGGACCATTCCGTACGCGGCCCCCCACTCGATCTTCGGCGGCATCACGAGCGTCATCGTGTCTACCTTGACGTTCAGAAGCGCAGGGCCGGGCTGGTTCAACCACGTGATGACGGCCTCTTCGAGTTCATCGGATTTCGACACCGTGCGTCCCCAGAATCCGATCACCTCGGCGACCTTGCCGAAGTCCGGGTTTTGCAGACCAGTATAGAGTGGGAGCATGCCTTCGGACTTCTGCTCGATGTCGATAAATCCCAGCTTGCCGTTGTCGAACACGACCACCTTGATCGGCAACTTCTCCTGCACGGCCGTCATCAGTTCACCGAACAGCATGGCGATACCCCCATCGCCGGACATGGAAATAATCTGGCGTCCTGGCTGGCACTTCTGCAACCCCAATGACATGGGCAAGGCCGCCGCCATCGTGCCGTGCAGCAGACTCGAAAACACCCGGCGTTGTCCGTTCGTCTGGATATGCCGATAGAGCCAGACAGTGGGTGTCCCGTCGTCGGCGCAGAAGATGGCATCGCTCGCGGCGTGCCGGTTGATCAGCTCGGTCAGATAGATGGGAGGAATCGTCCCGCGGTCCGACGCCACGGCCTTGGACCGGTGAGTTTCCAGCGCATCGGCATGCCGTGCGACGAGCTTGTCGCGGAACTCGGTTGACGTGCGCGGTTTAAGGCGTGGCAACAACGCCGCCATGGTGGACTTGATATCTCCGACGAGGCCAAGCGTGACCGGATGGCGGCGGCCAAGATGGTCCGGCGCGATGTCGATCTGAACGATCTTGGCCTTCTCCGGGTAGAACTGCCGCCACGCGAAGTCGGCACCTAGCATCAGCAGGGTGTCGCACTCGGATACCGCCAGATAGCCGGCCTCGCCGCCGATAATGCCGGTCATGCCAACGTTGTATGGGTTGTCGTGCTCAAGCACGTCCTTTGCGCGGGACGTATGTGCAATGGGTGCCTTGAGTTGCTCGGCTACCGCAAGGATTTCCGCATGGGCACCGCGACATCCTGAACCGCCATAGATCGCGATCCTGTCGCCTGAATTGAGGATTTCAGCAACACGGTCGAGGTCTGCGTCATTCGGCCGGACCATGGGCACATTTGTGTGGACCGCATACGGGACCTCATCGCTCGCACTGGCATGGGCGATATCGACTGGCACGATCAGCACGGCCACGCCACCCTTTGCAATAGCGGTCTGACAGGCAATCACCGTTTTGCGCCGGGCCTGCTCGGGCGTGATGATCATGTCGCAGAACACGCTGCACGATCCGTAGATCGCCTTGAAGTCGACCTCTTGCGGAAAGTTAAAGCCGATTTCCTCGCTCGCCACCTGGGTGGCGATCAGGATAACCGGCGCCCGATTACGGTTGGCGTCCACCAGGCCGTTGATGAAGTGAAGACTGCCGGGGCCGCAGCTTCCGGCGACCGCTGTGAGGTTGCCGGTCAACATGGCTTCGCCTTCGGCGGCGAACGCGCCCGCCTCCTCGTGGCGCACATGGACCCACTCGATGTCGCTCTCGTTGATGTGGTGAGCGATGAGATTCAGCGTGTCGCCCACGATCCCGTAGCAGTGCTTGACGCCTGCCGCGGCGAGTGTCTCCACAATAATCTCGGCAACTTTCTTGCTCATATCCGCGCTCCTGGGGGTGTTCCATGCATGAAGTGATCGACCACCGTGGTGAGCTGCGGGCCCGCAGTCAATCGCTGTCGGACGCGCTCATCCCATCGGTTGGACGAATTTTCATTTTGCATGGACCCCTGATGAGCAGATATCACCCCGATGGGGGATCGGCGTCATGAAGGCGGCTTCAGGCACGCACAGGGCCGCTTTGCAGCGGCCCGTTACGTACGTGAGCTTTTACACCTCGACAGGCATGCGGGCGAGCCCGCCTACTCCCACCCCTGATACCCAGGCGGCGGCGCCGGATTGCCGTAACCGGCGGGGTATGGGCGTCGATATTCAGGCGGCGTATAACGCTGGTCATACGCCGGATAGGCAGGGGGGCGGACAACCATGATGACCGGTTGCGCCGTGGCTTGTGCGGGCGGCCGTGGTACGTAGGTGGACTGCGCGTAAACAGGGGGGTACTGAGCAGGGGGGTACTGAGCAGGGGGGTACTGAGCCGGCGCGTACTGGGTAGCCTGAGCGGGTCGAGGGGGCGGCGGCGCGTAGGCCTGCCCGGGGTAGTCAGGCTCCTGGGACTCTGCCGGCATCTGGCCATAGGCCGGCGCCGCCGCGTATTGCTGTGGTTGCCGGTGCTGCACCGGTTGGGCCGGTATATACGGCGGTTCCTCATGGACTGCCGGCTGTTGCGGCTCGACTGGCCGTGCACGTTGAGCGACCTGTGGCGTCTGGATCTCCGCCACCTGCGCATCGTCATGGCCGGGGCTTCCTTCCGGTAGCGGCGCCATGACCTGCTCAGAAACTGGCTTGGGCGGCGTGGCTTCCGCGGAAACCTGCTTCGGTAGTGGGACTTGTGCGGAAACCTGCTTCGGCGGCGTGACTCGTGCAGAGACCCGCTTCAGCGGCATGACTGGCGCGGAAACCTGCTTCAGCGGCGCGACTTGTACGGAAGCCTGCTTGAGCGGCGTGACGGGTACGGCAACCCGCTTCGGCGGCGCGACGGGTGCGGAAACCTGCTTCAGCGGCATGACTGGTACGGAAATCTGCTTCGGCGGCGTGACTCGCACAGAGACGCGCTTTAGCGGCATGACCGGCGCGGAAACCTGCTTGAACGGCGTGGCTTGCACATAAACGCGCTTCGGCGGCGTGACTGGCGCAGCAACCCGCTTCGGTGGCGTGAAGTGCGCAGGAACCTGCTTCTGCGGCACAGGCATGACTTGCGTGGAAACCTGCTTCGACGGATGCCCCACCTCGTCACCCAACGTAGCATACGGTTTTGAGTCTTCTCTCGCCCGCGCGTTATAGCCGATGAAATACGCGTAGCGCAGGTCTTTCAGGCGCGTCCGGCTGTCTGCATCAGCAGTGACGCGCTCTTCGCCACGATCGAGAGACGCGTCAACGGTCGCGTCGTCGTAGGCCGACTGAAGATCATCGGCTCGGACAGGATCCGAATGCAGCAAACTCGTAGAGGACATCAGAGCGGCTGCCATCGCTACAAACAATTTTTTTTCCATACTTCACCTCGGAATTCCTTGCGACACGCCGTCCGGGTTCGCAAATTTCCGAACAGGACTCCGAGCCGCATCTCCAGGATATCGACGTTTTTTCGCAGGTCCTGAAGGGTTCAACGTCTCGTCTCCGGGTATACCCAGGTGACAGGCCAAGCCTATGAGATACCGTTGGTGTGCCCTCTGGCGCGAGAGGAAAGCCCCCCTTCTTCGGTTGTACAGCGATGAGAAATCTTGCAGGCAGTGAGACCAGGATGTGAAGTAGTACTTACGTTGACTGTTGGGAAAAGTGATCGGTGTTGGACGGATGGATTCCGCGGGCAAACTTACCGGTCGCCGGCGATCAGGCGCACCGCTTGGCCGCACTGAGCGCTTGTTCCCGCAGCCCCTCGCACGCATCCGACACGCTGACGCCCCAGTTTTGCGACAATAGCGCCTTTGCCGCGCCAGTTCGCGCCGCTGATCCCACGTCCGCCGTGGGACGCGCCGGGGTCGAGGATGCGGTTCGCAACCCCATACGACCGACCGCGGTCCGCTCCATGGCCCTCCCCCACATCGAACTTCTGTATTCCGTTTCCGGCCTGTTTGTCGGCTTCCTCGTCGGACTGACGGGCGTCGGCGGCGGCTCGCTGATGACGCCGATCCTCGTCCTGCTGTTCAAGGTCCACCCGGCCACCGCGGTCGGCACCGATCTGCTGTACGCCGCCGCCACCAAGGCAACCGGCACGCTGGTGCACGGCCTGAAGGGTTCGGTGGACTGGCAGGTGACCACGCGGCTTGCCGCCGGCAGCGTCCCCGCCGCCACCGTGACGCTGATCCTGCTGCACCGCTACGGAATGGATACGCCAGGCGCGAGCCGGCTGATCCAGATCGTGCTCGGCGCGGCCTTGCTGATTACATCCTTGGCGCTGGTATTCCGGCCGCAACTCGCCAAGCTCGGGGCGGGCCGTCAAAGTTCGCTCACCCAGGGCCGCACGCTCGGGCTGACCGTGCTGACCGGGGCAGTGCTGGGGGTATTGGTATCGCTGACTTCGGTGGGCGCAGGGGCGATCGGCGTGACGGTGCTGTTGCTGCTGTACCCGCGGCTGCCGACTACGCGCATCGTCGGCTCGGACATCGCCCATGCCGTGCCGCTCACGCTGCTGGCCGGCGCCGGACATTGGCTGCTCGGCTCGATCGACTGGTCGATGTTGCTGTCTTTGCTGGTGGGCTCGCTGCCGGGCATTGCGATCGGCAGTTTTCTGTCTGCCCGTGCACCCGACGCACTGCTGCGCAATATCCTCGCCGCCACGCTGACGCTGGTCGGCGTGAGACTGGTGATGTCCTGACGCGCAGGCCCGGCGCCTGCGCGAACAGCGCCGCACTACGGGCCACCCGACACGGCCCGCGGCGTCGGTACTCGGCCCCGGTAGCCAGCCTGAACGTTCAATCCTGGTAGTCACAATGCTTGGTCAACCTGCCCGAGTCCGTTACTTGAAGAACCGGCAGGTCAGGTCGGTTTCGAACTGCCGCACCCAATAGCCGTTCTCGTCGGCACGATAAGACTGCGCCCAGCCGCCGCGACGCACTGTTACGAGCCGGCGGAGATGGTCGATATCGTCCGGATCAGGCGACCCGGTGATTTCAAAGTGCGCCGGCGCGAAGCCGTGCCGCGCGCACACCAGTTCAAAGGCTGCCCGATCGCCGATCGGCAGGTCCGCATAGCGCTGAAAGGTCGTGTCCATTTCGGTTCACTCCGGCTCACTCCGGTTCCCAGCCTTTACAGTACGCCTCATCCAGGGAAGTTTGTGTGTCACAGCGCACTACGGATATAGCTCGCGTCGGCCAGCTTCATGCCGCCATCCGCAGCGACTTACCTGCCCCAAGGCAAAACGGGCCCCGGCGAATCGCCGGGGCCCGTTTTGGGCGTAACTGAACGCAATGCGCTCAGACGCTTGTCATCTTCCGGACACCGAAGCCCGAGCCCGCAGGAGGCGCGCTCATCTGCAGACCGGCGCCGGTTGCTGCGGCGCGCGCGCCACGGCCGGTCAACCCGGCCGCGACGATGATGCGCGCGGCATCCGTCAGTTAGTTACCACCACCGTTCGGCAGCACCACCGTCAGCTTGTTCGACACCGACGTCACGCCGTCGACACCCTTGGCGACGTCGCCGGCCTTGTCGATCTGGCTTTGGTCAGGCACCGAACCCGTCAGCGTCACTGCGCCGCCGCGAGCACGCACGAGGATGCTCGACACGTCGATACCCTGAGCCTTGGCCAGCGCGCTGCGCACTTTGCGACCCAGTAGACGGTTTTCTTTCTTGACCATCTTGGCGCTCGGAGCAGCCATTGCGCCGCTCGCCATGCCCATTGCATCGCTTGACTGTGCGTACGTGTTGCACGCGACAACCACCGCCACCACACCACCCAGCGCCTTCAGAAAATCGACCGATTTCATGATTTCTCCTGTTTACTTCGGTTATGACCGCATCTAACAAGCGGCTTCGTTACGACTTCGGGCGGCCGTCGCGGCGCGCGCATAGGCGCGGCTGGGCCACGGCCGATTGGGCTTCGACACGGGTGCGAGAGGCGAGAGATGCTGGCCCGGGCCATCGCATTGCGACGCACCAGCCAGCGAGCCGCGAAGTCCGCCAACGCGCCCGGTTCTACTTTGTCGCGCCGGGTCGCGCTGCGCAAACGTTGAATCACGGCAGCGATGCACAATTTAATCTACACGCGCCAGAAGCGCAAAGGGTTTAGCAATGGACGCCGGCCACCCGATGCGTGCGGCCCACACCCGATCCGCGCCTGGTTCACTCCTGGTTCACGTTTTGTTACGGGTTTGTGGAACCGCACCCGCGCCGTACCTGCCGCCGCGGCATCAATCTCATGTACCATCGGCGCGAGTATGCCGCCTGGAGCGGCGGCCCCGCCACCGCGAGGGCCAGGCGGCGCCCCGCTGGGCGAATCGGGCCGGCACCGCGTGCCGCAGCGCGGCTTGCAGCCGGCCTGAATCCACTCCATCCACCGAACGACCGTCGCCGTCACGCCAATCCAATGAAGCCTCCCACCGGCCGCAAACCTGCCCGCCTCGTCGCCCGTTTCGTGGCGATCTCCTGGCGCGATCTGGCGGTGTCGTTCGGTCCGATCCTGTTGGTCAGCGCCGCCGCCATCTGGGTCGCCGTGCGCCTGATCCAGCCCGCGCCACCCGATACGCTGACGATCACCACCGGTCCCGAAGGCAGTTCGTTCTGGAATGCCGCGCAGAAGTACAAGGCGATCCTCGCGCGCAACCGCATCACGCTCAACGTGCTGCCCTCCGAGGGCTCCGCCGACAACCTCCAGCGCCTCGCCGACGCGCATAGCAAGGTCGACGTGGGTTTCGTGCAGGACGGCGTGGCGCCTGGCCCGGTGCCGACCGGGCTGATGTCGATCGGCAGCGTGGCCTACGTGCCGCTCGCCATCTTCTACCACGGCCCCACCGTCACCCGTCTGTCCGAATTCAAAGGACTGCGCCTTGCGATCGGCGCAGAGGGCAGCGGCACGCGCGAGCTGGCGCTGGCGCTCCTGAAGGCCAACGGCATCGAACCAGGCGGCAGCACCAAACTGCTGCCGCTGTCGGGCGACGATGCCGCCCAGGCGCTGGTTTCGGGCCAGGTCGACGCGGCCTTCCTGACCGGCGATTCCGCGCAGCCGCCGGTGATGGGCAAGCTTTACCGCACGCCCAACGTGCAGTTCTACAATTTCACCCAGGCCGAAGCGTACGCCCGGCGCTTTCCGTACCTGACGCAGATCCAGCTGCCGATGGGCGCCTTCGATCTAGGCAAGAACCTGCCGCCGTCGCCGATCCAGATGGTCGCGCCGACCGAGGAGCTGGTGGCGCGCGACTCGCTGCATCCGGCGCTCTCCGATCTGCTGATCGAAGCGGCGCGCGAAGTACACGGCAAGGCCAACGTGATGCAGCATGCGGGCGAGTTCCCGGCGCCGCTCGCGCACGACTTCCCGATCAGCGACGACGCCGCGCGCTACTACAAGTCCGGCAAGAGTTTCCTGTACCGAATCCTGCCGTTCTGGCTTGCGAGCCTCGCCGACCGCCTGCTGGTGGTCGTGGTGCCGCTGATCGTGCTGCTGGTGCCGGCGCTGCGGCTGGTGCCGTCGCTGTATGCGTGGCGGGTGAAATCGCGCATCTACCGCTGGTACGGCGCGCTGATCGCCATCGAACGCAGCGCGCTCAGCGACACCTCGGCCGAGGAGCGCCAGTCGCTGATCGAGCAGCTCGATGCGATCGAGGAATCGGTCAACGGACTGAAAATGCCGCTCGCCTACGCGGACCAGTTTTATGTGCTGCGCGAGCATATCGGCTTCGTGCGCGATCGGCTGACGCACGGCGGTGATCATCCTGTGGAAGAGGCACGTCCGTCGGTGCAGGCAGAAAGTCCGCACGACTCCGGCGCCCCGGACGAGCCGTCCACCACACCGCATCAAGCCGCATGACAGGCCCGAACCTGTGGCGTAGCCGCCACGCAAGAGTCACATAACGAGCCGGCAACGATGCAGGTGGCCTGAGAACAGCGTATTTCAGCAAGCGCTGAGAACGATCAGGCACTGCACAGGGCTCCGGCTCCGCGTAAGATCACGACAAACTGGATGGTTTAGCAGACGCGCGTAATAAGCTCGCCTGACCGACGCGCAGCAGCCTCTGCCCCAGCTAACATTCCGTCCAGGTCCGAGCAATCCGGGAGAGATTTATGACCGATGGCATCGACGCCACGCAACCGTTGTGGTTTTACGACTTCGTCTCGCCGTTCACGTACCTGTTGCTCGAGCAACATGACAAATGGCCGGGCTTTCCGTTCGGCGTCACGCCGGTTGTACTGAGCGATCTGTATCAGCATTGGGGCCAGCGTGCCTCTTATGGCGTGCCCGCCAAGCGCGTGTTCATGTACCGTCACGCGCTATTTCGCGCCGATCAGCTTGGCATTCCGTTCAAGATGCCGCCGGCCCATCCGTTCGATTCGACCAAACCGCTGCTGCTCGCCGTCGCGGCCAAGGCGGACATCAACTGCGTGCGGGAGATTTTCCGCTTTATCTGGCGCGAGGGGCGCGATCCGTCGAGCGACGAAAACTTTGCCGAGTTGTGCGAACGGGTCGGCTTGCCGGACGGCCCCGAGCTGATCCAGCGTGAAGAGGTCAAGGCGCAGTTGCGCCGCAACACTGCCGATGCCATCGCACTGGGTGTGTTCGGTGTGCCGACCTTCTGGCTCAACGATCAGCTGTTCTGGGGCGAAGACGCGCTGCCGATGGTGCTGTACTGCGCGCGCACGCCGAACTGGCTGGAGTCGAAGGAAGTGAAGCGGATCAGTTCGCTGCCGTCCGGGCTGAAAAGCTGAAGGCTAAACGGCTGAGCCGCCCGGCAAACTGAACGCTGGATGTCGGCTCGCTCACGGTGCATCGAAGCGGCGTGGTGGCATCGCGCCGCC
>Ga0302220_10003847_pt1 | contig 10212 bp, 11 predicted proteins | sample II_Palsa_E1_3_FD_194572 | JGI IMG/M metagenome (GOLD analysis project Ga0302220, IMG submission 194572) | Peat permafrost microbial communities from Stordalen Mire near Abisko, Sweden - II_Palsa_E1_3 | ecosystem: Environmental > Terrestrial > Soil > Palsa > Peat permafrost | place: Sweden... | reverse complement strand
TGACCCAGCGGCAGGATGCATTTCATCGACGCGCTGTGTACGAGTTCGATCTGCAACGCCGGGTGCGTCAACGGATGCGCGATAAAACCCACGTCGCAACGGCGGCCCACGACCAGGTCGATCACGGTGCTGGAACTGTGGATCACCAGCGCGCTGTTGATGCCGGGGTGCTCGCGCATGAAGCCGGTCAGCGTCTGCGGCAAAAATTCCAAAGCGATGGCCGGCGCCCCGGCGATATGCAGCGACCCACGCTGCAGCGACTTGATCTGCTCGGCAGTCTGAGCGATGCGGTCCATACCGGCGAATGACCGCTCCACCTCCTCGAACAGCACCAGCCCTTCCGGCGTCGGATGCAAGCGGCCGTTGGCGCGCTCGAATAGGGCAAACCCTATGCTGCTTTCCAGGTCGTTGATCAAACGCGTGACGGCCGGCTGCGAAACGTGCAGCATCTGAGCGGCTCGGGTCACGGTCTGGCGCAGTATCAGGGCTCGAAACGCCTCAAGTTGTCGGATCTTCATAACCGGTATCTTACTCACCCATAACGTTTGCGTATAGACGACCCAAAAAATCTGATTTGACTTGCTTTTTTGTGAAAGCGATCCTGCTTGATATTCCCGCTAACCCTCGTTTAGCACCCGTTAGCGCCCCGCATTGACGTGAATAATTTCTGTTTTCGGCTCATAACACTGCTCGACAAGGAGATCACGATGACGGTATTGCCCACTACGGTATTGCTTCCCACGCTACGCAAGCTCGGTCTGGCTGCTGCTGCGATGGTCCTGTCGTTGAGCGCAGCCAGCGCCGATGAGCCCACGCTCTATGTCGGCGCCTATGGCGGTTCGTTCGAACAAATGCTGAGGAAGGATGTGATTCCCGCATTCTCGCAAGCCAATGGCGGCGCAAAAGTCGTGGTCGTGCCGGGCGACTCCACCACCACGCTGGCCAAGCTGCAAGCGCAAAAGGGCAAGGCCGGCATGGACGTGGCCTTCCTCGACGACGGTCCGATGTATCAGGCCATCCAGTTGGGCTTCTGCGGCAAGCTGGCCGATGCGCCGGTCTATAAGGATCTCTACGACATCGCGCGCTTCAAGAGCGACAACGCCGTGGCAGTCGGGCTGATCGCCACCGGCATCGCCTATAACACGCGCTTGTTCAAAGCCAAAGGCTGGGCGCCGCCCACTTCGTGGAAAGATCTGGCCGATCCGAAGTACAAAGGGCGCATGGTGATGCCTAGCATCAAGAACACCTACGGCCTGCACGCGTTGCTGGTCGAAGCGCAGATCAACGGCGGCAGCGACACGAACATCGACCCAGGCTTCAAGGTCATGGAAAAGTCGATCGCGCCGAATGTGCTGTCGTTCGACCCGTCGCCGGGCAAGATTGCCGAACTGTTCCAGGACGATGAAATCGCGCTGGCGGTATGGGGCAACGGCCGCGTCCAGGCGCTGCGCCAACAAGGCATTCCGGTCGACTTCGTCTATCCGAAAGAGGGCGCCGTGGCGCTGGGCATGGGTGTGTGCGTGGTCGACAAGTCGGCTAACGAGGCGCTGGCCCAGAAGTTCGTGCAATACCTGTTGTCGCCGCCCGTGCAATCGTTGCTGGCTGAGAGCCAGGGCGTGGCGCCAGCCAATCGCAAAACCCAGCTGCCCCCGGACGTGGCCGCTCGTGTCCCGGGCCCGGACGTGATCGGCAAGCTCATCCGGGTGGACTGGGATGTGGTGAACCCGAAGCGCGCGGACTGGACACAACGCTGGAACCGCGAGATCGAGCAGTAATCCTCTCTTCATGAGCGCTATGGCACTGGCACTATGACTTATCTACGTCTGGAAAATCTGTGCAAGCGGTTCGGCGAAACCACCGCGGTGGACGCTATCGATTTGTCGATCGCTCAAGGCGAGTTCGTTTCCTTGCTCGGTCCATCGGGGTGCGGCAAGACCACGACCTTGCAGATGATCGCCGGGTTTGTCGAGCCTAGCCACGGCCGCATCCTGCTCGAGGGCCGCGACCTTACACCGATTCCTCCGGAGAAACGTGGCTTGGGCATCGTGTTTCAAAGCTATGCGCTGTTTCCGCACATGACGGTAACGCAGAACATCGCGTTCGGCCTCGACATGCGCCGCGTCGATAGCGGCGAGCGCGAACGGCGCGTGCGCGAAGCGCTCGAGCTGGTGCACCTGGGTCCGCATGCCAAGCGGTACCCGCGCGAATTGTCGGGCGGCCAGCGTCAGCGCGTGGCGCTGGCGCGCGCACTGGTGATCGCGCCGCCGTTGCTGCTGCTCGACGAGCCGCTGTCGAACCTGGACGCCAAGTTGCGCGAGGAGATGCAAGACGAGCTGCGCGCGATCCAGCGCAAAGTCGGCACCACCACCTTGATGGTCACCCACGATCAGGCCGAAGCGCTGGCAATCAGCGATCGCGTGGTGTTGCTCAATCGCGGCGGCATCGTGCGCATCGATGCACCGCATGCCGTGTATGAAGATCCGCAACAAGCGTTCGCGGCGCATTTCATCGGCCAGACCAACCTGGTCAAGGGCCAAGTCGAACTGCGCGCCGAGGGCCCGGTGCTAAGCGCCAATGGCACGTGTTTCGCGTTGCCGCCCGCGTTGGCCATAGCCGGCGCGGCCATATTCTCACTGCGGCCCGAACGCATCCGTCTGACGAATGCGGGCGCCGGCCACGTGTGCGGCCGCGTCGGGCAGCGCACCTTCCATGGCGATCACTGGGTGCTCAATATCGACACCGGCCTGGGCCCACTACGCGTGTTGCTGGCCAATGACGGACGCGGCGCCGTTGCCGAAGGCGATGCGGTCGGCCTGGACTGGGCCGACGACGCGCTGCGCCCGGTACGGGAGGACGCATGAGCACCACGCGCACCAACGCTGCCGGCTGGTCGCTGACCGCTCCGGCCACGCTCTATTTCGGCCTGCTGCTGGCGGTGCCGCTGGTGCTGACGTTCGTACTCAGCCTGCATGGCTTCGATGCGAATCTGGGCGGGATCCTGGATAGCCGCTCCGTGCGTAACTACGTCGCCGTTCTCAGCGACCCGTATTACTACACGATTTTCCTGCGCACGTTTGCGCTGTCGCTGCTGGTGACGGTGCTGTGCGTGTTGATCGGCGTGCCCGAAGCGTATTTCCTGTTTCGCATGCGCGATCCATGGCGCTCGCTGTGTCTGGTGATGGTGCTCGGTCCGCTGCTGATCTCGGTGGTGGTCCGCACGCTAGGCTGGTCTATCCTGCTGGGCCGCGAAGGCTTGATCAATACGCTGTTGCTCAAGCTTGGCATCGTCGATCATCCGTTGCAGATGATATTTACGTTCGGCGCCGTGACGATTGCCATGGTGCATGTGCTCGTGCCGTTGATGGTGCTGTCGGTGTGGACTTCGCTCACGCGGCTCGACCCGGCCGTGAGCCAGGCCGCGCGCTCGCTGGGCGCCGGGCGCTTCAAGGTGATGTGGCGCGTGGTGCTGCCGCAAATCACGCCGGGCATACTCTCGGGCAGCTTGATCGTGTTCGCGTTGACGGCGAGCGCGTTCGCCACGCCTGCTCTGATCGGCGGGCGACGCCTGAAAGTGGTGGCCACCACCGCGTACGACGAATTTCTCGGCACGCTCAATTGGCCGCTAGGCGCCGCTATCGCGATGGTGCTGCTGTTGATCAACGTCGTGATTATCGTCGGCTATAACCGCGCCGTCGAAAGACGCTTCACGCGGCGCCTGGGTTAAGCGCGATGAATAAGCACAATGAAAAATAACGATCGCAACGGCGCAGTCGCACTGCTCTTCCATTTGCTGTTCATGGGATTCATCCTGGCGCCGCTCGTCGTGGTGTGCCTGGTTGCCTTCACGCCGAACGATTTCCTGTCGATTCCGACGCGGCATTTTTCGCTGCGCTGGTTCGTCTCGCTCTGGAGCGACGACGATTTCACCTCGGCGTTCAAGACCAGCCTGTTGCTCGGCGTGTGCTCGGCAACGCTAAGCTCGGCGCTCGCGCTCCCCGCAGCGATGGGCCTGGCGCGCTACCGTTTTCCAGGCCGCGACACCATCAACGCGTTCCTGCTTTCACCGTTGATGATTCCTCCCGTGGTGCTGGGTATCGCGTTCCTCAGGTTATTCACGCTGATCAATATGGGCGGCTCGTTCGTGAGCCTCGTGGCCTGCCATGCGTTGCTGATATTCCCTTATGCGTTGCGCCTCATCATGGCCGCATTCGTGGGCCAGGCGGACGAGGCAGAACGTGCGGCGCGCTCGCTGGGCGCAGGGCGCTGGACCACCTTTCGCCGCATCACCTTGCCGATGATAGTGCCGGGCTTGGTGGGCGGCTGGGTGCTGGCCTTCATCAACAGCTTCGATGAATTGACCGCCACCATTTTCGTGGCGGCGCCGGCCACCATTACGCTGCCGGTGCGCATTTACATGAGCATGGCCGAAACGGTGGATCCGATGGTGGCGGCCGTGTCCACGGCGATTATCGCGCTGACCCTGGTGGCCATGCTGGTGCTGGACCGCATCTACGGACTTAACAAAGTGTTGGTAGGAAACCATTAAATGCAGAAAAACTTCGATACGTCCGACTACGATGTCGCCGTAGTGGGTGGCGGCTTGGTCGGCATGGCGATCGCCTTCGGGCTCGCCAAGCGCGGCCAGAAAGTGATCGTTTGCGATGGCGAAGACAATTCGCTGCGCGCGGCGCGCGGCAATTTCGGTCTGGTGTGGGTGCAGGGCAAGGGCACGAAATGTACGAACTACGCGCGCTGGTCGCTGCATTCGGCCGATACCTGGCAGGGTTTCTCGGACGATCTGGAGGCCCGCACGGGAGTATCGGTCGGCTTCCAGCGCCCCGGCGGTTTCAACATCGCCATGCAGCCCGACGAGCTCGCGACCAAAGCGGCCATGATGCAGGGTTTGTTCGAGGCGGAGCCGCGCTTGAAGTATGAAGTGCTGGACCGAAACGCCTTGGCCGAGCGCTTGCCCGCCATCGGCCCCGATGTCGCGGGCGCCATTTATTCGCCCAACGATGGGCACGTCAATCCGCTCTATACGCTGCGCGCCTTGTTTGCCGCTTACGAACAAGCCGGCGGCGAATATGCGCCCAACGCAAGGGTGAGCGACATTACTCCGAGCGGCGGGGCGTTCCGTCTGACGGTGGGCGACAGCACGCTGAACGCCGGTCGTGTGGTGTTGGCTGCAGGGTTGGGCAATCGAACGCTCGCCCCCATGGTCGGACTGTCCGCACCCGTCAAGCCCTTGCGCGGACAGATCCTGGTGACCGAGCGGGTCCAGCCCTTCCTCGCTTATCCGACCATATACGTGCGTCAAACCGTCGAAGGGTCGGTGATGGTGGGCGACTCGGCCGAAGACGTGGGCTTCGACGATAACGTCACGCCCGACGTGCTCGGCGATATCGCGCGCCGCGCCATCGCGCCATTTCCGATTCTCAAGAACGTGCGCCTGGTGCGCGCCTGGGGCGCATTGCGCGTGATGACGCCGGACGGCCTGCCGATCTACGAAGAATCAACGGCCCATCCCGGCGCGTTCCTGGCCACTTGTCACAGCGGCGTGACGCTTGCCGCCGCTCATTGCGAAACCATCGTGCCGTGGATTCTCGGCGCAGATCGCCCCACTCTTCTGGACTCGTTCTATGCAAAACGATTCGCTGTTTAAGACGCTGCCGCGCGTAGCCAACGGCACCGTGCGTGTTTTTATCGACGGCATGCCCTATCAGGTTCCGCGTGGCCTGAACGTAGCCGCGGCGCTGCTGGCCAACGGCCCGCTCGCTTGCCGTACTACCGTCGTGAGCGGCGCCGAGCGCGCGCCGTTCTGCATGATGGGGGTGTGCTTCGACTGCCTGGTGGAAATCGACGGTGTGCCCAATCGGCAAGGTTGCATGACGCCGGTGCAGGACGGCATGCGCGTGCGCCGCATGCAGGGCGCAAGGAGCATCGCATGACTGTGAAGCATTTGGATCTACTGGTTATCGGTGCGGGCCCGGCTGGCATCGCGGCCGGCCTCGAAGCGCAACGCCACGGCTTGGATACGCTGGTGCTCGACGAGAACGCCTATCCGGGCGGCCAGATTTATCGTAGCGTCAGCCATTCGCCATTGGCCGATCCGAGCGTGCTTGGCGCCGATTATCTGCGCGGTCGGGCGCTGGTCGACGATTTCGAACGCAGCGGCGTTGCGTATTGGCCGCAGACGCTCGCCTGGCAGATCAGCCAGGACAAACGCGTCAGCGTGACACGTCAGGACGCCGGAGGCGGCACGCTGCAAATCGCCGCACGCGCCATCGTGCTGGCTGGCGGCGCGCAGGAGCGCCCGTTCCCGGTACCGGGCTGGACGCTGCCCGGCGTGATGGGTGTGGGCGCGGCGCAAACGCTTTTGAAGGCCTCTGCGATGGTGCCGCAGGCACCCATGGTGTTGGCCGGTTGCGGCCCGCTGCTGTATCTGTTCGCATGGCAATTGATTCAGGCCGGCGTGGGCATACGCGCGATTCTCGACACGGCCGAGCGCGGCAGTTATCGAGCGGCACTGGGCCATATGGGCGGCGCGTTGCGCTCGCCTTCGTATCTCGCCAAGGGGTGGCAGTTGCTACGCGCGATTCGACGCGCAGGCGTGGCGCATATCAAGCATGTCGAGGCGCTCAGGATACTCGGCGAGCAACAGGCCGAAGCGATCGAATACACCGTGGCCGGACAGGTCAATCGCATTGAGACTTCGCTGGTATTGCTGCATCAGGGCGTCATTCCGAATACGCAGATCACGCGCTCGATCGGCTGCGATCATGTGTGGGACGACGCGCAATTGTGCTGGCGCCCGCGCCTGGACAGTTGGGGTGAAACCAGCGTTCCCGATATTTTCGTGGCGGGCGACGGCGGCGGGATCGCCGGGGCGTTGGCAGCCGAGCCATCGGGCCGACTGGCCGCCCTGCAGGCGGCACACCGCATCGGTAAGCTCGATGCCGCAACACGGGATTCGACCGCGTCCCCGTTGCGCACTGAGCTGGCCAGACACAATGCGATCCGGCCGTTCCTTGATACGCTCTATCGGCCGGCCGATGGTTTTCGGCGCCCCGCCGACGACGATACGATCGTGTGCCGCTGCGAGGAAGTCACAGCCGGTGAAATTCGAGCCATGGCAAAGCTGGGATGTGTCGGTCCGAACCAGACAAAGTCGTTTTCGCGCTGCGGCATGGGACCTTGCCAAGGGCGTTTTTGCGGCGCCACGGTCGCCGAATTGCTGGCCGATATCCAGGGCAAGCCGGTGCCTGAGGTCGGCTATTATCGAATCCGGCCGCCGATCAAGCCGGTCACCTTGGGCGAACTGGCCGTGGCCGTTCCGTCGCCTGATGGATCGGTGCTGCCGCGTGCCGAATTTCCGAAATAGTGCGGCGCGCCCGAGACTCGAATCGAGTCTCGCTCGGGTCGAGTCAAGTCACGAGGCCGTGCTCCTGCAGCTATCGTTGGACTTGATCTCTTGCCTCAATTTTTTGCCTTTGTTTTTTTTTACTGGAAATGCCATGAGCGATATCAAACGAATCCACCCGAGCACCCGCATGAGCCGCGTGGTGGTGTACAACGGCATGGTCTTTATCGGCGGCCAGACTGCGGCCGATCGTACCGAAGACGCAGCGGGCCAGACCCGTCAAGTGCTCGCCAAGATCGACGGCTTTTTGGCCGATGCCGGCATCGACAAAACCCGTCTGCTCACCGCCCAGATCTGGCTCAAGGACATCGACGCCGATTTCGCCAGCATGAACGCCGTGTGGGACGCCTGGGTTGCGCCCGACTGCGCGCCGACTCGCGCGACCGTAGAGTCCAAGCTCGCGCAATCGGACCTGCTGGTCGAAATTTCGGTGACCGCCGCGGCGCTTTAGTCAGCCCTCGTCGCTAACCTTTGAGTTTTTTGGCTTCGCCGGCACGTATCACCAATTCGAGGGTGGCTTCGAGCCTGATCACACGCTCGGTCAAGCCCTCGATCTTGGCTTGTTGCTCCTTCACCGTGCCGGCCAGCGAAACGACCTTATCGTTCATCTTGATGACGGTCGTCAGCGCGTCCCATACCTTGTCGGTCACGCCCATTACCGGCTGCCCTCTGTCAGCGTCGCGATGCGCCGGTTCGATTCCGACACGAATGACAGTGCGTCATCGAGCGCGTCATTGGCCTCTTTCGACGACACGTTCACGCGCTCGATCAATGCGTTGAGATCCTGCTCGTCTTCGGACGGGATAAAACCCTGTGCAGCCTGGCGCATCAACTCGCTCACATTCATACCCAGACGCTTGGCCGTATGCGCGATCGCCTGCTTTTGCACCGGTGTAACCTGCACAACTATCCTTTCGGTAGCAGCTGCCATTTGTTTGCTCCTATGTACATGCACATGATATGTACATTTTAATCCATAGCCCGGCACAGTCAAGATTTTTAAGGCTAGTCTTTATGGTGCGCGAACATCGGCGACCAGCGCAAGGAATCCGTCCCTTCAATGCACCGTATTGACAATCCAATACGGACGAACGTATATTAAAGACACCATGCCCAGACCCTCCCACCGCGCAAAGATACTCACCGAAGGCCTGCGGGTCGTGCATGAACATGGCTTCGGCGGTGCTAGCGTGCGAGATATCGTCCAAGCTGCAGGCGTTCCCCAGGGGTCGTTCACCAATCACTTCGCATCGAAGGAAGCGTTTGGCCTCGAGATAATCGAGATTCAATTCGTCAGAATCCGTGAGTTGATGCGCGTGACACTGTGCAACGATCTACTCCCCCCGCTGGAACGCCTACGCCATTACCTCGAAGCCAATACCGAGCAGATCCGCCTGAACAATACGAAAAACGGCTGTTTGTTCGGCAACTTCGCGATCGAAGCGAGCGACCATAGTGAAGCAATTCGGTTGCGCCTCGTCGAAATCTTCGCCGAGATACAAAGATGCATCGCTTATTGCCTTGAGGCTGCGGTGCAAGGCGGTGAGCTGCCGTCGAACACCGATTGCGACAAGCTCGCACGATTCATCCTTACATCGATGCAGGGCTCGATTCTTCTAGCGAAAACGCAGCGTGACCTTGCGCCCATCGAGGGCTTCAAGAACATGCTTTTCTCGATGGTCTTGCACCAGCCTGTATCGAACTGAATAGCCTCTCCTCTCGAACAAACCCCAGCCGCTCACTGCGCTTCGGAACGAATCAAGGCCGCGGCATCGTGCGCTCAATCACGCCATACCAGCCCATTCCCTCATAGGTCTCGTAGCCGGGCGTCCGTGCGAACGCAATGACTGTGCCGTCATCAAGCCGATAGTGGCCGACTTGCTGATCGCCGGTGCGTAGCGCAATGGTTTCCTCAAGAGCGCCTTTGTTGTCGGAACTTGCGAGCACGCGAAAACGCGCGTCGACAAGCATGCAGCGCGTGCGTGACCATTCCTCTTCCGAAAGGCGCACGCTATTCACTACGGCCGATGCCTGCGGCGCCCAGTCGAAAAACACAGCGAGGACGCCTATCGGGCGTCCGTCTTGCAGCCCATGTTCGCGAATGGCGGTCGCATAGGTCGCCACTTCGGAATCGCCGAGCGCTGCGACCTTCTCGACTTCGCCCGTTGCGTATTCCGCCCCCGAGAGCGTGTTGATCGCGGCGTTGAACCAAGGCTGCGCCTTGACGTTCTGCTTGTCGGCGACGTCGTAGCGTTCGGGTTGGCCGTTGGCCAGCACCTGCCCGTCGAGACCGATGACCCATAGATCGAGATAGACCGTGTAGTTTGCGAGGATAATCCCGAGCCGGTTGGCCGCATGCGCAGCAGTCTGCGGCGATGGCTCGCCGGCGCAATCGACAACTGCCGAATCGGTCGCCCACCAGCGCACATCGCACGAACGCTCGTAGAGATTGCGGTCGACGATATCGATCATGTTCAGCGAGAGATCGGTCAGACGCTGCGAGTCCTGGTGTTCGAGTTGACGTATCATCCGATCGCCCAGGGCAACCAGCTCGCCATTCAGTTCCCCCGTCAATTGGCCGATTCGGCTTGAAACGGTTTTGATCTGACCGGCAACCACGGCGAAACCGCGACCGGCATCGCCGGCGTGCGCGGCTTCGATCAGCGCATTGAGCGCGAGGAAGGTCGATTCGCGGTTGATTTCGTTGATGTCTGCCACCTTGCCTCGAGCGATACGGTGGACTTCCTTGGTTAGTTGGACAATTTCCGTTACGTTTGTCATAGGGTGATGCA
>Ga0302220_10003846_pt1 | contig 10213 bp, 9 predicted proteins | sample II_Palsa_E1_3_FD_194572 | JGI IMG/M metagenome (GOLD analysis project Ga0302220, IMG submission 194572) | Peat permafrost microbial communities from Stordalen Mire near Abisko, Sweden - II_Palsa_E1_3 | ecosystem: Environmental > Terrestrial > Soil > Palsa > Peat permafrost | place: Sweden... | reverse complement strand
ATCTCGGCTTTGGAAACGAATGGCGTAGGCCGCCACGTATCGATCACGTAGATATCGATCCACGACACATGGTTGCTTACCACCATCGCGCCGCGTTCCAAGACCTCCCCATGGCTATGCACCACCAACGTCATGCCGCACAGCGCGAGCATGCGTTGCGACCAATCGCGTATAAGCCGCTGGCGATCTTCGGGGGTCGCACGCGGATATTGCCACGCGGCCATGAATGCGCCGCGCGCAACATGCAACAACAAACGGGCCTTGCGTAAGGGATGCTTCATCGGTGTGGCGGGCCTATAGGTTTTTATCGATTTCACGCTCGAACGCGAACTGCCCTGCCACTAGCGTCGAGCGCACCTGCGCGGGTAGCTCATAGCCTAGGAACGGCGTGTTGCGACCTCGGCTGCGCAACGAGGCCGGATGCACAGTCCAATACGCGTCGGGGTCAAAAATGCACAGATCGGCCGGCGCGCCCACTTCGATGCGCCCGGGCGCGAGCCCCAACACTGCAGCCGCAGGATCGCATGTGATTTTGGCCAGGGCCTGGGGCAGCGGCAAGCGTGCATCACGCGCCCATTTGACGGTGAGCGACAGCAGCAATTCAAGCCCGGTCGCACCGGGCGATGCGTCGCCGAACGGTAATAGCTTGTCGCGATCATCGACCGGAGTGTGGTCGGAACAGATCGCGTCTATTGTGCCGTCCAGCAGTGCAGCACGAATTGCATCGCGATCTCGCTGGGTGCGCAGCGGCGGGTCCAGCCGGTACTGTGCATCGAAATAACCGATATCGGCATCGATCAGATGCAGGTGGTTGATGGTTACGTCGCAGGTCACCGGCAACCCTTCGCGCTTGGCTGCACGCACCAGCGCGAGACCGCCGGCCGAGGACAGATGAGGTAGGTGCACACGTGCGCCCGTCGCACGCACCAACTCCAAAATCGTATGCAGTGCGATAGTTTCCGCGCTGGCCGGGATGCCGGCCAAACCAAGACGCGATGCCACCGGGCCACTTGCTGCAACACCACCGCGCGCGAGGTAAGGATCTTGCGCGCGCAGCCAGACGGGGTAGCCGAAGGTTGTCGCGTATTGCAAGGCATGCAGTAGCACTTGAGTATCGAGAATCGGCACGTCCGCCTGGGAGAAGCCTATGCATCCGGCTTGCGTCATTCCCACCATTTCGGTGATATGTGCGCCCTTCAGCCCAACAGTGAGCGCCCCCAGCGGGTACACGCGCGCCTGGTTCAGGTTCCGGAGGCGAAACATGAGCGTCTCGACCAAACCTGACTCGTCGAGCACGGGATCGGTATCAGGCGGGCACACCACAGTGGTCACGCCTCCCGCAAGCGCCGCAGCCATTTCGGACTCGAACGTCGCCTCGTACGCGCACCCGGGTACGCACAAGCGAGCCGCCAAATCGACTAGACCAGGCGCCACCATCAATCCCGTCGCATCGAAACTTCGGGTTGCCGTGAAATCGGCGGGCGCCGCGCCAATGCCGACGATGTGGCCATCGGCAATAAACAAGTCGGACGTTTGTTGTCCTGAGCCGCCCATAGCCTTGCCGGGACGGACCAGGTGACCGCCCTTGAGGTGGATCTTCATCGGCCGCCTTGCAAATTCGGTTCAGTAGCACCAGTGACGATGCCCATCACCGCCATGCGCACGGCAATCCCGAAGATCGCCTGATTCAGAATCGTCGACTGCACGCCGTCAGCCACCGACGATTCGATTTCCGCGCCACGGTTGGTCGTACCGGTATGCAACACGATCGCGTCGGGGGCCGCCAGTGCGAGCCGTTCAGTAGTCAAACCGTAGCTCTTGAAATATTCTTGCGCCGAGGGCAGCAAGGCGCCGCTCACGCGCTCATCGCGCAAGCGCAGCAGGATGATGACGTCGACGCCGCGCAAACCCTCCTCGATATTGTGAAAACCCCTCACTCCAAGTTGTTCGAGGCCACTGGGCAGCAAGGTGCGCGGCCCGATGACGCGGATCTCGGGTACTCCCAGCGTGGTCAGAGCATGGATATCGGAGCGCGCCGCCCGCGAGTGCAGGATGTCGCCGACGATCGCCACCGTCAGGCCACGGAAGTCCTGCTTGTAGTGGCGTATCGTGTACATGTCGAGCAGGCCCTGCGTGGGATGCGCGTGGCATCCATCGCCGGCATTGATCACATGCACGTGCGGGGCGCAATGCTGCGCGATCAAGTAGGGCGCACCGCTTTGTGAATGGCGCACCACAAGCAAATCGGCCTGCATCGCAGACAGATTGTCGATGGTATCGAGCAGCGACGCCTTTTGCCGCGTGGAAGACGTGTCGATGTTCAAGTTCAAGACGTTGGCCGACAAACGCTGGGCAGCGGCTTCAAACGCGGTGCGTGTGTGCGTCGAGGGTTCGAAAAACAGATTAACAACCGACTTGCCGCGCATTAACGGCGCCGGCTTCCCCACGCGATGCGCATCCTCCACATATTGAGTCGCAGTATCAAGAATGTAATTGAGAATGGCGCGCGGCAAACCTTCGATGCTCAGCAGATGCTTGAGTTCGCCACCACGCGTGAGCTGCGGATTGCCGCGGATAAAACCGGGCGCGCTGGCGCTGCGAGCAGTCGGTACGGATGAGGTCATCGATATCTTGAAAGGGAAACCCAAGCGGAAATCAGCCGGCCTGTGGAGCAGCGTCCGCCTCGTCGAAATACTGCTGCAGGATGATGCGTGCTGCCTCGGCATCGAGACCGCGCCAAGCCGGATCGTCGACGAATTCCGCCGCGGCCACCGTCGAATAGCGTTCGTCCACCCAGGTGACCGGTACACCGAAGCGGCCGTTAAGCTGATTGCCGAAACGTTTGGCCTGCTGGGTCATCGCATGCGGCGCGCCGTCCGGATGCACCGGCAGGCCCACGACGAGCCGATCGGGACGCCACTCGGCAAGCAACTTACCGATGGTCTCGAAACGATATTCGCGGTTGCGGTTTTCGATGATCAGCAGTGCCTGCGCACGACGCAGCAACATATTGCCGACCGCCACACCAATGCGTTTTTCGCCGTAGTCGAAAGCCAGTAAAACCTCGGTCATGCTCAACTCGCCCAGGCGCACTGCCCAGCGCACACGGCACGCGCCTCACGCATGCCCAGCGTCCCCCGACAGCATCGAGAGCGATACGCCCAGCAGCGACAGCGCGGCTTCGAGCTTGCGCTCGGCCGGTACATCGAACACGATGCCAGGGTCCGCTTCTACGGTAAGCCAGCCATTGCGCGAAATTTCATCTTCGAGCTGGCCGGCGCCCCATCCCGCATGACCGAGGGTGAGCAGAAAACGTGCCGGGCCGGTGCCATGGGCAACCGCTTCGAGTACATCCTTCGAAGTCGTCATTTCAAGGCCGCCAGGCACCGTCATCGATGACGTATAGTGTTGATCGGTGGGGTCATGCAGCACAAAACCCCGCTCGGTTTGCACCGGACCGCCGAAATAAACCGGTAAGTGCTGCAGAGGTTCGATATCGAGGCTGAGGTCGATACGATCGAACAACGATTTGAGATCGATGTCGGTCGGCCGATTGATCACCAGCCCCAATGCACCTTTTTCGCTGTGCTCACAGAGATACACCACCGTTCCGGAAAAGGTCGGGTCCGCCATGTTCGGCATCGCGATCAGGAACTGGTTGGTCAGATTGATGCGCGCCTCGGCGCTCTCGGAACTCTTGGTCATAACCTTGATTTTAGCAAAGACCCGGCGCCCATATGGCCCAATTTGACTGCTCGCTCGTATGGTTCCGGCGCGATTTGCGTATCGCGGACCACACGGCACTTTATCACGCGCTGACCGAATCCCGCCGGGTCTACTGCGTCTTCGTATTTGACCCCGCTATCCTCGCGCCGTTGCCCGACGACGACCGTCGCCTGCACTTTATCCACGCGAGCCTGGCCGAACTCGACGGCGCGCTGCGCGCGGCCGGGGGCGCCCTACTGGTCAGGCATGCCGATCCGCTCGACGCGATACCTGAACTGGCCCGCGCACTGGGCGCGCAAGCCGTCTACACCCACGACGATTACGAACCCGCAGCGATTGAACGCGATCGAGCGGTGGCTAAACGCCTGAGCGATGTCGCACTTATCTTCAAGACCTATAAGGATCAGGTGATATTCGAGAAAAGCGAGTTGCTCACCGGCAGCGGCAAGCCTTACTCGGTTTTCACGCCTTACAAACGAGGATGGCTGGCAGCCCTCACCCCCGCCGCACTCGCGCACTGCCCGTCGGAGACCCATTTGGCGACGCTAGGCAAACCCACCGCCAAACTCGATACAGGCCTGCCCACTCTGAGCGAGCTTGGTTTTGGCCGCGCCGAACAGCCACCGCTGACCAGCGGCGAGAGCGGTGCGTTACAGTTATTCGACGAATTTCGCGAACGCATGCACGCTTACGCCAATACGCGCGATTTCCCCTCCGTCAAAGGCCCCAGCTACCTGTCCGGGCACCTGCGGCACGGCACGATTTCGATCCGCGTGCTCGCGCGCAGCGCTTACGATGCTCAATTGCGCGGCGACCGGGGCGCAGAAGTCTGGCTATCCGAATTGATCTGGCGAGATTTTTATTTCGCTGTTCTGTACCACCACCCTGAAGTCGGTTTGCCTGGGCAGCACCGCGCATTGAAGCCCGAATACGACAAAATCAAATGGGAGACGGGTTCGGCCGCTGACGCCAACTACGCCGCCTGGTGCGAAGGGCGCACCGGCTATCCGCTGGTCGATGCGGCAATGCGCCAAATCAACCAGACTGGCTATATGCATAACCGATTGCGGATGGTGACCGCGAGCTTTTTGATCAAGGATCTCGGCATCGACTGGCGCCGCGGCGAAAGCTATTTCGCCGCGAAACTGACCGATTTCGATTTGGCCGCCAATAATGGTGGTTGGCAATGGGCCGCCTCCAGCGGCTGCGACGCGCAACCCTATTTCCGCATTTTTAATCCGATTACCCAGTCGGAGAAATTCGACCCGGACGGTAAATTTATCCGGCGTTATGTGCCCGAGCTCGCGAAACTGCCGACCAAGGCGCTGCATGCGCCCTGGCAAGCGAAACCGGAAGTACTGCAAGGTGCAGAAATCGAACTGGGCGTCGATTATCCGCTGCCGATTATCGACCACGCCAGTGCGCGCACGGCGACGCTCGCACGCTATTCCGTAGTCAAGGAAGTTAAGGGCGCCGTGCTAGAAAATGCGGAAGACTGATGGTAAAGCGCTGAAAAGCCTCATGAAGCAGATTTAAGCCTGCTGCCGGAGACTGTACTAAGCATGATTCCGCACCAGATAAAAATGAAACGGCCTTCAGAAAAGGTAGAGAAGTGCGAATTAAACAGGCTGGTCGCACACCAACCGCACAGCACTCCCAAGCCAAGAATTCGAAAGGGTTCGGCCGCACGCTGCCAGAATGCGGATGCGATGAAAACCAGAAAAATCGCCAGTCCGACGATCCCCTGCTCGGCAAATATCTTTAAAAATTGATTATGCGGATCGGTAGTCGAGGTCGCTTGCCAGCCCTTCACGTCTGCCACCTGCTGAACATAAGCGGCCCGGAATCCGCCCGTACCGACTCCAAACAGAGGGTGCTTCTCGATTATCTTCAACGTATTTTCTAGGAAAATTATGCGTATCCCGACCGAAGTCACGCCAGGCTCCGTTTGATAGTGCTCAGCTTGGTTAAGCCCCAATTGCAGCCGCTCCCGTGAAATGGGAATGAGCAAAACGGCAATGCATATCGCCGCGATCGGCAAGACCACTGCAGCCAAATGTTTTATGCCGAATCGTTCCTTCGGCATAAACGAAAGCGCATACGCAACGCCGCACATGGCCATTACCAAGTAGGCACTACGGCCCATCATCACAAACAAAGCGTTCGACGCGAGCAAGAAGATCGAAACAAGCAAAAAGCCTTTCCTGGACGACGATAGAACATTCGACTGCTTGAGCAACATCGCAGCCGAAAATACGCCAACCGAAAATGTCATGCTCTGAGTAACGTAATTGCGTACCGAGATTGCCGGACCCAAATTAGAAATCTGAGTGTGTGTCAGCAATAGGCCGTACGACACCAACGCGGCCAGATCCAGCACGATGATCAGAATCCATAAGGTTCGGGTCTTCCACTCGCTCTCGTTAAACAAGCCCGCGGCGATGGGCAGCAACAACAAACGACGCCAACCGGTCATCATGCTGATGGCCTCGGCCCGCGGCGCTGGGCCATAAAAGCTGGCCACGATCAGGCACACGCCGAATAGCAGCGACATTGCGACCATCGGTTGCCGAACCGCGCTGAATACCTGCCGACGTACTCTGGGAACCGTCAATATCAACAGATAAAGCAAACCTTCGGCCAGGTTGGTGACGGGCGGAGAAAAGAGCAAAAAAACCAAATTGCCGAGAACCAATAGGCGCGCGAGATAAAGCGGGTCGCGGTACCAACGGTAACTCGCAGGAGCAGTAAGCATGGTTGTACGATAAAAAATAATTGAGCGAAATTGGTGTAAATGGAGTGAATCTGACGCGATTTGGACCGAACATGAATGGCTGGATTCGGTTACTTGCATCACCAGGCAGGCTATCCCCTCACCCGCGCTGGTCCGATTCGATCAACGCAATCAGACCGGCGAGAGATGCCGCCGGATCGGCCGGAGCCACGCCGGCAGCCACCTGATGCAGCATGCGCCGTAGCGCTTCCGCGCCATCCTCAAGCACGCGCGAATTAGTCGAGACCGCAGTGGCTGAACCGGCCGCCGCATGCGCGACCCGCCGCCACGCCAAACCCAGCGCGTCGGCCAGCGTCGCCACACCGCCCAAACCGACCGCGCATGCCGTGGCTCCAAGCTGGTAGGCCGCATCGCCCGCTTGCAGCGCTGCGCTCGCATCCGGTTTATCGGCTGCGGCCGCCGCGCCATAGGTAGTCACCGAAGCAATCGCCGCCTCGGCCGTCTGTAGAAAATCCTCGTACACCACCACGTGCACGCGTAGTGCGCCGATACCGCGCAATAATTGACGCGGTATCGGCAAGCCGGGCTGCTGAGCATATTCGGGAGTCGACGCCTCGCCCGCTTGGCCCATCTGCCCCGCTTCCGGAGTAGACGATGGCTCCCGCGCCAACGCATCGGCGTCCCACAGCGAGCGCAACGCGCCTCCCTGTCGGTATTGCCAGTTGATCGACAGACCGTAATCGCGCAGCAACTCGACCGCTTCGCGATCCTCCAGCGAACTACCGTACAACGCAAAGCCGCGCCATAACAGCGCGAGCGCGTAGCGCACGGTAGCGGCCGACGCGCTCCGCGAACCGCGCGCCCGCTCGCCGAACACTAAATTAAAGCGGGCGTATAGTCGCTTGGCCTCGGGCGTACAAGCGCGTTCGCTACTACGCAGCACCTTCAGCGTACCGGCCGCCAGTCGGCACGCATCGTACGGATCAGGGCCGGCGAGCGCGGCGAAGCATGCATCGAAGGTATCGAGACCCGCGGCCGCGCTATTCTGATCGGCAGCGCGCAGTACGATAAGTAATGCGCGCTCATAACGGGCGCGCCACAGCGCGACCTCTGCCGCGGGCAGTTCGGCATACAGCGTGGCCGTCGGCACCGCACGCCCGGCCAGCGCCAGTTCGTCCAGCGTAGTCGCGCCGGGGAGCGGCTTCTCGGCCAGAAACCCACGCAAGACCTCGTAATGCGCGAATAGCTCGTCACTGCAAGCCAATTCCCAGAGATTATGGCGACACACCGCCGAACGAAAATCGCGCAACGCGGTGCCGAACAAATCCCGCGAGCCCTGTTCGCCTACCGCGTGAGGCACAGCAAAAAGCAGCGCTTCGGTATAACGCAAGGCACTCGCCCACCCCGCCGCGCGCAACGCGTTGGCCGCCTGCACGAGCGCTCCAGCGGCGTCCGCGCCGGCATCGAACGCGTCGATGGCTACGCCCAACGCCCGCTCCGCGCCAGGAACCGTACCTCCACGCGGATTCGGGACGACCTCCGGTTGCGGCATCGCAGCGGTATCTGAAACCAAGGTTGACGCGTCGAGGTCGGGCCTACCCGATGCGCTAGCGCTAGCGCCAGAGTCGGGAATACCTGCCGCCTCATTTCGCTGCGGCTCCTGCTCCAAAGACTGCGAACCTTGCTCCATGCACAACTCCGTCAGGGCGCGGCGGCTTTACAGGTCAACGCGAAGTCAACGCGAAGTCGCCCCGGAATCACCCCTGCGCAAACTCATCGCCAGGGCGTCCAAAGCAACCGGACCTCAGATCTGGATCATCTCGAAATCTTCTTTGCGTGCGCCGCATTCCGGGCACGTCCAGTTGATCGGCACATCCTCCCAACGAGTTCCCGCCACAATGCCCTCTTCGGGCAAACCGGTTTCCTCGTTGTAGATCCAGCCGCAAATCAGGCACATCCAGCTTTTGTATTCCATTGTTCTCGCCGCTTTGGATACACGATCCGTTACAATGCAAATCTGGGATGGTACCAGTATTGCTGGCGCGCTGGAAAGCACACTCACTGCCGCCCGGCCCCATCCAAATCCTAGCGTTCATTCACCAGACTTTCATGCCCAGCGACACCCCCCCGATTGTTCTCTGTTTTGGGCTTGCCGACCCCACCGGTGCCTCCGGCCTGCAGGCCGATTTACTGACGCTTGCGAGCATGGGCTGCCACGGCGTTACGGTACTGACGGGCTATACCGTGCGCGACTCCGCCGGATGTGACGAAGTAATCGGGCTCGACCCGGACGTGGTCGCCAGCCAGGCGCGCAAATTGCTCGAAGATATGCCGGTTGCCGCCTTCAAGATCGGTGGCACCACGCGTGCCGAGATCGTCGCGGCGATCGCCGAAGTTGTTGCCGATTACGATGACGTCCCCCTCATACTCGCGCCCGACTTCCTGCTCGACGACGAGCATGTGTTGTCGGCCGATGAGTTGCGCGAGTCGATCGCCGAACTGCTGGCGCCCCAGACCACCGTGCTGGTTGCCGACCAGAGCGACCTGATCCAGCTCGCCCAGCCCGACAGCGAAGCCGAGGCACCGGCGATTGCCGACGCGATCGGCATTTTGTTGGCAGAAGGATGCGAATACGTGGTGTCAGGCGATGCCGGCACGCAACACGCGATCTATACCGTCTATGGCGAGCAAGGCCAGATTCGGCAGGACAGCTGGGAGCGCGAGCCGTTTCGCATTCTTGGCGGCAACGACACGCTGGCCGCCGCGATCGCGGCCCTGTTAGCCAACGGGTTGGAGCCGGCCGAGGCGATCCGAGAAGCACAGGAATATCTATACCAGGCGAATCGCTGCGCGTTCCGGCCAGGGATGGGCGCGTATATTCCCGACCGTTTTTTTTGGGCCAAAACGGAAGATTCCGGACAAGAATTGGCGGCGCAATACGACCAAAGCGACGGCGTGCCGGATTCCAAAGGTGGCAACCCTCGCGCGGTATCGCCCTATACGGCGACGCTTCAGCAGAAGTGAAGATAGCTGATCGGCTGTCTGACAGCCGATGCCGGGGGAACACTAAGGCATAGTCTGAATCAAACACGTCCGCTCACGGGCCCTTTGCCTCTTTAAATGGAAGGCCTTATTGGGTCATGTCTTGGAACTCGGCTGCGGTGCTTTTTGAAGGTGAGAACGCCGCCGCCTCAGCCTTAACTCCGGCCACAATGTATGAACTGTCCCACCGCTAAGCGTCTTGCGACGCTGTAGCGGGGGTTTCGCGGGTCACAGACTTTGACTTGGTGCGTTGCCGCGCCAGCGGTTTCAGTCTCGCCGCCACGCCCGTTCCAGGCGTGTGCGCATCGATCAGGACGACCGACGCTGCGTTTTGATCGCGTTGTGCTGTGTGGCCGCAGTGCGGGCACACATGCACACGTTGCGCGAGTGTTTTGGGCACGATCTCCCAGCACGCGGCGCAGCGCTGCGACGGCTTTAATTGGCGCGTGTTTGACACATGCAGTCGTGTACCAGCTTCTACCGCTTTGTACGCGAGCATGTTATGCGCCATGCTCAATCCAGCCGACAGAATCTCTCGATTTAATCCGGCCTTTTGCTTGACCATCCGCCCGGGCTTGTCCTGCCTGCCGGCGGCCGAACGGCTCATGTTGTTGACGCGCAGTTCTTCCGTCGCGATGACGGCGCACGACTTCACCATGCGCGTCGTCGTCTTGTGGAGGAACTCGCGGCGCAAGTTTCCGATGCGCTCGT
>Ga0302220_10003845_pt1 | contig 10214 bp, 7 predicted proteins | sample II_Palsa_E1_3_FD_194572 | JGI IMG/M metagenome (GOLD analysis project Ga0302220, IMG submission 194572) | Peat permafrost microbial communities from Stordalen Mire near Abisko, Sweden - II_Palsa_E1_3 | ecosystem: Environmental > Terrestrial > Soil > Palsa > Peat permafrost | place: Sweden... | reverse complement strand
CGATTTTAGGTGTATTGTCGCAGAAGAGCCGCCAGCCGACAGGCAGACGCTCATTTTAAATAATCGGAAGAGATCGGATCATGACAGAAGAAAAGTTGAAATTGCCGAATGAGAAATCACCCGCCTTGCGTGTCATGGCCCAACCCACCGATGCCAATATCCATGGTGACGTTTTCGGCGGCTGGATCATGGCGCAAGTCGATATCGCCGGTTCGATCCCCGCAACCCAGCGCGCCAACGGCCGGGTTGCCACCGTTGCGGTGAACTCGTTTCTTTTCAAGCAACCGGTATTTGTCGGCGATTTGCTGAGCTTTTATGCCGACATCATTAAAACCGGCAATACCTCGATCACGGTATCGGTCGAGGTTTACGCGCAACGGATGCGGCTCGGCGACACTGTCAAGGTCACCGAAGCAACACTGACCTATGTCGCCACCGGCAGCGACCGCAAACCGCGTCAGTTACCGTAACCCTAAGCAGCGCATGGCGGAGAAGCGCGCCACGCCGTGGCGCGAACCCACCAGCCCATCTCGGGCCGCCGGGCACCCCGGCTCGCCCCGTATCAAGCCGTGCACTTCGCCATCAATATCGCCGGAATACTCTCGTGCGGCAAAGGCTTGGAGAAGTAATAACCTTGCATTTCGTCGCATGAGCGGTCTTTCAGAAATGCCAGTTGCTCCGCCGTCTCGACCCCCTCCGCGATCACCCGTAGCTGCAAGGAATGCGCGAGTGTAATGATGGCCGAGGTAATCGCCTCATCATCCGCATTGCGGCCAATATCGCTGACAAACGAGCGGTCGATTTTAAGGCGATCGATCTGGAATCGCGTCAGATAACTCAGGCTTGAATAACCGGTGCCAAAATCGTCGATTGCCAGGCCCACACCCACCGCTCGCAATTCGGCCAGCATCGCCGCGGCTTCATCCGCATTGCGCATGATGGCGCTCTCGGTCAACTCAAGCTCCAGGTATTGTGGTTCAAGACCGGTCTCTTCAAGCACCGCTTTCACCTGTGCCGCAATATTTTTCTGGTGAAATTGTCGCGCCGATAAATTCACCGAGACACATACCGACGGCAGCCCCTCCAGCTGCCACGCCTTGTTTTGCCGGCATGCTTCCCGCAACACCCATTCGCCCAGCAGGCCAATCAGACCGCACTCTTCGGCCACCGAAATAAATCCGCCCGGCATAATCAAGCCGATTTCGGGGTCTTGCCAGCGCACCAGAGCTTCCAGCCCGATCACCTGCTCGGTGAGCAAATTCACCTGCGGCTGGTAGTGCAGTAAAAACTCGCCGTCGCGCAAAGCACGCCGCAACCGCCGCTCAAGGTCGAGCCGGGTGCCGACGGTGCTGTTCATCTCCGGCTGGTAAAACTGATACGTATTGCGCCCCATGTCTTTCGCGCGATACATCGCCAAATCGGCTTTTTTCAACAAGGTTTCGGGATCGTTGCCATCTTGCGGGAATAAGCTTGCGCCCATGCTGCAGCCCACATATAACTCGGTGTCGTCGATCCACATTGGCTCGGCAATCGTGATGCGCGCGCGCTCCATCCAGGCCATTACGGCATTTTCGTCGGCCGGGTCGCTCAAGACCACCACGAATTCGTCACCGCCATGGCGCGCCACGGTATCGCTGGAGCGGGCGCATTGCGCGAGGCGCTCGGCAATCACGGCCAGTACCTTGTCGCCGACGCTATGGCCCAAGCCATCATTGACGTTCTTGAAACCGTCCAGATCGATAAATACCACAGCCAAGCGCCCGCTGACACGCGACACTCGCGCCAAAGCCTGCTCCAGCCGATCGCGCAGCAAATTGCGATTAGGCATGCGCGTCAAGGTATCGTAATTGGCTTGATATTCGAGCTGTTCCTGATATTGAATCAACTCGGTCACGTCGTTGATAACGCTGATGTGATGCGTGGTCTGGCCATCCGCATCGGGCACCGGTGCGATATACAGTTGATTCCAGAACAACACGCCATCCTTGCGATAGTTACGCAGCACCGCACTCACTTCGCGGCCGGCGCGCAATGCATCGCGAATCAGTTGCAAGCCCTCCTGATCGCGGTCGCCGCGCTGCAGAAAACGGCAGTCGTGACCCAGCGCTTCGGAAGCATCGTAACCGGTGATCCGTTTAAACGCCGGGTTCACATATTCGATGATATTGCCTTCGGCGGTTGGGGCCGTAATCATGATCGCGTTGACGCTGGCATCCAGCGCACGACTTTGCAATCGCAGCGCCAGATCCGAGCGCCTTTGTTCGGTAACGTCGCTGAAGGTGCCCAACATGCCGAAAATCTTGCCCTCGCTATTCATCAGCGGAATCTTGCTGGTCAGCACGGTTCTATGCACGCCTGCGCTATCTTCCCAGGACTCCTCGAAATTCATCTTGGGAATCCCGCTGCTCATGATCTCTTGTTCGTCGGCGAGAAATTTATCGGCCTGCGCGCGCCACGGCAAATCGGCATCGCGTTTCCCGATGATCTGCTCGGGATAAGCGAGACCGACGTCACGCGCATAAGCTTGGTTACAGCCGAGAAATCGGGAGTTTTCGTCTTTCCAGAAGATGCGCTGCGGGATGTTGTCGATAATCCCTTCCAGCATCTGGTTAGCGCGGTGGACTTGCGCCTCGACGTTCATATAATCGGTCACGTCGTTGGCCAGTACAAAAACCGCAGGCCGTCCGCGAAAGGTAATCGCGTGATACGAAATATCGGCGTTAATCAAGCTGCCGTCTTTGCGCAGCTGCTTCCAGACTCCGCCCGCGCCGTGCACACGATCATCCGCGCCGCGATCGTGGCGTGCCAGATAAGACTCAAGCCGCCCGAGGTCTTCCGGCGCGCAAATGCCGCGAATCGACATTTCGTAAAATTCGCGCTCGGTATAGCCATATTGCTGCACGGCTGCGGCGTTGACCGCCAGGAAGAGAAAGGTCTCGTTGTCGTAGACCCACATCGGCACCGGGTGGCCATCGAAGACCTCACGAAAACGCGCGTCGCGTTCCCGCACGCGATGGAAACGTCGACCGAAGAGCAAATGCCAGGGATTGAACTGCACCCGAGCCAGGTTACGATACAGGCCGAAGAGCAAGCCCGCAGCGATAAAACCGATCAGGGCGGCAATGAAGTCGCGGCCGGCCAGCCAAGTGTGCGTGGCGCCTGTGCCCGAAGCTGTATCAAGAAGATGCTGAAAATGCTGCAATTTACCCTCGAACATCCCCATCGGCCCATCCTGGAACGGTGAACGATCGGGCCAATGAATGAGATTAAGCCAATGCGGCATCATGTCCCGTGGTAAACCACGGCTCCGGGCAATCTGTGCGGCATCGTGTCTCCTGCGTGGTCGGTATCAATGCCCTGGGGTAACGCGTCAAACTCTCATATTGGCGCAAAAACATGGCAACCGTATTTATCTCACGGACAAATTTTCTGTGCTGTGCATCACCATGCCGAGATATTCACCGGCGCGTACCGACCTTATTTTAATGAGGTTCGCTCATAAAAGGCGGATTAGCCCGCAGCCAATAGGCCGAATTCCCGTAAAGCCGCTAAAAAATCATGATTGGCGCTGGCCCGTCGAGATAATTTAGCCAGCACATAGCGCTGCAACTCCGGCAAACGGCCCCATACAGCATCCGTAATCGGCGCCAGTTGATGTAATGCGCACTGCTGCGACAACACAGCCGGCGCTCGTTCGATACAGGTCCAAACCGGTTCCGGCGCATCGACTACGGGCGCCAACTCACCGGCCTTGGCGGCATCAAGCCAAGCAGCCAAGAGCGAGGAAAAACCATCTACGGCATCGCAGGAGCCCGTCAGCGGATACGCCGCCAAGGCAAGCCGCTCGGCATGCGGCAAGGCCTGCCATTGCAATAACGTGAGCCGTACCCCGCAGCGATCCAGATTAAAGCGCACGCACATCGGAATATAAGTGAGGTTCTCCGACGAGCTCAGTTCGAATTCGAATAACAGCGGTTGAGCGTGAAGTGGCATAGGATTAAGCTTTGCAACGATTAGGCGGGTTTGCCCAGGGCTTACAGCACGATTGCCGCCGACCGGCAGCCGCACCAGGAATACTATGTTGAACGAATCCGAGACCGAAAAAACCGGTTGGCTTGAACATCCGGTCGTCCGCCATCAATCCGGCAACAGTGTCCCGGCTACCGACCGGATTGCCGAAGAATGGCCGGTGGCGCTAGTCTTCAATGGTATCTCACATGCAGTCATGATGACGACCCCACGCGACCTGGAGGCATTCGCCGCAGGCTTTGCCCTAACCGAAGGCATTGTCGGGTCCGGTCGCGAGATCCAGGATATCGAAGTCGAATTCGGCGTGGACCAGGCCGCCGTTCATCTGACCATCACACAGCAGGCATTCGCCAACCTCAAGGACAAGCGCCGCGCCTTGGCCGGGCGCACCGGCTGCGGTGTGTGCGGCATTGAAAGTATCGAATTACTGGATCTACAACCGGAATGCGTCTCGGACCACGGTTTTCTACACACACTGGCCGTCGATGCGGTCCGCCAGGCGGCTCAGCAACTGCCCGCACACCAGACGCTGATGCAGGCCACCGGCGGCGTCCACGCGGCAGCCTGGTGCGATGCGCAAGGCACGGTGCGTCAGGTGTTCGAGGACGTCGGGCGCCACAATGCCCTGGACAAACTGATCGGCCAGTTGGTACTTAAGCGGGCTTCGTTACAGCAGGGGTTTGTGTTTATGTCGAGCCGGGCCAGTTACGAGTTGGTCCGCAAGGTGGCGCGCATGGATATTGCCATGCTGGCCACTATTTCCGCGCCGTCGTCGCTGGCGGTCAAGATTGCCGAACAAGCCGGGGTACGGCTCGTCAGTTTTTGCCGCGAAAACGGCTATGTGGAATATGCGCCTGGGCATACCGCGACCCCAGCCGGGACTACCGCCCCAACCACCGGCCAAGCCGGCGCATGATTCGTCGACAGACGGGGCTGCTTGACCAAGCCGGTCTGCAGTAATTCCTGCCGGGGCTCGCACAATCGGCACAGCGCGGTCATGCGTGCCGAACAATTCACGCATGACCGCCTAAGCGACAGTAGCTCAATCGAACTTCGAAAAATCCGGCTTACGCTTCTCGAAGAACGCCGTCATTGCCTCACGGGCTTCCGGCGCACGCAGCATCTGCGAAAAATGCGTCAACTCGACATTCATCGCACCGGCGACTTCGGTTGCCCCTGCCGCACCGCCTTTCATCAGGGCTTTGGTGACGCGCAAAGACGCCGCCGGCAAGGCAATCAACTTGTGCGCCTGGGCGCTTGCATAGGCCAGTAACTCCGCGGCAGGCAATACCTTGTTGACGATACCCATCGCCAACGCCTCTTGAGCGTCGAAAGCATCGCCCGTCAGCAATTTTTCTGCGGCCCGCTGATATCCGGCGATACGCGGCAACAACAGGCTCGACGCGGCCTCCGGGCACAGACCCAGAGGCGCAAACGGCAGCGAGAAGCGTGCGCTGTCGGCGGCATAAACCATATCGCAATGCAGTAGCAAGGTCGTGCCGATACCGACCGCAGGCCCGGCCACTGCAGCAAGCAAAGGCTTGCTGGCGCCGCTGATACGCCGCAAAAATTGCAGCACCGGTGCGTCCTGCCCCTCGGGCGGACGTTTCATAAAATCGTCGAGATCGTTACCCGCGCTGAAAATCTTGTCGCTGCCATGAAACAGGATGGCGCGTACCGTCGGGTCGGTTTCCGCCTCGGCAAGCGCATCGGCCATCAACTGATACATCGCCCCGGTAATCGCATTCTTCTTTTCCGGGCGATCAAAGCCCAGGGTCAACAGGCCGCCGGCCTTGTTAATCACTACACCGGAATTCGCTTCGCGTTCGCTCACGTGGTCCATTTTGTTCTCGCTAAGAGAGATGCACTGCGCTAAAAAGCACAACGGGTGCCTGTGCTAAACCAATCGGCCTAGCCCGGGCACCCGTTTTACCGCGTCCTTACATGCGTTCGATAATACCCGCAGCGCCCATGCCGGTGCCGACGCACATCGTCACCATGCCATATTTCAGGTTATGGCGACGCAGTGCATGCACCACGGTTGCAGCGCGGATCGCACCGGTTGCGCCCAAAGGATGACCCAAGGCAATCGCGCCACCCATGCGGTTGACCTTGCTCGGGTCCAGGCCCAGATCTTGAATCACGGCCAGCGACTGCGCGGCAAACGCCTCGTTCAACTCGATCCAATCGATATCGTCCTGCTTCAGGCCGGCAGCCTTCAGTGCCGCAGGAATCGCTTCCTTCGGACCGATACCCATGATTTCAGGTGGCACACCGCGTACCGCGAAGCTGACAAAACGCGCCAGCGGCGTCAGATTGAATTGCTTCAGAATCTTCTCTGACACGACGATCAGCGCGCCTGCGCCATCCGAGGTTTGCGAGCTGTTACCCGCCGTTACCGAGCCCTTGTTGGCAAATACGGCACGCAGCTTGCTCAGCCCTTCGAGCGTGGTATCGGGGCGCGGACCTTCGTCCAGCGTGACAATCCGCGAGTCGGTGACGATCTGGCCGGTGGCCAGATCCGGGCGCCGCTCAAGCACCGTGACCGGGACGATTTCGTCCGTGAACTCACCGGCTTGCTGCGCCGCGATGGCTTTCTGGTGCGACTGCAAAGCAAACGCATCCTGTGCTTCGCGGCTGATTTTCCATTGATCGGCCACACGTTCGCCGGTCAAACCCATGCCGTAGGCCATACCGATATCTTCTTCGCGATCGAAGATATGCGGCGACATCGACGGCTTGTTGCCCATCATCGGCACCATGCTCATCGATTCGCAGCCACCGGCAATCATCACATCCGACTCACCGACGCGGATGCGGTCTGCGGCCATGGCCAAGGCCGAAATACCCGAAGCGCAAAAACGATTCACGGTAATCCCGCCCACCGATTTCGGCAGGCCGGCCAGCAGTGCGCCCATACGGGCCACATTCAGGCCTTGCTCGGCTTCCGGAATAGCGCAACCGATAATTGCGTCTTCGATCAATGCCGGGTCCAGGCCTGGCACTTGTGCAAGCGCGGCGCGCAGTGCGGCAACCAGCAGTTCATCGGGACGTGTATTGCGAAATACACCGCGTCCGGAACGGCCGATCGGGGTACGGCTCGCGGCGACAATATAGGCATCTTGCAGCATCTTGCTCATCTCGTTACTCCTTGTGCTTTCAGCAACCTGTTAGTTACGAACCGGCTTGCCGGTTTGCAGCATGCCCATGATCCGTTCCTGGGTCTTGGGGGTGCCCAGCAAATCAATAAATGCGCGGCGCTCAAGTGCCAGCAACCACTCTTCGTCAACCAGGCTGCCCGCCTCGACGTCGCCACCGCAAACTGCTTCGGCGATACGGCTGGCAATCAGGTAGTCGTGCGGCGAGATAAAGCGCCCGTCGCGCATATTCACCAAACTGGCTTTGATGGTGGCAATCGCGGAGCGGCCGGCGACCGAAATCGCTTTGTCGCGCAACGGTGCACGATAGCCGCGTGCAGCCAATGCGCGGGCTTCGCCGCGAGCGGTGTCGAGCAGTTCGAAGACGTTGAAGACGATCGGATCGGAGGCTTTCAGATAACCCATTTCGCGCGCTTCAATCGCCGAACCCGAGACCTTGGCCATCGCCGCATTCTCAAACGAACGTTGCAGGAATGGCAGCAGATTACCCGGCGCGCTGGTCGCTTGTGCAGCTTCCGCCGCGCGGATTGCCGCCTCTTTCAGACCGCCGCCGGCCGGCACCAGACCCACACCCACTTCGACCAAGCCGATATAGGTTTCGAAATGCACCACACGACGCGCGCAATGCAGGCTCAACTCGCAACCGCCACCCAGCGCAATGCCGGAGATCGCGGCAACCACCGGCACATTCGCGTACTTGATACGCTGCATGGTGGTTTGGAAGCTATGCACGAAAGGCTCGACGCCCGGTGCACCCTTGCTCATAAACAATGGCATCGCGGCTTCGAGGTTGGCGCCCGCGGAGAACGGGCCGCCCGGCGCACCCAACTTCAACGAAGTCGGCTGCCAGACCACCAGCGCGCGATAGTCGCTTTCGGCAATTTCAACTGCACGGACCAAACCTTCGAGCACTTCCGGCCCGATCGTGTTCATCTTGCTCTTGAACGAGACGATCACAACATCGTCTTGGCCCGCACTCGTATCGACCCAGGCACGCACGCCTTCATTTTCGAATAAGGTCTTGCCGAAGGTCAGCGGGTTGCGACCGCTTTCGCCGGCGATCGATGCGCGGAACACCTGACGCTCATAGACCGGCAAGGTGCTGCGCGGCACAAAGGTTTTGGCGCTGGACGACCACGAACCGGCATCGCCATGCACGCCTGCAGCGTCGGCAACCGGGCCTTCGAACACCCAGCTCGGCAAGGCTGCTTTCGACAGCGCTTCACCGGCCTCGATATCTTCCTTGATCCATTCTGCAATCTGCTTCCAACCGGCGGCTTGCCAGCTTTCGAATGGGCCTTCGCCCCAGCCGAAACCCCAGCGGATGGCGAGGTCGATATCGCGGGCATTATCGGCGACGGTATCGAGATGGATGGCGATGTAGTGGAACACATCACGGAAAATCGACCACAGGAATTTAGCCTGGGGATGGGTACTTTCGCGCAACAGTTTGAAACGCTCAGCCGGCGGACGCTTCAGGATGCGCGTCACGAGTTCATCAGCCTTACCGCCGCCGTCAACGTATTCGCCCTTGATGGGGTCCAGTACCTTGATCGCCTTGCCTTCTTTTTTGTAGAAACCCGCACCGGTTTTTTGCCCAAGCGCGCCTTGCTCGACCAGCTTGGCCAGCGCGGCAGGCATGGCGTAGACGGCGGCGAATGGATCGTCCTTGAGGCTGTCCTGCATGGTACGAATCACGTGACCCATGGTATCCAGACCGACCACGTCGGCCGTGCGGAAGGTCGCCGATTTGGCACGGCCCAGGCGGCTACCCGTCAGGTCGTCGACGACATCAAAGCTCAAACCGAACTTCTGCGCTTCGGTGATGATCGCCAGAATCGAGAAAATGCCAACCCGGTTGGCGATAAAGTTAGGCGTATCCTTGGCGCGAACCACGCCCTTGCCGACCGTGCTGGTCAGGAAGATTTCGAGGTTGTCGAGAATATCGGCGCGCGTGTGCGCGGTCGCAATCAATTCGACCAAATGCATGTAGCGCGGCGGGTTAAAGAAGTGCACACCGCAAAAGCGCTGCTTGAGTTCGTCGGAAAAACCTTCGGACAGAGCGTTGATCGACAGACCCGAAGTGTTGCTGGCAAAAATGGCGTGCGGCGCCAGATGGGCCGACACTTTCTTGTAAAGATCGTGCTTCCAGTCCATGCGCTCGGCAATCGCTTCGATCACCAAGTCGCATTCGGCCAGCAGACCCAGGTCGTCGGCGTAGTTGGCCGGCTCCAGATATTTGGCGTCGTCCTTTTGAGCGAACGGCGCGGGCTTAATTTTTTTCAGGTTTTCGATCGCTTTCAGCGCGATCGCACTTCTCGATTTACCTTCGGTCGGCAGGTCGAACAACACCACCGGCACACGTGCATTGACGAGATGCGCCGCAATTTGGGCGCCCATCACGCCTGCGCCGAGCACGGCGACCTTGCGTATGATCAGATTGCTCACGGAATTCCTCCTGGGGTTAAGGCAATGATTTCAGGCTCTGCATCCCGCGCTTTGTTTTACCGGCTAGCGAGCCCTACGCGATGCGCGCGGGCCAAACTTTGGGGGGTGCAAACCAAGCCTGACTCAGAAACACATGCAGCAAATTGACCACGCCGGTTTCCCGGCATGGCCAGGTCCGTTTAGAACAAGGCGACGTCGACGTCCATCATCGGCTTCGCACCTGCGCGGGCAGCACGGATCGTCGATGCCGTTTCAGGCAACAATTTGGCGAAGTAGAAACGTGCCGTGGCCAGCTTCGATTGATAGAAGATATCGCCGCTATCTTGCTTATCCAGCGCAATGCGCGCCATCCGGGCCCAGAAATACGAGTACACCAGATGACCGACCGTGCGCATATAAGGTACCGCAGCCGCGCCGACTTCATCCGGGTTAGCCATGGCTTTCATACCGATTTCCATGGTCAGCTTTTGCACCTTGTCGCCGATGTCGCCGAGCGGATTGATAAACTCCTGCATTTCCGGCTTGACGCCTTCCTGCTCGACGAAATCGCTGACCAGCTTGCCGAATTTCTTCAGCTTA
>Ga0302220_10003844_pt1 | contig 10215 bp, 8 predicted proteins | sample II_Palsa_E1_3_FD_194572 | JGI IMG/M metagenome (GOLD analysis project Ga0302220, IMG submission 194572) | Peat permafrost microbial communities from Stordalen Mire near Abisko, Sweden - II_Palsa_E1_3 | ecosystem: Environmental > Terrestrial > Soil > Palsa > Peat permafrost | place: Sweden... | reverse complement strand
CTCGAAGCCGTTGTTGTTGCCAAGCGTGATGTCGTTCAAATGAAAGGGCTGTCGACAGTTGCTTTCTTTGAATTTGCCGAACCAACGGTGCGTGCGGGATCGTCGGAAGTCCCGCCCGTGCAGCAAAAAAACCGGAAACCCACGCAGCCATCTCCGGCGCATCCGGCGAAATCGTCTCGGGCTCCGGACCGCCCCAGGAACATGGACTCGGAAGCCAGAATCCTTAAATCCAGCCTTGGATTGGCGCGCCTCCGACCAGTCGATGAGTTTCATGCGACCGTTAACGATCATCATGTTGTCGCTCCTCAGATCCCAATGCGCGAGCGGCTTCGCCGCTCGTCGAGCAAGCCGCTTCCGCGCGGACGCTTACGTTTCCGATGAACCTGTTCGCCATCTACACGTGACGAAACGATTCTCTTGGCGACTTTTGCACAAACCCGCGTCAGCGACCGCTCTGGGGCGTGTTTGGGCCTTATGCCGATGGGTAGGGCAACGGCATAAGGCCGACAACGCACCATCGATCTCGCCGTTGCGAATGGCCGCTCTACTTTGCATTGCAACCCGCCGTTCGCGCTGGAAGTCGTCCACCGGCTGCTCGGGGTCGGCTACGGAAGTTCGAGTGGCCGCGCTGCAGGGCGATCTTGCTTCGGCGCAAGACTTCTCACTCTGCCCAGGACCATTCCACCCCGCTTCGCAGATCGTTCAATCGCTGGCGTCGCGCCTTGTTGTCATTGAAAGCAGATCGTTAGCCAGTCGCGGCAGCGCATCACTCGGTTCGGGTGTCCCCTGACTTAGGTAATGCGTCGCCGCGCCGTTAATCAGTGACAACCCCGACGACCCGCGCATTCGTTGCGACCGCCGGCGTCGTTGCACACTGAGCCTGGCGAATGAGCCAGCGACAGGCTGACTATGGAGAAAACGGCGTGAACCGATTCAGCTTGAATACCAAACTGTGGCTTGCATTATTGATCACGTGGCTTGGCCTGCTCGGTCTCGGCGGCTGGGCAGCGTGGCAGTCGCGTATCACGATGCTGTCGGAGCGCAAGGCGGCGGTGCAAAACGTAGTCGAATGCGCGTACGGCATCGTGGCCGACTACGCGAAGCTCGTCGAACTGCACGAACTGACGCTGGATCAGGCGAAGCAACAGGCGATGGCGCGGCTGTCGGCGATGCGCTATCCCGGCAATGGCTACATGATTATCACGACGGCGGCCCCTGTCGTCATTATGCATCCGACGCTCGCGGATCTGCGCAACAAGGACGTCTCGCACTACGCGGATACCGACGGCAAGCTACTGTTCGTCGACATGGTCAAGCTCGCGCAGTCGCAAGAGCAGGGCTTCGTCGACTATATGGCGAGATTACCGGGAAAAAGTGAACACGTGCCGAAAATCAGCTTCGTCAAACGCTTCGACGCGTGGGACTGGTATCTGATTTCAGGCGTCTATGTGAATGACATCAACGAAGCATTCCGCGCCGATCTGCTGCGCTATCTCATCACCATTCTCGTGACAGGGAGCTTCAGCACGATCGCGCTGGTGCTGATCATCCGCAACGTGAAGCGCAGTCTCGGCGGCGAGCCGGCGTACGCTGCGCGGGTGGCGGAAGCCATCGCAGATGGTGATCTGTCGAGTCCTGTTGCACTAGGTAGCGAGGATCGGCAAAGCATGCTCTTCGCGATGCAACGAATGCAGAGTCGGTTGGCTGACGCGATCCGGCGCATTCGCGGTGGCACTGAAACTATCACTGTCGCGGCAGAGCAGATCGCAGCAGGCAATCTCGATCTGTCGGCACGTACCGAGGAGCAGGCGTCGTCACTGGGTGAAACCGCGGCGAGCATGGAGCAACTTACTGCAACCGTGAAGCAGAACGCCGACAACGCATTGCAGGCGAACCAGATGGCGCACAGCGCATCGAAGCTTGCGGGCGAAGGCGGCGAGGTGGTCCAGCAGGTGGTCGCGAACATGCAGAACATCGCGGCGAGCTCGGCGCGCGTGGTCGACATCATCGCCGTAATCGAAAGCATTGCGTTTCAGACCAATATTCTCGCGTTGAATGCGGCCGTCGAAGCGGCGCGGGCCGGGGAAGAAGGGCGCGGTTTCGCAGTGGTAGCAGCCGAAGTGCGCAATCTTGCGCGCCGCAGCTCGGATGCGGCGAAGGAGATCAAGAGCCTGATCGAGGACTCGGTGGAACGGGTCGACGACGGCAAGGCGCTCGTCGAAAAAGCGGGGGGCACGATGCATTCGCTCGTTGATGCCGTAAAGCGCGTCACCGACATCATCAGCGAAATCTCGGCGGCCTCCGAGGAACAAAGCCGTGGTATCGAGCAAGTCAACATCGCCATTGCGCAGATGGACGAGACCACGCAGCAAAACGCAGCGATGGTCGAACAAGCAGCTGCCGCCGCGCAATCGATGCAGGAACAGGCGAAGATGCTACGCGACGTCGTCAACGTGTTCCAGCTCCAAGGAGAGGCTATCTGACGAAGTTCCGGATTGCGACGCGCTTTATGCATTGAGGACGTTGTCTTTCATTGAGTGTCTACGCAATGCGAGATGAGGTGCCACCCGATCAGTGTGGGTCACGTCTGTGGGTTTCAACTGTTACCGTCCATCACCGCGGTATGTGTCGCCCGAGCAAGCGGCGGCACTCTCAAAATTCGTTCCTTCCGACGTGAAAAGCGTCGTGGTGACAGTAGACGCCGATGACGCTTTGTTCGAAGAAATTTTCCAGCATTTCACGCCCGATCTTATCCAGTTGCACGGCAAAGAGCTTCCTCAGCGGGCAGCTGATTTAAAAGTCAGGTGGAAAGCTCCCGTCATACGCGCCCTTCCCATCGAAACAGCGGCGCACTTTGACGCCGTGAAAGCGTATGAAGATGCCGCAGATTATTTTTTGTTCGATGCCGCCCCGCCCGAAGGCTCTGTGCTTCCGGGTGGCAATGCTGCAAGCTTCGACTGGAGGCTTTTGCGGGGACGGCACTTCGCTAAGTCATGGTTCCTTGCAGGCGGACTGAATGTGAAGAATTTAAGTGACGCGGTCATGCTTTCCGGCGCCACGCGCGTGGATATTTCCTCTGGCGTTGAACGCACACCGGGAATGAAGGATCCGATCATGATCGACGAATTATTACGCGATCTTTGACTGGGTCCTCGGACGTCACTGACACGCACGTCAAGATGGGTTCGTGCCGGTTCCTGACTTCCAGATCGAACGACCGTCGTTGAAAATAATGTCAGTTCACTTCGCGTAAGCACCTCGCACGGGACCGGGTTCGGCCAACTTGGGTTACTCAAAGGCAGTTTCTGAGCGGCCGATCCTGAGGTGACGAGAGACCTCCGAAGTTAGCGCGAACATTCGACCGGTTTTTACTCTTTGTTTGCAAGTTCCCTCAATCTCTTAATGCACCTTTTACGAATTTGTAGCCAATATGAAAGGTAGAAAACAACGTTAGGAGACACATCATGGACCTGCTTTACATTGGCGCGATTCTGACCTTCGCAGCGATTACGTTGGCGTTTTTGATGGGCCTGGACAAGTTGCGCCGCATGTCACGGGATCGCGGGACACACTAGTTGTGACGCTCGCCGGTGCTTTCTGTCACGCCAATCTGCACGCGTTCCCGTTGCATCCTGCACCATAAGTTCTCCAATGCGTGGCGCTGGCCGCTGAAGTCCACTTTCCAGGCGGCGCTACGCCCAGTATTTCTGGCAATTCGGCATCCCCGGTCAATTGCGGGTTGCCTGTTGCGCTGTCCTGCGGTGCACGACAAACAGAAAGACAAGTACGGCACCGGAGATCAGGTCGAGCACCGTGGTGTAGTTGAACCCGATCGTCGTCTGGATCGCGGTCGCCGGCCGGTGTTGCGGAGTCCAGCTCAGCAACGCAAATAGTGCCTCGACCGTGAGCGCTGCTGCGACCATCGACACGTATAGCACCGCGGCGAGCACGCCGGTCATTCTGGTGCCGTAGCTTTTCCGGTAGATATTCAGGATCGGCAGAATGATGAGATCGCCAAACATGAACGAGGCGACGCCACCGAAACTCAGGCCTCCCTTCCACAGCACCGCAGCGAGCGGAACGTTGCCAATAGAGCAGGTGAACGACGCAACTGCAATGAGGGGGCCAACCAGGGCGCCCCAGATCATCGACAGCATGGGACTTCCGCTGAAGAAGAATTTCTGCCAGATGCGCGCCGGCACGCACGCTCCCAGTGCTCCTGCCACCAGAACGCCAATGCCGATATCACGCCATAGCATCGACCAGTTCATCACATACGTGTGACTGATCGACACCCACGTTCGCCATGACGTCAGCCTCGATTTCCAGTCCCTGCTACCGCTGTCTGTCCCAGCCGGGTGGTCTGCCGACGTTCCTGTAGCGTTTTCCCCAGCCTCGCAGGTGGCACGTCGCTTCAGAGCATCGCTGACAAACAGCCGGAAAATGATGGCAAGCACGATAACCATGAGCGATCCGCCGATGAATTCGGCGGCGGCGAACTGCCATGCGATCAGCAACCACATCAGTATGCCAAGTTCGACCACCAGGTTTGTCGCGGCGATCTGGAAGGCCATGGCGGCAGTAAAGTCTCCGCCCTTGCGCACGATTGAACGTCCCATCGCCACTGCTGCGTAGGAGCATGACGACGACGCTGCGCCGAGCAGACCTGCAATGGCAAGCGAGCGCGGCCGCGCGTCGGGTAACAATGACGACATGTCATCGCGTGAGAGCGTCACTTCGATCAACGCCGAGAGCAGAAAGCCCAGGTTAAGCCCCCAGAAAATCTGCCACAACATTGTGAGACTCATCCAGAGTGCCTGGCCGACCAAAGCAAGACCGTGCATTGGAAACTCCCCGTGCCCTTTGCGTAGCAATGTCATCCAGACGCGCGCAGGACGCGTGCCTGAACGAACTGACGAGCATGGTGGAGTTACGCGGGCCGTGTGGTGGTCCGTTACCTCGAAGCCAGAGCGCGAATCAGGACGCGCGGATCGAACGGCTTCTCATAGCGCGGAATGTCGCGATAACCGGGCTCGAGTCCCCCCGATCCGTATCCGGTGGCAAAGACGAAAGGAATATGGTGCCTTTTGAGGACGTCAGCAACCGCGTACGATCTCTCACCGTGGAGACTCACATCAAGGACGGCACCGTCGACCGGATCCGTTTCTGCATCGACGAGTCTCAGTGCCTCGTCTGCCCAGCCGACCGGGCCGACCACCCTCGCGCCTGCATCCTGCAAAACCGCACACAGCGCCTGTGCGACAAGGAAATCGTCTTCGATAACCAGGATCCGCCGGTTCAGCAGTTCAGTTGACTGCGCCATCTTTATCTCGCCGTTCAGTTGTTGGGATAGCGCTCGCCCGCGCGAGCGGCAGCTCAATGCGACAGTGCACTCCATCAGGTTCGAAGCGCAGCTCGGTTCTTGCCCACAGCGTAAATGCGAGCGCCTGCTCGATCAGCTGACGCCCATAACCCCGTCGGGACGAAACGGGAGGTACGGCATCGCCTCCTCCTACGAGGCGTTCGGACGCCTCGGCTCCGGGCAGACAGACGACGGGCGCGACAGTGACCTGCCGGAGGAGGAGCGCGGCAGTGACCTGCCGGAGGAGGAGCGCGGCAGTGACCTGCCGGAGGATGACCGCGAAGGCGACGGCGCCCCGGCAGCCGGCCACCGTGCGGCGCCAGATGCGGTCGGCTGGTACCGACGCGAGATCGACCGGGCACTGGCAGACGCCGACGTACGTGACGCGCATCCTAAGGTGCGGGCCACCGTCGAGAAGGCAGCACAGCTTTGGCTCGAAGGCGAGAAGTGCCTCATCTTCTGCTGGTTCATCAAGACCGGAGAGGCCGTCGAGCACGCACTGGCGAAACGCATCGACGATCTCATCCTTGAGCAGGCAGCAGTAGCGCTCGGCACTGGCTCAGACAAGGAAACCCGAATTGAGCTCGATCGGATCTCCGACCGCCTCTTCCGGCGTGACGCCTCGTCCTACGAGCGCATTCGGCAACTTCTCGTGGACGCACTCATCGAAGCTGCTGGCCGACATGAGGATGTTCTCGAGCTCGTTGTCGACACTGCCATTCGACACTTGCGCACACCTAGCTACCTCGTCCGCTACACATCGCTGGGTACAGACATCACCGACGAGGAGGTGTGGGCTGGCATCAACGGGACCAACCCGCGGGGTATCGTCCTGCTCGACCGATGGAGACTTTTCGCCGAGCGTCTCGCGAGAGCGCGCAACCAGATCGAAGTCCTTAACCCGAAGGACGAGCATGACAGCGAGTTCGCCCGCATCAACGCCGCACTGCTCGGCGCACGTACTGAGGACGACCAGACTACGCGGCGCGGCGCGAGCCTTCACCCCGTCCGACGAGCGCACGGAGGAACTGAACGTGACGTCCGCGAGCGACTTATCGTCCAGTTCAACACACCGTTTTCCCCAGACTTGCTCGTAGCGAGTTCAGTCATGGGTGAGGGAATCGACCTTCACCAGGAGTGCCGGTTTGTCATCCACCACGACCTAGACTGGAACCCGAGCGTGCTCGAGCAACGCACCGGCCGGCTGGATCGAATCGGCGCCCTCGCCGAACGTGAGGGGAGGAACATCGAGGTCTACGAGCCATACCTCGCCGGTACCCACGACGAGAAGATGTTCCGGGTTGTAAAGGATCGCGCGCAGTGGTTCGACGTCGTCATGGGAAGACCGACCGGTGCAGACGAACACGTCACGGATGCCGAAGAAACTCGAGTGCCGCTGCACAACAAGATCCGCGAGGCACTCGCAATGGATCTGCGTAGCCCTGAGCAGAAGACTTTATAAGTGTGAGCACAGGTATTCGAACGACCGGATGATCTCGAAAGCCGACATAGATATCGCGCTGGGGCGGCGGGCCGCAACGGGTCGTCCAGAGCCGGACGTCGTCGGGCTCAGAGCGGTCATGAAGTGCCGTTCATCACGGCCGGCAATTGGACATTTGGGTGACCCGTTTGCCTTGGCAACGGACCTTCGCTCGCTAATCCGATTAAATAGACTGCGTTAGTCATCGGCCACGAATCCCCGCGTGCCGGCGACCGATATTTATCCAATGCATGGCGCGATGCGACGGATTTTCCAGACGCGAAGCGCTGAGTGCAAGATCAGCAAGGCGCGCATTGCGTTCGCCTGGCGGGCCATGGACGCTTTCTACGAAGAAGACGGACGGATCCGAGTCTCTAACATGGTGTCATTCGAGCCGAACATCGTCTCCGTACACCTTGATGGCAGCCGACTCCATCTCGAGTCGGGTCAGACGGTGATTGCGCACGGCCCCGATCGCGGACTCACCGTCGCCGAAGTGCTTCCGGCCACGCGATGACACGGTGATCGACCTCTGAGCGGCGCTGCAAGTGACTCCAGCTCACGTGCATGCCTGGCGACTAACGGACGCCCCTGTTGCTTCCGGACAAATCCCTTGAACCATTCCCGCACCGCGCGCTCCTGTGCCGCAATGGCGTCGAGTTGAGCCGACGTGGACCGCGACCGTATTGCGGCGAGCGGGGCATGAGGCAGCAGCCCTACCTGTTCCAACAAACCGACCAGCCAGCCAGGGAACCTTCTCCGTCGCTGATCCAGTCGACTTCCTCATCCACTGGCATTGCAACCGAGTTTAGGAAATCGAGGCCTCGGGCATGGGCGCGAATATCGCTCGAATCTGACCGTAGTCACATCCCTTGTGATGGACACGAGGTAACTGCGCTCGAAACGTAACCACTAAAAATTAACTTGACAGGTTACACACTGTTTATGTAACCTGTATAAATTAATCGGATAGGTTACGTGATGTGCTGCCGATGTATCAGCATCAGCGACCTGTCGTGCTGATAGTCGGGCGTCGCCGTTCATCAGTTCGGGTTTCCTCAGTCGCTGACTTGAAGCGAGTCGTCAGCATCAATAGCAGTCCAATCAAACGTTAGGAGAGTAGTCATGCGTGTAATCGTGCTCGAAAAGTTCGGCGGCCTGGACAGCCTCGTCTATACGACGCTGCCGGAACCCGAGCCACTGGAAGGTCATGTGGTCATCGAAATCAAGGCTTTCGGCCTCAACCATGCCGAACTGCATATGCGGCGCGGCGAGTGGGCCGAAGCTGCCAAGGTCAGCGGCATAGAATGTGTGGGAGTGGTGAAGTCGTGCCCAGGCGGTGAATTTCCGGTTGGCGCGAAAGTCGCCGCGTTAATGGGCGGCCTTGGGCGAACTATCAACGGCAGCTATGCGGAATACACGCGGGCGCCAGTGGCGAACGTGGCGCTGATCGAGGTCGACTTGCCATGGGCCGAGCTAGCCGCGATTCCAGAAACTTATGCGACCGCGTGGACGTGCCTATTCCGTAATCTCAAGACCGAAAAAGGGCAAACGTTAGTCATCCGCGGCGCGACGTCGTCGCTTGGACAGGCGGCAGTCAACCTCGCGGTGAACGCAGGCACAAAGGTCATCGCAACGACACGCAGCGCTGCGCGCTTTGCGATGCTTGACGGCCTCGGTGTCTCGCGCGCCGAGATCGAAGGACCGGATCTGTCGAAGCGCATCGCCGAAGCAAAGCACATTGATGCGGTGCTCGACCTCGTCGGTAACAGCACGGTTTTAGACTCGCTTGCCATGTTGCGGCGCGGCGGTCGGGCCTGTCTTGCGGGCTGGCTCGGTGGCCTTGCTCCGATAGCCGATTTCAACCCGCTGGCGCAAATGCCGAGCGGCGTTGATCTGACGTTCTTCGCCAGCTTCGTGTTCGGCATGCCCGGCTTCCCGCTATCCGACGTACCGCTTCAAAAGATTGCCGAAGACGTTTCGGCCGGTCGTCTCAAGGCAAAGCCGTCCCGTGTGTTCGGTTTCGATGAAATCCGCGAGGCGCATCGAGTGATGGAAGCTAACGAAGCCGGTGGAAAGATGGTCGTCGTCCTCTGAACGACCAGGTGCTCATGGGACGACGAGAATTGATAGTCGTCCATGAGAATTGCGTGCTTCAATTGTCCCGTTGACTGTCCACGGCTAGCCCGCAGCCGTAGCAGAATGAGACGCTTCGCTATTGCTTTGAATCGACGCGGACGAACGCTTCGGCCGCCGAGTGGCTAATGATCGATACAACCGCGGGCGTGACCGCTGTACCTCGGAAGCGGCCGTTACGAAGGCGCCGGTCTGAACGGCACAAGTGGGTCGCGTGCTGCCTATCACGATCTTGCGAGGTTCGGGCGGTCCAATCCGTTTGCATGAGGCAGTAACCGGCCTATGGAAGGTCGCCGTCGGACCCGACCTACCGCGAATTGACCCCGTAGCGGCGATCCGTGACAGCCTGCCCGTGTTCGCGCTACACGCGAGATCGAGCCATTGTCGTTAGAGCGTCCCCAAGGGTTTTCCCGCCTGCGGAAGTAGGCGGACGCGCCGTTACTACAGGTCATCGGTAAGGACTGGTAATGATCATGAGGCGCGAATTCAACCGGCTGGATGTATTGACGCAACTGCTCGCGGGATCAGCGGCCATGGTCGTGCTGATCGTCTTGCTGGGCGTGGTGGCCATTATCGAGATGCACGCAGGTAATAGCCGGGTATCGGCGCTGCAGGGAGTCCAGCTGCCCGCGGTGCGCAGCAGCCTGCAGATGGCCGCTAGCACGCGAGAGATCGCGCTGGGCGAATTCCTCGCCGTCGGAGCGAATACACCGTTGGACATAAAGCACGGCACAGACATGACCGACGCAGGCATCGGCATGTTCCGTAACGCGCTCGCCGGCTATCGCGCGCTCGCTTCGGGCGATGACGTGGCGCGCGTCCGCCGCGTGGCTGATTTCTTCGAGCACTACACTGCCATCGACGCGAAGATTCGTGCCGCGCTGGCCGACGGCAATCAGGCGGATGCCTCGCAGCAGATCATGGGGCCGGCAGCACAGACCCGCGCCGCGCTTGATCGCGAACTGGAGGCCATTGTGGCGGGCAACGATGCCGCGGCCGCAAGGGAAGGCGCCGCCGCGCAGGCCGCGTATCACCACACGATCCTTACGGTCGCGGGTTTCATCCTGTTCGCGTCGCTCATCGCGCTCGTCGTCTCGCTCGTGATCGCCAGAGGCATCCTGCGCCAGCTCGGCGGAGAACCGCGGGTTGCCGCTGCCCTCACTGCCCGCATTGCCGCTGGTGACCTCTCGACGGCCATCCGCACGCGTCCCGGAGATGGCACGAGCCTGATGGTCGG
>Ga0302220_10003838_pt1 | contig 10223 bp, 9 predicted proteins | sample II_Palsa_E1_3_FD_194572 | JGI IMG/M metagenome (GOLD analysis project Ga0302220, IMG submission 194572) | Peat permafrost microbial communities from Stordalen Mire near Abisko, Sweden - II_Palsa_E1_3 | ecosystem: Environmental > Terrestrial > Soil > Palsa > Peat permafrost | place: Sweden... | reverse complement strand
CCGGCGTGGGGGACGCTGCCGTACTTGCGCAGGTCGAGGTACCACTGGAAGGCGTCGAGTGGGAGATGGTGCTCTTCGATGCGGGACTTGAGTAGGTCGTAGCTGTCGATGCGCTGGGAGCCGCCGATGATTTCGCCGTAGCCCTCGGGGGCGAGGACGTCGACGCAGAGAGCCTTGGTGGGGTCGAGCGGGTCGGGCTGCATGTAGAAGGCCTTGAAGGCGGCGGGGTAGCGGTGGATCATGACGGGCTTCGAGAACTGGCTGGAGATGTAGGTCTCGTCGGGGCTGCCGAAGTCGTCGCCGTATTTGTGGGGGGCTTCGAGCTTGCCTTCGGCGAAGGCTTTTTCGAGCATGGCGTGGGCTTCGTCGTAGCTTAGGCGGGGGAATTTGTTGGTTGAGACGTTATGCGGTTGGTTTGGCTGCTGCGGCAGAGAAGCGGATCCCTCCACTTCGCTGCGCTCCGGTCGGGATGACGGGTCTTTGGTTGGGCTTGGGGCGGTTGTGCTTATAGCGTCAGGGGCGGTTGTGCTTATAGCATCAGGGGCGGTTGTGCTTATGGCATCAGGGGCGGTTGTGCTTATGGCATCAGGGGCGATTCCGGTCTCGGCTCCGATGACGGCTTCGAGTTTGGCGATGTCTTTGCCGATGACCTTGAGGTCGGCGCGGTGCGACTCGAGAACGCGAGTGACGATGTGGGTGATGAAGCCTTCGGCGAGGTTCATGAGGCCGTCGAGTTCGAGGAAGGCGACCTCGGGTTCGATCATCCAGAATTCGGTGAGGTGACGGCGGGTTTTGGATTTTTCGGCGCGGAAGGTGGGGCCGAAGCTGTAGACCTTGCCGAGAGCGAGGGCGGTGGCTTCGATGTAGAGCTGGCCGGACTGCGTGAGGTAGGCCTTGTCGTCGTCGAAGTAGTCCATCTCGAAGAGCTCGGAGGTGCCCTCGCAGGCGTTGGGGGTGAGGATGGGTGGATCGGTGCGGATGAAGCCGTTGGTGTCGAAGTACTCGGCTGCGGCGCGCATGATGGTGGCGCGGACGCGGAGGATGGCGGACTGGCGCGGGGTGCGGAGCCAGAGATGTCGGTGCTCCATGAGGAAGTCGACGCCGTGCTCTTTGAGGGTGATGGGGAAGGGAGTGTCTTCGGGGACGCGCTGGAGGACTTCGATGCTTTCGACGTCGAGCTCGTAGCCGGAGGGGGCGCGAGAGTCGGCTCGGACTTTGCCGGTGACAGTGAGGCTGGACTCGAGAGTGAGATTTTTCAGGGTCTCGAAGACCTCTTCGGATACGGCGGCTTTGGGGACGATGCCCTGGATGGTGCCGGTGCCGTCACGGAAGATGGGAAAGAGGAGCTTGCCCGAGGCGCGGAGGTTGTAGAGCCAACCGCGGAGGGTGATGGTCTGGCCTTCGTGGGCGGAGAGGGAGGCGATGGTGGCGAGGGGTGCGGAGGTTGTGACGGGAGTGGTTACAGATTCGCTCATTGGTTCCTTATTTGTGCCTGATACAGGTACTAATTGCTTTACGCTATGGCTTCGGCGGCTCGCTTGAGGAGGTCGAAGGCCTGCGTGGCTTTGGTGGTAGCGGATTCGGGAGTCTCTTCGAGCTCGTGGGCGATTTCGAGGATACCCGGGGTGTTGGCCGGGAGGGTGGCGATGTGGCGGGCGATGTGGTGCCAGTCGATACCAGCGGTACCGGGCCAGAGGTGGTCGTCTTTGGCGCCGAGGTTGTCGTGGAGGTGGAGTTCGGCGATGCGGGGCTTGAGGAGCTCGAAGGCTTCGTCTATGCCTTTGTTGGCATCAGGGGCGGCGAGGTGGGCGTGGCCGATGTCGAGAGCGACGCCGACGCGGTCGAAGTGGCCGACCTTGAGAATTTCGAGGAGATGCTCGGGTGTGGTGATCTCGTTCTGGAGATTTTCAAGCAGGATGCGGACGCCGAGGGGGTGCGCGAAGGCCTTGAGGTGCTCGATGGCGGTGAGGGAGTTTTCGAGGGCGCGGAGATTCCAGGCGTCGTCCTTGTAGCCGAGGTGGAGGGTGCAGGCGGAGATGGGGATCTGCTCGGCGGACTCGAGGGCACGCTTCACCTCGTCCATGGCGGAGATGCGGCGGGACTTTTCGGGATCAATGAGATTGAGGTTGGGGGCGACGTGGCGGGACCACTGGGCGTCGGCGCGGTCGCTGAGGTAGAGAGGCTGGTGAAGTGTGGCTCCGACGCCGGTGTTGCGGAACCAGGTGGCGATGTCGCGGACGGCGGCGCGGTCGGTGTAGTCGAAGTGGTGACGGGCGGCGAAGAGCTCAATGACCTGGGCTCCGGACTTGTGGAGAGCATCAAGCAGGCCAGGGTGTAGCCGCTGGGGGAGGAAGACGTGGGTGGAGATACCGGGTTGCATCACCTTTTAGGGTACAGCAGCGGGTGGCTTGGCGGTGTAACGGAAGGAGTTCAGGATACTTCGGCTAGAATTAGGGCGCTACGGAGGGCAAGATGAAAGGTTCTGTCAGGTTGGTTGTAACTGGGTGGGTCGTTCTGTGGAGTGCGATGGGGTTTGGACAGGTTGGAAGCTCGACTGCTGCTGCAGCGCCAACGTCGACGATGGTGCCGGTAGTTTCGACACCGGTGGAGATGGCGAAGCAGATTGCCTCATTGCAGGCGAGGCTGGCGGATTGGCCGGGATTGGGGCGGTATAGCGCAGATAATGCTGCGTTGGCGCCTGTGGCCGAGGGGGAGCAGCGGGTAGTGTTTTATGGAGACTCGATTACAGACGTGTGGGGACGACGGCCGGGTACCGGGGATTTCTTCCCTGCGAAACCTTATGTGAATCGGGGGATCAGCGGGCAGACGACGCCACAGATGGTGGTGCGGTTCCGGCAGGATGTAATCGATCTGCATCCTGCGGCGGTTTTAATCCTGGCAGGGACCAACGACGTCGCCGGGAATACGGGGCCGATGACGCCGGAGATGACCGAGGATAACTTTCGCTCGATGATCGATCTGGCGAAGTCGAATGGGATAAGGGTGATTGTGGCGTCTATTCTTCCGGTCGCGGACTATCCGTGGAAGCCTGGACTGACGCCAGCTCCGAAGATCAGGGCTTTGAATGACTGGCTGAAAGGATACTGTGTGAATCACTCGGTAACTTATCTGGACTACTACTCGGCGATGGTGGGGCCGGATGGCGGGATGAAGCCGGGGATCAGCTTCGATGGGGTGCATCCGAATGCGCAGGGGTACGCGATTATGACGCCACTGGCGCAGGCAGCGATTGACAAGACACTGGGCAAGTAGTGCGTAGCTTGTTCAGCTGAGCGGCGGCGACTACTTGCGATGGCCTTTCATGCCGTGGTCAAAGATCTCATCGACGTAGCTGTCGGAGATAGCGGAAAGACTGCTGTAAATTTTTCAATACGCGAGTTCATGCAAGAGATTGATACGGCCAGATTAGTGTTTTCCGGCGACTTCGACTAGTTGTTGGAGCGGTGGAAGGATGACGAAGTCGGTCAGTTCGGAGTGGTCTGCTGATGTTTTCAGAAGAGTGTTCTGGGCTTCGATCCATGTTGAGGCCGGTGGGGTGTGGGACTCGATCGACGTGAGGGATTGGATTCCCAGCTGGCCGAGTTGAACAAGCTGGCTGCGGCGAAGAGAGAGCTGGTTGAGCTTCGGATGCTCTGGGGCTAGGGCGTCCAGCGTTGGGCCAGAGGCGATCCATGACTGGAAGAGGGTTTGAAGCTGCTCGTGAGCGGCAGTGTGTTCGGCGGTCGAGGTACTGTTCAGGTAGCGCTCTACCAACAGACGCAAGTCTTCTCGAAGTGGTGGGTCGGGTCGAGTGTAGTCGACGGCGTCGCCCATGGGAGTGAGCTGCGAAGTCTTCTGCTGCTGGTACCGTTCATGAAATGGGACCGGCGAGAGCGTGGAGATGAGGACGGCAAGCTGAGAGGCGGCGGATTCGCTGCCTGCGAGCTGGCGCAGGCCGGACTCTGGGCCGGAGATGTGGGTGAGACCGAGGCCGTCGAGCCGGATGGATTCGACTGCGAGGCGGCGGTACATGTCTGGGACATCGCGTGTCTGTCGTGGAGACCAGAAGCGCTCGGCGAGAGCGGCAGTGCGTGGCCAGACGCGGGAGTCGACGGTCTGCGCGGTGATCTGCTCGGCCCACATGCAGACTTCGCCGCCGAGGATGAGTCTCTGCTGGTCGGGGGTGAGGGTGGAGTTGTCGGGGATGGGGTCGTCGAGGTACATGCGCTCGGCGGTCTTCATGCCGTCGAGATAGTAAGGCGCGGAGAGGATGCCGCGGTTGCCTTGTTTGGCGGCGACGGCGAGTGATTCAACGCCGCGCCAGCTTTGGATAACGGCGTCCTTTGGCGTGCCCGGGGTGAGGATCTCGTCCCAGCCGACCATCTGCTTGTGATGTTGGTGGACGAGCGCGAGGACGCGTGTGCTGAAGTAGGTTTGAAGTTCGTCGGTGGACTTCATGTTGTGAGCCTTCATGAAGGCGACGATGCTGGGGTTGGCCTTCCAGTCGACGCCGTTGCTCTCGTCGCCGCCGAAGTGCAGGTAGTCGTCGGGGAAGAGCGCGGCCATCTCGCCGATGAAGGCGTCGAGGAACTTGTAGGTGCTGTCGCGTGTGGGGTCGAGTGCGCCGTCCCAGATGCCGAAGGTGCGGGAGATCTCGTAGGGGCGCTGGACACTGCCGAGCTGGGGCATGCCGACGAGCCAGCTGGTGACGTGGCCGGGAATGTCTAACTCGGGCACGACGCGGATGCCGCGGGCACCAGCGTAGGCGATGACGTCGCGGACCTGATCCTGGGTGTAGAAGAGGCCGTCGGAGCCTTTGGCGGTAAGCAGCGGGAAGCGCTTGCTCTCGATGCGGAAACCCTGGTCGTCGGTAAGGTGCCAGTGGAAGACGTTGAGTTTGACGGCGGCCATGCCGTCGAGTGTGCGATAGATGACGGGTAGAGGCATGAAGTGGCGGCTGACGTCGAGCATGAAGCCGCGCCAGGGAAAGCGTGGGGAGTCGTTGATCTCGACTGCGGGGATGATGTAGTGGCCGTCTTCGGCTCGCACGAGTTGCTGGATGGTTTGCAGGCCGTGAAGTGCCCCGAAGACGGTGCGTGCCTGCAACATGATTTTGTTGGGACTGGTAGTGATGGAGTAGGTTTCGTCAGTCTCGAGCGTGGGGCGCGTGCCGGTGATGTCATGCACCTGGATGGTCAGGGTTGGGTTGGGAGATTCGAGATCCTTGCTAAGCCGAATGCCGGTGCTGGCTTCAAGGCTGTTAAGGGTGCGACGGGTGGCTGCCTCGAGGATTGTGTTGTGTGCGCCGCCGAGGGAGACGGTGAGATCTTTGGTGATGGAGAGGGAGCCGTTACCTGTGGTGATGCTTGATGGCACCGGAAGGAGTGTGTTCTGGAAGGCCAGCGACTGTGCGGTAAGAGGAGTCATGAGGCAGAGTGTCCCGACGGTGATTCCTCTGGCGCAAACGCGCAGAGTCGATGCGAGGTTCATTGTTGCTCCTTGATAGCCCGGAATGAGAACCGGGAATACTGATAATCCGCGGAATACTCCGGCTGGGCGCTTGCTGGTGCGGACAGGCCGTCTTGTCTGTGTCAGTTGCCGTGACTATATAGACACGGCGGCTGTCTTGCTCAAACTACGATAGTTTATAGCCAGGATGGAGTGGATCTGAGCTTACTTTTCGGATGCTTGGCAGGAAACGATGCACCGCTGCGATACTGGTAGGCGTCTAATGTTTTAAGCCCATGGCAACCACGAACATCCCCAAACCGAGCTCATTCGACCGTACGCTGGCCAGCGCGCGTTCGACGATGATGTTCAGTGAGGTGGCGAGACTGGCGGTTGACAGCTTTCGCGCGAGCAAGACGCGATTTCTGCTCACCATGCTTGGTATGGTTATCGGCTCTGCCTCGATTATCCTGGTGGCCACGCTTGGATCGACCGGGAAGCAATATGCGCTGGATCAGTTGACGAGCATTGGTCCGAACAAGATTGAGTTGCAGTATGGCGGTGGCAACGTCAGTGGCCCTGACAACACCAGCACGCCCGACTTCATGACGCTTGACGACATGCATGAGGTTCTCGACCAGGTTCCCGGCATCATCGCATCGTCCCCGATGTTGGAGTATCACGACAATGTCAGCCTGGGCGGCGGCATTACGAAGCAGACAACGCTGCTTGGCGTCTCCCCGCAGTACAGGATCGTGCGCAATCTCGTCGTTGTATCGGGACGCTTTTTCGACGACCAGGACGAGCTCGCCCATGAGAAGGTCGCGGTGATCGTGAAGCCGTTCGCGGAAGAGCTGTACGGCAACGCGAACGCCGCTGTCGGGAAGACGATCAGCATCAAGGGTATTCCGTTCGTTGTGATAGGGGTCTTCAAAGAGGCGTTTGACACGTACGGGCAGTCGGAGATCAGCGATCACACCATGCTTGTGCCTTATCCGGTGGTGCGCTATTTCACAGGCACGAATACTCTGAAAGAGATCTTCTTCACCATGCGGAGTGCTTCCATGGTGGTACCTGCCAGTGAGCGCATTCTTGAGATTGTTCGGTCGCGCCACTATGCAGGTTCGGTTTACACAGCTGCAACGCTCACCGATATTCTCAGCAGCATGGCGAAGATCGCCGACATGCTCACCATCGTGCTCACGCTCGGCGCGGGTATTACGATGATAGTCAGCGGCGTGGGCATTATGAACAGCATGCTCGCCAATGTTCAGTCGCGATTGAAAGAGATTGGAATCCGGAAGGCGCTGGGTGCGACGAGCCGTGAGATCAGGCTTCAGTTTTTGACCGAGGCGGTCTTCCTCTCGTTAAGCGGTGGCGTCATCGGCACAATGATTGGCTTGGCCCTGCCGTTGACCCTTGGTCTGCTTACGCCGTTCAGTATTCCCGTCAATCCGTGGTCGCCTGTCTTTGCGCTCGGCAGCTCGGTGCTCGTCGGCGTTCTTTTTGGGACACTTCCGGCGAATCGGGCGGCTCGGCTTGATCCAGTTCAGACGCTCAAATACGAGTAACCCTCCGTTTGCAGTTACAAATTAAAATGCATCGACCTGCCCAAAATCTGCGCAGGTCGATGCATTTTTTGATGCTTTAAGACTGCTCGATTAAGCCGTTACTGTGGCTGCTTCGGCTTCGGGCTGGTCACCCTTGACCGTTACCTTCACGTGGCTGGTGACCTCGCGGTGCAGCTTTACGGGAACATGGTACTCGCCGATCGTCTTCAGTGGTTCCTCGAGGGAGATCTTGCGACGATCGATAGTGAAGCCCTTTGCCTCAAGCTGGTGTGCGATGTCGCCCGAGGTGACCGAGCCGAAGAGGTGCTCGTTCTCACCAACCTTGCGCTCGAACACTAGCTCAACCTCGGAGAGCTGCGTAGCCAACTGCTCGGCTCCGGTCTTCTCCTTGGCGGACTTGCGAACCGCCGATGCCTTCATCTGCTCGATGACTGCCTTGTTTGCGAGGGTCGCTTCAATGGCGAGCTTCTCCGGCAGCAGGTAGTTGCGCCCGTAGCCGTCGGCGACTTTGACCACATCGCCGCGATGTCCGAGCTTATTTACGTCTTCCTTCAGAATGACTTCCATTGCATTTCTCCGATTTCGTCTCTGGCTCCGGTGCCGCCAGTCTTGCGTATCCAGTAGGTCCGCCGTAGCGGAAGAAGTTAGAAGCGAGCAGCGAAGGCGAGCAGGGCGATGTTACGCGACTGCTTGATTGCCAGGCTGAGCTTGCGCTGGTGGCGAGTGCAGACACCGGTCAAACGACGCGGAACGATCTTGCCACGCTCGGCAACGAAGCCCTGAAGCAGGCGAACGTCGCGGTAGGAGATTGCGTCGATCTTCTCGGTGCAGAACTTGCAGACCTTCTTGCGGCGGAAAAACTTGCGGCCGCCGGGACCACCGCCAGGACCGCCAGCGGGGCGTGGGGTGCGAGGACCCGCGCCGGGGCCAGAGTGCGCCGGGCGGGGTGTTGGTGCATGCTGCTCAGTGGATTGCGTGCTGGTTTCGTCAGCCATGATATTTCCCTCTCAGGTACGTTATGCCTCTCCTCGCTCCAGGTTCGCGTTGGAACCTCTGAACAACCGACGAAGTGCAGCCGATTGGAAGCGAAGATTGGTGTTCGTAGTGCGTTGTGCGATGCGGTTTGAATCTCATCGCGAATGTTCAGGCGTAGCAAAAGTTAGACCGCGGTGGAGACAGTCTCGGCCGGTGCGTCGGTGGCGACGTGCTCGGCAAGAGCTGCTGCAACGGGCTTCTTCTCTTCTTCGGTCTCGGCTGCTGCGGCGTGGACAGGAGCTGCAATCGGCTGCGCGCTGCGCTTGACCTTGGTGTCGCGGATGGCCTTGACCTTCGCAAGGCGCTTCTCTTCTTCGTCCATGCGAACGGTAATAAACTTGATGACCTGCTCGGAGACACGGAGGCGACGCTCAATCTCGGTGATGAGCGAACCGGCTGCGGCGACGTTCAACAAGATGTAGAAACCGTCGTTAAACTTGCGAACGGTGTAGGCGAGCCGGCGACGGCCCATCTTCTCGACGCTCTTCACTTCGCCGCCACCACTGGTGACATTCGCGGAGAAGCCTTCAATCAGCTTGTCGAGTTCGGCTTCTTCAACGTCCGGGCGGACGATGAACATGATTTCGTAGGTACGATTCATTCGATTACTTCTTTCTGCGAAGTTCTGCTTCGCACCGTGCCGGCGTCTGTTCTGCCAACCCGGTTTGGAATTTCGACTGCGTCTAAGTAACAAGCTTCGCTACTTCTTCTTTACTTCTCCTTCGGCCGTATCCGATCCATTCTCCGGATCCTCTGGCCGACGGTTGAATCTGTTCATTGCGGCGCTGACCCCTTCGGTCAGTACCGTCTCGACAGCGCCCTTTGCCCTGTCGAGTACTTCGTCCAACACCGCAAGTTCCTGCTTGCGAAACTGAGCCAGCAGATAATCCTTGCCGCCAGCTTTGATCTCTCTGCCATCCTCAAGCGCCGGCTTCCCAACGCCAATGCGGATGCGCAACCACTCTTCCGTTCCAAGCGCACCGGAGATGGACTTCACTCCGTTGTGCCCGTTCGCCCTGCCGTTCGCGCTGATGCGTAGTCTGCCCAGCGGAAATGCAAGCTCGTCATAAAGGACGATCAGATCCTCAGACGGTATTTCGATTTCAAGCTCCTGAACCAGTGCGGCTACCGAAAGCCCGCTAAGATTCATGTACGTCTCAGGTTTAGCAAGCAGAACTTCGTGGCCTGCAAGCCTTGCCTTTGCTGTTAGAGCCCGTCCCCGGCGATTGGAGAGGACCACGCCGCAATCTTCCGCGATGCGATCCACTGCGAGAAAGCCAGCGTTGTGCGGCGTGAACTGATACTCGATACCGGGGTTGCCGAGACCGACAATCAACTTCACGCGTTGTTTCCCTTTCCAGCAAACTCAGGCGGCCTGCGCATCTTGGTGGATCGCAGGCCGCGTAAAACTACTTCTTCTTCGCGTCCTTGGCATCGGCGGCAGGGGCAGCAGCGGGTGCATCTGTCTTGCCCTTCTTGGCAACCTCCGGCTCGGCCGGAGCAGCAGCCACCGCATCGGCAGCAACCACTTCTTCTTTGATCGCGGTAACGTGAGCGACGGTTGCATGCTCATCGCCGAGGAACTTGATGCTGCCAGAGTGCGGCAGATCGGAGACGTGGATTGCACCGTTGATCTCGAGATTGGAGACATCGACATCGAGGTGGCTCGGAATGTCGTTGGGCAAGCACTCGACTTCAACTTCGCGCATGACGTGCTCGAGAATGCCGCCCTGGGTCTTGACGCCCACAGGAACGCCAACGAGCTGAATTGGCACGGAGACACGCATCGCCTTATCCATCGCGATCCGCTTGAGGTCGATGTGCAGCAAGGTGCCTTTGATCGGTTCATTCTGCCAGTCAACGATCATGGCCTTTACAACAGACGCACCCTCGACGTTAAGGTCGAAGATGGTGTTGTGACCGGAGTCAGAGTGAAGAATGCGAGTGATGACCTTGGGGTCGACCACAACAGCGACAGCGTCCTGGCCCGCGCCATAAACAACAGCGGGAATCTTGCCGGAGACACGAACGCGACGAGCGGCGTTCTTGTTGAACTTGCCCTCGCGGGGCGTTGCGACGACTGCTTCAATGTTGGATGTTGCCATGATGAATCTTCCTTTCGGGCACAGAGTTGAGCTCTGCTCCCTTTGCTACCTGGGTTAATCCAGG
>Ga0302220_10003836_pt1 | contig 10227 bp, 5 predicted proteins | sample II_Palsa_E1_3_FD_194572 | JGI IMG/M metagenome (GOLD analysis project Ga0302220, IMG submission 194572) | Peat permafrost microbial communities from Stordalen Mire near Abisko, Sweden - II_Palsa_E1_3 | ecosystem: Environmental > Terrestrial > Soil > Palsa > Peat permafrost | place: Sweden... | reverse complement strand
TCGATCTTTCCGATCGGGAACATTTCCGGATTCACGCTCTTTCCAACGACGATCTGCTCTACATCAGCAAGCCCGTCCTCGGCCGCGTCTCCCGGCAATGGACGCTGCAGATCACGCGCCGCCTGAATCATCCCGACGGCTCGTTCGCGGGCGTCGTGGTCGTGTCGGAGGATCCCAGCTACTTCACGAGCGACTTCTACAACGTGGCGTCAATCGGACGCGACGGCGTGGTCGCCGTGATTTCGGACAACGGTTCGGTGCTCGCGCGCAGCACCGGCGTGGGTGCGGGCCCGGCGTCTGCCCAACCGGACGGCCGCTCGATGAAAAAGGTCGACGGCGGTGGCGATTCACGCGGCGGGTTCACCGCAAGTGGCGTGTATCCGACCTCGGAGCACGCGTCCGGCATCTATGTCGATCCGATCGACAACGTCACGCGCATCGTGTCGTATCGGCACATAGACGGCTATCCGCTCGGCGTGCTTGTCGGACTGTCGCAGGCAGAGGAATTCACCGACTTCAATCACACGCGGCGTGTTTATCTGCTGATGGCGACTTTCATCTCGCTCGCCATGCTCGGCTTTTTCGCGGTGGCGACCGGGTTGATCGGCAAGCTGCTCGGCCGTGAGCGCGAGATGACGCATCTGGTTGAATACGATTTGCTGACCGGTCTGCGAAACCGCTATTCCACGCTGCAAATGCTGCGTCACGACGTTGCCAAGCCGGAGAACGTCGGCCATCTTGCGCTGCTTTTCATCGATCTCGACAACTTCAAGACCGTCAATGACACCCTCGGCCATAACGCCGGCGACATCGTCTTGCAGATGACGGCGTCGCGGCTGGCAGAAACGGTCAGCGACAATGGCATGCTGTCACGCATTGGCGGCGATGAATTCGTCGTGGTGGTCAAGGGCGGCGACGTCGAGCGGCAAGCGGTTGAACTGGCGGAAGCGGTTTCGCATATGTTCGCGACGCCTTTCGACGTGCGCGGCAGCGCCTTCGTGTTGCACGCGAGCATTGGCATTGCGTTGTATTCAGTGTCGAGCGAAAGCGAAATCGACTTGCTGAAGAAGGCCGATCTGGCCATGTACAGCGCGAAGGACGCGGGCAAGAACTGCTATCAATTCTATTCGCCGCAGTTATCGCATCGCGCCGATCATTTGATGAAGTGGGAACAGCAATTACGGGTCGCCCTGGCCCAGGATCAATTGTTCCTCGCGTATCAGCCAAAGATCGATCTGACGCGACGATGTATTACTGGCTTCGAAGCGCTGGCGCGATGGAATCATCCGCAGCACGGTCTGATTCCGGCTAACGAGTTCATTCCGGTCGCGGAATCGACGGGCTTGATCGTGCCCATTGGTGACTTCGTGATTCATACAGCTTGCCGGCAATTAGCCGTCTGGCAGGGTCAAGGGTATGACGGGTTGTCGCTCGCGGTGAATATCTCGGCGGTGCAGTTCTGGCGCGGGGATTTGCTTGAGACAGTCGCGGCTGCTATTCGCGAAAGCGGTATCGCGCCGGGGAAACTCGAGCTCGAGATTACTGAAACCGTGATGATGGAGTTTCCGGATATCGTCGCGGAAAAGATTTCTGCGTTGAAGCGGCTTGGGGTCAGGATCGCACTGGATGATTTCGGCACCGGATATTCGTCGCTGTCTTATCTGAACCGGTTTGCCGTCGATACGCTCAAAGTCGACCGGTCATTTATCCAGGCTATTCCACACGATCGCAGCGTCTGCGTGATGGTGTCTGCAATCGTTAATCTCGCCCGGTCGTTGGGATTGACGGTTGTGGTTGAAGGGACCGAAACCGAGGAGCAGGTTGCATGGTTGTCCCGGCTTGGGCCGATCGAAGCACAAGGCTTTCTCTTTTCTCGCGCGGTTCCGGCAGACGGTGTGCAGGCGCTGCTCGACCGGTTTGGAGTTTGCGGCCTGGGGCTGATGGCCGACGTAGCGGCCCTGCCGTTGGGAGAAGCGCCGTCTAATGCCGTTGATTGATCCCGTGTGGGTCGATTAGCACGCGAAGACAGGCGGGGCTGCGTTTGAAGTCGGACTCAATTCACGTGCGCGCAGCGCGAGGAACGCTCAGGTATGTTGCATCAGGTTTCCGGGCGTCAGTCACCACCGGTAATCGACGCCTGCGCTTCCCGCGTGTGTGTGCCCACCGCCGCCGAATTCACCGTCATAGCGCAAAAAGGCGCGGATTTGCCGACCCAATTCCACTCGCGCTCCAAGACCGACCTGTGTCATATCTCGCGCCGGTCCGCTGCCGTGAACTGTAAAACCACTATCGCTTGCGCCTTCGAAGCGCGCGTTAATCGCTTGTGTCTGCGTGCCATATTGATGAGCCCAGGCCAGCTGCCCGTTCAAGCTCAAGGCGCGGCCAAGCCAATCGACGTCTTTGCGCCATTGAGCACCGAGTAGCGACCGCATTGAATTCGTCGTATTCCCGGAGACGGACAGATTCACCGAATCTGCTCCGGTTTCAGTGAATCCCGGACTCTCCACGCTCTGCATTTCAAGCGCCACGAACGGCGTGAATACACCGAATTTTGCTATTGGCAGATCCACCCCGTTACGTAGCGATGCGAAGTACTGGTTTCCATCAGCGTTTCCAAGCGCTGTGCGCGGGGTATCGGTGAAAAAGAGGGAACGTTTCATTTCATCGTCATTGCGCGCATAGCCAATCGTGGCGTTGAGCCAATAAGCTCCCGGCACGTAACTGCCGTACAGCGCACCCTGATAGCTATCGAATTGGCCGTGTACAGGCAGCGTGTCCGTCGACATATTACCGTGGACAGCAACCAACGCGGCTCCCAGCGTGAGCTGCGGCGCGACGCGATAGTCGACGCCGGATATCACGCCGGCCAGCCTTGTTTGCTGGCTAAGCCACGTGTCATATCCGCCTGTCCTGCCAGTGCTGCCGAGCACGCTGATCCACGAACATGCCCGCTCCCCGCTTGCAGACAATGCAGTCGCCTCGCCTGCAGCACATGCACCCGCGGTACGTGCCACGGTCAATCTTGTATCGATTGCATCCATGCCCAGCCGCGCGGCTTCGAAATGTGCGTTTGGGAACGCCGTATAGGCTTCCGCGCCCAGTTGGTCGAGCGCTGCGTAAGCCGATGAACCTTCGAGGTTCACCAGATCACCCGCGACGGACAGAAAGTCGCGAGTCGGCAGAGCCCCCGCGCCGATGCCTGCTACACCGTGATCGAGCGCCGCCTCGACCGCTATCTGGTTCGGCGTGCCACCGGCGAACTGGAAGCCGCGTTGTACGTGAATGTATGCATTGTTCGCGTCGTAGACTAACGACGGCGAGTCAAATGGGTTAACTGTTGTGATGCCCGAGAAAGTGCCATTTAGACCAGAAGTTGTACTAATTATCTTGTACGTGTCACTTGGCGTGAACAATCCGGCGCGCAACCGTGCTTGTACTGTGCCACCCTGTAGCGTTGCGGTGCCATCGACGCTGATGAGGTCGATTCCTTGCGGCGAAACATTGGCTTCGTAGCGGCTGCCGGCAGTCTGGATGTATGAGCCGGTGACTGACAGCGTGCCGATCGCCAAAGGCTGAAGACCTGTTGTTGTCGCGGTGCTCGCCACGCCCGGTGCAATGACGCCTTGCACCGTGAGCGCACCATTCAAGGCTCCGGTTCCAGCTAGGGTGGCTCCGGGAGCGACGGTTATCGCTGGGCTGGTCAAGGCGCCTGTCAGCCTCAAGGTGCCACTTTCAATTGCGCTGGAGCTACCTACCTGAACGGAACTGGACAAGCTCCAGTCGATGCCTTGCATCGCGAGCGTGGAAAAACCGTAGGTGCGACTGGACAGTGTTCCCGAACCCTGTAAGACCAGCGCATTCGCCGAACCGCTTCCGCCATCGAGGTCGCCTGATATCTGACTGCCGCTGTCGAGCGTCAGTCGATTATTCGACCCTGTAAAACTAACCGCGGCGCCATTTCCGATCAAGGTTCCGGCGTTATAGAGTGAGACATTCGAACCAGCCTGAACGGCGGCGCCTCCTGCGCTGGTAATCGATCCGCCCTGCTCATTCGTCAGACTCGCCGAGCCTGTTGATGCATCGATCGCGACGGCCGTTCCGGTTGCCCCTTCCGCTGCGATAAATCCCGCGTTGACGATCGAGACATTCGAACCGGCCTGTACAGCGACACCCGCTGCACTTTTAATCGATCCACCTTGTTTGTTCTGAAGCGTCGTAGGGCCCGTTGGTGCACCGATCGTAATCCCGGCGCCGTTCCCACTCGTCGCCGCAATGAAACCTGAGTTGATAATCGAAACATTCGAACCAGCCTGCACGGCATCGCCCGCTGCACTCGTAATCGATCCACCCCGCTCGTTCGTCAAACTCGCCGCGCCGGTTAACGCATTGATCGTAATCGCTGCGGCGTTCCCGCCGGTCGCTGCAATAGAACCCGCGTTGATAATGCTCGTTCCCGCACCGTTCGCGACCACCGCGGCGGCACCATCTGCACTGCTACTTATTGATCCACTATTGACTACACGGCTCGAATCATTGACCAACACTGCGCTTCCCGACGAATCGAAAATCCCGCCGCCGGACAATACCTCGATATCGAGCCCCGTTGCCCCCGGTGACGCCGTGAGACTGCCGCTCAAGCGCCCTGCCATCTCCACGCCTCCGCCGCTCACGAGCCATGTCTGCGCGGCGCCATTGGTGCCGGTGAAAGTCCAAATGCCCGGATCGTTCTTTTGCAGGATGTCGAAGCCGCGATATTGTCCGGTCGCGCCAAGGCTCGATATATCGAATTGTCCCGAACTGGTTCCACCAAGAATCAGCGTATTGGTTGTGGATACGCCATGCGCACTCGCATCGACAATGCCGGTAATCGCTGAGGTCCCCGCCAGAATCAACGTATTGTCGTCCGGGCCGAAGAGAATCGCCGTGCCGCCTTGACCGCTGATGGTGCCGCTATTGGAAACAACGCTGCCCGTTCCGGTTGCTCCAACTGTCAAATCGATAGCCGTACCATTCAACGAAGTAATCAGCCCGGCGTTCTGGACCGTCGTCGCCGAATTAGCGAGAATGCCCGGACCATAAGCCGCGATTCTTCCAGTGGCGAGATTGGTCACCGCGCCCCCACTCGGCAAGTGAACGCCCGACTGGGCTTTCGTTATATCCGGTGCCGAGCCGCCAATGTCTCCGCCATTGGTCACCGAGCTGGTTGCGCTATTAGCGTAGATGCCATCTAGCCGGCCCACGATCGTGGCACCAGCCGAATTGGTCACATCACCGCCGCCGAATAGAGCGATGGACGTGGTGGCCCGGCTAATCATTGATCCATTATTGACAAGCACGACGGGGCTATCGAACTCGACGGCATTGTAACCGCCAGTAACGGTCCCGTTATTAGTCAGTACCCATGTGGCTGGACGGATGGAGCTCCCGTAAATCCCAATGGTGCCCTGCGCAGTGGTATCAATATCCGCGCCGGCAATGACGTTGTACGGGTTGCCAGCGGGAGTCAATGCATAGCCAGTCTGAGAACTTTCAAGATCGGTTGCACGAGCTTGCTCAGCAACGCAATTGACCAGGATCAGAATGGATATTCGAATGATTAAAGCGCCCAGCCAGCCATGCCCCGTTTTAGACCCGGACAATGAACAACCGGGGCATCTCCTTACTGACACGATCGAAGCACGCATTGCCGACTTCCCAGACGATTAAATCCCAGCACTCTAGTACTACTGTGTCATAAGATTCATGGCATTATAGGAGCTTCTTCATCCTTTACAAGAGGAAGCGATGGACTGGGAGACATCGTTCGACGAGTACCTGGAGCACCTATGCGACACAATTGGACATAGTGATCGTCGTGCCGGGTTGGTGGGCTATTGCCAAGGGTTGATGCTGCCGATTGCGCGTAAAAGTGTCGAGCCGCTGGCAGCCCATCTCGAACCTCATCGCGTGAGTGCACGTCACCAGTCCCTGCATCATTTCGTTTCAAAGTCCGAATGGTCTGACGCCGCATTGATGGAACAGGTTCGGCGCTGGGTATTGCCGCACATGAATCCGTCAAACGGACTGTACTGGATCATTGACGACACGGGCTTTCCGAAGAAGGGAAAGCATTCGGTGGGCGTGGCGCGGCAATACTGCGGGCAGTTGGGTAAGCAGGATAATTGCCAGGTCGCTGTTAGCCTTTCGGTAGCCACCGAGGAGGCGAGCCTGCCCGTCGCTTATCAGCTTTACTTGCCACGCGAATGGGCGGAGGACCCGGCAAGACGGCAACAAGCTGGTGTGCCCGATCAGGTTGAGTTTGCGACCAAGCCGCAGATCGCCATCACGCAGCTGCGCGAGGCAAGGCAAAGCGGTGCGCCGAACGCAGTGGTGCTGGCTGACGCGGGTTATGGAAACGACGCGGCGTTTCGTGCCAACGTTGGCGAACTCGGCCTGCAATACGCCGTGGGCATCCAGTCGAGCACACGCGTGTGGCCACCGGGCCTTGCCCCACTGCCGGCTGTACCTTCAACCGGCAAGGTTGGCCGACCTCGAAGCCTGCAACGTCGGGTACCGGGACATGATCCAGTCGCTGTCAAGGACCTAGCACTAGCGCTCGATCCATCTTGCTATAACACCGTTTCGTGGCGCGAAGGCACTCGTGCCGCTCTAAGTTCCCGTTTTGCGGCGTTGCGCGTGCGGACCTCTCACCGTGATAATTGGCGGGCTACGCCGCGCGATGAAGAATGGCTGCTTATCGAGTGGCCCATTGGTGAAATCGAACCAACCAAATACTGGCTTTCAACTTTGCCCGAAGAGACGGTCGTGCAACATCTCGTTCACGTTGCCAAAATGCGCTGGCGCATTGAGCGTGACTATCAGGATCTCAAGCAGGAGTTTGGCCTCGGACACTTCGAGGGACGTGGGTGGCGTGGTTTTCACCATCACGCATCCCTATGCATTGCCGCCTATGGGTTTCTCGTCGCACAGCGCCTGAGTCAAGGCAGTAAAAAAAACTCCGAAGTCCGCAGCGTACCTGCCTTACCCGCGGACTACATCCCACGCGGCTCCTCAGCGCATGCAGCGACACGTATCTGATTCGATTGCAACGCTGCGCTGGCGAATTGCTGCCCACATCTCCAGGCGATTACAAAGGTGCCCATACTGTTGTGTTCTCCACGCATATTTATGACACAGTGTGCGTCCAGCCAAGGCTGGCATGTTCAGCAGGAGCCAGTCCTGCCGGGGTAAAAAGTCAGGCGCCCCGTAGCTTGAATAGCAGGGTGGCGGGAAACCAAGACTCTGAAGCCTATCGACAGGCGGCCCCTTGGGGGCCGCGCGAGTCGTCGGGCCGTAACGAAAGTGAACGCGGATGTGGCCTCGAAAATAATTAGGCCCGAAGGCCGAGCCCTCACTGTGTAGGCGAAGGCAGCATGGGTAGCCGAAATCTGACCGACACGGCTACTTCACTTCGGCGGGGTGTAAGCGACGGCACGATGACAAGGACATGCTAAGCAACTGGAGAAGCCCTCCTCGTCCCGGTGGGAAATCGCCGGAGCAAGGTAGGTCCTATAACCGGAGAACCCGGGAAGTGGATCGAAGGCGAGAGGGTGGCGGATGGGTCCGTAGTAGCTATGAAGTCGGGTAACGCCGATGGAGCGAAGGGGCCCTGCTGTTTGTAACGTCCTCAACAACATGGGAGGCAAGGACGAGATGACAAAGACGTCCGTTAGTTTGCAGGACCTGAGGCGGGGACTATACGTCAAGGCGAAGGCTGAACCGTCCTGGCGTTTCTGGGGTTTGTACGTCCATGTCTGCAAGATGGAAACACTACGCGAAGCGTACGAGTTGGCCAGACTCAACAACGGCGCGCCGGGCATTGACGGCGTGACGTTCGAGGTCATCGAGGCGCAGGGCGTGGAGGCGTTCGTGGAGCAGATACGGGTCGAACTGGTTGAACGTACCTACCGGCCACTGCCGGCACGGAGGAGGGAGATACCGAAGGACGGGGGGAAATTCCGCGTCCTATCGATACCCGCTATCCGTGATCGAGTGGTTCAGGGTGCGCTCAAGCTGATACTGGAGCCGATATTCGAGGCAGATTTCCAGCCGGGGTCGTATGGCTATCGTCCCAAGAGGACCGCACATGAAGCGGTGCAGCGAGTGGCAACGGCGATCGTGCAGGCGAAAACACAGGTCATAGATCTGGATCTACGCGCCTACTTTGACACCGTGCGGCATCACCTGCTGCTCGACAAGGTGGCGCGGCGGATCAATGATCGGGATGTCATGCATCTGCTAAAGCTGATGCTGACTGCATCGGGCAAACAAGGCGTTCCGCAGGGCGGGGTAATTTCGCCACTACTCAGCAATATCTATCTCACAGAGGTGGATCAAATGCTGGAGAGAGCGAAAGAAACCACGCGCAACGGGAAGTACACCTACGTCGAGTATGCCCGTTTTGCTGATGATCTTGTCGTGCTTATCTATGCCGATCCGCGTCATGCGTGGTTGCTCGGGGCCGTCACCCGACGCCTTCGGGAGGAATTTGCCAAACTGCAGGTCGAAGTCAATGAAGAGAAGAGCCGCACTGTGAATCTGGCATGTGGAGAGAGCTTCGGCTTTCTAGGTTTCGACTTCCGTCGCATCCGAAGCATCCGGAACAAAGTGTGGCGACCGCAGTACACGCCCAAGCTGAAGAAGCGAACGGCGTTACTGCGAAAGCTCAAGGATGTGTTCAGGCGATATAGGTCGCAGCCGGTGGGCCGTGTTGTCGAATTGGTCAACCCGGTGCTACGTGGCTGGGTGAACTACTTCGCTATTGGACATTCCAGTGAGTGCTTCAGCTTCGTGAAAGACTGGGTGGAAAAGAAGGTCAGGCGTCACATGCAGCGATCCCGGCAGCAACAGGGCTTCGGCTGGGAGACGTGGAGTAAGCGGTGGCTGTATCGCGAACTGAAGCTATTCAATGGCTACAAGGTTCGCTACCAGACCGCGTCGAAAGCGTCCCCGGCATGATAGGTCCCATAAGCGTTGACATGAAGCAGGCAGGAGAGCGTAGTGCCGGAAAACGGCCCGCTGCGTTCGATGAGGCGGGAGCTGGAAACGTGGCCACGGCAGCCGGACTGAGGCCCACTGCGAAAGCAGTGGAACTGCCACCGGAGCCTAACGTGCGCGCGCCAGTTCTCGACCCTACAGTACTAGTGCAAAGCGACGAGCGCGCTACGCGATTGTCCGCAGGGACTCGGCTAGCGCATCGCCAATTTTTTGACTGACGGCTTCCACTTAGCTTTCGAGGGCGAACAGTTGCCAGACAACGCCAGCAACTTTTTTTGCGTGGCGCGCAATAGCCGCCGCATCAGCCAGCGCGTTTCCGTGCAGCGCTTTCTCGAACAGATCCCAGCGAAGCAAGGCCTCGATCAGTGAGGCCGACCTTTTTGCATTGAACGATTTCCATCCGTGCTGGCGGGAGATCTCCGCTAGGTACGCGGCCAGAATCTGAGTTCGCCCACGCGCAACGTTCTGTGCGTACAACTCACCGAGTTCTGGAAACCGCTCGGAGTCGCGGGTGACGATTCGATATAGCACTATCTGCTCCGTCGACAGCAAATGGGTCAGGTACTGGGTACCAGCCCCGGCCAGGCCTTGCTCTGATTTGTCGTCAAACCAGGCGAATTTGATCGCCAGCTCGGCACTGCTGCGCGCTTGCGTGAATAGCCCATCGTCGGTGCAGGCGGCTTCAATAACCGCACTGAACAATTCGGACTTGTTCCTGAAGTGGTTGTAGATGGTTTTCACCGATACACCTGCGGTCGCCGCAATGCCATCCATCGACGCATCAGAATATCCAAGCCGGAAAAACTCGGTGCGCGCGGCCGCCACGATTGCGGCCCGTTTCTCCGCCATGATCCCCGCCCTGGGATGATCGTTCGACCACTTCTTCACCGGCAACCTCCCTTCGTTCAAGTTGTTGAGCGTGACGCTTGCGCATTATCTACGTTATGATCAGGAAAACGATCGTTGTATCAAGAGAAATTGAGTCCTGAAGGAAATTGAAATGAGCAATGCAATTCGCAGGCTGGTCCTCAAGAACGACGACCACGGCGAAGCCGTCGTCTTTCTTAAGGACGAGGCTGTGCTGGCGAAATGGGCCGGGGCAGACGCTGCGGGGACCGTAGTCTGGAGTACGGCGGAGGTCCCCGCTGACAATAGCGATGGAGATCTCGACGGGCACCGCCGCAACGTCGG
>Ga0302220_10003833_pt1 | contig 10228 bp, 6 predicted proteins | sample II_Palsa_E1_3_FD_194572 | JGI IMG/M metagenome (GOLD analysis project Ga0302220, IMG submission 194572) | Peat permafrost microbial communities from Stordalen Mire near Abisko, Sweden - II_Palsa_E1_3 | ecosystem: Environmental > Terrestrial > Soil > Palsa > Peat permafrost | place: Sweden... | reverse complement strand
AGACCCAGTTATCGTGTCAGCGAACCGGGTCTTGTGCCCGGTGAGCGGCCGTGTGTCGGCGAAGTACCACCGCGCGGGCGCGAAGCGCAGCGGGGGGTTCCGGGGGGTCGCCCCCCCGGGCCGACACAGGGGCTCCGGGGGGTCGCCCCCCCGGGCCAATACCGTAGCGTCTTGGCGTGCGCAGAAGCCGTCGGCGATCGGGCAGGTTCGGCCGCCGCGCCAACGTGGTGGCCGCGGCCGCGGTGTCCGCCGTCCTGCTCTGGGTCCTGGCGGCCGGCTTTGGCCCGATCCCGCCGCTCGGGGCGGCGCTGGACGCCGGGAGCGGGGCCTGGACCTCTGCTGCGGGCGGGCGGCCGGCCACGTCGCAGACCCTGCGCGTGCCGGGCCTGCAGCATCCGGTCTCGGTGAGCTACACCGCCCAGGGCATCGCCTCGATCCGCGCCGTCACCGACCATGACGTCTTCCTCGCCCTCGGGTACGTGCACGCGTCGTTCCGGCTGGGCGAGATGGACGAGGAGCGCCGTCTCGGCGAGGGCCGCCTCGCCCAGCTGGCCGGCCCCTCCGACCTGCCGGTCGACGAGTTCGAGCTCCGGCTCGGGCTGCTACGCACCGCCCAGCGGGAATGGGCCGAGACGCCGCGGTCTAGCCCGGCCGGCCAGGCGCTGCTGGCCTACGCCCAGGGGGTCAACGATGACATCGCCCGGGTCCGTGCGGACGGCGACTGGCCAGCCGCGTTCTCGCTGGCCCGGGTCTATCCGGCGCCGTGGACCCCGGTGGAATCGCTGGTCATCCAGGGCGTGCTGACCGAGGAGCTGGACTTCACCACCACGCCGCTGGTCTACGCCATGCTGGAGAAGTCTCTCGGCCTGGCCCGCACGATGGCCTGGTTCCCGGTCATCCCGGCCAACACCCAGAGCCCGTACGATCCCGGCCCGTATCAGCACCCGGCCCTGACGCCGCTGGCGCCGGACGCGGCGAGCACGGCTCCGGGCCCGGTGGGGGCAGGCCTTTCAGCCGAAGCTGCCGGGCCGGCTCCCGGCACGGCCCGTTCGGCACCGTCAGCCGCGGTCGCGACGGCGGCGGGCACGCTGCTGGCCCAGATCAGCCGGCTCCCGTCCGGCCTCGTGCACCGCGAGCCCGACAGCAACGCATGGGCCGCCAACGGACCAGCGGTGGCCGGAAACGGCGCGATGCTGGCCGGCGACCCGCATCTGCCGCAGACGCTGCCGTCCATCTGGTACGAGGCGGCGCTGTCCGCCCCCGGGTTCGACACGAGCGGTGTCACCGTCCCCGGCGTCCCCGGCGTGCTCATTGGGCACAACGCGCACATCGCTTGGTCGCTGACCGACACCCAGAACCAGGCCGCCCTGTTCTACGCCGAGCAGACCAGCGCCAGCCGCCCGGATCAGTACTACTGGCGTGGCGCCTGGCGGCGTACCCAGAAGGTGCACTACACGATCGACGTGCGGGGTGGCGCGCCCGTGCCGCTGACCGTGTACCTCACCGTGCACGGGCCGATCATGACCCAGGCCGGCCAGACGATGGCCGTCGACTGGATGGGCAACGTGCCCTCCGCCGACCTGGGCGCACTGCTGGGCGTGGCCGAGGCCAGCAACTTCGGCCAGTTCAAGGCCGCGCTCGCGAGCTGGCACGCTCCCACGCAGAACTTCGTCTACGCCGACGCCCGCGGCCACATCGGCGTCATCTCCGCGGGTTACTACCCGCAGGTCGCCCACGGTGACCCGTGGCTGCCGCTGCCCGGGACCGGTGCGGACGACATCGACGGTGTCATTCCGTATTCGGCGGAGCCGCAGGTGTACGATCCGCCCGGGCATGTCGTCGCGACCGCCAACCAGCGGCCGGTCGGCCCGTCCTACCCGTACTACGTCGGTACCAGCGCTGACTTCTTCGACAACAGCTTCCGCGCCAACGAGATCTACTCCTACCTGCGCGGCCGCTCCGGGATGACGTCGGCCAGCTTCGCCGCGCTGCAGGGCAGTGTGACCGACAACCTGGCCGGCGTGATCGTCCCGAAGCTGCTCGCCGCGCTGCGCCAGGCCCCCGGTCCGCTCACAGCGCCGGAGCGGGCCGCGATGAGCCTGCTCGCCCGCTGGAACGACGCGATGACGACCGGCTCGGCGGCCGCGTCGGTGTGGTGGACGTTCTGGGGCGACTACATCTCCGCGGCGTTTCAGCCGTGGTGGACCGCGGCCCACGTCCCGGTCGGGAAGGACCCCGCCGCCCTGTCCCTGTCTTCCTGGCCGACCAGCCTGACCGAGGACCTCACCGCCTGGACGTCCGGTAAGGTGCCGCCCTCGGCGGCCTTCACCCTGCCGTCGGGCGCGCATCGCAGCGCGCCGCAGGTGATGCGGTCGGCGTTCGGCACGGCGGTGGCGCACCTGGCCCTTCAGCTCGGCGGGGCGCCGGGCAGCTGGACGTGGGGACGGCTGCACACCCGTTACTTCCCGTCCCTGACCGGTGCGTCCGGCCTGGGCTACGGGCCGCGCGCATCCCGCGGGGACGCCTGGACCGTGGACGCGGCCGAAGGCGGCCTGGAGTCGAGCATCGGCCCAAGCTGGCGGATGATCATACGGTTCCCTGGTTCAGGGGGGTCCCCGACCGCCGAAGGGGTGTACCCGGGCGGGCAGAACGAGAACCCGGCGTCGCCCTGGTACGCCAACCTGATCACTGACTGGTGGGACGGCCGCTATCTGCCGATGCCGGGAACGGCCGGTGCCGGCCCCGGTACCGGTACCGGTACCGGGGCCGGGGCCATCCACTGGACGCTGCGGCCCGGCGCGCTCCCGCTGGCGGCCAGTCGTGGCTGATCTGCGGAGACTCGGCAAAAAGGGGAGCTACCGGCTCGGCTCTTTGGCCGGCGGCCGGCTGGGCGGGGCACCGTCGCCCCGCTCTCCGCGTCGGCTGGGGCAGCTGGGACGGGCGCCGCACGGCCCGACGTTGGGCCCGCCGCGGGCTCAGGTGCAGTTCGGCTGGTGGCTGGCTGTCGTGGTGGCCGGCGTCGTGGTGATCGCGGTGACCGCGGAGTTCGGCCTGTGGTTCGTGCCGTTCCTGGCTGGGCTGGTCATCGGGCTGGCCGCGCCACGGGCTGGCTGGCGGCTGCGTCACACGGTACCGGCCGTGCTCGTGATGGCTGCCGCGGGCTGGGGCGCGCCGCTGCTGTGGCAGGCGGTGCGCGGTGCGCCGGCCGGTGCTACCGCGCGGGTTGTCGCGGCGCTCGCTGGGCTGCCGCCGCACGCGATGATCGGCGTCGTTTTCACGCTGCTGATCGCCGCCTTGCAGGCCGGCGTTGGCTTGTGGCTCGGCCACGCCGTAATCGGGGGTTCCCGCTCCCGATGAAGGTTCTGGCCGGGGTACGGCGCCGGGTTGCTCCCAGCTGTAACTCTCAGCACGTGCGACGCAGAGAAAAGCAGTGCAACGCTCAATCGTTATAGGATCGCAACTTCATCGTTGCGCATTCTTTACGTCAAGGTGCGGTCAAGCACGTGCGTAACGGGCGGCTCCCGTCCTGGCCAGGCCCGGACGCCGGGTTCCGTGGGTCATCTGGTTCGGGTCAGCCCCAACTGGTACTGCGCATCGTGTGCCTCCTTCAGATATGCGGGCGATCCTGGGGTGATTCAGCGGCGGGTTCAGCCCCAGCTGGTGCTGCGCATCGTGTGCCTCCTTGGCAGGTGCGGACGGGTGTGCTCGGGTGGCGAGGTTAGCCCCAGCTCGTGCTGCGCATGGTGTGCCTCCTTCGAGGTGTGGGCGGTGGTGCGGGTGAGTCGGCAGGGGTTTAGCCCCAGCTGGTGCTGCGCATCGTTTGCCTCCTTGGGGGTACGGGCGTGTTGGGGTGGCGGGTTCAGCCCCAGCTCGTGCTGCGCATCGTTTGCCTCCTTCGGGGCGCGGGCGGGCGTGTGGATCGTCGGGCGCGGGGGTCAGCCCCAGCTCGTGCTGCGCATCGTTTGCCTCCTTCGGGGCGCGGGCGGGCGTGTGGATCGTCGGGCGCGGGGGTCAGCCCCAGCTCGTGCTGCGCATGGTGTGCCTCCTTCGGGGCGCGGGCGGGCGTGTGGATCGTCGGGCGCGGGGGTCAGCCCCAGCTCGTGCTGCGCATCGCAGGCCTCCTCAAGGGTGCAGGTATTCGGGGGTGGTCAACCTCCAGGCTGCTCTATAAGGGACGAGTCGGACATGACGAGTAAGTCCCTGATGTCGGAAATATCCAATACAGGATGATTTCACGTCGTCACGCGGACAATCTGCGAGTAAGACAGTGTTTGCAGTCCAGCCCGGAGTTACGTCGTGATGTAGTCAATACCTGACAGTAGGTATCCTTCTTGACGCAAATGCGGCACACTTGAACAGCGCCTCGCGACAGGCGACCGTTTCCCGTGACCGCGCTGACCGTCGAGGAGGTGCCGATGGCTTCCGCTCATCGCAGCCTGGCTCGATGGGCGGCTTCAGTGCGCAAATGGCCTATATGGGAGCTGCCCAGCTGGCTGGTCGCGGTCATCGCTCTGGTGGTTGTTGCGCACGCCGCCGCCATCGGGCTTGCGGCATCATCGCTGTCCATCCGCCCCCATGATCTGGAGGTCTTCGGCACGCTTCTCGCGTGCGCCGCCGCCACGGTTGAGCTGAGGCGAAAGAAGGGTCTCGACAGCGCGGGCGTGAACAACGACGTTTACGGCGTGTGGGAGCTGGCCATCGCCATCCTGCTCCCGCCGTTGTACGCGCTGATCGCCCCCATTGTGACGGTCACGCTCATCCAGTTGCGCGTCCGGCGCACCCTGGCCTATCGCCGTGTTTACAGCGCTTCATCTTTCGGACTGTCCTTCGGTGCGGCATCGGTCACGTTCCACCTGCTGGCCCCCCAGGTCGACAAGGTCGCGCCTGGTACCGCCCTGTACGGACTGGCCTGGCTGGCCGCCGTCCTCGCCAGCGGGATCGTGAAAACGATGCTGAACAAAGTGCTGATCATGACGGCGATCAAGGGCAGCGATCCGTCGATTCCAGTGCTGCGCGACATCTTCGGACGCGAGCCCCTTTACAACGAGCTGGCTGAATTGTGTATCGGAACCCTGCTCACGTTTGGCGTCGCCCGGAACATCTTCCTGGCTCCGGTCACCCTTCCCGTACTGGTGCTGCTCCAGCGCTCCCTTAGTCATGCCCGCCTGCTCAACGAGTCGCGTACTGATCCGAAGACGGATCTGCTCAACGCCCGGACCTGGGAACGTGAGGCAACCGCTGAGGTCGCACGGGCGGTCCGGGCCCGGGTAGCGCTCGCGGTAGCGGTCCTCGACATCGACTGGTTCAAAGTCGTGAACGACACCTACGGTCATCTCTTCGGGGACGAGGTACTGAAGGAGATCGCGCACTGCCTGCCCGGCGTGCTGCGCGAGTATGACTCGGCGGGCCGGTTCGGCGGCGAAGAGTTCGTGCTGCTGTTGCCGCACACGCGCGCGGTCGACGCGTTCCGCATCGCGGACCGGATTCGTGACCATATCTCGGGACTGTCCCTCCGTGCCCCCGACGGTCAGGCAGTACAGGTCACCGTCTCCGTGGGGGTGGCGGCGTTGGACGCCGGCTCGCGCCGTGAGCTGAGCGAACTGCTCTCGGCGGCGGACGCGGCCATGTACCGCGCCAAGCGGGACGGCCGGAACCAGGTCCAGATGATCAGCACCAGCCGGGGCCTGAGCGCCGTGGGAGCCAGGACGGCCTCCGGCGTGGACGGGTTCAGCGGGACACCCGCCAAGCCCAGCGCCTGGGACGTACTGCCGCGCGACAAATCCCGGACCGCTGGCGACCCGGACGAGGTCGCGGCCCGGGTGTAATGCCGCGCGATCCCTGATCGTACACAGCCACGCGACTGCTGATCGGCCAGGGGCAATAGGGTTTTACCGTGCCGACCGAACGTACCCAGCCTGCCGTGAACGCGATCTTGCTCGACGCTGGCGGCGTCATGATCTTCCCGTCGCCGGACCTCCTGCTGCCGCCGCTGCGGGCCGTCGGCGTGCAGCCCAGCGTCGCCGATCTGGAGCGGGCGCATTACCGCGCGATGGCCGACTGTGACAAGCCGGACCGGGAGCCGCCGGACGCCCAGTGGTGGCTACAGTACCTGCGGGACTTCGTCGCTGCGTGCGGCGTCCCCGCGGCTGAGGTGGACGCCGTGGCCGCCGGCATCGTGGGCCTGACGCAGGGATTTTCCTGGACCCACGTGGGGCCGGGGGTGACCGAGGCGCTGCGCGGGATCGCCGCCCTCGAGCTGCCGCTCGGCATCGTCTCCAACTCCACCGGTGAGGTGGAGGAGACCTTGCGCCACCTGAACGTCTGTTACGCCTGCGACTACGCGGCCGTCAGCGACCACGTGGCCGCTGGCGGCTTCGGTACCGAAGTCGGCGTCGTCATCGACTCGGCCGTAGTCGGGGTGTCCAAGCCCGACCCGGCCATTTTCGCTGTGGCCCTGGAGGCGCTGGGCATCCCCGACGCGGAGCGCAGCACGGTCATGCACGTAGGTGACAGCCTGCGCTACGACGTGACGGGCGCGATCGCCGCCGGTGTCCGGCCCGTGCACCTGGATCCGCACGGCTACTGCCCAGCTCCGGCCGGCCACGAGCACATCCGCCGCCTCGACGAGATCGTCGCGCTGGCCGCAGGGGCATGACCCAGGACGAGCCTCGCGCCCGGCCCCGGGGGGCCGGGCGCGTCGTCCTCAGTCGGCTAGGGCGTCGCGGGCGCGGCAACGCAGCGCGCGGGCCACGTCGTCGCGGCCCTCCACCAGCAGTCGGCGCAGCGCCGCGGGTGGCTGGGTCTGCGCGATGTAGTCGTCGGTGAGCGCGATGGTCTCCGCGGAAATGGGGCAGATCGTGTACCCGATGGCGACGAACCGCTGCGCCATGTCCGAGCTCCACTCCCGCCAGATGTCGGCCAGCACCGCGAAGTACGCGTCACGGAAGCGCTCCGTCAGGTCGCGCTGACCGGGGTCGGCGAACCCGCTCAGGGTCGCGCGAAACGTCGCGTTGTGCAGCTTCCCGCTGACGATTTCCTCCCACATCGCGCGCTTGTTCTCGGGGTCGGGGACGGCCGCGCGGCAGGACGCGGCATGCCGCTCGCCGGCGTCGGTGGCGTCCCGGGCCAGCTCGGACTCGATCTCCGCGAACCCGGCGAGGCCCCGGCTGACCAGCCGGTACAGCAGTGTCCAGCGCAGTTCGGTGTCGACCGATAGCCGCTCGAACATCGCCGTTCCGTCGAGTAGGCCGCCCAGCAACGCGAGGCCACGATCGGAAACCGCGACGCCGGCCAGCGCCTGGACGTAGGCGAGCTGGGCGTCGCTGCCGGGCTCCGCGCCGATCAGCAGCTCTTGCAGCCGGTCGCCCATCAGGGCCAGGCCGGTCTCCTTCCAGGACGGCTCGGCGAACCGCCGGACCGCCTGCGCAGCCTGCCGCAGCAGGGTCTGCACCACGCTGATGTCGGCCACGGAGTCGACACCGAGCAGGACCAGGCGGACATAATCGCGGGCGGCCATCTCCGCGTCCCGGCACATGTCCCACGCGGCCGACCAGGCCAGTGCCGCGGGCAGCGGCTCGCGGAACTCGCTGATGGCCTGGATCAGGGTGCCGAGTGAGTGGTCGTCCAGCCGGATCTTGGCGTAGGTCAGGTCATCGTCGTTCACGAGTACCAGGTCGGGCCGCTGCTCTCCAGCCAGCTCGGAGATCTCCGTCAGCTCCCCGGCCACGTCGGTTTCCACCCGGCGCCGCCGCACGAGCCCCTCGGCATCCCGGTCGTAGAGCCCGATCGCGATCCGGTGCGAGCGCAGCGCCGGGAACTCGGGGACAGCCTCCTGGCGGACGGCGAAGGTGGTGAACCGGCCCTCGGCGTTGGTTTCGTACTCCGGCCGCAGGGTGTTGACCCCGGCGGTCTCGAGCCACTCCCGGGACCACTCGCTCAGGTCCCGGCCGGAGGTCTCCTCCAGTGCCGCGAGCAGGTCCGCCAGGGTGGCGTTTCCCCAGGCGTGCGCGGCGAAGTAGCGGCGGACTGCGGCCAGGAAGTTGTCCCGGCCCACGTACGCCACGAGCTGCTTCAGCACGGAAGCGCCCTTAGCGTAGGTGATTCCGTCAAAGTTGAGCTCGACCGCGTGGATGTCGGGGATGTCCGCCGCGATCGGGTGGGTGGACGGCAGCTGGTCCTGCCGGTACGCCCAGGCCTTGTACAGCTGGGCGAACGTGGTCCAGGCTGAGGTCCAGCGCGTCGCCTCGGCCTCGGCCAGCGTGCCGGCCCAGGTGGCGAACGACTCGTTCAGCCACAGGTCGTCCCACCAGCGCATGGTGACCAGGTCGCCGAACCACATGTGCGCCATCTCGTGCAGGATCGTCTCGGCGCGGGCCTCACGCGCGAAGTCGGTGACCCGGGACCGGAAGATGTAGCTTTCCAGGAAGGTTACGCAGCCCGCGTTCTCCATCGCGCCTTCTTTGAACTCAGGCACAAAGAGCTGGTCGTACTTGCCGAACGGGTACCGGACCGCGAACGCCTCGTGGTAGAAGCCGAAGCCCTGCTTGGTGATCTCGAAGATCTCGTCGGGGTCCAGGTACTCGGCCAGCGACTGCCGGCAGAAGATACCCAGCGGGATGCCGTCGTAGGAGTCGCGGACCACGTGGTAGGGGCCGGCCGCGACCGCCGTGATGTAGGTCGCCATCACCGGGGTCGGCGGGAAGTGCCACCGCGCCGCGCTCTCGCCTGCGGGGCCGCGCTCCTCCGGCGCCATGTTGGAGATGACCTGCCAGTCGTCTGGCGCGGTGACGGTCAGCTCGTAGGTCGCCTTCAGGTCCGGCTGGTCGAAGCAGGCGTAGATCCGGTGCGCGTCGAAGGTCTCCAGGTCGGAGTACATGTATACGCCACCGTCGGCCGGGTCGGTAAACCGGTGCAGCCCCTCGCCGCTGCGCGAGTAGGCGCAGTCGGCGACCACTCGCAGCTCGTTCCCGGCGGCCAGTCCGGTCAGCGTTATCCGGTCCCCGTCGAAGGCCTCCAGGCTGACCGGCGCTCCGTTGAGCCTGATCTCGCTGACCTCCGGCGCGGTCAGATTGATGAACGTCGCTGCCCCCGGCCGGCTGCACTGGAACCGAGCCACGGTAACCGACGGGAACGTCGTCTCGCCACCGGTCAGGTCCAGCTCGACCTGGTAGGACGCCACGGTGATGAGGTCAGCCCGCTCCCGGGCCTCATCCTGCGTGAGATTGGATGACACCTGGTGATCCCCTTCGTCTTCCCGCGACTATGGTTCGTCGGCTCCCCGAGCGCGTAGTGTCCTGGCATCCTCCCACGGGACCCGGAATGAGCCGCGCTGGTACCGGGTTGTGGCAGGCGTACGCAGCCCGGAAACGTCACTGCCGGCCTGATCGCGGGCCGGATCAGGTGCCGGATGACACGCCACGAGGAGCGCCCATGACCGAGCAGGACACCACCGTCGTCGATTTCTGGTTTGACCCTATCTGTCCCTGGGCCTGGATCGCCTCGCGGTGGATACACGAGGTGGAGAAGGTCCGCCCGGTCACGCCGCGCTGGCATGTGATGAGCCTGTCCGTGCTGAACGAGGACAAGGAGGGCCTGTCCGAGCGGTACAAGGAGCTGCTGGCCACCGGCTGGGGCCCGGTCCGGATCTGCATCGCGGCCGAGCTGCAGTACGGGCCGGAGGTGCTGGACCGGCTGTACACCGCGCTGGGCACCCGTTTCCACGAGGAGAAGGCCCCTCGGGACCGCGCGACCTACGAGGCCGCGCTGGCCGAGGCGGGCCTGCCCGCCAGCCTGGCGGACGCCGCGGACTCCACCGAGTACGACGAGGCGCTGCGGGCGAGCCACCACGACGGCATGGACCGGGTGGGGTATGAGGTCGGCACGCCGGTGATCTCAGTGAACGACATGGCGGTGTTCGGCCCGGTCGTCTCGCCGATCCCGCGCGGCGAGGCCGCGGCCCGGCTGTGGGACGGCGTGCTGCTCATCGCCGGTACCGACGGTTTCTTCGAGCTGAAGCGCTCCCGCACTCGCGACCCGATCTTCGACTAACGGCCCAGCGAGTCCCGGGCCGCAGGCTCGGGCGAGCGGCCGTTGCTATCGGCGGGCAACCACGACGTGTTACGGCGAGGCCATCGTTACCGGCCCAGATTTCATTCGCCACTGCGTGGCGCTGCCGTGAGGACGATAACTGGGTCTCCTCCTGCTGGTGACGGGGTGGGGGGTGGCTGGG
>Ga0302220_10003822_pt1 | contig 10244 bp, 8 predicted proteins | sample II_Palsa_E1_3_FD_194572 | JGI IMG/M metagenome (GOLD analysis project Ga0302220, IMG submission 194572) | Peat permafrost microbial communities from Stordalen Mire near Abisko, Sweden - II_Palsa_E1_3 | ecosystem: Environmental > Terrestrial > Soil > Palsa > Peat permafrost | place: Sweden... | reverse complement strand
GAGCGGCGAATTAGTGCTGCACCCGTCGAACGTCGCGATTGTCAACGAGACATACCAGCCCTCGGCCGAAGACGTCACGTACTACGAGGGCATGATAGCCGCGCTCGATAGGGCACAGACCGAAGGCCGGGCGGCGGTGATCTACGAGGGCGAGCACATCGATATTGCCCACATCAAGACGGCACGTGAAGCCGTTGAACTGGCCCGTAGTTACGGGCGCTGAACGGACCATTTTTGTTGGTTTTACAAGGAGAGTTGACATGTCTGACGCAGTGACCGGCCGATATTTCGAAGAATTCATCATCGGCGACACCTATAAGCACGCCATTCGCAGGACCGTGACCGAGACCGACAACCTGCTGTTCAGCGCGCTGACGCACAACACGCAGCCGCTGCATCTGGACGAGGAATTCTGCAAGAACACGATGTACGGCACGCGCATCGTCAACAGCATTTTTACGCTCGGGCTGGTGTGCGGCGTTGGTGTCGGTGATCTGACATTAGGCACGACGCTCGGGAATCTCGGCTTTGGTGAAGTGAAATTCACGCATCCGGTATTCGTCGGCGACACGATTCGCTCCGAAACGGAAGTGGTCGGCAAGCGCGAATCGCGCTCGCGGCCCGACGCAGGAATTATCGAACTGGAAAGCCGCGCGTATAACCAGCGCAACGAACTGGTGACGAAATTCCGGCGCTTCCAATTGATGCGCAAGAAGAGTTCGGTAACGGCCGCTGCCGCCTGATCCGCGCTGCAGTCATGACCGGTTGATCCGAGTGCGACGTCCAGGCTTTTGTCGTGGCGACAGGGTTGAACAGCGTCGGCGTACCGGGTTGACCTTCAACAACAAAAACGGTGGCTGTCGGGCCCCTCATTGCCATGTCGCAGGTGGGTTAGCAGCCGCGTGCAGTCCGGGCGGCTCATTCGTATCGGCGCGCTTGGCTAATGCTGAACATGAAGGCTGCCGACCCATGAGCACGCGTGCGCGCATTCCTTGACACGCTGGTATCACGACGGATTTCATCATGCTGCAAGTGACCGACCAATACGAAGACATCCGGGCCGCGGTACGCGATCTGTGCAGTGCGTTTCCCGCGGAATACTTTCGCAAGATCGACGAGGCGCGCGGCTACCCTGAGGCGTTTGTTGATGCGCTGACAAAAGCCGGCTGGCTCGCCGCGCTGATCCCGCAGGACTATGGCGGCTCCGGACTCGGTTTGACCGAGGCCTCCGTGATCATGGAAGAGATCAACCGTGCCGGCGGGAATTCGGGCGCCTGTCATGGCCAGATGTACAACATGGGTACGCTGTTGCGTCATGGCTCGGAAGCGCAAAAGCGCCACTATCTGCCGCAGATCGCCAGCGGCGCATTGCGACTGCAATCGATGGCCGTGACGGAGCCTTCTACGGGCACCGACACCACGCGCATCAAGACGACCGCCGTGCAGCGTGGCGACCGTTACGTGGTGAATGGACAGAAGGTCTGGATTTCGCGCGTTCAGCACTCCGATCTTATGATCCTTCTCGCGCGCACCACGCCGCTCGCCGATGTACAAAAAAAATCAGAGGGCATGTCAATTTTCATCGTTGACTTGCGCGAAGCAATCGGCAACGGCATGACGGTGCAGCCGATCCTGAACATGGTCAACCACGAAACCAATGAACTGTTCTTCGACAACCTCGAGATACCCGCCGAAAACCTGATCGGTGAGGAGGGCAAGGGTTTCAAGTACATTCTCGACGGCCTGAACGCCGAGCGTACGTTGATCGCGGCGGAATGTATCGGCGACGGCTACTGGTTCATCGACAAGGTGTCGAAGTACGTCAACGAGCGTGTTGTATTCGGGCGGCCGATCGGGCAGAACCAGGGCGTGCAGTTCCCGATTGCGCGCGCCTACGTCAACGTCGAAGCGGCGAGCCTGATGCGCTTCCAGGCGGCGCAACTATTCGATGCGCACCAGCCATGCGGTGCACAGGCCAACATGGCGAAGCTGCTGGCGGCAGACGCTTCCTGGGAAGCGGCGAACGCGTGCCTGCAATTTCACGGCGGCTTCGGCTTTGCCTGTGAGTACGACGTCGAACGTAAATTCCGCGAGACCCGGCTCTACCAGGTTGCGCCCATCTCGACGAACCTGATCCTGTCTTATGTGGCTGAACATGTGTTGGGCTTGCCGCGTTCGTTCTAGGAACGGTCGCCTCGCAGTCGAACTCCCGTAGGGGGCCGAGAGCGCGAGCGTCCTCCAACCAATGACAATAAACACACGGAGACAAACGATGAAGAGTTATCAAACCCTGATAGGGGGCGCCTGGGTCGATGCGTTGAGCGGGGAGACGTTCGATACGTTCAACCCTTATACCGCGCAGCCTTGGGCACGCATTCCCCGTTGCGGCGCTGAAGACGTCAAGCGTGCAGTCGCTGCCGCAAAAGCCGCGTTTGAATCCGGCGAATGGGCGAACGCACTGCCGACGACGCGCGGCGCGATGCTTCGCCGGCTGGGCGATTTGATCGCGGCCAATGCCGAGCAAATCGCGAAAATCGAAACACGCGACAACGGCAAGCTGTTCGTTGAGACCTGTCTTACGCTCAAGTATGTTCCGCAATGGTTCTATTACTATGCGGGCCTCGCGGACAAGATCGAGGGCGCTGTCCCGCCGGTCGATCGCGAGGATATGCTGGCCTTTACCAAATATGAGCCACTGGGCGTGATCGCTGCCTTTACGGCGTGGAACGCGCCGATGATGCTGACCTGCTGGAAGATGGCGCCCATTCTCGCGGCGGGCAACACGCTGGTCCTGAAGCCTTCCGAACATGCGTCGGCGTCCGCTTTGGAACTGGTGCGGCTTGTTGGGGAGGCGGGCATTCCTGCCGGCGTCGTGAATGTCGTGACCGGCTTCGGCAACGAGGTGGGCGAGACGCTGGTCTCGCATCCGGACGTCGCAAAAGTGAGCTTCACGGGCGGTGAACTTGCGGCGACGAAAATCGCGGCCAGCATGTCGAGGACCCTCGCGCCGACTCTGTTCGAGTTGGGTGGGAAGTCAGCAAACATTGTCTTCGCGGATGCGGACATGGCCAATGCGGTAAAGGGTGTCACCGCTGGCATTTTCGCTGCATGCGGTCAGAGTTGCGCAGCGGGATCGCGCGCGCTCGTCGCCCGTCCGATCTATGACGAATTCGTCGATCGTCTCGTGGATTATGCGTCGAAGGCCAGGCTCGGGAATCCGATGGATAGCACCACCCAGCTCGGGCCGATCGGCAATCTGCCGCAACGCCTGCGTATCCTGGACTACATCCAGATCGGCCGGGATGAAGGCGCGGACCTCGTACTCGGCGGCCGTGCACCGGACCCGGAACAGGTCGGCCCCGGATGGTTTGTCGAGCCAACGATCTTTCGCGGCGTCAACAACCGGATGCGGATTGCTCAAGAGGAGATTTTTGGTCCGGTCCTTTCGGTGATCCCGTTCGACGACGATGAAGAAGCAATCGCGATCGGCAATGACATTCCTTTCGGACTCGCTGGCGGCGTGTGGAGCACGAACATACGGCGCGCGCTCAATGCAGCGCACAAGCTCAGGACCGGCACGGTCTGGATCAACACGTACCGTACCGTCAGCTATCTTGTCCCATTCGGCGGCATGAAGCGCAGTGGCCATGGCCGCGAAAACGGGCCGGGTGCGATCGAGGAGTTCATGCAGCTCAAGAGCTATTGGCTGAGCTACGCGGAGTCGGAACCCGAGCCGTTCATCATGCGGTTGCAGCGCCAGGGTGACAGGCCGGTTACCGCAGGGACGCGCTGACCCGGTAACAACGGCAATGGCGGCAACTCCGTTGCCTGGTTCGCCCTGTTGCTCGGTCGTGGCGGTGAGTGTGCGGACGAAGCTCGGCGAGACGGCTACGGGGAACAGGGCCGGGGCCGGAGGCGCACGGCCTCCGGTTAAGCCTTCATGTTATGGAAAAGCCTGCAGCCGACCGAGAATTTCTTCGTTGTGCTCCCCCAGTACAGGAGGCGGGCGCACCTGCTTCGAGCGTTCTCCGTCGTAACTGATCGGACAGCGCACCGTTTTGAATTCCCCCATCGTCGGGTGCCGGGCTGAGATCAGCAATTCCATATGCTTCGCCTGAGGGTCTTCCAGCGCTTCGCTGGCGTCGTACATGGGCGCATGGGGAACGTCTCTTTCCTCGAGACGCTGGCACCACTGCGCACGCTCACGCGTCTTGAATATCTCTGCCAATATTGTGGCGAGCATGGCCTGATTGCCGATACGGTTCTCCCGATTGGAAAATCGGGGATCCTCCAGCAACGTCGGCTGCTCGATTGCGTCCGCAAGACCGATCCAGAATTTTTCTGGCGACGACATATGGAGCGCAATCCACTTGCCATCAGCGCATTCCAGTACGTAGGTCTGCGACACACTCGGACGCGTATAAGGCCCGACAATCTCGCCCGCCTGGTAGAAATGCGTGAATGCATCGAGGTTGAAATGCGTCATAGCCTCCAGCATCGACAATTCGACCTTGCGTCCCTTGCCGGTTCGCTCGCGTTCATACAGTGCGCCGAGGATGCCGTATGTAGCGTAGAAGGCGGTCATGGAATCCGCGAGCGCAGGACCTACGACCCGCGGATTCTCCGGGTTGACGAGCATGCTGAGCAAGCCGCTTGCTGCCTGCGCGACGCCGTCGTAAGCCGGCCGAAGCGCGGCGGGGCCGGTTGGGCCGAAGCCGCTGATCGAGCAGTAGATGAGCCTGGGGTTGATTTTCTGAAGACGCTCGGCGCCCGCATTCAACCGCTCCGCGGCGCCGGGCCGGAAGTTCTGGATATAGACATCGGCAGTACGAATCAATTCGTCGAATTCTTCCAGATCTTCAGGCGTCTTGGTGTTGAGCGTGATGCTGCGTTTGTTGCGATTGCACGCCTGGAAGTGAGGGCTGTACAGACCGCCCTTGAACGAGCGCAGCGGATCGCCAATGCCCGGTTGCTCGATCTTGATGACGTCGGCGCCCAGATCGCCGAGCAGCATGCCGGCCGCGGGGCCCGTAATGAACGTCCCCTGGTCCACGACCCGAATGCCTTGCAGAACACTGACCATTGTTTTGTCTCCTATGTCGCATTGTGATGGCGCGCGTGTCAGTAGGACTTCGGCAGCCCCAGCTTCTTTTCGGCGATGTTCGACAGCACGAGTTGCGGGCTGATCGGCGCGATATACAGAATCATCACTTCGCGCATCAGGCGCTCGACGTGATATTCCTTGGCGTAGCCATAGCCGCCGTGAGTCAGGATCGCCTGCTGGCAGGTCTTGAGTGCCGCCACCGACGCGAGCAATTTGGCCGCGTTCGCTTCCGAGCCGCACGGCTTGCCCTTGTCATAGAGCGATGCTGCGCAGAACGCCATGTGGTTGGCCGCCTCGAGGTCGGCCCAGTTTTGTGCGAGGGGGTGTTGAACACCTTGATTCATGCCGATCGGCCGGTCGAAGACCACCCGGTCCTTCGCATACTGCACCGCGCGAGCGAGCGCGGCGCGGCCGGCCCCGATCGCTTCGGCTGCCACGAAAATGCGTTCGGGGTTCATGCCGTGCAGGACGTACTGGAAGCCTTTGCCTTCCTCGCCGATGCGGTCTTCCACAGCGCAGGGGAGGTTGTCGATAAACAGTTCGTTGGAGTCGACCGCCTTGCGACCCATCTTGTCGATTTCGCGAATCTCCACATAGCGGCGGTCAAGCTTCGTATAGAAGAGACTCAGGCCTTCGGTGGGTTTCTTGACCTCTTCTATGGGCGTGGTACGGGCGAGGATCAATACGTTGTCGGCAACCTGTGCGGTCGAAATCCAGACCTTGTGGCCGGAGATCAGGTAACGATCGCCGTCGCGTACAGCGCGCGTTTTGATCTTGGTCGTATTGAGGCCAGCGTCGGGCTCAGTCACCGCGAAGCAGGCCTTAACCTCGCCGCGGATCAGCGGTGGCAACATTCGACGTTTCTGGTCTTCATTGCCGAACACCACGACCGGATTCAGGCCGAAGATGTTCATATGGACCGACGAGCAGGCGCTCATCGCACCACCAGATTCGGAGATGGTCTGCAGTAGCACGGCCGCCTCGGTAATGCCGAGGCCCGCGCCGCCATATTCCTCGGGCATGGCAATCCCCAACCAGCCAGCATCGGCGATAGCTCGGTAAAACTCCTCGGGGAAGCCGCCGTCGCGGTCTTTCTTCAACCAATAGTCGGGTCCGAATTTCGCGCAGATGCGCGACACTGCCTCACGAATATTGCGTTGATCTTCATTCAATTCATAGTCCATGACTCATGTCTCCAATGCCATGCGGTGTACTGCTGTCTGACCGGCCGCTCTTGATGAGGCCGGGCGAGGTGCTGCGAGATCGATGGTTCACTGCGTTACAGGTAGTTCAATGTTCTGGCGACCGCGCTGCCGCGGCGCTCGAGACTTTCACGGAAGTCTGGGTGGGCGATCGCCGAGATGGCGGCGACGCGTTCACGGAGGCTTTTTCCGCGCAGCTCGGCGATGCCCCATTCGGTGACTACGACATCGACATCGCTGCGCGGCGTCGTCACCACCGCGCCGGACAGCCGAGGCACGATGCGGCTCAGCGTGCCGTTGCGCGCGGTCGAAGGCAGCAGCATGATCGAACGGCCTCCGGGCGAGCAGTTTGCACCCCTTACGAAATCGATTTGGCCACCCACTGCGCCGATATAGTTGCCGTTCAGGCTCTCGGCATTGACCTGGCCCGTGATGTCGATCTCGATCGCTCCGTTGATGGCGATGAAATGGGGGATAGCACGCAGTACGGCGATGTCATGCGTTTGGGATGCGGGCGCGAGTCGGATGCTGTCATTGCGATGGGCGAAGTCCAGCAACTGCCGGCTGCCCATCAGCAACCCTGCCACGCTGATGCCGCGATACCCCGGCTTGTGAGCATTGTTGATCACGCCGCTTTTCATCAATTCGGCTACGCCGTCGCCCAGCACACCGGAATGAATCCCCAGGCTGCGATGATCGCGAAGGGCATGGAGTACGAGGTCGGGCAAGGTACCGATGCCGAGTTCGAGCGTGGCGCCGTCTGGAATAAGGGAACTGGTCCATTGGGCGATTGCGCGCTCTTCGCTGCTTGCGTCGTCGAGGCTTTTTTTGCTGAACAGGATCGGCTCGCGGGACGTATGGACCGCAACGTGCAGATGAATGTCCTCCGGCAATTCCGCACCGTGGACCCATGGCACACGGTCACTGATTTCAGCAATAACCACGCGCGCGCGGCGAGCCGCATCAATGATGTAGTCATTTGTCAGCCCCATATTGAAGCGACCGTGCTCGTCAGGCTCACCTACGGTAAGGAGCACGACGTCGGCCTGGAATATGCCCTGTGAAAACAAACGAGGCAGATCGGAATAGTGAGCCGGCACGATATCGAGCACGCCGGCGGCGAAAAGCGGCGCGTTGTGCGCAGTGCCGCAATAGCTCTTGAAGACGATCGAATCGCCATGCTCCGGCTTGAACGTATCGGAGTACGTGGGTCCGATGAACATCTGGAACGGACCGATCGCCTCGCGCTGTTGCACCAGCGCGCGAGTCAGTGCGACCGGTTCGGCAACCCCCTGACTGCAGACGACGGAGTCACCCGAGCGGATAAAGGCCGACAGATCCAGCGCGTCGATGCTATTGCAAACGATCATTGCCCCTCTCCCTTGTGACTGAAAAAAAGCCGTGTTGCTGGTCGCCCTGTGAACCAGCGCATCGCCGGCGATTGCAGATCCTGTCTGCGGCAATGACGCGTTGGGATAGCGATGTTGAGGTAGTAGCCTGAATCTTAGGGATCGCAGGATGCATCTTCAATTTGCAAGTCGCGAAGCGCGGATTCACGTTCCGCGAACACAAGGGCAGGTGCCGCTCGCGCGCATTGCTGACTAGCAGGCCTGCCCGGTAGACCTGACATTCGTCAAACATGAATCGGCGCTTCGCAAGTCACAAATTGAAGCGTCCGGTGGCAACTCGTAGGATGCATTTGTGTCCTCGCAAGAGTTCTCACACTGACAGCGGTCAAGACATGCACAAGGTCATTCCATGATTCGAGATCAAGAAACGCTGAATTTGCTGGTTGATAACGTCGCACGGTTCGTCCGCGAGAGACTGGTTCCCGCCGAGGAGATCGTGTCGGAAACCGACGAGATTCCGGCCAGTATCGTTGACGAGATGAAAGCGCTCGGGCTGTTTGGCTTGAGCATTCCGGAGCAATACGGCGGGCTGGACCTGACGATGGAAGAAGAAGCGCTCGTTATGTTCGAGCTCGGACGTACGTCACCGGCGTTTCGCTCGGTGATCGGCACGACGGTGGGCATTGGTTCGCAGGGAATCGTGATCGACGGCACCGACGAGCAGAAGACACGTTATTTGCCGAAGCTGGCAACCGGTGAGTTGATCGCATCGTTCGGCCTGACGGAGCCGGGTGCGGGTTCCGATGCGGCGTCGCTGAGCACGCGCGCCGTTCGCGACGGTGACCACTATGTGATCAACGGCACAAAACGCTTTATTACGAACGCGCCGCATGCCGGCATCTTCACGTTGATGGCGCGCACGGACCCGGAAGACAAGCGTGCGGGCGGCATCTCGGCGTTCATCGTCGATGCCGGCACGCCAGGCCTGAGCTTCGGCAAACGCGACAAGAAGATGGGCCAGCGCGGGGCACATACGTGCGATGTGATCCTGGAGAACTGCCGGGTACCCGTCCGCAACCTCATTGGTGGGAAAGAGGGGCTGGGCTTCAAGACGGCGATGAAGGTCCTGGACAAGGGCCGGATTCATATCGCCGCGATCTGTGTGGGCGTGGCCGAACGCATTCTGGCCGACGCGTTGCGATATGCGATGGAACGGCGTCAGTTCGGCCAGCCGATCGCTGAATTCCAGCTCGTGCAAGCCATGCTCGCTGATAGTCGAACCGAAAGCTATGCAGCCCGAACCATGGTCATTGATGCCGCGCGGCGACGCGATTCGGGTCTGCCGGTCAGCACTGAAGCCTCGTGCGCGAAGCTGTTCGCATCGGAAATGGTCGGGCGGGTCGCGGATCGTGCGGTGCAGATATTCGGTGGCGCGGGATACATCAGCGACTACGGCATCGAGCGCTTTTATCGCGACGTACGCGTGTTCCGCTTGTATGAGGGAACGAGCCAGATTCAGCAACTGGTTATCGCGCGAAACATGATTCGCGAGGCATCCGGTCGCAACGCATGACAGAGCACGCCGGCCTGTGCCGGCATGCCGTTTAGTTCTACAGACAGGAGACGGGAAATGGCGAGCGGCAATCTGATGGCCGGCAAGGTCGTGGCGGTGACGGGTGCGGGCGGTGGCATTGGCCGTGACATCGCGTTGTTGATGGGCGCCCAGGGCGCGCGCGTGGTCGTGAATGATATCGGCGCGTCGCTCTCCGGTGACGGCCGGGACGGCGGTCCTGCGCAACAGGTGGTCGATGAAATTCGCGCGGCCGGCGGCGAGGCGATTGCCAGCACCGACAGCGTAGCCGAGGCGGCAAGCGCGAAACGCATAGTCGAAACAGCGCTCGACACCTACGGCCGCATCGATGCGGTCGTGAACAACGCCGGCATTCTGCGCGACCGCTTCTTTCACAAGATGAGCGACGAGGAATGGGACGCCGTGCTGCGCGTTCATTTGTACGGTGCGTACTACGTGAGCCGGGCGGCGGCCGAGCGTTTCAAGGATCAGGAGTCGGGTGCACTGGTTCACATGACTTCGACCTCCGGGCTGATCGGCAACCTCGCTCAGGCCAACTACAGCGCGGCCAAACTCGGCATTGCCGGGCTGTCCAAATCGATTGCGCTCGACCTGCGGCGCTTTAACGTGCGCTCGAACTGTATTGCACCCTTCGCGTGGAGCCGCATGACCAGCTCGATTCCCACCGATACCCCTGTACAGCAGGCGCGGGTCGAGAAAATCAAACAGATGACGCCCGCCAAGATCGCACCGCTTGCCGTGTTCCTCGCAAGCGATGCAGGCGCCGACGTGAATGCGCAGATCTTCACGGTGCGCAACAACGAGATCTTCGTCATGAGCCAGCCGCGGCCGATTCGCTCCGTGCATTGTGCCGAAGGCTGGACGGTGGAGTCCGTCGCCGAGCACGCGATACCGGCGCTCAAGAGCGCCTTCGTTCCGCTTGAAGTCTCCGGCGATGTGTTTTGCTGGGACCCGGTCTGATGCGGGTTGCGAACCGACAAAGAGGAAATAAACCATGA
>Ga0302220_10003821_pt1 | contig 10245 bp, 7 predicted proteins | sample II_Palsa_E1_3_FD_194572 | JGI IMG/M metagenome (GOLD analysis project Ga0302220, IMG submission 194572) | Peat permafrost microbial communities from Stordalen Mire near Abisko, Sweden - II_Palsa_E1_3 | ecosystem: Environmental > Terrestrial > Soil > Palsa > Peat permafrost | place: Sweden... | reverse complement strand
GCATCTTGAGGTCAAACACCTCGATCCTCTCGCCGCAGGTTTTGTCGATACAACCGACGGCATCTCCGGCACCATCGACAGCATCGTCCTCGACGCCGCCTGGAGCGGGCAGCAGATGCACGTCACCAAACTGCTCGTCGATACGCCTCATCTGACGGTGGTGCGCAGCAACGCTCCGAAGGCTCCTCAGCCCGCGAATGCCAACGCCGAGGGCACGTCTATGCTGAAGAGCCTCTCCGTCGATGACGCAGAGATAAAGAACGGCACGCTCACGCTCGCAAGCGCAGGCCAGACCGGAACAGCCGCTGTCTACCAGCAGCTGAACGCGCAGATCACCAACCTGACACCGACAACCGCCTCGCCCTTCAAGGCCAGCGCGCAGCTTCCCGGCGGCGGCAGCTTCGATGCGAGTGGCAAGGTCGGGCCCTTCAACCAGCAGAACAACGCAGCCACGCCGCTCGACGCGCAGGTGTCCCTGAAGCACTTTGAACTCGGCTCCGCAGGCGTCCTTCCTGCCGATGCGGGCATCAGCGGCGTTGCCGATCTGCAGGCGCAGGTGCAGTCCAACGGGCAGACGCTCAACGCCACCGGAACGACCACGGTAAATAACATTAAGCTTGCAAAGAATGGCCAGCCCTCCGCGAAGCCCGTGCAGGTGCAGTTCAACGTCACGCAGAACGAACAGGCGATGACCGGGCAGATACAGAACACCGTCATCACCATCGGGCGCGCGGCGATCAACCTCGCCGGGACCTTCCAGTCCAGCGGTCCCACCACCGCGATCGACCTCAAGGTGGGCGGCAATGCCCTTCCCATCGACGAGCTTGAGGCCTTCCTGCCTGCGCTCGGCGTTCATCTGCCGCAGGGCTCGCGTCTGCAGGGAGGAACGCTGACGACGGCGCTCGACGTCACCGGCTCAACCGCGAACCCGGTCATCAGCGGCCCAGTGCGTCTCGACAATACGAAGCTCGCGGGCTTCGACCTCGGCTCGAAGCTGTCGAGTCTCTCGCAGCTCACCGGCGGCAAAATCGGCAGCGCCACCGGCTCCGGCACCACCATCCGCTCCCTCACCATGAACGTGCGCGTGGTGGGCAGCGCCATCCAGACCGACAAAATTGCGCTCGACGTTGCAGGCGTGGGCACGGCAACAGGCGGAGGAAATGTCAGCGCCGCCGGTGCGCTCAACTACAACATGATCGTCAAGCTCACCGGGCTCGTCGCAGGCTCAGGCAGCACGCCTGCTCCGGCATCGGGTGGAAACGGCGTCGCAGGCCTGCTCGGCGGTCTCTCGGGAGTGATCCCCGGCGGAGCGGCGGGAATGGGCAATCTTGCCAGCGCCGCTCTGAAGAGTGGCATTCCCGTCGCCATCGGTGGAACGACAAGCAACCCCACGTTCTCGCCCAACCTCAGCAAAGTTGTCGCCAGCGTTGGAGCGAACGCCGCAAAGGGGCTTCTCGGCGGCAAGTCCAGCGGAAACGGCAATGCTGCCGATCCATTGAAGAATGCGCTGGGCGGTCTCCTGGGCAAACACTAAGCGACGGCCATGTGCCGCGAGAACAACTATCGGTCCCGAGGATCACGGAGTTCTCTCTCAACCCGCTTCATCAAAAATCGCGAAGCATCATCCTCAGCAAATAAAACCAGTTTTTCGCAGACAAGCGCCGTCCGGGTTGCTCCAACTCCGGCCCACCACGTACATTGGCCTTAGCCATGCCAAATACGCCAGCCAGCATCCTCGACTCCTTCCGCCTCGACAATAAAGTAGCTCTCGTCACCGGCTCCGCCAGCGGCCTGGGCGCAGCCATCGCCATCGCGCTCGCGCAGGCCGGAGCCACCGTAGCCTGCCACGGCAATCGCCGGGCCGCAACAGAAACAGCGGCTGCCATTGGAGAAAAGTCCGCAGCCTTCCGCGCCGATCTCTCCTCCACCACCGGCGCCGAAGACCTCTTCACCCAGGTCAAAGAGAAGTTTGGCCGCGTCGACATTCTCATCAACAACGCCGGCACCATCCTGCGCGCCGCCGCCGAAGAGGTCACGCTCGAAGACTGGCAGCAGGTCCTTCAGGTCAATCTCACCAGCGTCTTCCAGCTCTCGCAGCTCGCCGCCCGCGACATGATTCCGCGCGGCGGCCTCGGCACCAACTGCGGCAAGATCGTCAACATCGCCTCGCTGCTCAGCTTCCAGGGCGGCATTCGCGTTCCCGCCTACGCCGCCAGCAAGGGCGGTGTCGCGCAGCTTACCAAGGCCCTCGCCAACGAGTGGGCGCCGAAGGGCATTCAGGTCAACGCCATCGCCCCCGGCTACTTCGCCACCACCAACACCGAAGCCCTGCAGGCCGACGAGACGCGCAACCGACAGATCCTCGAACGCATCCCCGCCGCGCGCTGGGGCCAGCCCACCGACCTCGCAGGCGCAGCGCTCTATCTCAGCTCACCCGCGAGCAACTACGTCACCGGCACCGTCATCACCGTGGACGGCGGCTGGATGGGCCGCTGACGCCGATTCCCTCTCTTCCTCAAAGGGATGGAGGCCTTCGATGCGATTCAGGCATCCAACCATTGAGGAGAACCATCATGCCCCAGAGCACCCACGACCGCGCCGCAGAGTTTCACAACAGAGCCGCACACGCCCACGAAGCCGCAGCGACGGCCCATGGCAAAGGCGATCACCTTACCGCACACGAGCTCTCGAAGCAGGCCCATGAGTACTCCACCCGGGCTGTCGAACACTCAAAAAAATCCGCCGAAGAGGCGAGATAATTATTTCGAGCACCAGGAGGATGAATGGATTTGCAGCAGGTGATGCAGCAGGCCGTACCGCCGAAGCCAAAGACAGCACGGCCAATCATCATGATCGGAGCAGGTGGCATCGTGCACGACGCGCATCTGCCGGCGTATCGAAAGGCCGGGTTTCCTGTGGCCGCGCTCGTCGATGTCAGCCAGGAGAAGGCCGAGGCGCTGGCAAAGAAGTTCGCTATTCCGTTTGCGAGCACCTCCATCGCCGAGGCCATACGCCACGCACCAGCCGACGCGATCTTCGATGTAGCCGTTCCGGCAAAGATCATTCCGAGCATCCTGCCGCAGCTTCCGGACGGCGCCGCCGTGCTGCTCCAGAAGCCGATGGGAGAGACTCTCGAAGAGGCGATTGAGATACTGCACCTCTGTCGCAGCAAGGGCCTCGTCGCAGCGGTCAACTTTCAGCTTCGCTGGGCTCCCAACATGCTGGCCGCGCGAGCGATCCACGCCAGCGGCGCACTCGGCAGGCTGCACGACATGGAGGTCTCGCTCAGCGTGCACATGCCGTGGGAGCTATGGAGCTTCCTCAGCACGGCTCCGCGCCTCGAGATTCTCTATCACTCCATCCACTACGTCGACCTCGTGCGTTCCTGGTTCGGCAACCCGCTCGGCATCTACGCGAAGACGGTGAAGAGCCCGCGCACGCCCGATCTTGCCGCGACCAAAAGCGTCATCACCTTCGACTACGGCAACGACCGCCGCGTCTTCATCGCCGCCAACCACAGCCACGACCTGAACGCGAAGATGCAGCGCAGCTTCGTCCAGTGGGAGGGTATGGAAGGTGCGATGCGCGCACAGATGGGCGTCAACCTCGACTACCCCACCGGCAGGCCCGACAACCTCGAATACATCCTTCGCGGCGATGCAGCCTGGAGCGAAGCCCCGGTCACCGGCAACTGGTTCCCCGATGCCTTCATGGGCTCGATGGGTTCGCTGCAGAGCTTCGTGCAGGGCGAGTCCACAACGCTGCCCACCAGCGTCGAGGATGCAATCGACACCATGCGCGTCGTCGAGGCAGCGTATCTCTCGAGCGAACAGGGTGGCGTGGAGCTGCCTTCCATCGGCTGACAGCACCCTCTCCTCAGGGCTGCCGCGACGAACGTATTGCGGCAGCCCTACAATACTCTCCATGCTCCGAGTCCCCTACACCGCCCTCTACGAAGCGCTGAAGAATGCTCTGCGACAGCTCGGCCTCGCTGAAGATCGCGCCGCTCTCTCCGCCCGTCTCTTCGCCGAGACCACGCGCGACGGCGTCTACACCCACGGCCTCAATCGCTTCCCGCGCTTCGCCGAGATGGTCAAAAACGGCAGCATCGACGTCCACGCTGAGTCCACCAAAACCGCAGGCTTCGGCGGACTCGAACGCTGGGACGGTCATCGCGGCGTCGGTAATCTCAACGCCTGGGCCGCGATGCACCGAACCATCGAGCTCGCGAAACAGCACGGCATCGGCGGCGTCGCTCTGGCCAACACCAACCACTGGATGCGCGGCGGCACCTATGGCTGGCTCGCCGCCGAAGCTGGTCTCTTTGCGATGTGCTGGTCGAACACGCTGCCCAACCTGCCCGCGTGGGGAGCCACCACTCCCACCGTCGGCAACAACCCTCTGGTCATCGCCATCCCGCGCAGCTCGGAGCAAAACCCTGGCGGCCACGTCGTCCTCGATATGGCGATGTCGCAGTTCTCCTACGGCACACTCGCCTCATACAGCAAACGCGGCGTTCCTCTGCCGGTAGACGGCGGCTTCGACACCGCGGGCAACCTCACCAAAGACGCTGCCGCCATCGAAGCCTCACAGCGCGCTCTGCCCATCGGCTACTGGAAGGGCTCCGGCCTGTCACTGGTCCTCGACATGCTCGCCGCAATGCTCTCCGGCGGCCTCGCCACGCATCAGCTCGGCCGCGACTCTATGCGCGAAGCCGGCCAGTCGCAGATCTTCCTCGCCATCGACCCCGCCACCGTCTCCAGCCTGCATGAGCTAAACGGAATCGCCGAAGGCGCCCTCGCCTCACTGCGCGAAGCCACCCCCGCCGACCCGAGCAAACCCGTCCGCTATCCTGGCGAAGAGACCCTGCGCCTGCGTGAAGAAAACATACAGCTCGGCGTTCCTGTCGATCCTGAGATCTGGCAGCAGATCAACAGCATTTAGCGGCGAAGCCTCGTCTATCTGCCCGTCCCTGATGCACTCGCCAGAACCTTCTGCCCGATCAGATACTCGCGGGCATGCACCATCTCCGGCATCCCGTTATCGCCGTTCTTCCAGGCGTCGGTAAACTTCGCATACTCCGCTCTGGCGGTCGACGCATCTCCCGCCACCTCACTGCTGCGAGCCATCCCGTACAGCGGAAAGCCCGAATTCGGCCGCTCCACCAGTGCCGCAGCATAAGCCTTATGCGCGCCCGCATAGTCACCCGCCTGTAGCAGCGCAGCTCCCTCCGTCTCGCCCACCGGACGAATGTACCCCGGCGGCTCACGATAGCCCAGCCCCTTCTCTTCCTGCGCGGCCTCTGCAAACAAAGTCTTCGCCTCCGGCACCTTCTTCTGCGCGGCCAGAATCGACGCCCGCAGCTCCAGCGACATGATCGAAAGATTCGACAACAGCGGTCCCGCCTGCGCATCCGGCATCACCTTCGCCATCACCGGCGTCGCAGGCGCGTCGTCTTTCTTCTTCGGAGCGTCCTTCATCTTCTGCGACATGTGAAACAGCTCCGCATCGAGCTTCGTCGAAGCCGCCTGAGCGGTCGCCAGATCGCCCGACTGCACAGCCACCATCCCGGCCGCAAACTCCTTCAACTGTCCCGCGAGAAAGACCAGATTCTCCAGCCTCGCCTCCGGTCTGCTCGCATCCACCATCGTCAGCACGGCGGCCCAGTCTCCCGTCCGCAGCGCAACCGGAAGCCTCTGATCCAGGCGCGAGATGCTGTCCCGCGGCGACTGGATATACAACGTCTCCGCAGACTGTCCACGCCCACCCGACAGCTTCGCCGACAGCGTCGTCGCCTCCGCCATCTTTCCCTCTTCCATCAGATTTGCAACCCCGTACATCAGGTTGTGAATGTAGTTCCAGTCATCATCCACACTCACCTGCTGCGCGCGCATGTAGCCTTCATCCACTGCGGTCGACGCGGCAAACCAGTGCTCCGCCTGCGCATAGTCGCCTACGCGATAGAAGATGTGCCCCGGCATATGCACCATATGTCCCGAAGCCGGAGCGAGGCTCGCCAGCATCGTGGCACTGCCCAGCGCCTGCTCCGGATGCGCACTGGCCTCCACCGCATGAATCCAGTAATGGTTCGCCGCCGAGTCGTTCGGTGCCGCCTTCAGCACCTCCTGCAGAATCGCAATCGACTCCTTCGTTCCCTTCTTCGGTTCGCCTGCCTCGTCATATCCATCGCGAACCTCGCCGGAGAGAAAGATCTTCGCCTGCAGATCGGACGGATACTTCTTCACCAGCTCCCGCAGCACCGCGATCTCTTTCGTATTGTCCCCATGCCCGTCCCCACGGGCAGCCTTCACCGCATCGTTTTCCGCAACCGCCGCTTCGATATAAAGCTTCTCCTGTTTGTTCGCATGATCCTTCAGTCGCACCGCACCCGCCAGCGCCTGATCGGAGTAGCTGTTGCCCTCACCGTTTCGAAACACCAGCGCCTTATACAACCCCCAGTAGCACATCGCGCAGTTCGGATCGACCCGAATCCCCTGCTCGAACGAGCGCGCCGACTCATAGTCCCAGAAGTCATGCAGCAGATTCAGCCCCTGTGTAAACCACATCTGCGCCTCAGGCGTTCCCGTAATCGCCAGCGAGCTGTTCCCGATCCCCGTCATCTTCTGCGGCACCGGCAGCTTCTCCGGCGCGGGAACCTCTTCCATCGGCATGCCCATGTCATGGCCTGCCATATTCATCTGCGCCCCCGCCGCAGTGGCCCAACCCATCAGAACGCTCAACCCAATCGCCGCCGAAGACACCCAAAGCCGCAACATCACACAGGAAGAAAGACAGCCGAAACGCACGCGAAGCATAAGACTCCTCTTTTGAATCGATTCGGCGCGATCACCGCGTCATTCCATCGAATCAACACTGAACGTAGTATATTCGCGCCGTGTCCTCCACAGACCGCACTTAGCCCTGTGACGAACCTTGCGCTACCATCATCAGAGATGGATCTGACAGCCAAATCCGCCCTCCTCCACACCACCCTGCAGGAACTCGGCTCCGTTCTGGTCGCCTACTCCGGGGGCACCGACTCCGCCTGGCTCGCCTGGGCCGCCCACCAGGCTCTCGGCGAGAACATGCTCGCCGTCATCGCCGACTCACCCTCCCTTCCCCGCGCCGAACTCGCCGCCGCCCTCGCCTTCGCCGCCGAGCACAACATCCCCACGCAGATTCTCCAAACCGACGAGCTTGAAAATCCCTCCTACCAGCTCAACGACAGCCAGCGCTGCTTCCACTGCAAAGACGAGCTCTTCACCCGCATGGAGCAGGCCCGCGCCGCCAAGGGCTTCCGCCACATCGCCTACGGGATGAACCTCGACGACCGCGGCGACTTCCGCCCTGGCCAGCAGGCCGCAGCCCAACACCACGCCGTCGCGCCTCTGGTCACCGCGCAGCTCACCAAGTCCGAGATCCGCACCCTCGCCCAGCAGGCCGGTCTTACCCTCTGGGACAAACCCGCCTCCGCCTGCCTCTCCTCGCGCATCGAGTACGGGCGTCCTGTCACCCGCGAAAACCTCTCTCAGGTCGAGCAGGCCGAAGAGGCCCTCCACGCGCTCGGCTTCCATCAGGTCCGCGTCCGCCACCACGGCGACCTCGCCCGCATCGAGATCTCCCGTCCCGAGCTCCCCCGCGCCCTCACCCTCGAAGCCCTCGACCGTATCACCGCCGCGCTCCGCCCTCTCGGCTTCCTCTACATCACTCTGGACACGCAGGGCTACCGCTCCGGCAGCATGAACGATGTTCTGCCCGCGAGCGCCATCGCACCGGCCACAAAATAAAAGACCACCCCGCCGGCCTTTTGCGCGAAGAAAACTCTTTTTCGTTCTACTCCTTCGGCACAACTCCCTGATGTTTCCGTCAAATCCAGCCTGTGTGTGAGATAAGACCGATCTGCCCCTCGCGTGAAACAATACCTCTATGCGAATCGCCTACCTCGACTGCTTCGCCGGCATCAGTGGAGACATGTTCCTCGGTGCTCTTATCGACGCCGGAGTCGATCCCCGTATCCTCCACGAAGCCATCGCCAGCCTGAATCTCAACGCGACCCTCAAAATCGAAAAGGTCGATCGCAGCGGAATCTCCGCCACAAAGATTCACGTCTTCGAAGGCGAAGAGTCAGCCGAAAAAAATCACGCCTCTCACGATCATCACCACGAAGACGCATCACCCGACCACAACCATCAGCAAAGCCACACCCACCAGCACCACCCCAAAACCCAGCACCAGCACAAGATCGGCCACGCCCACACTCACGAGCACGATCATCCCCACGAGCACATCCACGGCCGCTCCCTCACCACGATCCGCGCATTAATCAACTCCGCCAACCTGGCCGCTCCGGTCAAACAAACCGCCATCCACGCCTTCGAACTCCTCGGCGCCAGCGAAGCCAAAATCCACAACGTCGACATCGAAAAAATTCACTTCCACGAGGTCGGCGCCGTCGACGCCATCGTCGATATCGTAGCCTGCAGCGCCGGCATCCACGCGCTCGCCATCGACCGCTGGCACTGCTCCCCCCTCAACGTCGGCGGCGGCATGGTCGACTGCGCCCACGGCCGCTTCCCTGTCCCTGCGCCCGCCACAGCCGACCTTCTGCGCGGCCTCCCCACCTACTCCGCGCACATCGAAAAAGAGCTCGTCACCCCCACCGGCGCAGCCCTCATCCGCGCCCTCGCCCCCACCTTCGGCCAGCAGCCCGCCATGCGCGTCGAGCACATCGGCTACGGCGCCGGAAGCCGCAATCCAAAAGACTTCCCCAACGTCCTTCGCCTCAGCATCGGCGAATCCTCCGACTCCGCAACCCTCTCCGCGCCGCCCGCCACACACTCCGCGCAGAACGACCACCACCATCACCACGATGCGCAGACCGTAACCGTGCTCGAAACCGCACTCGACGATCTCTCCCCGCAGGTCCTCGCCTACGTCTCAGAGAAGGCGCTGGCAGAGGGCGCGCTCGATGTGATGCTGACTCCCGTTCTCATGAAAAAGGGGCGTCCTGGCACGCTTCTGACCGTCCTTTGCAATCCCTCCGAAAGCCATGCGCTCGAGCAGCTCATCCTGCGCGAGACCAGCACCCTCGGCCTCCGCATCCGCCACGACAGCCGCTCCTGCCTCGAACGCAGCCACATCAGCGTGGACACGCCCTACGGCGCAATCCGCATCAAAATCGGCACCGACAACGGAGAAGAGCGCAACGCCGCGCCCGAATTTGAAGACTGCCGCGCCGCAGCAACAAAACACAGCGTTCCTCTCAAACTGGTGCAACAGGCCGCCATCGCTGCGTATCTTCGCTGACGGCAAACAGCATCCAAAAACATCAGGAGCGAAAGCCAGGAGCAAAACATGAAGCGAAGAGAATTTCTCAAAAGCGCAACCGTCGTCGGCGTCGGCGCAGCGATCCCAGCCAACGCGCAGAGCCGCAGTACCTCCAACGCATCGGTCAAACGGCCCGAGTCGCCCGGCATGATCTACCGCGAGCTCGGCACCACCGGGGAGCGTGTCTCGGCCATCGGCATGGGCGGCTACCACCTCGGCAAACAGAAAGACGCCGACGAGAGCATCCGCCTCATGCACGCAGGCATCGACCGCGGCATCACCTTCCTCGACAACTGCTGGGACTATAACGACGGCATCTCCGAAGTTCGCATGGGACAGGCTCTCCGCAACGGGTACCGCCAGAAGGTCTTCCTTATGACCAAAATGGACGGCCGCACCGCCGACGAATACAACAAACAGCTCGAGCAGTCCCTCGGCCGTCTCCAGACCGATGTCATCGATCTCGTTCAGTTTCACGAGATCATTCGCATGGAAGACCCCGACCGCATCTTCGCCCCCGGCGGAGCCATCGAAGCCGCCGTGGCCGCGCGTCAGGCCGGAAAGATCCGCTACATCGGCTTCACCGGACACAAAGATCCCGCCGTCCACCTCCGTATGCTCGAAACCGCGCAGAAACACAACTTTCACTTCGACACCGTCCAGATGCCCATCAACGTCATGGACGCGCACTTCCGCTCCTTCACCCGCGAAGTCATGCCCGTCGCCCTCAAACAAGGCATCGGCGTCCTCGCGATGAAGACCTTCGGCGATCACTTCATCCTCGCCAGCAACACCGTCCAGCCCATCGAAGCCCTGCACTACGGCCTCACCCAGCCTGTCTCCGTCGTCATTACCGGAATCGACAGCATGCAGATCCTCGATCAGGCGATGGAAGCCGCGCGCACCTTTAAACCCCTC
>Ga0302220_10003818_pt1 | contig 10250 bp, 10 predicted proteins | sample II_Palsa_E1_3_FD_194572 | JGI IMG/M metagenome (GOLD analysis project Ga0302220, IMG submission 194572) | Peat permafrost microbial communities from Stordalen Mire near Abisko, Sweden - II_Palsa_E1_3 | ecosystem: Environmental > Terrestrial > Soil > Palsa > Peat permafrost | place: Sweden... | reverse complement strand
CGTAGCCTGTCAATACGCGGTCCCACGATGCACGCATCAGCCAGTGCTCGGAAATGTTATAGCTCGCGCTCATGGTGAGCAACGCGGTGATTTTGTCCCCCGTCTCCAAGCCCCCACGAATTTTGTAGGTATCGAAGGCGACGTAAGGGCCCGCGCCCACCGACAGGTGCAAGTGATCATCAAAGAAATTGTTGCCCAGCCAAGCTTGGGCGGCTACCCCGTTACGTTGTGTCAGTACCGTGGAGCCTTCGTCGAGCCATGTGAGCGTGCCGTCGACGTAGGGGCTGAAGCCGTGACGGTATTCGATACTTTTTGCGAATGCGGCAGGCGAGCGTTCGCTGTTGACGACGGTTTGGCCGGCCAGCACGCTCAATTGGTCGCCGCTGCCGGCGGCCGGCGTAGATTCGGTCGAAGCCGCCTGCTTGGTGGTCCCGAGTTGGTAGCCGATACCCAGCATTGCGGTGGTGGTGTCGATACTCTGCTTGGCATTGACGCGATTGACGACCATTTGATAGAACCAGGGCGTGTGTGTGTACCAGGTGGCGGACAGGCTGTAGATGAGTGCCACGCCATGGTCGTTTTGATAGGGCTGACCCTCTGCGGCTGGCACAGTATCGAAGTAAGCATAGGCGCCGATACCGGCCGCCAGCTCAAGCTGGTTGTTGAAGAAGTGAGCACTGCGCCAGTATTGCAGCGCAAACCCATCTCTATCGTTATCGGAGAGATGCCCTTCATTCAGCCAGGAATAACTTAATGCCTGGCTGGCGTCCAGTGGCTGCATATAAGTGAAACCCCAGGCATACGTGCCTTGGCTTGATGACGGCGAACGACTCAAGCCACCCAGTACAGAGAGTGCCTGGGCCTGTACTGGGCTGGCGTAAAACAATGCGGACAAGTTTATCGCCACGCATGCCGCGAGGACTCCGCGAAATTTCCTGCGTTTGGCCATGCTGAGCTTTCGGAGGAGTGAACGGTCGCGCGCCCGGGCTTTTTTCTAGCGCATCATCTACGCATGCTCGGGCACGGGCAGAAACTACCCCAAAAAAAGCCGTATGACTCAATTTGTAATCGCACGTCATCAAAACGAGTTTGGGTACAGTGGGCAGATTGCGTTGCGTGACATCGAAGATTAGCGTCCGAGTGCCGTTATCGTGCAACGCCTGAACTATCGCGAGGGCGCGACGCTGAAGGTCTATCCCGGCGCGCCGGTTCAGGTTTCGAAGCGCTGTTCCTTGAACAGCATCAGCGCACAAAAGCTCACCGCACACGCCGGCGCCACGTACCAGGCTGCAGACATGGGATCGCCGGTCCATCTGATCAATCCCGTCACGATGAATTGAGCGGTACCGCCGAACAAGGCGACGTGCAGCGCATGCGAAACGGCCATGCCGCTGGCGCGCACCCGCGCAGGAAGCGCTTCAAGCACAAGCAGGGCGACGGCGACGGCGCTGATCGCCACCATTGCGCTAATGAGCCCGACGGCACACAGGATAGGAAGCGCACTGGTCGCACGGGTAATCATCAGAAAGACCGGATAGACCAGAAGCGCCGTGCATCCCGAGGCGAGGAGGGCCAGTGGCTTGCGGCGAGGCAGACGGTCTATGAGACGGCCGGACAGCGGCGGAATGACGACCAGCAGCAGCGCAGACAACGCGGAAGCCAGAAATCCGATGACGGCGGGCATGTGCATCACGCGAGTTACATAGCTCGGCATGTAGTAGACGATCGCGTAGACCGGTATGGTTTGCCCCATCATCATCAACATCGCCAGGAGGATGGTCGTCCCATGTTCGCGACACAGTTCGGCGAGCGGTGTGCCGGCATTTCTGGCAGTGTTGGTGGAAATCGGACCATCGCGAAGCCGGCGGCGAACGTAGAGACCGACTGGCGCGATCAGCAGACCGATCAGGAAGGGGATCCGCCAGCCCCACGAAGCGAGAGCAGCCGCTGACACCGTGCTGGTAAGTAGCACACCCAGGGTTGCGCCCAGCAACGCGGCCGCGCCCTGGCTAGTGAGCTGCCAACTGACCCGATAGCCGCGACGCGACACCGGCCCTGCCTCCATCACGAAGGTCGCGGCAACGCCGATGTCGCCGCCGACAGCAAAACCTTGCAACGATCGACCGGCGATGACAACGAGCGGCGCGATCACGCCTATGCTGGCAAACGACGGGCACAGGCCGAGCGCGGCGGTCCCCAGGGCCATCATCCAACTGGTCCTCGTCATCGCTGCGCGGCGTCCCACGCGGTCCGCGTAAGCGCCGATCATCATCGCGCCAAGAGGTCGCATGAAAAAGCCGACGCCGAATGTGCCGACTGCCCACAGTAACGAAGTCATCGGATCTTTCGCTGGGAAGAACTGGTCTCCGATCATCACCGCGAAGAATCCGAACACGGTGAAATCAAACATTTCGAGGCCAGTCACAAGCGATGCCGCGATGACAATTCTGAGTAATTCGCGGCGATTGACTTCATTCGCGACCGGCGGCGAATACTCCACGCCCGGCATTGTGCTCATTTTATTTCCCAAGTGCGCAGTGTCTAGGTGAGTTTGGAGAGGCAGCCGGCGTATCTCGCGGAAGCTGGACAGCTATTTCGGGCGCAGTTGTACCAACCTTAATTACGTTACCATCAACCCGTTATTTGCGCAGAGGATGTGCCGTCGAGGCGTGTGCCGAACCGGTCGAATTGCGGCCGGTGACGTTGTCAGGTTGTTGGGCGGATCACGTAAGATAGCGATGAAGAAATCGAAATCACTTTATCACGGTCACCGTTTCCCATCTGGGGTGATCAGTTGCGCTGTGCGCTGGTATTTCCGCTTTCAGTTGAGCTTGCGCGACATCGAGGAGCGGCTCACGCGCGGCGTCAGCGACTCGGTACTCGACGTGCAAGACGGCATTGCTCAAGTCACGCCTCTCAATGAGGCCCGCCGTTTCGAGTGAGCGCAGGCTTGTATTGAGGGCCTTTCTTCGATGCCTTCGCAATTAAGCGTCGGAGTTCGCTACTCCTTTCATGATCATGACGTTAATAGAGATATCCTCTTCTAGAAGTTGCTCTGGAATCGGGGTAACGATTTGGAGGCTTGAGCATCTGCGAAGAGTGTATGCAGATGCGTGAGAAAGGTAGGGTGCTATGAAGACTCCAGTCACGATCATCGGTGCCGGGCTTGGCGGGCTGACACTTGCCCGGGTTCTCCACGTTCACTGTATCGCGGCGGTGGTCTACGAAGCGGAAGCCTCGGCGAACGCGCGAGCGCAGGGGGGCATGCTCGATATCCACGAGTACAACGGGCAGCTCGCACTCAAGGCGGCGGGGATCTTCGATAAGTTCCGAAAAATCATCCACACTGGCGGTCAGGCATCACGTGTAGTCGACAAGGACGGCATGGTGCTACTTGATGAGCCCGACGACGGCACAGGTGGTCGACCTGAGGTACACCGAGGAGACCTTCGCAGGATTTTACTTGACTCACTTCCTGCCGACACGATTCGCTGGGGACACAAGGTCACAGCAGTGTCTCAGCTCGACGGCGGGCGGCACGTGTTGACCTTTGCTGACGGCTCAACGGTGATTACCGAACTCCTCGTGGGGGCCGACGGCGCCTGGTCGAAAGTTCGCCCACTTCTTTCCGAGGCGAAACCGGCCTATGCCGGCACCTCATTCATCGAGACGTATCTACTTGATGGCGACACTCGTCACAAGGCAAGCGCGGAACTGGTTGGTGGTGGCTCGCTGTTTGCGCTGGGGCCGGGCAAAGGCATCCTCGCGCATCGCGAGATCAATGGGGCACTGCACACCTATGTGGCGTTGAACAAGCCGGAGGATTGGATCCACCGCATCGACTTCTCCGATCCCGCGACTGCTCTGGCCCACGTTGCCGTAGAGTTCGACGGCTGGGCTCCAGAGCTGACAGCGCTTATCACCGACGGTGAAACTGCCCCTGTGCCTCGTGCCATCCATGCGCTTCCGGTTGAGCACAGATGGGATCGTGTACATGGGGTAACGGTGATCGGCGACGCGGCGCACCTTATGTCGCCGTTCGCTGGCGAAGGAGCCAATCTCGCAATGTACGACGGCGCTGAACTGGGGGAGGCCATCGCCGCCAACCCCGGTGACATTGAAGCCGCGCTCCTCGCATATGAAAGGGACCTGTTCCCCCGCAGCGCGTCCGCTGCTGCGGAGGCGGACCGGAACCTCAAGCTCTGCTTCGACGACAATGCGCCTCAAAGTCTGCTCGACTTGTTCACCAGTTATCGGTCCGTGAAGTAATGTAGGCTGCTAACTGCTCCAGCGTTTGCTTACCGATATGTCGGATCGTCTTGCCGAGAAGTTCAGACGCAAAGCGATACCACGATATCGCGACGGGGCTGCTCTAGACGCAATTGCTTAACCAAGCAATGCTTCGCCGCTCCCGATCCGGCGCTCGAACCGGCACGGCACCGGTCAGGTCGAGGCGAGTAAAACTGTGCCCTCACCGATACCGATATAGTTAATCACGTTTGCTGGAATCTGCGGGTCATTGGGTTGGAGCATGGTCGCCTGGCGCACCATCGCCTTGCGAATCACGCTGTCATCGTTCTTGCGCTCGAATGCAACGCGCGTCGCAAAAGGTTGACCATAGGTGGTCGCTGCAATCCCTGTCAGCAAACCGAACATGTACCGGATCGGCGTGCGGAATTGCGGCATGAGTATGGTTGAAGTCATCTCGTTCTGCTGCTTATGCTCGAAGTCGCACATGAATATGCGGCTTCCCATCATGTAGCACACGCCGCGATAGGTGAATCCATAGCGCTCCGTGTGACTGCCGTCGGCGACTGGCAGATGTTCGACGGTCACGTATCGCACGATATCTTCGGATTGATAGATCACGGTCACTGCGCGAATGATCGCGCCGGGATAGATTGACGAGTAATGGTAGCGAAAGTAGCTGCCCAGGAATGGCTTGAGACCCGCGACAGAATTGCGTGCAAACGTTTCGAGCATTTGAAAGTGCGTGGCGAGCACGCGCGGCGGCGCCGTCGCACCCCGATCTTCGAGATGCTTCAAGAACAAATCCGGCGCCAAGAGAAAATCTTGCGTGGCCAGTCCGCATTGCGTAGCGATCTTCATGATGCTACGGCGCGATGGCGCGTGGCTGCCTGCCAGGTATTTATTGAACTGCTGTCGGTTGATGCCTGTCAGCCGACAGAACTCCGCCACCGATGGGGCACGTGCCACCACCTCACGCAGATTCGTGGTCAGGTTCGTGTTAATTCCAAATGCATCCGCATCGCCCATCACAGTACCCGTCTCCCGACTCGTTTCCAGTCCGGACCTGGAGCAGCGCCATGCCCGGACTGCGGCGCGCGCCGCAAAGCATCATCTTAATGCGGACTGTGGCGGGCCTGAACGTTTTCTGCGTGGAGAGTGCGATGCGAACATACGACCGGCAGCGCCACCGGAGATGGCGCAACAATTACATAAAGCGCTTGATCGAATATGCATCGATTTCGAAGCCAGTGGGTTCACCCAGCATGATTTGCGTCAGCAGCTTGGCACTGGCGGGCCCGGCGGTAAGTCCGCAATGCCCATGACCGAAGCAGGTGAACAAGCCCGGGAAGGTGGGCACGGCCCCGATCACCGGCACGGAATCGGGTACGGACGGCCGATGCCCCATCCAGTAGCGCGGCGCATCATGCTCTATGGCCGGGAAAAGCTGCTTGGCTTGGCGGACCAGCACTTCGCACCGAATCGGGTCGGGCGCGGCTTCCAGCCCGGCGATCTCAACAGTGCCGGCCAGGCGCATACCGGCTTCCATGGAGTTGACGCCGAAATAGCCGGTTTTGTGAAGGATCGGTACTGACAGTGTGATCGACGGATTGGGCAGCACGACGTGATATCCGCGCTCGGACTCCAACGGCACAGTGATGCCCAAGGGCGCCAGCAGTCGATGCGACCAGGCGCCGGCGGCGATCACCACTCGGCTGGCCGTACGCACGGTAGCCGTGCTCATCACATTCCAGGTACCATCGCCCGCCGGCCAGATCTTCTGGACCCGTTCATGCCCGACGCGACCGCCCGCGTTCAAGAGTTCCTGCAGCACGGCAAGGGTCAAGCGGCCCGGGTTGGTCGTGTGGCCGTTTCCGGGAATCAGCACGGCGCGTCCGATGGTCGGGGTAATGCCGGGATATATGTCGCGGATGTCATCCTTCGATAACGGCTGCGTCGGGATACCGAATTGCGCGCGAAGCGCATCCTCAACCGGCGTTGGAAAGCTTCCATCGCCGTCCCAGACATAGATTTGCCCCGTGCGGCGGATCAACTCGTCGTAGACGGCAGCCCCAACCAGGGCTTTCCATTCGTCAAACGTCGGTTGATGAATGCACCGCATGGCGCGACTACTCGCATCGACCTGTTTCCGGTTGCTCGCGCGAAGCCAGCCGAACAGGAATGGCGCGGCGCGCATCAGGTAGCTGGGGCGGACCCGCAATGGGCCTGCTGGATCGGTGAGCCAGGAAGGTACTTTCTTATACATGCCCGGCAGGGCGACCGGCATCGCGGTGTCGGCCACCAGGAAACCGGAGTTTCCGTAGGATGCGCCGCTCGCGGGCGGAAGCTCGTCCAATACCATGACGTCCACGCCTTTGCGCGCCAGGTTCGTGCCGATGGCCAGGCCGACCACGCCAGCGCCGACGACGATCGTATCGATGATTGAGGATTGCATGGTCTAGTGACTCAGAATTCGAGAGAGGAATGATTTGGCGCGATCGCTGCGCGGCGAACCGAAGAAATCCTCCTTCGAGGCATCTTCGACGATTTCTCCCCGGTCCATGAATATCACCCGATCGGCGACTTTTTTCGCAAAGCCCATTTCATGGGTGACGACCATCATTGTCATGCCTTCCTTGGCGAGTTCGACCATGACGTCCAACACCTCGTTGATCGTCTCGGGGTCAAGTGCGGAAGTGGGCTCGTCAAACAGCATGCACATCGGATCCATGGCCAAGGCGCGCGCGATCGCCACGCGCTGCTGCTGCCCACCGGACAACTGACCGGGAAACTTGTTGCCGTGCGCCGACAAACCCACGCGCTCCAGGAGTGCTGAAGCGCGCACACGGGCCTCCTTGCGATCGCGGCCCAGTACCTTGCATTGCGCCAGGCAAAGATTATCGGCAACGCGCAGGTGGGGGAAAAGCTCGAAATGCTGGAAGACCATTCCGACGCGAGCGCGCAGCTTAGGCAGATTGATGCGCTCGCCATGGACATTCGTGCCGCCGACCGTGATGCTTCCCGTGTCGATGGCTTCGAGCGCATTCACCATTTTGATCAAGGTGGACTTACCCGAACCGGATGGACCGCAGACGACGACAACCTCGCCCTTCTCGACGGTGGCGCTGCATTCCTTGATGACCTGGAAATCTCGGCCGTACCATTTGCTTACACGATCGATTTCGATCATTGCCATAGCGCGATTCCTTCAATTGTGTTTCGATCAATGCGAAATACTGACGCGACGCTGCAGCAGCCCCACCAGTCGAGAGGCGCTAAAGCAGATCACAAAGTAGACAAACGCCGCGAACAGATACATCTCGACCGTTCTGCCGTCGCGCTGCGCAATTTTGGTCGCTGCGCCGAGAAAGTCGGTCAACGACAACACGTAGACCAGCGACGTATCCTGGAACAGAACTATGGTCTGGGTCAGCAGAATCGGCGTCATGTTACGAAACGCCTGGGGCAGCACCACGGTGGTCATCATCTGCATGTAGGTCAAGCCGAGCGCCTGCGCAGCCGCGATCTGCCCGCGCGGGATGGACTGGATGCCCGCCCGGACGATTTCGGAGAAGTAAGCTGCTTCGAACAAGGTGAATGTCACGATGGCCGAGTTATACGCGCCCACTTGCACTGGGCGGGACGAACCTTCCAGCCATTGCCCCACAAAGGGAAACAGGAAATAGAAAAGGAAGATGACGAGGATCAGCGGCAGGGCGCGAAAGATGTTGACGTATAGCGTCGCGAACTGCGCCAGGCCCGGTATCTGCGACAAGCGCATCATGGCGAGGAAGGTTCCCAGGACGATGCCGCCCAGCGTGGCGATCACGGTCATTGTCAGGGTGAAGGTCATCCCCTGACTGAACAGATAGGGCATCGACGCCCAGATCGCATGAAAATCGAATCTATCGAACATATCAGCGCACCACAATCAAGCCGGGAACCATCAGGCGGCGTTCCAGCCGACGCATCAGGAACGTTATCCCCAGGTTCAACACCAGGTAGATGATGGCGGCAACCGTGAAAGACTCGAAATACTGGAACGTGAATTCCTGCATCGCGCGGGCCTGATTCGTCAGCTCCAGCAAACCGATGGTCATGGCAAGCGACGTATTCTTAATGGTCGCCATGAAGTCCGATGTTAGCGACGGCAAGATGACGCGATAGGCGACCGGGAGCAGGACGCAGCGGTAGGTCTGGCTCCGAGTCAAACCCAGGGCCATGCCGGCCATGATTTGCCCGCGCGGCAATGTCTGTATGCCGGCTCGAACCTGCTCGGCCACGCGTGCCGCCATGAAGAACCCGATGGCACAGACAGCCATGTAGAACGCACCGTTATCCATTTGTTTCAAGGTCCGGCCGAGCGCGGCGGGGACCACCTCGGGCAGCACGAAATACCACAGGAACATCTGCATCAGGAGGGGGACGTTGCGAAAGATCTCGACATAGCATGTGCCGATAAACTGCAAAATCCGGTTCGGCACGGTGCGCATCGTGCCCACCACCGAACCCACGAGAAGCGCCAGGCACCATGAGCACAAGGCCGTCGTGACCGTCCACATCAGTCCGTCGAGCAGCAGCACATAGTACGGCGGACCCTCCATGGACGAATCCCAGAAGATGCCCCAGTTCCACGGATAGTTCATTCCCTGTCCTTTCCTTCATCAAGCTCGGTCGCGACCGAAACGGCAGCGGGTTATTCGCTCAGCTACTTGTTATTTACTTCGGATATTTGCTGAGGTCGAATCCATCGGTGGGCTTGGCAAGCGTCTTGGCCAGCGCATCGCTCATCGGCAGGTTCATATTGACCCCCTTGGGCGGAATCGGCTGCATGAACCACTTGTCATACATTGCCTTGATCTTTGGGCTGGTGTAGAGCTCGGCGGTTGCGTCGTCCACCAGCTTCTTGAACTGCGGATCGTCCTTGCGAATCATCGGTCCGTACGGCAACGGCGCGCCGAATTCGCCCGAACTGAGCGCATACGACGAGGGATCCTTCGAACTGGCGATCAGGCTTGCCAGCAGCACGTCGTCCAGGGCGAACGCATCGGCTCGTCCGGTCTCGACCATCATAAAACCCTCGGTGTGATCGGTGCTGGCGAGGATCTTCATGCCGAGCTTCATTTTTTCATTGAAGTCATAGAGCAGTTTGAGATTGAGGGTGCCGGCGGTGGAAACTACCGTCTTGCCCTTCAAGTCCTCGATCGTGTTGAGCTTGCTGCTTTTCTTGGCCAGGTATTTCATCCCCGACATGAAATACGTATTCGAGAAGTTGACCTGTTTCCAGCGATCCTGCAGATTGCCATCCGCAGCGCACTGAATATCCGTCGTGCCGTTGGCCAGCATCGGTATCCGATTGGTCGAATTGACCGGGCTGTAGGCAACCTTGAGATTGGGCAAATTCAACTTCTTCTTCAGGAAATCCACCACGTACAGGCAAATATCGATGCCATAGCCGACGGGCTTCTGATTGGCATCAAGATAATTGATCGGAATCGCGACCTCGCGGCTGGCCACCGTGATGGTGTTGGTTTCTTTCAGTTTTCTGACGGTCTCGCCGTCCTGGGCATGCGCAAACGCGGCACTAAGCGTGAGCACAAGAGCGATGCAGGCACTTCCAAACGTCTTCATATTCAAATCCCCTGGAATTCAATGCCGACTCGCGGCGCAAGTGGTTGAACGGAGTTTTAACAAAAAATAATGCGCAAAAAACGGGTGCTTTCCCTATTTCGCACAAGTCGCGAGCGGGGGCAGAAAGTGCGAAGCTCCTTGGGAGCTTAGCCAGCAACCCTGCAACCACCATGCGTGCCGACAACGGTGCCCAAATTATTTTGATTGCGCCACAGTGCGTCGCCTTGCGAATCTTGCGCACGACCAGTGACTGCGGATTAATAGGCACGGAACTGACGAACCACTCGGCGGCCCGGTCGATCGCACATGGCATCACGCCGGGCGCTGACGGTCGGAACCCGGAACCGATAGCCCATCCCAGACTCAGGAAA
>Ga0302220_10003812_pt1 | contig 10257 bp, 7 predicted proteins | sample II_Palsa_E1_3_FD_194572 | JGI IMG/M metagenome (GOLD analysis project Ga0302220, IMG submission 194572) | Peat permafrost microbial communities from Stordalen Mire near Abisko, Sweden - II_Palsa_E1_3 | ecosystem: Environmental > Terrestrial > Soil > Palsa > Peat permafrost | place: Sweden... | reverse complement strand
CGACCCGCTCGTCTACGTCGTCTCTACAGGGGGAAATACCCAGAACAACGGCGATCCCACCCAGACCAACACGGCTGCAGCCTTCATCTCGGTCTATGGAACATGCTACGAGCTTAGTGCTGCCAACCACGTCGACATGACAGAGGTGACCACCGTGGCCACCATGGCTGCGGTTCAGCAGTTCTTCAACCCCACTCCCCCCTCACCTGGCATCCCCTATTCAATTGTCGGTGACGGTACCGGCCAGGAATATGCCATCGTCGAGCAGCTCCCGGCCACCATCGCTCTTCTGGCCGATCCTTCCGCAGGCACGGCAGTCACCTCGACGACGATCGGCGCCATAGGGGCCAACATCAATCCGGCCGTCTCCGTTACAGCGACCCCGGAGCCAGGCAAGGTCAATCTGTTGGCCAACATCCTCTCCGCTTGCATCAACTCGGCAAACAGCTCCTCTGCAAGCTGCACCTCGCTCTTCACGTCTGCGACACCCCCGAATGCGGCGTACACAACCAACTTCAACACTGGAACCTTTGCTCAGGCAACCGATACGTTGCAGGCCATCTATTACCTCCTCGCTAATCCTGGAAGCGGCGGCTCGGGTAACGTCGCCACTCTCTTCGGCCTCGCAGGTGGAGTAAGCGGCCCCTATCAGCCGGCGCTCGCGACCCAGCCAACGGATTGGACCATCGCGATCAACTACGTGAGCACCAGCACCTGCGGCACACCCACAGGCGGCAGCGGTGGCTTCATCAGCGGGCCGATCGACATCAACATCGACTCCGCTGACAACGTCTGGATCGCAAACTCACAAGCTGCCAGCGGCAACCTCTCGGAAATCTCCGGCGCTGGCGTACCCACCACCTGCGTCGCCCTGGGTAGCGGCGGTTCTCAAGGTGGCGCTACGATCGACTCTGCCGGCAACACCTGGATCGGTTCAGGGACAAGCCTCTATCGCTATAGCAACGGAAACACACTCGCCTTCCCAACGACAGTATCGCCTATCGGTGTTACCGCAGACGGAATCGGCAACGTATACTTCACCGCTGTCTCCGGCAGCGTTGGATCTCTCTACAGAATCGCTGGCGCAGCAACCGCTAGTTCAGCAGTCGCTCCCGTCCAGATCTCCAACAGTGTTGGTACCAATCCGGTCCGCCTCATGCCGGACTACCAAAAGACCACCGTGGCCCCAATCGTCACCGCGCAGGGTAATATCTTCGTCACCACAGGGACAACCTCTGTCGCTGAGGTTTCGCCAAGCACCGGAACCGGAAACCTCAACGGCTTCGTCACCACCTCAATCCCAACCGCCGGCAACTCCTACGGCCTCTCTCTCGGGCCTCAAAACAACCTTTTCGTCTCTGCGATAGACAGTGGCGCTATCTCCGGCTTAACCGCATCCAGCGGCTATACCACGTCTCTTAATGGGTTCCCCTTCACGACTCCGGGAACCGTCGGTATCGCCACTCCAACCTCGATCGCAGTGGATGGCCGTCTCAACGTATGGATTCCCAATAACGCAAACGGCACTGGCACAGGCAGCGTGAGCGAACTTGGAAGCACGAACGGTCCTCTGGGGCTCTCGCCTTCCACCGGATTCCAGAAGGCTTCTGCCTATCTGAACTCTGGCCGTGCTCTTGCAGTCGATCAGGCAGGTAACGTCTGGGTCGCCGGTGATAATGCAAACTTCATCACCGAGATCGTCGGCGCTGGCGTTCCCATCTTCCAGCCTTACTCGCTTGGGCTGGCGAAGGGCCGCTTCCAGACCATCCCCTAACCCATCGCTCCACCAGAATGCAGACGACCCCGGAGACACTCTTCCGGGGTCTTCTGCATTCTCGGCTACTCTCTGTACTCGCGCAACTAACGCAGTTCTTCGCTAAAGTAGAACTAGTTCGCCGCCACACTACCATCAACATCTTCTTCTTGAAATGCGTTTGATCATCCCTCATGGGTAAGCAGAGCAGCACCCACTCTCCCCGGCCCGAATTCGTTCCTCTCAGGATCGCACTCGTTCTCCTGTTCTGCCTTCTGCCTCTTCGTGCCCAGACGACATCCGTATCCGCGCTAACGATACCCCTCATCCTTCCCTCAGCCCTCGTCTTTGATTCAGCCGGCAACCTGTACTTCGCCGAAACAGGAAGTCACGTCATCCGCAAGGTCGACACCACCGGCAACATCACCACCATCGCCGGCACAGGAACTCAGGGATTCTCCGGCGACGCAGGCCCTGGCGCCGCTGCAACGCTGGACTCTCCACAGGGCCTCGCTCTCGACTCCGCAAACAATCTCTACATCGCCGACACGCACAACCATCGCATCCGCAAACTCAATCTCACTACCGGTATTATCACCACCATCGCTGGCACCACCCCAGGCTTCTCAGGCGATGGAGCTTCTGCCATCTCCGCTCAACTCAATCTTCCAACTGCTCTCGCGCTTGACGCTGCCGGCAATCTCTACCTCGCCGACACCGGCAATCACCGCATCCGCAAAAGCACCATGGCTACCGGCATCATCACCACCATCGCGGGCACTGGCACCCAGGGCTACTCTGGAGACGCCAGCCTTGCACTCTCAGCCGCCATCGATTCCCCGACGGGCCTCGCTCTCGACTCCGCAAACAATCTCTACCTCGCCGACACGCACAACCATCGCATCCGCAAACTCAATCTCACCACCGGCATCATCACCACCATCGCAGGCACCGGCCAACCTGGCTTCTCCGGCGACACCGCCAGCGCTTCCACAGCAACCCTGGCGCTTCCTCACGGCCTCACCACCGACTCAACCGGCAACCTCTACCTCGCCGACACGGCCAACCACCGCATCCGCCGCATCGACGCCGTCACCGGCATGATCACGACCATCGTAGGCGACGGCACGCAAGCCTTCTCCGGCGACAACGGTCCTCCCACCGCCGCATCCCTCGACAGCCCCACTGCAACATCTCTCTCACCCGCCAACAACCTCACCCTCTCCGACACCGGCAATCAGCGAATCCGCCAGCTCGTGACGCAACCCTCCCCAGGCATCATCACCACCATCGCAGGCCTCGGCCTCACCGTACCCGGAACCCTCACCCTCACCGCTCCATCAGTCATCGCCTACGGCACCGGTCAGCTTACAGCCTCTCTTGCCGCCAGCCCCGCCACTGGCAACATCACATTTCTCCAAGTCGCTAACGCCACAACCAAAACCCTCGGCACTACCGCTCTTGTCTCCAACACCGCAACTCTCTCAACCACGACCTTGCCTGCAGGCACATACAATCTCACCGCAACTTACTCCGGCGACCAGACTCACCTCTCCGCGCAGAGTCCTGTCCGGGCTCTCACCATCACCCCACTGCAACTCACCGCGACCATCACACCCATCTCCATCCTTTACGGCCAACCCATCCCAAACCTCACCGGCAATCTAACCGGCATCCTCCCCCAGGACGCCGCAAACATCACCGCCACCTTCACGACCGCGGCCACCGCCACTTCGCCCGCTGGCACATATCCCATCACTCCGGTGCTCAACGGCCCATCAGCAGGGAACTACACCGTAGCCGCAACGAACACCGCACTGACCATCACCCCAGCCCCTACCATCATCACGCTCAGCAACCTCGTAGCCACCGCAACCACAGGATCGACCGTCACTCTCACCGTGCATGTTGCCAGTACTACCACCGGCACACCCGGCGGGTCAGTCACCTTCCTCGACGGCAACAGTCCTCTCTCCACCACGCCGCTCTCCTCCGGGGACGCGGTCTTCCTCTCCAACTCCCTCGCCCAGGGCTCGCACACCTTCACCGCTGTCTACGACGGCAGCACCAACTTCAACCCCAGCATCTCTTCACCGCAACTGATCACAGTCGGAACTAGCCAACCCACACCCGACTTCGCACTCTCCGCAACTGGCACCACCACCCAAACCATCGTCTCCGGTACCAGCACCAGCTTCACCTTCGCCGTTCAAACGCAGAGCAATCTATCCAGCCCCATCACCCTCGCCGCTACCGGCCTTCCGAATCTCGCCACCGCTTCCTTCAACCCCGCGTATCTGCCCCCCGGCGGCACGCCCAACACCTTCACAATGACGGTCGCCACGCCTCAGACCATCGCAACAAAACAAACTCCAGGTCGTTCCTCCCTCCCATTCCTTGCGACGATCTTTCTGCTCTGTCCAATTGCGGGTATTGCCCTCCGAGGCCACAAACGCAACCCTGCAATCAAGCTCCTCCTCACCGTCATCGCCAGCGTCACCCTCATCCTTGCCAGCGGCTGCGGAGACCGCGTCAACTCTGCCTCTCTCTCAACCACACCCGCGAAGAGCTACACCATCACCGTCACAGGCACCGCCACCGCTCCCACCGGAAGCACTCTGCAACACTCAGCAACCGTGACCCTCATTCTCAATCCCGCGAGTTAGCCACGCCCAAGCAGCGCCTATCCGGGCCCCAGCAGCCGAAGAATAAAAAACACCACCACTCCCGCGAAGAAGACCAGCGCCATCCGCAATCCCGGCTCGCGATTCACCTCCGGCACAAGATCAGTAGCCGCAACATAAACCGTCACCCCCGCAGAAAGCGGCAACCCCACCCTCACCCAGCTCGGCTCCAGATTAATCACCAGTACCCCAAGCACCGTCATCGCCCCCAGGAACAAAGCCGAGTTCAGTGCCGCCGCCGCACCTCGGCCACCGGCCAGCATCACGCTCGCCATCGTAAAACCCTCGGGAATCTTGTGCAGAAATACCGCAAAGAACAAGATCCATCCCAGCCAATGCGACAGCACAAACCCCGACCCAATCGCCACCCCGTCGAAAAACGTGTGCGTCGCCAATCCCAGCAAAACCGAGTAGCTCGTCTTCGCCGAAATCAGTTCATGGTGGTGCGTCTCCTCCCCAAAATGAAAGTGAGGCACGAGCGAATGTTCCAGCAGATGCACGCCACAATACCCAGCCAGAATCAGCAGAGGAGCAAACCGTGCATTCACCCGCATTCCCTCAGGAATCATCTCCAGCACTGCCGCCGCCAGCATAAAACCCGCGCCCAGCGCGACGAAGTACCGCAACGCCTTTACCGAAGGCGACTGCCTCACCAACAAAAATCCACCTAGGTAATCGGCCAGCCCAGCCACTAACCCAAGCGTCAGGCTCAACCACAGCGCCGACACGGCTAGCTCCTCCAGCCGATGTTCAGCGCATCGCCCTTCATCTCAGGAAACAGAGTGGCCGCATCCAGCCGCAGCAGCCCAACCGTGCACTTTTTCATGTTCTTACGATTCTACCGTCTCCCGGTACGACTCATGAGACAGCACAAACACCACACCCAACCCGCAAAAAAAGATGAAACCCTCCAGCCGCTCCGACAGCTTATGCAGCCTCTCGAAATCCACCCGCCCCACGTTGTTCAAAGGAGCCGTCTCCACCACTCCACCAGCCAGCGCCCGGTCCACCTCCATCGCCGGCAGTATCTTGTACTGCGAATAAAACGTCCCCGCCATCATCAACCCGGTAAGCACCATCTCAATTGCAAACTCAGCCCTGGCGGACACCCCTGCCCTCAGCCATAAAAGCCCCGTCGCCACATAAAAGATCGCGCCCCCCACTAATCCGATCCAGTGCAGCACCCGCAGCGTTCCACCCACCACCATCCCCGCTTCATGTGCGCTCGACAGACTATGAAACGCCACCGGAGCCACCACAAAGGCGAAAAATCCAAGCCCGCCCACCCATGCCACCATTGCCAGCAACCGCAAGGCCCGAAGCAAAATCTGCATCCTAAACGTGGTCCCTTCCTATCAGCCGTTGAATTCGTTCTTTCATCGGAGGATGCGTCGAAAACAAATTCCCAATCCCGCCACTCCCCAGCAAAGGCGCGACGATAAACAGATGCGCATTCGAAGGCGAAGCCTGCATCGGAATCCGCTTCGAATAATCCTCTAGCTTCTGCAAAGCCCGCGCTAGCGCATAAGGATTCCCCGTTGTCGCTGCACCGGTAGCATCCGCCTCAAACTCACGTGTCCTTGAAATCCAAAGCTGAATCAGCGAAGCCGCAATCGGCGCAACGATAATCATCAACAGACCCTGCAGCCCGCCGCCGCCCCGCTCGCGTCCGCGCCCCCCTCCGCCGCCAAACAACGAAGCGTAGTAGCCCATCCGCGCCACCATCGTGATCGCACCAGCCAGCGTCGCCGCAATCGAGCTTGTTAGAATATCCCGGTTTCTCACATGCCCCAGCTCATGCGCCAGCACACCCTCCAACTCCTCATCATCGAGTAGTTGCAGAATCCCATGCGTCACCGCCACCGAAGCATGTTGCGGATTCCTTCCCGTAGCAAACGCATTCGGAGACTCCGTCGGCAACACGTAAATCTTCGGCATCGGCAGCCCCTGCTTCGCCGTCAGCCGCTCAACCGCTTCATAAGCACGAGGCAGTTGCTCCCGCGTCACCGGCTGCGCGTTGTACATCTTCAACGCCAGCTTGTCCGAGAAGAAGTAAGTTCCAAAGTTGAACGCAACCGACAGCACGAACGCCAGCACCATGCCGTTTCGTCCACCAAAGCGATCCCCAATGAAGATCAAAAACAGCGTCAGCAAAACCAGCAGCAACGTCGACTTGAACGTATTCATCGCTAGTACCTCAAACTACAGGACCCGCCACATTAGACGTATCTACACTCCGCTCGCCGCGCGCGAGCGCCCTTCGCAACACAACCTCAAGCGCAGCCTTCTGCTCAACATACTCGCTCTCGGTCAATTTGCCTTGCAGTTTATCCGTCTCCAGGGTAAACAGCTCTTCCTTCATCGCCGCAAGCAGGGAATCAGGCGCCCCAACTCCTGCACCCGCCGCCGCAACCGGAGCAGGCCCATTCTTCAGCATCACGCCTGCACCCACCGCCAGCACCAGCCCAAGTCCACCCAGAATCCACCACTTGTACTTCGCCCACGGGTCGTTAGTTCCCTCAGGATCGAGCGGCGTCCCCAACCCGCCACCCGGCCGCGTATCACTCGCAGCCGTACCCGCAGGCGCGCCGGAAGCATCCGCCGCCGCCCCACCCTCACCGGCGGTAGCCGCCGCCCCGGTATCCCGAGGCATCTGCCCCGTACCCGACACCGTAAAGTCCAACGCCTGCGAAGGCTCCACACTCCGCGCCACATAAGTCTGCGCCGTCGTCTCTTCCGTCACCGGCGTATAAGGAGCAGAAGCTCCCGCCATAAATGTCATGCTCTTCGGCATCATCACGGCGATCGTGTCCGTCGGCATCATCACCCGCGGTGAAAACTTTAAACTCCCGCTATACGGTAGCTTGTACGTAATCTGAAATCGCGTCTCACCCGGCCGAATCGGAAAGATAAACGCATAATGACCCGGCTCTCCCAGCGGTACTGGAGAAGCCTGCACCGGCATCCCACCAGGCGACAGCGCCGCCGAACCCTCCACCACCGCACCCTCCGGCAGATAAAACTCAAACGGCCTGTCGCTGAACTGCGTCAACGGCGGACTCGACTCATTCTTCACAAAGAAGTTCTCCACCACATGCAGCGCCTTCCCGCTCTCATCCGTCTGCAGGCGCATCACATCCGCCTCGCTGCTCACACCCTTCACCTTCGCCGCTGCGTTATAAACGTCCACTTCAACCGACTGCGTCCCCGGAGGCGCCGGTCGAAAATAGTTTGCCTTATCATGTGTCACCCGCACCAGGTGAATCGCCTGGCTCTCGTTCGCCGGCACATCCAGCGTAAAGCGGCCCTTTGCGTCCGTCTTGGTCCGTGTCGCCTCCTGCATGCCCTGTTGCAGACGAATCAACACCACATCATCGCCAGCCGCAGGCTTATTGGTCGTCTTATTTGTAACCGTGCCGGTGATCGAATCAGCAACAGCAAAGCTGGAAAACGCCGCCATCATCGCAGCAGCCACAACAACACGTCGGAGGAAAGAAGGGAAGAAGCTCACCCATCAAGTTTACGTCAAACACTCCCAATACCCCGTCTTGTTGGCGGTCACCTGAGTATTAGCTATCGCAGAATTTCTTGGTAGCACCCACCAGGTGTCATCCTGAGCGAAGCGACTCAGGTACTATCGTGAGGCGTGCAGCCGAAGGACCTGCATTTGCCATTGCTTGTTCTCTTCCACCAATCCAACGAGGTGTCATCCTGAGCGAAGGTGCTCACAGCATCATCGTGAGTGCCGCAGTCGAAGGACCTGCATTTGCCATTGCTTGTTCTTCGGTGTAATTTCTACCCAAATCCACCCTCAGGCCCGACTCCGCCGCCCAAAATCCCCACGAGCCTCAAGCGCATCCATCTCCGCAATCACCCGCGCCGCTTCATCTTCAAGCCCCGCCCGCTGATCCGCGTAATCCTGCTCCGGATACTTCCCGGCCAGATACTCGAAGTTCAAATCCCGCAGGTTCTCATAGATGACATCCTTGCGCTCCCGCAGATAATCCACCCGCGTCTTATCCGCCTGCACAAATGGATTCCGCTCCGGCCAGAAGATAAACCCGAACAGCGCCAACGTCAGCACCACACCCGCAATCATGCCCATGTCAGTACTCCGTCTCCCGCCGAATCCGTTCGCGCACACCATCGCCACCCATCACAGGCCCCGCCGCACTCACAGCTCTACGCTGTGCCGACCGCGCCGACCACATCTTCACCAGAAATCCCGTCCCAATCGTCGCCAGCAGAAACACCGCCATCGGTGCGATCCAAGCGACATTATCGAAGCCCCCGCGAATCGGTGCCGCCAGCACCGTCGCTCCATACTTCGTCTCGAACCAATTGAAGATTGAAGTATCCGTTCCACCCGCATCGATCCCCGAGTGCAGCTCTGAGATCATCACGGGTGAAACCGGGCACCCAACGTGATTGCACTCCAGCAACACCTGCCCGCAACCGCAGGTGCAGATCATCTCATGCCCCATCTTCTCGAAGCGCGAATCAGGCGTAGCCCCCAGCATCACCACCGCCAGCAGACAAACCATTCCAGCACCAGCAAAGCGTCGAAACCAGGAGCGACCAACGGGAGCCGCACCCGAAGGAGTAAACAAGGCACGAAGTGCCCGCCCCACGCGCAGTGGGCCCGTCCGGCAGGACAGCCAGAACCCATCAAACATGATGAACCTCAGCCTCAATCACCGGCGCCTCCGCGGTCACCCGCGCAGCGGTCCGAGCAAGGTTAGGCACCAGCGCCAGGAACGTTCCCGCCACCACAATCAAAACCCCAATCCAGATCCAGTTCATCAGAGGATTCAAAAACACCTTGATGATCGGCCGGTCTGTATCAGGATTCTTCCCCTCATAGATCACATACAGATCGCTCGCCAGCGTAGAGTGCAGCGCCACCATCGTCGACGAAGTCTGACTAGCCTGATAAAACCGCTTCTCCGGAGCAAGCTGCGTAATCTTCTTGCTTCCACGGAAGACATCCATCAGCGCATACTCCGTGTCGTAGTTCTTATTGCTGTCCTGCGTGTAGCTCTTGCACACCAGCTGATACGGCCCCAGCTTCAACGTATCGCCAAAGCCCATCTCCTGCTCATGCGACTGGTTGAACGCCCCACCGGCGATCCCAATAAACATCACCACAATGCCGAAGTGAACAACATACCCGCCATAGCGCCGCGTATTCCGCCTCACCAGCAGCACCGTCGAAGCCACCAGATTCTTCCCCGTCTGCGTCGCCACAACGTTCGCCCCACGCAGAAACTCCGCCCCAATCGCCGTAATCACACCAGCCGCCAGCGTAAACGTCACCAGCGAAAACAGCGTAGCCTGCCAATCATCGCCAGCCTGCCAGGGCCTCACACCCACACCCAGTAACACGACGAGCGCGACACCCATCGCGATCGAAGGCAGAATGAAATTTCTCCGAATCGACCGCAGCGAAGTAGAACGCCAGGCCAGCAGCGGCCCAATCCCAGTCAGGAAAAGCAGAAACAATCCAATGGGCAAATTCACACGGTTATAAAACGGCGCGCCCATCGTAACCTTTGTGCCCTGCACATACTCGCTCAGCACAGGAAACAGCGTTCCCCAAAGCACCGTAAAGCAAGCCGCCAACAGGATCAGATTGTTGAACAGAAAACTAGACTCGCGGCTCACCAGCGACTCCAGCCTGTTCTCACTCTTCAGATGATCCTTCTGCTTGAAGAACGTAAACAAACAAACCGCAAACACAATCAGGATGAACCCATAAAACCAATCACCAATCGAACTCTGTGCAAACGCATGTACTGAGCTCACAATCCCCGACCGAGT
>Ga0302220_10003808_pt1 | contig 10261 bp, 14 predicted proteins | sample II_Palsa_E1_3_FD_194572 | JGI IMG/M metagenome (GOLD analysis project Ga0302220, IMG submission 194572) | Peat permafrost microbial communities from Stordalen Mire near Abisko, Sweden - II_Palsa_E1_3 | ecosystem: Environmental > Terrestrial > Soil > Palsa > Peat permafrost | place: Sweden... | reverse complement strand
CCCGGTGGCTTCACCATGTCAGTCGCGCTGACCAACTGCGGTCCTCTGGGATGGACCACCGACAGACATGGCTATCGCTACACGGCTGTTGACCCGGACAGCGGCAAGCCTTGGCCAGCTATGCCGGATGTATTTTCTGCACTCGCGCGCGACGCCGCGGCGGCTGCCGGTTTCAGGAGTTTTGATCCCGACGCCTGCCTCGTCAATCGCTACCTACCGGGCTCCCGATTATCGCTACACCAGGACCGGAATGAACGCGACTTGAGTGCACCGATTGTTTCGGTGTCATTGGGCATGTCCGCCACTTTTTTGTTCGGTGGTCATTTGCGCTCTGACAAGACGGCCAAAATTCCGCTGCACCACGGCGACGTGGCGGTTTGGGGCGGTGAAGACCGGCTGCGCTATCACGGCGTGATGCCGCTCAAAGATACGCCCCATCCCCTGCTCGGAAGCCAACGCGTCAATTTCACTTTTCGCAGAGCGGGTTGAATGCGCATGCGCTGGTTCGCACTAACGCGCCGATATCTTTTCTCGGGGCGCGACGGGCAGCGGGTGGAATTACAAAGCAAGAGACGGAGTTTTCTTTCTCGAACGCTGAAGTAAAGTGACCGGACTCCAAAATTGCCCTGAAGAATCACTCATGACAACAACTGCTGTTGCGCTTTTTCCCAGAATCGAAATATCCGATGCCCAATCGTTGTTCTCCAAGGAGCGGGTCGGCGAGCCCGAAGCAGGCTGCGTTGTTCGCGATCCCGCAGCGTCGGACACGGCCGTAAACTGGATGTCCAGCGATCAGATACATGACTTTCCCGAGGCGCGGTCGCGAGTCGAGGCTTGCTGCCAGTCACTGGTAGACGCGGGCGCCGCTCGTTGGTGGATCAACGATGCCGGACATACCGAACTCCACATGAATAGCGGTGAATCGTATCTTTTCGGCAAGCTGGGTATCACCCGAACTCGTTGAAGAGGTGACGAAGGCTTATAGACACTTACCTCAGGAAATGAGGATCATCATGCAACTATTCCTAAGCCGCCTGACTTCGCCGCTCGGCAACATCCTGCTCGTCACCGATGCGCAGCAGCGCATTCGTGCGCTCGATTTCGCAGATCACAAGGCGCACCTACATCGTGGCCTGCGCGATCACTACGGAAGCGTCGAACTAAACGACATCTCCGCACCGGAGGAGATCGCAAAGGCCCTCGCCCGTTATTTCTCGGGCGAGCTGGATGCGCTCGACGCCCTGCCGACGGCCACGGCAGGCTCCGACCTGCAACGCCAGGTCTGGGCCGCATTGCGCCGCATACCGGCCGGCACGACCACGACCTACGGCAAACTCGCGAGGGAACTGGGCTTCGACGATCCGCGCGCAGCCATCGACATCGGTGCGGCCAATGGAGCAAACCCCATCGCGATGGTCGTGCCGTGCCATCGAGTGATCGCGAGCAGCGGCGAGCTCAAAGGCTATGCATGGGGCGTGCACCGCAAGCGCTGGTTGCTCGAACACGAGAGGGCGATTCCGCCGAGGACCGCCTCCCAGCAAACTGCAACTCTTCCTGGATTCGGATTTTGACCACCTCGATCACCGCCGATCTGTCGCCGCGGGCCTACCTCCAGGCCGAGGAATTCCTCTCCGGTCGCGATGCTGACTGGACTAAGCATATCCTTTCGGTTGGCCCGTGCCGACATGAAGCCAAGCCTGCCCGGGAACCCTACGAAGCCCTGATACGCGCCATCGCCTACCAGCAACTGCACGCCAAAGCCGGTGACGCCATTCTCGCGCGACTGTTGGCGCTCTATCCCGATGCAGTCTTCCCTTCGCCCCAGCAACTACTTGCCACCGACCCGGAGCTGCAACGGGTCTGCGGCTTCTCTGCGCCCAAGTTGACCACGATCCGAGGCATTGCTCAAGCTGCCGTCGACGGCATCGTACCGAACCGCGGAGAGGCGCTGAGCATGTCTGACGAGGCGCTCATTGAGCGCCTGACGGTTTTGCGCGGAGTCGGTCGCTGGACCGTTGAAATGTTCCTCATTTACACGCTGCAGCGCTCCGACATTCTGCCCGCCGACGACTTCGGCGTACGCGAGGGCTACCGGCAGCTCAAAGGCCTGCCCAAAGCCCCCACACCCCGCCAGATGCGCGAGATCGGAGAAGCTTGGCGCCCATGGCGGACCATGGCGGCCTGGTACTTGTGGCGTATCCCCGCGCGCTGAATTGGTTAGCAAGAATCGGAGTTCTTGCTAGCGACGTCCGGCCTATTCTCACGGCATAACCGAGAAACCGGACACTTCCATGACCACGACCGCTCCAGCCATTTCAGCTTATGTGACAGACGACGAGCGCTGGCAAGCGCTGCAGGCGCGCGATGCACGTGCCGACGCGGTTTTCGTCTACGCGGTGCGCACTACCGGAGTCTACTGTCGACCCAGCGCCTCTGCACGACTCCCCAACCGCAAAAACGTCGAATTCTTCGATTCTCCCGCAGCGGCCGAAGCCGCGGGGTATCGCGCGAGCCGCCGTGCTGGTGGCGACCAAACCAGTGCCGCAGTGGAACGAACTGCGCTCGTGGCACGGGCCTGTCGCCTCATTGAGGACGCAGAGACCGCACTCAATCTTGACGATCTAGCCGCCCACGCTGGCATGAGTTCCTTTCACTTTCACCGGGTGTTCAAGGCCGAAACCGGCTTGACACCGAAAGCCTACGTATCAGCCTCGCGCGCCCGCAGACTGCGGGCGGAACTGGTCTTTCCGGATACGTCAGTCACCGATGCAATCTACGGTGCCGGCTTCAATTCCAACAGTCGGTTTTACGAAGCTTCCGACCAGTTGCTCGGCATGCGTGCGCGCGATTATCGGGCAGGAGGTACCGGAGCGGTCATCCGATTCGCCGTAGGGCAATGTTCATTGGGCGCCATTCTGGTTGCACAGAGCCAACGAGGCATCTGCGCCATCCTCTTGGACGATGACCCGGACGCGTTAGTGCGCAGTCTGCAAGACCAGTTTCCCAAGGCTCAACTCATCGGTGGCGATGAGGAGTTTGAGCAATTGATCGCCCAGGTCGTGGGGTTCATCGAAGTGCCATCCCTCGGCCTGAACTTGCCCTTGGACGTGCGTGGCACTGCCTTCCAGGAGCGCGTGTGGCAGGCGCTTCGCGAGATTTCACCTGGCACCACCGCGAGCTACACACAGATAGCTGAGCGCATCGGCGCGCCCAAGGCCGTGCGCGCGGTAGCGCAGGCCTGCGGCGCGAACCATATCGCCGTGGCCATTCCCTGTCATCGCGTCGTACGGCGCGATGGCGATATTGCTGGCTACCGCTGGGGCGTTGACCGTAAACGAGAACTGCTGCGGCGCGAAGCCGAAGCTTAATTAGGAATTTTCCTATGGGACCATCTACAAACGCGATTGACCAACTGGATTGGCCGGGCATTACCGCGCAATTGGACATCGAAGGCTATGCCCTACTGCCTGGACTCCTTGCCCCGGAGCAAGCACGCGATCTGGCATGCCACACCGATACGTTGAAAACGCTTCGGCGGACTTCGCTGGCATCCTCCGATCTCGGGCGAGGCGAATTGTTTTATTTCGATTCGGGCCTGCCGGCGCCGTGGTCGGCATGGCGCGCGACGTTCTACTGGTACTTGTCGCCTGTCGCGAATCGCTGGAACGAGACCCTGGGCAGCGGCTATCGCTACCCGCCGGAACTGGAAGAGTTCCTGGAACGCAATCGGCAAGCGGGACAAACTGAGTCGCAGTCCCATCTGAACCGGCTGCGTGTGGATGATTATCTGGCCCTACATCAACGCCATGACGGCGAGCACGTGTTCCCGCTGCAGATCGTAGGACTTTTGACGGAACCCGGTAGCAACTTTCACGGCGGTGAGTTCGTGATGACCGAGCAGCGCCCGCGCATGCAGTCGCGCCCGATGGTTCTCCCTCTTAAGCTCGGCGACGCAGCCATCATCAGCACGGCTCATCGCCCGTTCAAGGGAACCAAAGGCTTTTATAGAGTCAATCTCAAACATGCCATCAGCCGAGTACGCGGTGGCGAGCGTATCGGCGTGGAGTTGTCGTTCCACGATCGCAATGATGTCACGGTGGACGACGATGGCCCAATCTAAAACCTTCACGCTGATCGGGCGGCATGGCCAGTCGTACGAGAGCCTGATGCCGGGCACTTTAGGCGGCCATCGACGCAACAAGCTCTGCGGTCGTCTCGACTGTCGTGCCGCGCTACATGCTATCGCCTGCGGAGGGTACATAAAGAACCGGGTGTTCTTCATCGATGAAGCCACCGCCATCGCTGCCGGCTACCGCCCGTGCGCCGTCTGCTTGCCGGATAAATATGCCGCGTGGAAGGTAAGCTAGTTCGTCCAAGTCACTGAAAGAACCGGGGAAAGAACACGTTCATGATCACGCAAACCACATGTCCCGCCCAAACCGAACCTTCCAACCTTCACGACAGCACGCCACGTGATTCGCTGGAGGCCAGGATCGCCGCGACGGACTGGACCCCGTTCGAGTACGCCCTTACGCGCGACGGCTTTGCTGTGCTACCTGCCTTGCTTACGCCTCGTCAGTGCCAGGAAGTTGCGGGCTATTTCCGGCAGGAGGAGCGCTTCCGCAGCCGTATCGTGATGGAGCGATACGCTTTCGGCCGTGGCGAATATAAGTACTTCGGCGATCCCCTGCCCGACGTGGTGAAGCGACTACGAGAGTCGCTGTATCCGCACTTGGCGCCCATCGCGAATCGATGGCACAGCGCAATGCACATCGACGAACGCTTCCCCGCGACTCATCCCGAATTTCGCGAGGTCTGCCATCGCGCCGGCCAGCGGCGGCCGACACCGCTACTTCTTCGATATCGGCCAAACGATTACTGTTGCCTGCACCAGGATCTGTACGGCGATCACGTGTTCCCGTTCCAGGCTGTGTTCCTGCTCGACGAACCGGGGCGCGATTTCGAGGGTGGTGAATTGCTGCTAACCGAGAGTGCCCCGAAGAGACCCGGTCGCGCCGAGGTTTTGCCACTGCGGCAGGGTGATGCGGTGGTCTTCGCAGTCAACCACCGGCCCGTGGGCTCCACGCGCGGGTACTATCGCGCGAACTTGCGCCATGGCGTCAGCAAGCTGCATCGTGGGGAGCGCCATACATTGGGCATCATCTTCCACGATGCCAGATAGTCCTCTGCCGGTAAGCCCTCGCATAACAAAACCAAATCGTACACCCCGGCACTCGGTCGGCCATTGACGGAGGCGGCCGAGTATTACGAACCGGGCTTCGCCTGCACGCACACCTGCGTGGTACCCACCGATTCGCATGGCGCCAATCACCCAGCCCAGCCTTCACCGGTTTGAATAGATACCCTGGCTTGTCAAGGCGTAGTAGCCGACCACCAAAATGAATATCCCAACCGCGAGAAGTGGGTGAACAAACCAACCCAGCACCGCCGCCATGATGTAAAGCAGGATGCCAAGCGCCGGTCGAAGCACCTGCGACGCAAAAGCAGCCGCCGGCAAATGCGGCTTCAAGAGTTCAGGATGGCGATGCAAATGCCGAAAAGCGGGGAGCCATGACGCCGACATCAGTCCGGCTATTAAGGCATAAAGCACCACGGCTGCCTTCTGATCCATAAGGTTACCGTCGCGGAATGCGCCCGCCAGCACGCCGGTCGGAAACGGGATCAAAGCTGCAGTGCCAACGATGCCGAGATTGATGCAATTGAGTGTCACGTCCACCTTACAGAGCCGCTCGAACATGTAGTGATGGTTGAGCCAGATGATTCCAACGTAGATAAACGCAATTGCATAGGCCAGGTAGGATGACCATTCCGCAAGAAGCTCCTCCCCCAATCGACCTGGCGCCGCATTCGGGCGATGAATTTCCAGGACAAGTAGCGTGATGATGATGGCGAAAGCCCCATCACTGAAGCTTTCCACACGGCGTGGCTCTGGGAGGCCAAAGACGCTTTTTATCTCGACGGCCGGTGCGGCCTCCACGTTTGGCCGTGCGAGCGGAAACGACGGACCTGCTTTCTGGGCGAGTGCGTTGCACACATTGCGGGCCTTGCACCGGAGGGCTCTCGACCAACGTCCAATGAAAGGTTTATTTTCCTCTAGTGCTGGCATCGTGAATTCCTTTCGCGTAATCATTCTGAGGGCAGTTCGGGACATACCCGTCTGGCGGGAGCAGCGCATGGGCAAGGGACGGTCATCACCGATCTCGACCACCCCTTAAACCGCTAACGCGGCATCTTGAGTCCGATGATGGATCTCGTCGCCGAAAATGTATCGCAACCGTCGATTCAAGACGCTCCGTTCCTTGCTTTGGAATTCGATTTCGGGGCGGTGCTTCAATGACCGCTCGAGGGTCTTGAGCGGCCGGCCAGTCACGCTTGTTGAGAGGCCGGTTCTGGCCGAACCCGGTCCGATGACGACCGACCCGGCCATTGCGCGGGCCGGAGAACGTGCAGAAACTGGAAGCGATTTATTTAGTATTGCTGCCAGTGCCACGAGTCGTTGCACCTTCGTTTTGTCTAATGCGCCATGTTTCGGGCGATGGTATGCGTGTCATCTGAATCCGCCAACGCGGCGGGAGCTAGCCATTGAAAGGCTGCAAGCGACTTGCCGTCGAACCGGCATTCCACTTTTGCAGGTACGACAGTATTTGAGCGCTTGTCTTCGAGCATGCCAGTTACGAGCACGGAGCGGCCGTCAGGCGACGGCTGCTTTTCGCTCACCGAAACGAGTGCGGGTTCTGCTTTGCTTTGCATCATATGTTCGCACTGATCCGCGTTTTTTTCGGCCACGCTCGCGCAACCAGCTAAGGACGCCGCGACGATGGTGAAAGCGACTGTACTAAGCCTACCTTTCTTCATATCATATTCCTCACTACTTCCCAGTTCTGCATTGATTCCAGACTCCTACCCTGGGTCTGGGGAAACGCGATTCTAGCGTTTACATCCGCCTTCAAACCAAAGGCCGCCTCGTGTGAATACGATTTCCGTCCGAGTCATTCCCGGTTGTTCAATTCGTGCTTTAGCTGGCAGCGGCCGCACGAAAGAGTGCTTGCGACGCCCCGTCGGTAAGCACCAAAATTAATCGGGACGGCGCTTTCGACAGCGGCAGCGGCGAATGACATGGGATTGTTCGCGCTGCAGCCGATCGCCGCAGGCGAGCGGGTCATCGAGTACAAGGGAGAACTGACCAGCTGGCGGCACGCCGCCGTCCCTCAGCGCTCCAAGGCTGGCCGCACGTTCGTATTCGGCCTGTCTGACGGACGTGTGGTCGACGGCAGCCGTGGTGGCAACAGCGCCCGCTTTCTGAACCACGCCTGCGCCCCTAACTGCGAGGCCATCGGGACGGGCGACCGGTATTCATTCATGCGCTCGCCCCTATCGCAGCCGGCGATCAGCTCTTTATCGACTACGGCTTGTCAGTCGACGGTGAGATCACCGACGACATTCGTGTCTGGGACACGTGTCATCGCGGCGCGTCAGCATGTCGCCGAACCATGCTAGGCAACGATGTCGAGTCAGCGTAGGCCTGCTGGCGTGCAGAGAATCCAATGAGCGATGCTTCCGGCGTCTCTACGGCCACAGCGCGCGTCTATATCTGAGCACAGCCTCGGTGGGTCGGGATTCGGTGGAAATCAACAGTTCTACGCGCTAGGTTTTGCGGCTACGGAGGTTCAGGTCTCGCGGTTGACGAAGCTACTGGGGCAGGCCCCTCGCAGCTACGAGGACTTTGCCATGCAGCAAGCTGCTGAATGGGCGAAGTAGTGACGGTGGTCCACGTCTGCGTTCAGCCACTCACGCGTTCAATGGTTCCTCACAGAAGGGTGAATCGAATATGAAAACTCATTGTCAAACAGTTAGAAACCGTCGTTTCGGTGTAGCGATGGCCGTGAGTGTCGGAATGGCGGTAAGAGACGAATTCCTCGCCAGTCTTGTGCGTGCGGGGCGTACACGTGGTTACGAACAGTAGGGCGTCGCTTCCTTTCGTCGAAGACTGAACAGCCTCGCACGGGTCGCGACCACATAACGGAGACGCACAGCGGAGCAGGATGCGAGCCGTGCACGATCATCAGGCTCGCGCGCGCAACTCCCTTACTCCGCGGCCCAGCTTGCGTCGCAACAAGAGGCGCAAAGTCACCCCGTCGGAGTACCCGATCTGTTCGGCGATTTGGTCGATGCTCTCGCTGCCCGTGCGCAAAAGTTGCACTGCGCGCTCGACACGTAGATCTTGAAAGTACGACAGCGGAGTCTTACCCAACACGCTATGCAGGCGCCGCGCCAGCGTACGCTTGCTGACGCCCACCGCGATCGCCGCCGCAGCAAGCGAGAACCCTTGTGCGAGTTGCTGCCGGGCCCAGCCCTCAAAGCGCTCAACCACGGGGTCGGCGTGGGTGAGGTGATCCGCGATGACAAACTCGGCTTGCGAGCCGCGCGCCTCGATGAGCAGATAGCGCGCCGCTAGCGCTGCCAGCGCTGGGCTGCGGCTGCGGACAACGCTCAGCGCAAGGTCGAGATGAGCCAAGGCGGCGCCGGCCGTGATGAACCTGGCCGAGTTCACAAGCATGCGGGACTCGTCGAGCATCACGCTCGGATAGCGCTGCCGAAACATCGGCGCTAGCCACCAAGACGTCGTTGCGCGCTGACCGTCCAGTAACGCGCTTTCAGCCAGCAAGAAGGTGCCGGTACATGCGGCGCCAGCGACCGCACCGGAGCGCCACCATTGCTGTAACGCGAGCGCCGCGTCGGCCACGTCCGCATGAGCAAGCCGCGCCGCCAGTGTGGCTGGCATCTTGGCACCGAGCGCGGGTACGAGCACCACGTCGGGCGTCGCCACGCGATGGACGGATACCACCGGCACCGTCAGCCCCTGCGCGGTACGCACGCGCCGCCGCATTCCGACTAACGTCACTTCGACAGGCGCTGGCGCTTGCGCGAGGGACCCTGCCAGTTGGTTGGCCGTGCTGAGTGTGTCAGTAAGGGCCGCAAGGCCCAGGTCGAACACACCATCGAGAACGAGAATATGGATGCGCATGGCAGCAATGATATCAATGTTGGCCTTCTTGCCACTGGCTGATTTGCTCTTTGGCGCAGAGACTGGCTACTCGCATATTCATTCACCCTGTTTAACAAGAGAGGAACCCCAATGTCCAAATTCGCCCTGTTCGTCCGTCTCGAAGCCAAGCCCGACCAAGAGGACGCGGTTGCCGCTTTCCTCGCTGGCGCGTTGCCGCTCGCCAATGCCGAGTTAAGCACTACTACTTGGTTCGCGTTGCGATTCGGCCCGTCGACGTTTGGCGTCTTCGACACGTTTGCAGACGAGGAAGGCCGTCAGGCCCACTTGGCCGGCCCAATTGCGGCGGCTTTGATGGCAAACGCCGCCGCTTTGCTCAGCACCCCACCGAGCATTGAAAAAATCGATCTGTTAGCGGTGAAGCTGCCTGGTTAAGAGACTTTGACGCCACGCCACGCCGACGCCTGAACGGTGCAAGTCGGCATGGACCGGGATGTCCGCTCTCAATCGCTTAACCGACGGGTCGTCTGAAGACTCGATCTGGACGACAACGGTTGCGTCCGAGGAGCCGGATTTTTCCACGTCATGCAGGTTGGATATCGCCTGCCTTACGCGCGCTCGCCGAATCTTTAGAACCGGCGACCGCTAGTTAGCTTCTCTCCGTGTCGAGGTAGCGCGGCGGTAGGTCTGATTGCCCGCGGGACCTTGTTTGACAACGTCGCGCGACTTGATGGCGCTGTTCAGAAAGACCACGCAACGCTAAACGACGCGTCGATCGACAGGTCTTGCATCAACTTGTCCACGATTCGGCCAATTGGCTGCGGCGTTGCACTCAAAGATTCCGTCCATTGATCTCTTGAATGCGCGGGACCGCAGGACGTTTCTTGGCTACGCGAACCTGTGCCTCTTCGACGTGACGGAGCATCGTCTGAAGTCCCTCTAGCAAGGTCTGAGCGCGTTTAACTTCACGCTTCAATCTGATCAGGTCTGTCAACTCAGTGCTCATCGCGGCGATTTGCAGGATCTTTTTAGCGGCCATCTGGGGCGCTGCGAACGAACCCATGTGCAGGCGACCGCATGGCCTGCTGGATGTCGACAATCTCGGCGAGGACTCCGAATGATGATCATGTAGCCGGCCTCCTCGCCGCGGTTATGCGACGAGGGTTAAAGTCAGTTTGCGAAACGCACTTTGACCCTGCGGAGACCGACATGAACTATTGTGGCATAGACCTGCAT
>Ga0302220_10003805_pt1 | contig 10267 bp, 8 predicted proteins | sample II_Palsa_E1_3_FD_194572 | JGI IMG/M metagenome (GOLD analysis project Ga0302220, IMG submission 194572) | Peat permafrost microbial communities from Stordalen Mire near Abisko, Sweden - II_Palsa_E1_3 | ecosystem: Environmental > Terrestrial > Soil > Palsa > Peat permafrost | place: Sweden... | reverse complement strand
GGACGGCGCCGGCGCCGTCGCCGAAGATGATGCAGGTGGCGCGGTCGGTGTAGTCGATGATGGAGCTCATGACGTCGGAGCCGATGACGAGGACTTTTTTGTGGGCTCCAGATTCGACGAGCTTTGCGCCCACTTGGAGGGCGTAGGGGAAGCCGGAGCAGGCGGCGGAGAGATCGAATCCCCAGGCGTGGGGGGCGCCGAGCTTGTTCTGCACGAGGCACGCGGTGGCTGGAAAGGCCATGTCCGGGGTGACGGTGGCGATGATGATGGCTTCGACTTCGGAGGCTTCTATGCCGCGCTTGGCGAGACAGATCTTTGCTGCTTCGGTGGCGAGATCGCTGGTGGCGACACCTTTGTCGACGAGATGACGCTCACGGATGCCCGTACGTTCCTGAATCCATTGATCATTGGTGGCGACCATCTTTTCGAGGTCTGCGTTGGTGAGCAGGCGGGGTGGGACGTAGGAGCCTACGGATGAGATTTTGGCGCGGACGGGGTTCCGGGGCTTCAGGGTGAGACTCAAACTTCGACCTCCAAGACTAAAAACGTGGCAGAAAGAATCTTACCTCTAACTTACCGCGCGGTCTGTTAAGCGCAGCACTTTTGGCGCCGGTGTTGTGGATAAGGGATTTAGGGGGTTAGTGTACCGGGTTTCCCTACTGCGCACCTATCGACCCGTTACCGTTGCTTCCTTCCGGACCTGGCGGGGTTGGCGGGAATAGATCGCGTAGGACCCGGCACATAAGGCAGTTTACCATGCTGCGCGAGGTGGGTTTCGGCGGGTGAAGCTGGCTTTTAGCTCTTAGCTTTTTAGCTTCTAGCTCAAAGGCAAAGGCGCTTCTCGTTGTGGCTCGGAGATAGAAGGCGCAGCGGAGAATTCAGGGGAGGGTACGAGAAAGGTGTTGACAACTATCTTTGAGATATATATCTTTCAGTCACATTATGAGTCTTGAAAAGACATCTACGGTTGAGTCACTACTGGGGTTACTGAGTCTTGGGCCGATGTCGGGCTATGAGATGCGGCAGATGATGGAGCGGTCGACGGCTAACTTCTGGACGGAGAGTTATGGGCAGATTTACCCGGCGCTAAAGCGGATGGTGAAGGACGGGCTGGCGACGGTGGAGGAGCAGAGCAAGGATGGGCGGGCGAAGAAGGTCTACAAAATTACGGGCGAGGGGGAGCGGCGGCTGAGGGCGTGGCTGGGGGTGGAGGCCAGGCCGCAAGTTCGTCGGAATGAGCTGCTGCTGAAGGTGTTTTTTGGGGACCAGGCGCTGCGTGGAGCGATTGCGGAGCAGGTGGTGGCAGAGCGGGAGCGGTGCGAGGCGGAGCTGGAGAAGTTTGAGGCGACGGTGCTGCGGATGGAGATGGAGCATGCGCGGCATCCCGCGATGCCGTATTGGCGGATGGCGGCGCGGTGTGGGATAGCGCATGCGAAGGCGACCATTGCGTGGTGCGATGAGACGTTTGCGGAGTTGGAGAAGAGAGGGTTGGTTAGTAAGGCGAAGTTTTACTAGTTGTCAGTTCTTAGTTCTCAGTTGTCAGGAAAGGCGAGAACGAGCAACCGCAAGGGCAAGGGCAATAGGTCAGTCGTTCGCCCTTCGGGCTTCACTCTTGCCTTCGGCAGAGCGGTGTTGGATTTGGGTCGAGCAGATGAGACCCGAGGTTGAAGCCTTGGGGTACCTAGAGGCAAGAGCAGAAGCAGATTCCAGAGGGAGTGACAGAAGGAAATGTAAGGGCAAAGGCAAAGGCAGGAGCGATCGAGGAGGTTGCTATGAGTGGTGATCCGGTTTGGATGAAGGCTTTGCTGACTGTGCATGTGGCTTGCGGGTTTGGATCGTTTCTGTTGGCGCCGGTGGCGTTGTCTACGGCTAAGGGTGGGAAGCAGCATATGCGGTGGGGGATGGTTTATCTGTGGTGCATGGGGGGCGTTGCGGTTACGGCGCTGCCGATGGCGCTGTATCGGCCGGTGCTGTTTTTGGCGATGGTGGCGGTGTTTAGTTTCTATGCGGCGTTCTCGGGGTATCGGGTGCTGAAACTGAAGGATTTGGCGCGGGGTGGGAGCGCGAAGCCTGTGGATTGGATTGCGGGCGTGCTGACGTTTGCGTCGAGTTTGCTGCTGGCGCTGCTGGGGGCGTTTGATTCGAAGGCGATCCAGGGGTTTGGGATTGTGGCGATTGTGTTTGGGTTGATCGGGATGCGGCTGTCGTTTGTGCAGATGCTTAGCTTTGTGCGGAAGCCAAAGGAGAAGATGTTCTGGTGGTATACGCACCTGGGGAATTTTATTGGCAGCTATATCGCAGCGTGGACGGCGTTTAGCGTGGTGACGCTGCCGGTGGTGTTTGGGAATCATGTGTGGCTATGGCTTTGGCCTACGGCGGTGGGGATTCCGGCGATTGTGTTGACGACTGCTTATTACAAGCGGAAGTTTGCGCCGAAGGTGAAGACGCCGGGAGTGGTGGCGGCGTGACGGCAGCTTTTAGCTTCTAGTTTTTGAATGGTGGGGGGCGCGGGAGATTTCTGTTCGCACCCGTCCGCAGAGGCGCGTACGGATGGGGCACCCGCGAAGGGCGTTGACGCTAAGGGCGCGAAGTTGGCGAAGTTTCGCGACGTGGAACGGATGCGGGGGCTGGGCATCTTTTGCCAGGCGAGGGGACGGATCGGGTGGGGATTGCGTCTAACGGTGGGTGGGTGAACGAAGGACCACGATGCTGGACAAGGTCGCGAGGGTAAGGATCGCGGCGGGAGGAAATCTATTGAGACGAATGATGTATTGGACCGTTGCACTGGGTGGGGTTCTTTCCCTCGGTATGAACGTTGCTGCCGTGGCGCAGGGCGAGGCTGCTCAACCGCAGGCGAGTAATCAGACACAGGCTCCGCAGCAGGGAAGTCCGCAGCAGGGAACTCCGCAGCAGGGAGCTCCGCAACCACCGACAACACAGCAGCAGATGGCGCGTATCACGCAGATGCTGAGCCTGACGGATGCACAACAGCAGCAGGTGTATCCACTGTTGCAGCAGGCGCAGGCGAAGATGCAGGCGCTGGTTGCGGATACTGCGACCCCGATAGCGGATCGGCAGGCGCAGGCGGCGGAGGTTCGCCAGAATCTGCGTACGCAGATTGCGGCCGTGCTGACGCCGGAGCAGAAGCAGAAGCTGGATTCGATGACGCACCACGGGCCGGGTGGGCCGGGTACGTCTCCATCACAACCACAGTCGCAGCCGCCATCGCAGCCACAGAGGTAAGGTGTGGATGAGCGCAGAACGTTGAATTAGAGAGAAGGGCCGCGGGGAACTGCGGCCCTTCGTTTGTGTGGAGGCGTGAGGCGTTTAGTTGGTGGGGGTGGCGTCTGGTTGGGGGGCGGGGGAAGGTTTACGGGGGTGGAGGTGAAGATCCTGCGAGGTGCGGACTAACTTCCAGATGGCGAAGGCTAGCGAGAGCAGGATGCTGGTCCAGATGATGATGAGGATGGTGGTGGCCCACTTGTCAGAGAAGTGCGACCAGAGGCGGAGGAAGGCGCGGCCGTAGCGGACGCCGATCCAGACGGCGATGCAGTGGCGGATGAGTCGGCTGATGGTGAAGGCCCACATAAACTTTTTGCGCGACATGTGCACGGCACCGGCGGCGAGGACGAAGGGCGAGAGCGGCATGGGCGGAGGGAGAAGCGCGGGTAGCGAGACGGAGAGGATGGCGTGGTCTTCCATCCAGTCGGTCATGCGGCCGAGGATGCGTTTGGGGACGTGCTTCTCGAGAAAGGCCATGCCGCCGGCCTGACCTACGGCGTGGGAGAAGAGGCCTCCGATAGCGGAGCCGAGAGTGGCGAGGGCGACGAGGAGGACGACGTTGGAGTGCGCGGCGGCGAAGACGATGAGGAGTATGTCGGTGACGCCGGGGATGGGGAGGGGGACGAAAGAGCTGTCGACTGCAGAGATGGGGAGCAGGCCGATGAGGCCGAGGTGGCGGAAGAAGTGGAGGACGCCGTGATGGGCGTGCGCGGGGGCCGCTGCCTGTAGGGCGAGGATGGCGGCCGCTGGTGTGAAGGAGATGCCCATCTGCTGATATGACGTTAGCGGGTGGGAAGGTGTTTCGGGGAAACTTTTTTACGCTGATAAACTTGAAGGTCTATGCGCAACTTGTCAGGGAATCAGATTCGTGAAGACTTTTTGAGGTTTTTTGAGGGTAAGGGACATCGGCGGGTGCACTCGTCTTCGCTGGTGCCGGCTAATGATCCGACGCTGCTGTTTACCAATGCGGGGATGAATCAGTTTAAGGATGTGTTTTTGGGGGCGGAGACGCGGGAGTACTCGCGGGCGGTGAGTTCGCAGAAGTGCGTGAGGGCTGGTGGGAAGCATAACGATTTGGAGAACGTTGGGTTTACGCGGCGGCACCATACGTTCTTCGAGATGCTGGGGAATTTTTCGTTTGGGGACTACTTCAAGAAGGATGCGATTGCGTTTGCTTGGGAGCTGCTCACGTCTCCGGATTGGTTTGGGATTGATAAGGATCGGCTGTACGTGACGGTGTTTGAGGGGTCTGAGACCGTTCCGAGAGACGACGAGGCCGAGCGGTTGTGGATTGAGATGGGCGTGCCGAAGGAGAGAATTTTCGGGATGCCCGGGAAAGACAACTTCTGGCAGATGGGCGATACGGGGCCTTGTGGGCCTTGCTCTGAGATTTTTTATGACCTGGGGTTGGCTGCTAGTGAGACGGGGGAGGATCGGCCGTTTCCGGAGGACGACCAGAGGTATGTCGAGATTTGGAATTTGGTGTTTATGCAGTTTGATCGGTCGAGCGATGGGGTGTTGACTCCGCTGCCGAAGCCTAGCATCGATACGGGGATGGGGTTGGAGAGAGTGGCTTGCGTGTTGCAGGGGAAGCTTTCGAATTATGAAAGTGATTTGTTTACTCCGCTGTTGATGCGGGCTGTGGAGCTCACGGGCTCGGAGCGCTGGTTCATGGAGGAGAGCAATTCCATCGGCGAAATAGCCGTTAGCGAGGATAAGCGTGCTGCTTCGCTGCGGATTATTGCGGACCATGCGCGGGCTTCTACGTTTTTGATTGCGGATGGGGTGGTGCCTTCGAATGAAGGGAGGGGATACGTGCTGCGGAAGATTTTGCGGCGTGCGATCCGGCATGGAAGGCAGCTTGGGCAGGAACAGCAGCGGTTCATGTTTCAAATGGTGTACGCAGTAGTGGCGGAAATGAAGGCGGCTTATCCTGAGTTGATAGACTCTGCGGACAGAGTGGCGAAGGTGGTGGGGGCGGAAGAGTTGCAGTTTGCTCGGGTCATTGAGATAGGATCGCGTCGGTTGGATCAAAGCATAACGAATGCTCGAAAGGCTGCCCTAGAGACGGCTTTCAACGCTGTCGCTGTGCACTTACAAGCTTTACGTGATCCGATCGCGTCCTCTAGGGCGAGTGATTCTTACCTTGAAGAGTTCCGCAGAGACCCGTTTGCCCAGTTCAACGACACTGACAGATTTATCGGTTCCCTAGCGTCGGTTGGGTTGGGGAGTACGCCGGAACTAATGCAAATATTCCGGATGCACCTACTCAAGCCAGTGCTTAATGGCGACGAAGCATTTCACTTATACGAAACTTTCGGACTTCCTAGAGACTTTATTGAAGACACGTGCCGGGACGAGAAAGTCATATTCGACACAGGTGGCTTTGAGCTAGCACGATTGCTCGAGCAGAAAAGGGCGCGGGCTTCTTGGAAGGGTGGGTCGCAGAAGTCGGCGGCGCCGGTTTATCGGGAGTTGGAGAAGACGGAGTTTGAGGGGTATACCGCGCTGCGTACTGATGGCGCGAAGGTGATTGCGCTGGTTAAGGATGGCGTTGGGGTGCAGGTGTTGCGGGCTGGTGAGACGGGCGAGGTCGTGTTGGATGCGACTAGTTTTTATGCGGACTCGGGGGGGCAGGTGGGGGATGTTGGGTGGTTGTATTCTGCGGATCACAACAGTGTGGTGGCCGATGTGTTGGGTTGTAAGAAGCCGGTGCAGGGAGTGTTTGCGCACCAGGTTGTGGTGAAGCAGACGATTGCTGTCGGGGATAGTGTGGATGCTGTCGTGGATGGTGCGGTGCGGGCGGCCGTGATGCGGAATCATACGGGGACGCATCTGTTGCATGCGGCGCTAAGGCAGGTGCTGGGGACTCATGTGAAGCAGGCGGGGTCGTTGAATGATCGGTCGCGGTTGAGGTTTGACTTCAGCCACTTTGCGGGTGTGGCCGAGGAGGAGTTGGCGGAGATTGAGAGCATTGTGAATGCGCAGGTGTTGGCGAATACACCTGTTGTCACGCTGGTGGATGTGCCGATCGATGTGGCCGTGCATGAGTTGGGCGCGATGGCGCTGTTTGGCGAGAAGTATGGCGATAAGGTGCGCGTGGTGAAGATTGGGGAGTTCTCGACGGAGCTTTGCGGTGGGACGCATACGGCGGCGACCGGTGAGATTGGGTTGGTGAAGCTGATGGGCGAGGGCGCAGTGGCGAGTGGCGTGCGGCGTGTCGAGGCGGTGACAGGGATGGGGTCGCTGGGGGTGTTTCGGCGGGATGCGGATGTGGCTAAAGTTGCCGGGCAGTTTGTTGGGGGCGGGGATCTGAGTGGGGAGACGCTGCGGGCTCGGGTGGCGAGCCAGGAAGAGGAGATGAAGAAGTTGCGGCGGGAGTTGGAGGGGTTGCGGATGAAGTCGGCGAGCGCGGCTACTGCGGATGCGGCTTCGTCGGCGGTTGAGGTTAAGGGCGTGAAGGTGTTGGCGCAGAGGGTGGATTCGCTGGATAAATCGCAGATGAGGAATCTGGTGGATGAGCTGCGTGGGAAGTTGGGGAGTGGCGTGGTTGTGTTGGGGGCTGCGGCGGATGGCAAGGTGAGCTTGATTGTTGGGGTTAGTAAGGATTTGGTGGGGAGGGTGCAGGCGGGGAAGATTGTTGGGGCGATTGCGGCGAAGGTTGGGGGGAAGGGTGGGGGGCGTCCGGATTTGGCGGAGGCTGGTGGGACGGATGTTGCGGGGTTGGATCGAGCGTTGGCTGGGGCCAAGGATGTCGTGGGGGAGATGTTGTAGTCGTGCGCGGACGGCGAGGTTGGGTTGGATGCGCCAGGGCTAAAGCCCGGTTCGGTGGAGCGGTTATTTCAGGGGCCTGAAGGCCCCTGCTAATCCGGTAGAACGGGCGTGCTTCGGGCGAGAAGCAGGTTCCTCGCTGCGCTCAGAATGACAGCAAAAAGGCAAGAGCAACCGCAGCGGCAAAGGCAAAGGCAAAGGCAAGGGCAAAGGCAACGGCAACAGCAACAGCAACAGCAAAGGCAAATACGGGGGTCCTTCACTTCGTTCAGGATGACGGCGTAAAACAGACAACGGCAAGAGCAGGACCGAGAGCAACGGCAACGGCAAAGGAAGAAGCGACGGCAACGGCAATGGAAGAAGCAGATTCCCAGAGGGAATGACAGAAAGGAAGGCAAAGGCAAGGGCGGGGGCAAGTGCAAGTGCAAGTGCAAGTGCAAGTGCAACTACCAATACGGGGGTCCTTCGACTGCGCGCTGCGTGCTTCGCTCAGGATGACGGCCGAAAACCAGCAACAACAATGACGACGGCAACAGGAACAGCTACAGCTACGGCAACAGATACAGCTACGGCAACAGCAACATCTGGGTGGGGTGGTCGGAAGGGAAGCGAGGGTATTCGCGGGGGTACCTTTGGGGGATTCACAGGGTGGGAGTTGGGGGGTGAACCTACACTTAAGTTGGTATGGGTCTCCTTAATCAGGGTGGGGTTGGTAAGGGCTGCGGCTTTTGGAGCGCGGTGGCTTGGGTGGGGCTGTGTTGTGGTGGCGTTGCCGCGTTTCCGGTGCGAGCAGAGCCTGCGGTTGGGATGCGGGCAGAGACTGCGGGTGATCTTGCGGCGAAGCCGGGGGCTGGGTGGGCTGCGGCGCTGGTGGCTCGGGCACAGTTTGAGGGGGAGCCGCGGCGGACACATACGCGCGAAGAGTATGCGCGGGTGATGAATTTGTTTCGCGCGATTTACCACTCGGACCCTGACAATGCGCATGCGGCGGAGGCGGTGGCGCAGGTTGCGGAGCTGTTGAATGAGCAGGGGCGCGAGTTTGGCGATAAGAAGAATGTCCACGATGCGGCGGGGCAGTATGAGTATTTGGCGAAGGCGTATCCGGGGGACAAGCTGGCTCCTGAGGCGCTGGTGAAGGCGCTGGCGTTGCTGGGGGCGCAGGATGCGGATGAGGCGCAGAGGGTTAGGGCGCAGCTGTGGCAGGATTATCCGCGGGAGGCTCGGGCGGCCGGGGTGGAGGTGGCGCCGCCGCCCACCGTTCGCGAAGAGACTGCGGTAACTCGAGCATCCAGTAATCCCACCCGTGATGATCGAGCCATCACGGATGGGGTACCCGGCAGTGTGGCGGGTTCATCGGTCTCGAAGAATCGAGACGGTGGAAGCACGGGATCCGTTGACTCCCATCTTAGCGACGAAAGTACCGTCGCGAAGATGGGGCACCCGGCGGTTGTGGGGGATATTGGGGCGGGGCGGGTGATTCCAGAGAAGATTGAGGCGCAGGCGGGGCCCTTGGCGGTGGTGACGGGGATTCGGCATTGGTCGACGGCTAGTTATACGCGGGTGGCGATTGATTTGAGTGTGGCGCAGGGGGAAGAGATTAAGTATGAGGCGGCGCGGGTGGAGAATCCTGATCGGATTTTCTTTGACCTGGGGCATGCGCGGCTGGCGCCGGAGTTGGCGGGCAAGAGCTTCAATGTGACGGATGATGGATTTCTGACGCGGGTAAGGGCGGCGCAGTTTTCTGGTGAGGTGACGCGGGTGGTGCTGGATGTGCATCACGTGGCGGAGTACTCGGCGTTTTTGCTGCCGAATCCGCTGCGGCTGATTATTGATATTCATGGGAGTGCAGCGGGTCAGCGAGTCAGCGAGACAGCGAGTCAGCAAGACGAGGTTTCAGGGCCCAGGGTTCAGGGTCCAGGGGAAGTGAAACAGGGCGCAGCGGCTGGGGATGGTGTGGTGGCGGTTCCCTCATTGGGTGTGAAGCGTGGTGGAGGGCCTGAGGTTTCTAGTTTGCCGCCTATGCCGGTGACGGACGGGAGTGCGAGTTTTGGGTTGCCGGCGCGGAGTACGGATCGGGTGGGGGATGGGAAGGCAGTGGCGCCGCCGCGGGTGGTGATTGCGTCGAAGCCGACGGCAGCGAGGCCGGTGCCGAATACGGTGGTGAAGAATGCGTTGGAGACCAGCAGCGAGGTTGCCGAGGTGAGCCGGCAGCCGGGGATGGTGGAGGCTACGCGCAAGCCTACGTCGAAGCCGATTGCGGAGACTAGCGGGGACGATGGTGCGAGCGGGGATCATTATGTGCCGCGGTCGCGGAGGAGTTCGTCCCACCTTAGCGACGATAGTTTTGTGGCGAAGACGGGGCACACGCCGACGGCGGCAGGTGCTTCGGTGAAGGGGGAGCCTGCTGCTGCGCCGCCGCCTACGGCGGATGGGGAGACGTCGCTGGTGCGGGCGCTGGGGTTGAAGATTGGGCGGATTGTGATTGATGCCGGGCATGGTGGGCATGACTCGGGGACACTGGGTGCGGGCGGGATTGAAGAGAAGGATGTGGTGCTGGATGTGGCGCTGCGGCTGGGGAAATTGCTGCATGATCGGCTGGGCGCGGAGGTGGTGTATACGCGCGATGACGATACGTTTGTGCCGCTGGAGACTCGGACGGCGATTGCGAATAAGGCGCAGGCGGATTTGTTTATCAGCGTGCATGCGAACAGCTCGTCGGACGTGACGGTGAAGGGCGTGGAGGTTTATTACCTGAACTTCACGAGCGATCCGGAGGCAATGACGGTGGCTAGCAGGGAGAACGCCGTGTCGACTGAGAGCGTGCATGAGCTGAGCGACCTGGTGAAGAAGATCGCGCTGAAAGACAAGATTGACGAGAGCAAGGAGTTGGCGGCGGATGTGGATGCGTCGCTGTATGCGGGGCTGCGGAAGGGGAATCCGGAGTTGAGGAATCGGGGGGTGAAGAAGGCTCCGTTTGTGGTGCTGATTGGAGCGAATATGCCTTCGATTTTGGCGGAGATCAGCTTTGTTACGAATCCGGATACTGCGGAGAAGCTGGAGACGCCGGATTATCGGGAGCGGGTGGCAGAGAGTTTGTATAAGGGGATTGCCGTGTATGCCGAGGGGATTAATGGGGCGAAGCCGCGGGCCTCGACGGTGGAGCAGGCGGCTCGGTAGGAAGTTGTCAGTTCTCAGTTGTCAGTTGGGGAAGGGC
>Ga0302220_10003802_pt1 | contig 10275 bp, 11 predicted proteins | sample II_Palsa_E1_3_FD_194572 | JGI IMG/M metagenome (GOLD analysis project Ga0302220, IMG submission 194572) | Peat permafrost microbial communities from Stordalen Mire near Abisko, Sweden - II_Palsa_E1_3 | ecosystem: Environmental > Terrestrial > Soil > Palsa > Peat permafrost | place: Sweden... | reverse complement strand
TCCCGAACTCCACGCAAAGATCGATCAATGGCGCACCCTTACCGGAGCGGCATTAGGCCCCATGGAGGCGTGGCTTGCGCTCCGTTCGATCGCAACCCTCCCCCTGCGCCTCGAGCGCTCCTGCGAGAACGCGCAAAGCATCTCCGAATTTCTTTCATTAAGAAAAGAAGTAACGAGCGTCTTCTACCCCGGCCTGCCGTCGCACCCCGGCCATGAAACCGCAAAGAAACAGATGCGCTTCTTCGGACCAGTCCTGAGCTTCGTATTACGCGATAAAGCCGCCGCCGACGCGTTTCTTTCCAAATCAGCCTTGCTCACCGATGCAACCAGCTTCGGCGGTGTCACAACAACAGCAGAACGCCGGGCCAAGTGGGGCGGAGACGCAGTCCCCGCCGGCTTCATCCGCATGAGCGCCGGCTGCGAAGCCATAGAAGACCTTCTCGAAGACATAGCGCAGGCCCTGGACGCAATCCGCTGATGCTCGATCAATCGACAAATGATGCCGCAGCGTTTGCTCGCACCTGGACCTTCGAGATCCTGAAGACTCCTCCGTTGATCTCACCCGCACGGCAGTTTATCTATCCCCAGCAAATTGCAGGCGAAGAAGACGCATTGGCCCGAGGTGCATTTCAGTTGATGGTTCATCCAGCGAACGGAGGCACGTTCCTCGCGACCTGTGCCCTGGGATTTACAGACCCCACTATGCCTACCGGAGTCTTCGCCTGTCCCAACCCTCAAGAGATGTGCGCGCTCACCGGCGGCTACGCCTACATCGTCGATACCACCCACCCGGAGCACTGCACTCATATCGCAATGAAGCCCGTAGTCGAAGTGCACGCAGTTGTACCGCAAAAAGTTCTGCTATTCGTCGGCTTTCACTCAATACTCGCCTGGGGCGCAAACGGCATAGCCTGGGAGACAGAGCGCCTTAGCTGGGAGGGCGTACGTCTCATCGGCATCGAAGAAAATACGCTTCATGGCATGGGTTGGAATCTGCTGACTGATCGCGAAGCAGCCTTCGAAATCGATCTGCTTACTGGCCGCCATCAGGGTGGAGGCTTCACTCCGTCGCAGCAGCAACAAAAAAGCTGAGTGCAGCATCACCCTGCTTCAATAAACGAGTGTGTTCGAGGATGCCATAGCGCGAAGCCAGCTTCGCTTTACGGCCGTGTTCTGCAACAACCAGAGCATTCTCACCAAGAATCGCGCGCCCTCGCGCACTCCCAAAAAAATTAAGCGTACCGGAGTACTCCTCCTCAGCCTCATATGGTGGATCGAGATAGACGATGTCCACCGGCAGCGGAAGCTTGCCAAGACGTTGCAACATCGCTCCCACGCCACGGTCCTCCAACGTAAAGCCGCGACTAATCTTCAGCGCCGCTAAATTCTGTCGCAGCGAAGCCAGCGCCGGCTCAGCATTTTCAGCAAACCACACATGTTCAGCACCCCGGCTTATCGCTTCAATCCCAACTGCGCCCGTCCCGGCGTAAAGATCGACGAAGCGGCACCCGTCCATGCGTGGCGCGAGGATATTGAAGAGCGTCTCCCGCAACCTGTCACTGGTGGGGCGCGTCTTCAAACCCGAAGGGGCAGAGAGCTGGCGGGAGCGGTAAGTACCTGCAATAACGCGCATCTTCCCTATGGTAAGCCGCAAGAACCCAAAACGGAAAACCGCAGCGCATACAATGGTGGATATGCGTGGGTGGTCTTTTCCGATCGGCAGTTTTCTCGGCGTGGATGTTCGCATTCACACCTTCTTCCTCCTCATTCTTGGGTTGTCGATCAGCTACGCCTCGATGACGGGTGCAACAGGAGGCAGAGGATTTGCCCTCTGGCTGTTGCTACTGCTCGCAGTCATCGTTCGTGAAGTGGCTCGCGCCATCGGCGCCGCGTGGTTCGGTCTCGACGTCCGCAGCATCCTTCTTCTGCCCGTCGGCGGCCTGATGGGCTACGCCAGCACCGAGGCAACCGAAAAAGCGTCGACGCCGGAGATGCAGAAGCGCATGGCCGTCATCGGACCCTCTGTAAACATTGGCTTCGGGCTCCTGCTGGGCGCAATCACACTGACAATCGCTCCTGAAGTGAGCATCCTCGAACGCCCATGGATGTCACCCATGCATCTGCTGCGCGCAGCCGTCTGGATGAACATTCTCCTCGGCGTCGTGAATCTGCTGCCGGCCTCTCCCCTTGATGGTGGCCGCGTCTTTCGCGGCGAGTTCGCCAAGACAAAAGGTGTCATGAAGACCTCACGCGCCGCTGCCGGCCTAGGCCAGTTCATCGCAATCGCGCTCATCATCGGCGGCCTCCTGGTGCCGAATATGTGGCTGGTGATGATCGGAGCCTTTCTCATGATCGGCGCGCATATGGAAGATCAAGGCCTACTGCTTCAAACCGATGTAGACGCCGTACGAATGCGCGACGTAATGCTCACGCAGTTCAGCCTGCTCTCGGCCTCAGACACCCTCGAAGACGCGCTACAGCGCTCAGTCCACACCCTGCAGGATGTCTTTCCCGTCGTGCGAGGAGCGAACCTGGTCGGCGCAGTCTCGCGGCAGAGCATCGTCGATGCGCTGCAAAGCGACGGCAACGGCTACGTGCAGGGCGTGATGACGCGCTCCTTCCAAACCGCCCAGCCTGACGATTCTCTGGTCAAGACGCTTCGCCGCATCATGGCTGGACAAGGCGCGCAGATGGTCCCCGTCCTCGAAGGCGACCGAATCGTCGGCATCATCACACCGCAAAATCTCGCTCTCTCCATGGGAATGCTGAACCAACGCCGCAAGCTGCGGCAACCGGAAGAATGATCGCAAATCACGACACTGACGATCGGCCACTTGCGCCCGGGCTCTATCTCGTAGCCACACCCATCGGCAACCTCGAAGACATCACCCTCCGTGCGCTTCGGGTGCTCCGCAAGGCAGACCGCATCGCCTGCGAGGACACGCGTCAAACACAGAAGCTCCTCAATCACTTCGAGATTCGCACGCCAACCGTGAGCTATCACATGCATAACGAGGGCTCCCGCACAGAAGAACTCATCGCAGAGCTAAAGACCGGTGCCCGTATCGCCGTCGTCAGCGACGCAGGAACTCCCGGCATCGCCGACCCCGGCGGACAGATCGTCGCTGCTGCACTCACCGCCGGAGTCGACGTCTTCCCGATCCCAGGCGCCAACGCCGCCATCAGTGGACTGATCGCCAGCGGCCTCAACACCGAAGAGTTCACCTTCCATGGCTTCCTTCCCGCCAAGGCTGGCCAGCGCAAGACCGCCCTTGAGAACCTCGTACGAGGCGAACTAACCCACGTCTTCTACGAAGCCCCCCACCGTATCGTCGATACCATCGCGGACATCGATGCCGTATTCGGCCCTGAGCAGCACATCGTCATCGCGCGCGAGATCACAAAGATGCATGAAGAGTTTTTGCGGGGAGCGGTCAAAGATCTGCGATCTCAACTCTCCGCTCGCTCCAGCGTCCGCGGAGAGATCGTACTAATGTTCTCGCTTGCTCCCAAAATCGAGAGCGCTTCCGAAAGCAAGAAGACATCTCTCGCGGCCGAAGTTGCAGCTTTAATCAAATCCGAAGGGATCAGCGAAATGGATGCCCTGAAACGTGTCGCTCGCGAACGCGGCATCGGCAAAAGCGAAGCTTACCGCGAGTTGCAGCGCGAACAAAACCGCCTACGCTAAGCCACTTCCGTTCCGCAGCTTACCCATGCAGCCTTAGTCCCGACCTTTGACCCGATCGTAGTGGTAGACATTACTCGTAGTTCCCAACGCCTGGTTGTAGAGAATCGTCGCACCGATCGCCTCGTTCAGCTCTTCGGTGAACTCGTGAATCGACCGCAGGTGATCCGCACTCGCAGGAATCTCCAGCTTGCTCGTCTTGATGAACTTCTGGTATCCCCGGTCCAGCACACGCGCGATCTCCCCATTCAGCAGCCAGCCGGGACGGGAAAGAATTTCGACGGTGCCATCCGGCGCAGCGGCAATCTCGGCCGCACAGCCGTATTTCCTTACCTGGACAGCATTTGGCGTTCGCTTTGCACCCTCCTGAGCGGGGGCAACATCGAATCTCTGGCCGCCAAGGAGGCCAAGAACGTCATTGAAGCTTCGTTGTGGGATCTTTTTCGCCATAGGTGCAATACGTTAGACTCGATTAACTGTCGCACATCCGCTCAACTCCTTCAATCGCTGCGGCGCAAAGAGTACAGAAGAACAGTCCAAATGAATCAAATGAAGACGTAAAGATGGAAGCTGCATGATTACGACCGTCAAACCGTTTGGAACAAACATCCTCGAGCGCGTCGGCCACACCCCTCTGGTGCGGCTCGAGCGCCTCAGCGCCCATCTGCCCGGAATCCAGATCTTGGGCAAGGCTGAATGGGCGAACCCCGGTGGCTCCGTAAAAGACCGTGCCGCCTCGGCCATCGTCGCTGACGCGCAGCGCCGTGGTCTCCTCACCGACACCCGCGGCCTGCTCGACGCAACCAGCGGCAACACCGGCATCGCCTACGCCATGTTGGGGGCAGCATTGGGCTTCCGCGTGACCCTTTGCATGCCGTCAAACGTCTCGCCCGAACGCAAGCGCTATCTCGCTGCCTACGGAGCGGAGGTCCTCTGGACCGATCCCGCCAACGGATCCGACGGCGCAATCCGCAAAGCGCGAGAGATCTCCGCCGCAGAACCCGACAAGTACTACTACGCCGATCAATACTCCAACGACGAGAACTGGAAGGCGCACTACCGCACCACCGCAAACGAGATCTGGCACCAAACCGAGGGTCAGGTAACTCACTTCCTCGCCGGCCTCGGCACCAGTGGTACCTTCATGGGCACGACGCGCCGCCTCAAAGAGTTGAACCCCGCCATCCGTTGTATCTCCATGCAGCCCGACTCGCCGTTCAATGGACTCGAAGGCCTCAAGCACATGGCGACCGCAATCGTCCCGCAAATCTACGACCCCTCACTCGCCGACGCGAACATCGACATGCCCACCGAAACGGCCTACGACATGGTTAAAAATCTGGCCCGCAATCAGGGCCTCCTCGTCGGAATCTCCGCCGCAGCCGCCGTCGCAGCCTCGCTCCAGATCGGCGAGCAGGAAGCCCGCGCTGGCCGCGAAGCAGTCATCGTCACCATCCTCTGCGACTCGGCAGAAAAATACATGAGCGAACGCTTCTGGCAGGAGAGCTAACCAGATGCTACGTATCCACTATGCTGACTACGAAGCCCTCCGCTCCCATGGCGAAGAGACTTACCCCGACGAGTGCTGCGGCGTCCTGCTCGGCAAGAACATCTCTGGCGAAGGCAATGGCGCCGCGGCGGTAAATCACGTTCAACAGATCGTTCGTGCCGGCAACACCCGTACCGACTCCGCCCACAACCGCTACCACATCGCCCCGCAGGAGCTGGTAAAGATCCAGCGTCAGGCGCGTGGCCTCGGCCTCGACATCGTAGGCTTCTACCACTCCCACCCCGACCATCCTGCCCAATGGTCGAAGACCGACTTCGCCGAAGCCCACTGGCTGAGCTGCTCCTACATCATCACCAGCGTGGAACAGGGCAAAGCAGTCCTGACAAACTCCTTTCTGCTTAGCGGAACGGGAGAAGACAACAAGAACTTCGAAGACGAAGCAATTCAAATCGACATCGCCGAAGCAGCGGCGCACAACCAGAAAGGCCACGCATGAACATCCACATTCCCACCCCGCTGCGCGCCTACACAGGCGGACTCGAAACTGTCAGCGTCGCGGGAAGCACCGTTGGCGACGTGTTTCAGCAGCTCACCGTCCAGTACCCGGAGTTGAAGCCACACCTGTTCACCCCGGAAGGCAAGCTGCGTTCCTTTGTAAACGTCTACCTGAACGACGACGATATCCGTTACCTCCCAAACAAGGAAGAAACTGCCGCCAACGAAACAGACGAACTCACGATCATCCCGTCCATCGCAGGCGGAGCGAGCTGTCGACCCTAAAATTTTCCTATTTGTAACCGCCATAGGGCGGTTTATATCAAGCGAAGATTTTGAAGCCTCTACGCGAGGCGAAGGAAAAGACAATGCCAACAGCCATAGAAGAGACCGTAGAACTACCAAAGCTCTCCAACGACGAGATTGCCCGTTACTCCCGCCACCTGATACTCCCCGAAGTCGGGATGGAGGGCCAGCAAAAACTCAAAGCCGCGAAAGTTCTCTGTGTCGGTACCGGTGGCCTCGGAGCGCCACTCGCGCTTTATCTCGCAGCCGCAGGCGTAGGCACCATCGGCCTGGTCGACTTCGACACCGTAGACGCCAGCAATCTTCAGCGCCAGATCATTCACTCGACGGCTACCGTCGGCAAGCTCAAAGTTGACTCTGCCGAGATCATGCTCAAGGGCCTGAACCCCACCGTCAAAGTCATCAAGCACAACACCATGCTCACCAGCGCCAACGCGCTCGAGATCCTCAAAGACTACGACGTCATCGCCGACGGCACTGACAACTTTCAGACCCGCTACCTCGTCAACGACGCCTGCGTCCTCCTCGGCAAGCCCAACGCCTACGGCTCCATCTTCCGCTTTGAAGGCCAGGCCAGCGTCTTCGGCACAAAAGAAGGCCCCTGCTACCGCTGCCTCTACCCCGAGCCGCCACCGCCGGGCCTCGTCCCCTCCTGCGCCGAAGGCGGCGTTCTCGGCATACTCCCCGGCCTCGTCGGAGTCATTCAGGCCACCGAGACGATCAAGCTGATCCTCGGCATCGGCGAGCCCCTCATCGGCCGTCTGCTTCTGGTCGACGCCCTCGGCATGAGCTTCCGCACCCTGAAGCTGCGCAAAAATCCCGAGTGCCCCGTCTGCGGCCCTAACCCCACCGTGACCGAGTTGATCGACTACGACCAATTCTGCGGCATCACCCCGCCGAGTGAAGTCGGTCCCCTCGAAGTCGCGCGCGACAAGGCTGTCAGCGACCTTCCAGTCGTCGATGGAATCCCGCAAATTTCAGTTCAGGAACTCAAACGCAAACTCGACGCCAGGGAAGACGTATTCGTCCTCGACGTCCGCGAGCCACACGAGTACAAGATCGTGAACCTGGGCGCACCTCTCATCCCTGTAGGCGAAATTGCTCTTCGTACCGCCGAGCTGGCAGACAAGAAAAACAGCGAGATCGTCGTCCACTGCAAGTCCGGCGCTCGCAGCCAACGCGCTGCACTGGCTCTCAAACAGGCTGGTTTTACAAACGTGTCGAACCTCAGCGGCGGCATCCTCGCCTGGGCAGACAAGATCGATCCCACTCTGCCCAAGTACTAAGTCGCTTCAACCATGCAAAGAAGCGGCGCACTCAACATGCGCCGCTTCTTCATTCCGCCTTATCTTCAACCTCAAGCATCTGCAGACACAACGGCCGCTCGAGCATGCAATCCATTCGAGCCACCGCGGCCAGCGCACGCTCAATCGTCGAGCTCAGACACGGTTCCGTCGTCACTACAAACGGCAGCCGATGCTTCGGATATCCCCGCCGCTGCAGCAGAGAATCGATATTGGCCCCAACCTTCGAGAGCGCGCCAGAGATGGCCGAAACAATCCCTGGCTTATCGTCGACAACAAACCGCAGATAGTGTGGCGCCAGAAAATCTCCCGTCACCTCGCGCCTTCGCACCGGCAGCTGCACCGTCCTGCAATCCTGCGCCACTGCCAGCAGATCCGAGACAACCGCGACTGCCGTAGGCTCACCGCCCGCGCCATGTCCCGAAAAAACGACATCCCCGCCGAACTTCCCGCTCACCACCACCATGTTCTGCGTCCCATGCGACCACGCCATCGGCGAAGCCAGCGGCACCAGCATCGGCGCCACCCGCGCATGCACCAGCTTCCCATCAAGCTCCGCACGCGAAACCTGTCGAATCGTGCAGTTCAACTCCTTCGCATAAGAAAAGTCGATCGCCTCAATCGCCGAAATAGTCTGCATCGCCACCGCATCCGGGTCCAGTTCCGCATGCATCGCGATTCGCGAAAGAATGCAAAGCTTCGCACGAGCGTCATATCCATCCACATCGGCCGACGGGTCAGACTCCGCATAGCCAAGCTGCTGCGCGTCCTCCAAAACGGTCGCGTAGTCAGCACCCGCCTCCATCCGGCTCAAAATATAGTTGCACGTACCGTTGACGATGCCGCTCAGCCTCGTCACCTGATCGCCGCACAATCCCTGCAACATCCCAGGAATCACGGGCACTCCACCGGCAACTGCTGCCCCATGCAGCAGATGAACCTTATGCTGTGCGGCAACCTTCGCCAGACCGGTCCCTCGATAAGCAATGAGCTGTTTGTTCGCCGTAACCACCGACTTGCCCGCAGCCAGAGCCTTACGCAGCCATCCCTCCACCGGATTCAAGCCGCCCATCAGTTCAACAACAACATCAACATCCGACCGCAAAATCACATCGATATTATCGGTCCACACAACCGAAGCCGGTACCAGCTTCGCACCAGCAGAGCCACGCTTCCGCTCCACATTGCGGTTGAAGATATGAGTCAACTGCACACCCGGAAACTTCGAAGCGGCAAGCACACGCGCCACCGAACTCCCAACCGTACCAAACCCCAGCAGCGCAACCTTCACAACCGAGTCCGTACTTTTTTTGACTATCGCTTTCTTCGTCTTCTTCGTCGCCATATCTTAGTAGTCGATTCTCCCGGCATGTTCCCGCCAGGCTTCAAAGCTCGCAATTGCCTGCTCCGGCAGCAGGTTTATCGTGGGAATCTTGCGCTGATCGAGCGGCAGCTTGATCTCTTCATAAAGATAAGCATCGTCAAATCCGGCCGCCGCCGCATCCGCAGCACAGCTCCCGTAAAAGATCGCTTCGCATCGCGCCCAATAGATCGCAGCAAGACACATCGGGCAAGGCTCGCAGCTCGTATAGATGTGGCATCCCGTCAGCTGAAAGCTCGCAAGCGCCGTACACGCGTTACGGATTGCTACAATCTCGCCATGCGCCGTCGGATCGTTCGTAGCGGTAACCATATTCGCGCCTGTCGCAACGATCTCGCCGCCGCGCACAATCACCGCGCCAAACGGCCCCCCACGTCCGAACCGGACATTCTCTACCGCCAGCGCGATGGCTTTCTGCATGAAGATTGGGTTGCCCTGCATTCGGCTCGATATCCTTGTGGCACAACCTGTGCGATTGAAGTGACGGAATAATCAAATTATGGCACATGCCTTCCTCTCAAAACGCATCGTCACCCCACAGGGCACGCAACCCGGCGCGCTCCTCGTCGAAGGAGAAAACATACGCGCCGTCTGTCTCCCATCAGAGGTGCCCGCCGACGCCATCCTTCACGACTGCGGCAACGACGCTCTCCTTCCCGGATTAGTCGACACGCACGTCCACATCAACCAGCCCGGACGCACCGAATGGGAGGGTTTCCACACAGCAACGCGCGCCGCTGCAGCCGGAGGTTACACCACCCTCATCGATATGCCCCTGAACTGTCTACCCGAAACCACCACTGTCTCAGCACTCGAACAAAAGCGCGACTCCGCCAAAGGAGAGTGCTACGTCGACTGGGCCGCATGGGGAGGAGCCGTCGCGGACAACCAGCAACACATCCTGCCCCTCGCTCACGCCGGAGTCCTCGGCTACAAGTGTTTCCTCATCTACCCCGGCTGCGACGGCTTCACCATGATCGACCAGCAGCAACTCGAAGCCGCACTCCCATCCATCGCACAATCCGGCCTTCCTCTTCTCGTACACGCAGAACTCGCCGGCCCCATCGACGCCGCGGCCCAGTCGTTGAAAGATGCAGACTGGCGGCAATACCCAACCTACTTAGCGTCGCGCCCAGACGAAGCCGAGCTCCAGGCCATTCGTCTTATGATCCGGCTCTGCCGCCAATACAGCTTCCGCCTGCACATCGTTCATCTCTCCACAGCCCTCGCTCTGGCAGAGCTACAGGCCGCACGCCACGAGGGCCTGCCCATCACCGTCGAAACCTGCCCCCACTACCTGCACTTCGCTGCGGAAGAAATTGCCGACGGCGCGACTCTGTTGAAGTGCGCCCCACCAATCCGCAGCAAAGAAAATCAACGAGGCCTATGGCGTGGACTACACGATCGAACCATCGACATGGTCGTCACCGATCACTCCCCGTGCCCACCCGAGATGAAGCGCGCAGACTCTGGCCGCTTCGATCAGGCATGGGGCGGCATCGCCAGTCTCTCACTCGCGCTCTCAATCATCCACACCGACTCCACGCGACGCGGCGACACACTCGACGATATCGCCCGCTGGATGAGCAGCGCA
>Ga0302220_10003798_pt1 | contig 10285 bp, 4 predicted proteins | sample II_Palsa_E1_3_FD_194572 | JGI IMG/M metagenome (GOLD analysis project Ga0302220, IMG submission 194572) | Peat permafrost microbial communities from Stordalen Mire near Abisko, Sweden - II_Palsa_E1_3 | ecosystem: Environmental > Terrestrial > Soil > Palsa > Peat permafrost | place: Sweden... | reverse complement strand
GCGGCCGGGCTCCTGCGAGTCGGGGGCCTCGGGCCGGCCGTGGGCTACGTCGCAGAATGGGCAGCGGCGGGTGCACAGGCGCCCCAGCACCATGAAGGTTGCGCTACCGTGGCTAAAGCATTCGCCGATGTTCGGGCAGGACGCCTCCTCGCACACCGTATGCAGACCCTCTTCGCGCAGCATCTGCTTGACGCTACGAAAGGTCTCGTTGTGCAACACCCGCACGCGGATCCAGTCTGGCTTGAGCAGGGCCGGCGCTGCGATCACCTTGATGGGAATGCGTGCGGTCTTGTCGAGGCCGCGCTGTGCGGCAGGCAGGTTCGCGCTCTCGTTCTTGGTCGCGCCGATGGTAGTCATTCGACGCCCCGTTGCGAGCCGGCATCGACCGTTGCCAGCGCTGTCATGTTGACGATGCGGCGCACGGTCGACGATGGGGTGAGGATGTGCACCGGCCGCGCCGCGCCGAGCAGGATGCCGCCCACCGTGATGCCTCCGCCCGCCGCGAGCCGCAACAGGTTGTAGGAGATATTGGCCGCGTCGACGTTGGGCATGACCAGCACATTGGCTTCATCGCTCAAGCACGAGTCCGGAAACTCGTGTTCGAGGATAGTGCGCGACAACGCCGCGTCGCCTCGCATCTCGCCATCCACCGCTAGCTGCGGGTCAAGCGCCTTGACCAGCGCCAGCGCTTCGCGCATCTTGATGGCGCTAGGGGCGTCCGAGCTGCCGAAGCTCGAATGCGACAGCAACGCCACGCTCGGCGTGATGCCGAATCGGCGCACTTCCTCGGCTGCCAGCAGCGTGATCTCAGCGAGCTGCGCGGCGCTCGGGTCGAGATTGACATGGGTATCGCAGATGAATAACTGGCGACCCGGGAGCATCAGCATCTGCATGGCCGCGAAGGTCTGGCTGCCGGGCTTGAGCCCGATCACGTCGCGCACATGGCCGAGGTGATCCTGGTAGCGCCCGAAGGTGCCGCACAGCATGGCGTCAGCGCGGCCTTCGCGGAGCACCATCGCGCCTAGCAGCGTGCCGCGGCTGCGCATCTCGGCTTGGGCCTGCACGCGCGATACGCCGCGGCGGCGGGCGAGCTGGTAGTACGCCTCGGCCGCGTCGCCGTAGATCTCAGGGTCGAGCGGGTCGATGCAGTCGTAGTCGACCCCGGAGCGCAGGCGCAGGCCGTACTCCTCGATCCGCTCGGCGAGCGTCGCCGGCCGGCCCACCAGCAGCGGCCGGGCGATGCCTTCGTCGACCGCCACCTGGGCCGCGCGCAGCACGCGTTCGTCCTCGCCTTCCGCGTACAGCACTCGCTTCGCGCTGAGCTTGGCGGCCGCGAACACCGGCTGCATCGCGTTGCCGGAATGGTAGACGAACTGGCCCAGACGCTGCCGGTAGGCCTCCATGTTCTCGATCAGGCGCGTAGCGACGCCGCTGTCCATCGCCGCTTGCGCGACCGCCGGCGCCACCACTTCAATCAAGCGCGGATCGAACGGCTTGGGAATCAGGTATTGCGCGCCGAAGCGCAGGCCTGCCGCGCCGTAGGCTTGCGCCACCACCTCCGGGATCTCAGCGTGCGCCAGCTCGGCGATCGCGCGCACGGCTGCCAGTTTCATCGCTTCGTTGATCGTGGTCGCGCCGACATCAAGTGCGCCACGGAAGATGAACGGGAAACACAAGACGTTGTTGACCTGGTTCGGATAGTCGGAGCGGCCTGTGCCGATGACTGCGTCGGGGCGCACTGCCAGCGCCTCTTCGGGCATGATCTCCGGGTTTGGATTGGCCATTGCCAGGATGATCGGGGCGCGTGCCATGCGCTTGACCATGTCGGCCGTGAGCACGCCGCCGGCCGACAGGCCCAGGAAGATATCGGCTCCCTCGATGATCTCGGCGAGCTTGCGTGCCGGCGTGTCTTGCGCATAGCGAGCCTTGTTGGGGTCCATCTGCTCCTTGCGGCCAACGTAGACGACGCCGTTGCTGTCGGACACGAATATCTTGTGCATGGGCAGCCCGAGGCTGACGATCAGGTCCAGGCACGCAAGCGCCGCGGCGCCCGCGCCCGAGGCCACCAGCGTGACCTCCGAGATGTCCTTGCCAACGTACTTGAGTGCATTCAGGATGGCTGCCGCGGCCACGATCGCGGTGCCATGCTGATCATCGTGGAAAACCGGAATCTTCATGCGCTCGCGCAGTTTCTTCTCGATGTAAAAACACTCGGGTGCTTTGATGTCCTCCAGGTTGATGCCGCCGAAGGTCGGTTCCATGCGCGCGATGGTGTCGATCAGCTTGTCGGGGTCGGCCTCGTCGAGTTCAATGTCGAATACGTCGATACCGGCGAACTTCTTGAACAGGCAAGCCTTGCCCTCCATCACCGGCTTGCCCGCGAGCGCGCCGATGTTGCCGAGACCCAGCACCGCGGTGCCGTTGGTAATCACGGCCACGAGATTGTTGCGCGCGGTCAGGTTGCCCGCCTCACGCGGGTCCTCGACGATGGCAAGGCAGGCTTCGGCCACGCCCGGCGAGTAGGCGAGGCCCAGGTCGCGCTGGGTGGCCATGGCCTTGGTCGGCGTGACAGAAATCTTTCCCGGCGTCGGGTAGCGGTGATAGTCAAGTGCGGCTTCGCGCAGGTTGTCCGTCATGGTGTCTCCAGGAATGTGTCGGGGCGGCGTGGTGACGCGCAGGCTTGGCGGCGAGCCTATTTCTTCTTCTGTGGCGGCAGGTCGGTGCAATGGCCTTCGAAGACCTCGGCGGCCATTCCGATCGACTCGCCCAGTGTCGGGTGCGGGTGGATGGTCTTGCCGATATCGGCAGGCTCACAGCCCATCTCGATTGCTAAGCACACCTCGCTGATCAGCTCACCCGCATGGGTGCCCACAATGCCGCCGCCGATCACGCGATGCGTGGCTTCGTCGAAGATCAGCTTGGTGAAACCCTCGTCCCGGCCGTTGGCGATAGCCCGTCCCGACGCAGCCCACGGGAATACCGCGCGACCGATCTTGATGCCCTCGGCCTTGCATTGCTCTTCGGTCTTGCCGGCCCACGCCACCTCGGGGTCGGTATAAGCGACCGAGGGGATCTGGCGCGCGTCGAAGTAGGAAGACTCCCCGTGCGCGGCCTCGGCCGCCACATGCGCCTCGTGCACCGCCTTGTGCGCGAGCATCGGCTCGCCGACGATGTCGCCGATCGCGAAGATGTGCGGCACGTTGGTGCGCATCTGCTTGTCGACGTTGATGAAACCGCGCTCCGTTACGGCGACGCCGGCCTGGTCGGCGCCGATCCTCTTGCCGTTCGGGCTGCGGCCCACGGCGACCAGCACCAGGTCGTAGACCTGCGGCTCACCGTGCGCCTTTTCCCCCTCGAAGCTCACTTCGATACCAGCGTCCGTCGCCTTCGCGCCCACAGCCCGTGTTTTCAGCATCACGTGGTCGAAGCGGTGGGCATTCATCTTCTCCCAGACCTTGACCAGGTCGCGGTCGGCGCCTTGCATCAGGCCGTCGAGCATCTCGACCACGTCGATACGCGTGCCAAGCGTCGAGTAGACCGTGGCCATCTCCAGTCCGATGATGCCGCCGCCGACCACCAGCATGCGCTTGGGGATGGACTTGAGCTTCAGCGCACCGGTCGAGTCGACAACGCGTTCGTCTTCGGGCATGAAGGGCAGCTTCACCGCCTGCGAACCCGCGGCAATGATCGCCTTGGCGAACTTCACGACACGTTTGCTGCCGTCCGCCGTCAAGATTTCAATGTGGTGCGCATCGACAAAGCTGCCGGTGCCGGTAACGACTTCGACCTTGCGTGCCCGGGCCATGCCGGCGAGGCCGCCGGTGAGCTTGCCGACCACGCCGTCCTTGAACGCGCGCAGCTTGTCCAGGTCAATCTCAGGAGGCCCGTAACGCACGCCGTGGTCGGGAAGGTGGCTGACCTCGTCGATCACCGATGCGGTATGCAACAGCGCCTTCGACGGGATGCAACCCACGTTCAGGCACACGCCGCCCAGGGTCGGATAGCGCTCGACCAACACCGTCTTCATGCCGAGATCGGCGCTTCGGAAGGCAGCCGAGTAGCCTCCCGGGCCTGCGCCTAGCACGAGCACCTCGCACTCGATATCGGCTTTGCCGCCGTAGCTTGCGGCCACCGGGGCACGGGAGGATGGCGGTGCTGCGACCGCGGGCGGCGCGGGTGCAGGGGCCTTGGCGGCCTGTGTGCTCTCACTGGCCTCAACCACCAGAATCACCGAGCCTTCGCTCACCAGGTCATTAACCTTGACCTTGATCTCCTTGACGAGCCCGGCCTGACTCGATGGAATTTCCATGGAGGCTTTGTCGGACTCGACCATGATCAAACCGGTGTCGACAACGATCACCTCGCCGACCTTGACCATCACCTCGATCACGGCGACATCCTTGAAGTCGCCGATGTCGGGCACTTTTACGTCCACAAGATTGGTCATTGCGACACGTTCCTCAGAAAAGCACGCGCCGCAGATCGGCGAGCAGTTTGGCGAAATGGACGTTGAACCGCGCAGCGGCGGCGCCGTCTATTACGCGATGGTCCCAGGACAGCGACAGCGGCAGCGTCAAGCGCGACGTCCAGTTCTTGCCGTCACCGGAGTGCTGTTTCCAGTAGCTCTTGCAGACCCCCATGATGGCCACCTCGGGGGCGTTGATGATGGGGGTGAAGTAGATGCCGCCGATCCCGCCCAGCGAACTGATCGTGAAGGTGCCACCCTGCATTTGCTCGGGTTTGAGTTTGCCCTCGCGCGCCAGCTTGGCCAGTTCGCCCATCTCCCGGGCGATCTCCGGCACGCTCTTTTGATCGGCATCGCGGATCACCGGCACCATCAGTCCGTTGGGCGTGTCTGCCGCAAAACCAATGTGGTAGTACTGCTTAAGGATGAGGACATCGCCGTCGGGGCTCTTCTCGAGACTGGCGTTGAACTCGGGGAACGCCTTGAGCGTGGCTACCGCCGCTTTCATCATGAAGGGCAGCATGCTGAGCTTGACGCCGGACTTCTCCAGCTCCTTGTTCATCTGCACGCGGAACTGCTCGAGCTCGGTGATATCGGCCTCGTCATGCGTGGTGACATGCGGGATGACGACCCAGTTGCGATGCAGGTTGGCTGCCGAGATTTTCTTGATGCGCGACAACTCGCGGCGTTCCACAGGACCGAACTTGGCGAAGTCCACCTTGGGCCACGGCAGCAGATCCAGGCCGCCGATACCCGCGCCGGCCGACCCCGCGGAGCCTTTTGCGGTTGCGGTGGACGCGGTGACCGGCGCACCGCCTTTGGCGAAAGTCTCGACGTCGCCGCGCACGATGCGACCGTGATCGCCTGTCCCCTTGACCTGACCAAGGCCGACACTGAGTTCACGCGCCAGTTTGCGCACGGCCGGACTGGCATAGGCGAGGGCAAAGCCGGCTTCATCTATACCGCTGGCCGTCGCGCCAGGCGATGCCGGACTCGCAGCCGGTGCCGGCGCTGTGGCCTCTACGGCTGAGGCAGCGGCGGCGGCAGCAGGGCCCGCGTCCGTCACCAGCGCCATGATGATGCTGCCTTCGTTGACTGTGTCGCCGAGTTTGACGCGGATCTCCTCGACCACGCCGCCCAGCGGCGCGGGCACGTCCATGGTGGCCTTGTCGGATTCGAGCGAGACCAGGGGGTCTTCGGCTTTGACGATGTCTCCAACCTTGACGTAGATCTCGATCACCGGCATGTCCTTGAAGTCGCCGATGTCGGGAATGCGCACCTCGGCCCGTCCAGCGGGCGCGCTCACCGGCGAGGGCGGCGCGCTGACGCTGGGCTTGACCACCTCCTCCGGTGACGCGGCGGCGTCGCCGCCAAACTGCATGATCACGCTGCCTTCGCTGACTGCGTCGCCGATCTTCGCGAGGATTGCCTTGACCACGCCGCCGCGAGGGGCGGGCACGTCCATGGTCGCCTTGTCGGATTCGAGCGAGACCAACGGGTCTTCGGCGTTGACGGTGTCTCCAACCTTGACATAGATCTCGATCACCGGCACATCCTTGAAGTCGCCGATGTCGGGCACCTTGATATCGATTGCCTGGCTCATAGTGATGGAATCCTCATCGTGTCAAACAGTCCACGGCGCAGCGCGCTCGGTGTCCAGGCCGTACTGGGTGATGGCCTCGGCTACGACCTGCGGTGCGATCACACCGTCGTCGGCCAGGGACTTCAGCGCGGCCACCGCGACATAGAAGCGATCCACCTCGAAGAAGCACCGCAGCTTGGCACGGTAGTCACTGCGTCCGAAGCCGTCAGTGCCCAGGACAGTAAATCGGCGGCCGCTGTTCTGGACCTGCTCACGTACCTGGTCGGCGTAGGCACGCATGTAGTCGGTCGAGGCAATGACCGGTCCTTCGTGGCCTTCGAGGTTGCTTTCAAGCCAGCTCTTGCGGGGAGGCTCGGTGGGATGCAGCAGGTTCCAGCGTTGTGTCGCCATGCCGTCGCGACGCAGCTCGTTGAAGCTCGTCGCACTCCAGACATCGGCCGTGATCTTGAAGTCATTCTTGAGGAGGTCCGCCGCAGCGATCACTTCGCGCAGGATGGTGCCGCTGCCCATGAGCTGTACACGCTTTCCCTTCTGGAGCGTCTTGCCGCCGTCCTGCAGCTTGTACAACCCCTTGAGGATGCCTTGCTCCGCACCCGCGCCGGCATCGGCGAGACCGGGGTGGGGATAGTTCTCGTTCATCAAGGTGATGTAGTAGAAAACATCCTCCTGTTGCTCAAACATGCGCCGCAGGCCTTCGCGCACGATGGTCACTACTTCATAGGCGAACGTCGGGTCGTACGAGATGCAGTTAGGGATCGTGCCGGCGATGATGTGGCTGTGACCGTCCTCATGCTGCAGGCCCTCGCCATTGAGCGTGGTGCGCCCGGCGGTGCCGCCCAGCAGGAAGCCGCGTGCGCGGATATCGCCCGCCAACCACGCGAGGTCGCCCACGCGCTGCAGCCCGAACATGGAGTAGTAGATGTAGAACGGGATCATCGGCACGTTGCTCGTGCTGTACGAGGTGGCCGCGACGATCCAGCTCGACATCGCGCCGCCTTCGTTGATGCCTTCCTGCAGTACCTGACCGTCCTTCGACTCACGGTAATACATCAACTGGTCCGCATCCTGCGGCTTGTAGAGCTGTCCCACCGACGAATAGATGCCGAGCTGGCGAAACATCCCTTCCATGCCGAAGGTGCGTGACTCATCCGGCACGATGGGCACGACGTGCTTGCCTATCGCCTTGTCGCGCACCAGGGTGCCCAGCATCTGCACGAATGCCATGGTGGTGGAGATCTCGCGTGCGCCGGTGGGTTCGAGCAGGCGCTTGAAGGTGTCGAGCGGCGGCATCTGGAGCGAGGTGGAGCGGCGCCGGCGCTGCGGCAAGTAGCCGCCCAACGCTTCGCGGTGCGCACGCAGGTACTTCATCTCGGGGCTGTCCTCCGGCAGCTTGATGAACGGTATGTTGGCGAGATCTTCGTCGGCGACCGGAATCTGGAAACGGTCGCGGAAACTGCGCAGCGCGTCCTGGGTCATCTTCTTGGCCTGGTGGGCGATCATCTGCCCCTCACCCGACTCGCCCATGCCGTAACCCTTGACGGTCTTGGGCAGGATCAGCGTCGGCTGGCCCGTGTGCTTGACCGCTGCGGCGTAGGCGGCGAACACCTTGTCGGGATCGTGGCCGCCGCGCGTCAGGCCCCATATCTCGTCGTCACTCATGTCGGCAACCAGCGCAGCGAGTTCCTCGTACTTGCCGAAGAAATGCTCGCGCACATAAGCGCCGCTCTTGCTCTTGAAGTCCTGGTATTCGCCGTCGACGCACTCTTCCATGCGCTTGAGCAACAGGCCGCTCTTGTCTTTCGCGAGCAGCTTGTCCCAGCCGCCTCCCCACAACACCTTGATGACGTTCCAGCCCGCGCCGCGAAAGACAGACTCCAGTTCCTGCACGATCTTGCCGTTGCCGCGCACCGGGCCGTCGAGCCGCTGCAGATTGCAGTTAATGACGAAGATCAGGTTGTCCAGCCGCTCGCGGCCGGCCAGCGAGATTGCGCCCAGCGATTCGGGTTCGTCCATCTCGCCATCACCCATGAAGGCCCAGACCTTGCGCGGTGCGGTGTCGGCAAGGCTGCGGCCCTGCAGGTATTTGAGGAAGCGCGCCTGGTAGATCGCCATTAACGGACCCAGGCCCATCGACACGGTTGGGAACTGCCAGAAATCCGGCATCAGCCACGGATGCGGATATGAGGGGATGCCCTTGCCGCCGGTTTCCTGACGGTAACCGAGCAGTTGCTCTTCGCTCAGCCGCCCTTCGACAAAAGCACGCGCATAAATGCCCGGCGAACTGTGCCCCTGGATATAGATCAGGTCGCCGCCATGGGTCTCTGTCGGTGCATGCCAGAAGTGTCCGAAGCCGATGTCATACAGCGTGGCCGCGGACTGGAAGCTGGCGATGTGGCCGCCCAGTTCCGAGCTGTCCTTGTTGGCCCGCAGGATGATGGCCATCGCGTTCCATCGGATGATGGAGCGCAGCCGATGCTCGATCGCGCGATCGCCGGGCGAGCGCTCTTCCTGCTCAGGCGCGATGGTGTTCTTGTAGGCCGTGTTCAGCGACTGGGGCGCGTATGTCCCTTCTCGCTGTGCCTGTTCCACTACACGGGTGACGAGGTAGCGGGCTCGCGGGATTCCGCGATGCGCCTGAACCGCGCGCAGGGCGTCCATCCACTCGCTGGTCTCGAGCGGGTCGAGGTCATCGTTGGCGTTCATCTTGTCTCCACTTATCGTTTCGCGTCCGTGGTCGGCGCGGCACATTGTCCCGTCAATAATGCAATGGCCATGCCAAGCGCGGCCGGGATGAAACGCGTAGATCAAGTCATTGATTAAGCTGGAGTTGCTACAGAAAACATGGACACACCAGAACGACACGTCGGAATAGCAGTAGGGGCCTCGTCTGGTTTTCCGTGCAAGCGGATCAGGGTAATTGCGAAGCCTGAAAAAAAGCTGGGTTCGCCAAATCATTGATACGCTATAAAAAATAGACCCCACTTCCAGCGCTCAATACACGCCTAACCCCAGCGCGCAAAAAAGCCGTTTTCACTTCACGCGAAAACGGCTCTTGCGTGCATCGACGTGCAAGACTCAGGAATGCGTCCGGATGAATTCACCAATCCTTGGGCAAATCATTTCCCGCCAGCGGCGCCCCGAAAAAATGCCGAAATGCCCGCATTGCGGTGCGGTGAATTGCCGCCGCTTCGCATCTGGAATCGCAGTGCATAGATCGTGCGCCGCATGCGTCTGGCCGGAACCGGAAATGTCGTCGAGCTCACCTTCAATGGTGAACAGGGCGACCCCTTCGATGTCCTGCGGACGTACCAGTTTTTCCCCGACCTGCCAGGTTCCCTTCGGCAGGCTGAATTCCTGGAAGACGGTTCGGATTGTTTCCAGGTAATACTCGGCTGGCATATCCAGCACCGCGTTATATTCGTTGTAGAACTTGCGATGTACTTCGGCCAGTTCGTCCTCGCCCTTGATCAGATGCTCGTGAAATTCCCGATGACTTTGCGCATGGCGCTCGGGATTCATCGCAACGAAACCGGCATGCTGGAGGAAGCCCGGATACACCCTGCGCCCGGATCCCGGATGGCTGGACGGAACGCGGTAGATCACGCTGTTCACAAACCATGAGTGCGGTTTTTCTGTCGCCAGCGCGTTCACCTGCGTAGGCGATTTGCGCGGGTCGATGGGGCCGCCCATCATGGTCATCGTTTTCGGCAATTTCGTGTCGCCGGCGCTCGCCATTAGCGCAATGGCCGCCAGCACCGGAACCGTCGGCTGGCAGACCGAGATGACATGCAGGTCGGGGCCGAGCAATCGAATGAAATCCTGCACGTAATAAACGTAGTCATGCAAATGAAACGCGCCCTCGGACAAGGGCACCATCCGCGCATCGGTCCAGTCGGTAATGTAGACATCATGGTTCGGCAGCAAGCCATGCATAGTGTCACGCAGCAAGGTCGAATGATGGCCCGATAAAGGCGCTACAAGCAGCACCTTGGGGTGATGCAGTGCGGTCAATTCCCCGTCGCTTAGATTTTTCCTGAAATGCAGCAGCGTGCAAAAAGCCTTCTTAAGGGCAACCTCTTCTGAAACGGCGACTAACTTGCCGTCGACCAGTGTTGTGGAAATCGCAAATTGCGGTTTTTCATATTCCTTGCCGAGCCGATACATCAACTCGTAACCAGCCGCGATATTGCGCACAAGCGGTATGCGCGCCACTGGCG
>Ga0302220_10003794_pt1 | contig 10289 bp, 10 predicted proteins | sample II_Palsa_E1_3_FD_194572 | JGI IMG/M metagenome (GOLD analysis project Ga0302220, IMG submission 194572) | Peat permafrost microbial communities from Stordalen Mire near Abisko, Sweden - II_Palsa_E1_3 | ecosystem: Environmental > Terrestrial > Soil > Palsa > Peat permafrost | place: Sweden... | reverse complement strand
GACGGTGCTGGACTACGGCAAGGTGATAGCCGAGGGGCTGCCCACGGAAGTGCAGAAGGACCCGAAAGTGATCGAGGCCTACCTCGGCGCAGGAGTGCATTGATGAGTACATTAAATGGCGCAAACAGCAAAGCGAGCCAGAATATTGGCGGGGCTATGCTACAGGTCAAGGGCCTGAAGGTATCGTACGGCGGGATCCAGGCGGTGAAGGGGGTGGACCTGGAGGTGCGCGAGGGCGAGTTGGTGACGTTGATCGGCGCGAACGGGGCGGGCAAGACCACCACGATGAAGGCGATCACGGGGATCAAGAGCTGGGCGGGCGGGGACATCGTGTATCGGGGCGAGTCGATCAAGGGGGTGCCGTCCTATGAGCTGCTCAAGCGCGGCTTGGCGATGGTGCCGGAGGGCCGGGGGATCTTTGCGCGCATGACGATCCTGGAGAACATGCAGATGGGGGCGTACTTGCGCAACGACACGGACGAGATCCAGAAGGACGTGGAGCGCATGTTCGGGTTCTTCCCGCGCTTGAAGGAGCGTGCGGCGCAACTGGCGGGCACGCTGTCGGGGGGCGAGCAGCAGATGCTGGCGATGGCGCGCGCGATCATCAGCCGGCCCAAGCTGCTGTTGCTCGACGAGCCGTCGATGGGGCTCTCGCCGATCATGGTGGAGAAGATCTTCGAGGTGGTGCGCGAGATCGCCAAGGAGGGCTTGACGGTGTTGCTGGTGGAGCAGAATGCGCGCCTGGCGCTCAAGGCGGCCACGCGCGGCTATGTGATGGACTCGGGGTTGGTGACCATGTCCGGCGATGCCAAAGACATGCTCGATGATCCCAAGGTGCGCGCGGCTTACCTGGGTGAATGAGTGGGCGTATGAGCCGCTGAATACGCGAGCAGCAAGGCGAGTTACCCTCTGAGTAAGCTCCCCGAACTATAGCTGCGACTCGATAGCAAAAGGGCGATGCAGTTCAGCATTCAACTGAACTGCATCGCCCTTTTTTACAGCCTGAATACCGCGAATATCAGTCGATGCTGTCCAGCACTTCACGCAGCATCGCCAGCATCAGATCGATTTCAGCGATCGTGACATTCAGCGCAGGCATAAAGCGCAGCAGGTTAGGGCGTGCCGAATTCAGCAGCAAGCCCTGCGGTTCCATCAAGCGTGCCTTCTCCACGATCTCGGCACCGTTATCCTTGCCCAACAACAACGCGCGCAACAAGCCCTCGCCGCGTTCGCCTTCCATACCGCGCTCCTGCGAGAGTTTGAGCAATTCGCGGCTCAGATAATTGCCGCGCTCGCGCACGCCTTCGAGGAAGCCCGGAGCAATCAGGGTTTCCAGCACGGCGACACCGACCGCCGTCATCAGCGGGTTGCCGTTGTAGGTGCCGCCCTGGTCGCCCGCGACGAAGCAGCACACTTCCTCTCGCGCCAGCAGGGCCGCCAGCGGCACGCCTGCGCCGATGCCCTTGGCCAGCGTCATGATGTCCGGCTCGATATTCGACAATTGATACGCGAACAGCGTGCCGGCGCGTCCATAGCCGCTTTGCACCTCATCGACGATCAACAGCACATTGCGTTTGCGGGTCAACTCGCGCAACTGTTGCATAAATTCACGCGTGGCCGGGATCACGCCACCTTCGCCCTGGATCGGCTCGAGCATCACGGCCACGGTTTTATCGGTAATCAGCCTCTCGACTGACGCGATATCGTTCAAATCGGCCTTCGGAAAACCGGGCACCTGCGGCGCGTATATCGTGTCCCAGCCGGGTTTGCCGCTGGCTGACATCGTGGCCAGCGTACGGCCATGGAAACTGTGGTCGAACGTAATGATTTCGTAAGCGCCCGACTTATTCAGTTGGCCCCACTTGCGTGCGAGCTTGATGGCGCCTTCGTTGGCTTCCGCGCCGCTATTGGCGAAGAACACTTTCTGAAAGCAACTGTTGGCGACGAGCAGGTTGGCCAGGCGCGCCATCGGCTCGTTGTAGAAGGCGGGGCTGGGGTTGATCAGCTTGCGCGACTGGACTTCGAGGGCTTCGATCACGACGTCGGGGCAATGGCCCAGGCAGTTCACCGCCCAACCTTGCAGGAAGTCGAGATAACGCTTGCCGTCACTGTCGGTCAACCACGAACCCTTACCGCTGGTAAAGACGGTATCGGGCCGGTTGGTGATGTACATCAGCGACTGGACGGGGTAGTCATTCGATTTCATGGCAAGGGGCTCCGCACAAAGAACGTTCAAAGGGACACAGAAAAAAACGAAGGCCACGGGGTTGCCGTGGCCTTTTGAGTTCGGGACGCATGAAGCGCAATGCTCAGACGAAACCCGCGACGAAAGGTCGGCTTGCAGGCGGTTTTACCGCGCAAAGCAGGTTACCGCGACGTCGCAGCGAGAGCAGGGCAGAGTTCATACCAAAAAGAATACGCTACGCAGCGGCGGTTTGTCAAAATGGATTACGTGTAGAAGCTAATCCTGCAGCGGATTGGCGAGGTCCGCCGCGCTGGTAAACGCATCGGCGAAAAACTCGTCGTCCGGCAATCGATGCTGTCCGATGAAATCGCGCCGGGCTGCCTCGACCATCACCGGCGCGCCACAGGCATACACCTGGTGCCCACTCAAGTCTGGCAGATCGGTGATGACAGCATGATGAACCAAGCCACGGCGGCCCTGCCAGGCGTCTTCAAGCGGCGCGTCGGACAGCACCGGCACGAACGTGAAATTCGGCACCTGGCTTGCCCATTCTTGGGCGAGCGCCAGCAAGTACAAATCTTTTTTACGGCGTGCCCCCCAGTACAAGGTCATCGGCCGTTCGATTTTCTTGAAGATGGCGTGTTCGATAATCGCCTTGATCGGTGCGAAGCCGGTGCCGGAAGCCAGTAGCACAATCGGCTTGTCGGAATTTTCGCGTAGAAAGAACGTGCCCAGCGGGCCTTCGAAGCGCAGGATCTCACGTTCTTTCATGCTGCCGAACACATGATCGGTGAACTGGCCGCCCGGCATATGACGGATATGCAATTCCAGCAAGCCTTCATGATGCGGGGCACTGGCGATCGAATAGCTGCGGCGCTGGCCGTCGCGTAAAATGAACTCCAGATACTGTCCGGCAAAGAACTGCAGGCGTTCGTTGGCCGGCAGTTGCAGATCCATGATGATGACGTCGTCGACTACCCGGTTTATCACATTGACCCGGCACGGCAGCTTTTTGATCGGCATGTCGCCGGCGCCGTTGACCTCGCGGATGTCGATCAGCAAATCGCTGAGCGGGTTGGCGCAGCACAGTAGCGCCCCGCCTCGCATCTTCTCGTCGTTGGCGAGGGCGGACGCTGCGTGCGGGCCGTGCTCGACCTCGCCTTCGACCAGCATGCCCTTGCAGGATCCGCAGGCGCCGTTTTTGCAGCCGTAGGGCAATCCAATGCCCTGGCGCAGCGCTGCGGTGAGCACCGGCTCGCCCGGCTCGACTTGAAAGGTCCGACCGCTATGCCGGAGCGTTACATTAAATGCCATAACTATGATCAAAAATTAAGAAACAGATTACGTTAAAGGAGTGTTCCAGCCGTGCGTTTCGCCACGACGTTACAATCCAGCCTCATGAAAGCCCCACAAAAACTTGGCAAACTCGGACGTCCGCGGGTGTTGATCGTTGGCTGCGGCGACGTAGGCACGCGTTGTATCGACGCGCTGGGCAAGCGTTTCCGTATTTTTGCGGTGACGCGCGACCTACAGAACGCCGCGGCCTTGCGCATGCACGGCGCCACACCGGTTTACGCCGACCTTGACCGACCTGGAAGCCTGCATCGAATCGCGACGCTCGCCCCTTGGATTCTGCATTTGGCGCCGCCTCCGACGACCGGTACGACCGATACGCGCACGCGCAGTCTGCTGGCGGCGCTGGGACGAGCTCAGGCAGGGGCCCGGACACCGCTGCGGCGCAGTTCGGGCACCACGCGGTGCATTAGGCCGGGTAATACCCATTCGGCATGCGTGCCCCGCATGGCGGTCGGCCGCCTGCGCCGTCGGATGGCATCCCTGTGCATTGTACCCGAGCCCGGTTTGGCCCCCGCGAGGATCCTGTCTTACGCCAGCACCTCGGGCGTATATGGCGACTGCGCCGGTGCACTGATCGACGAGACGCGCACGACACGCCCGGCCAACCCTCGCGCGATTCGTCGCGTGGATGCCGAAACCGCATTGCGCGACGCCGGCGTGCGCGCTCTGATATCGCTGCGAGTCATCCGGATCCCCGGTATTTACGCGGCCGATCGCCTGCCGCTGGCGCGTTTGAACAAAGGCACCCCGGCGCTATGTCCGGCCGACGACGTATACACCAGCCACATTCATGCCGATGATCTGGCAAACATATTGTGTCGCGCTCTATGGCGCGGCATGCCGCAGCGCGTGGTCCATGCGAGCGACGATACTAGATTGAAAATGGGAGATTACTTCGATCTGGTTGCCCGGACCCATGGCTTGCCCTTGCCGCGGCGCATTACACGCGAGCAGGCGGGGCGCGAACTGGAACCGATGCTGCTGTCGTTCATGCGTGAATCGCGCCGGCTCGACAACACGAGGCTCAAACGCGAATTGGGCGTGCGCTTGCGTTATCCGAGCGTCGCCGATTTTTTACAGGAAGACGCTTGGCAACCTACTTCGCTTACGTAAGCAATGGCACGCACTCCAGCACGATCAAGCTGATCAGCGCGCCGATCACGGCGCCAGCGAGTTGCGGATTGATGCGATTCAGTTGATAGGCCGTCACGGCAAGCGCGGCCGCAAGGGTGGCGATCAGCAATAGGGCGCTGCCGATATAGACGAAGTCAACGCTTAAACCGTTCCAGTTCATGATGACCTCCGTGATCGACCGTGCGAGTCGACTCTTCAAGTATAGGAGAGGTCAGGCATGAAAACATGTTGCGGTGCATCCGTCTGTCGTTGGCAGTCAGATGGAAAAAGCGTGTTTCGGTGTCGGGGGACGCCGCCGTCAGTCTTGCGCCTGCAAGCAGGCAAGTTCGGCCGCGCCCAGCCACATCCATCGTCCAGGCGCAAGTTCCGGGGGCAGGGCGAAACCGCCGATCGCGTGGCGGTGTAAGCTTTCTACCCGGTTGCCCACTGCCGCCAGCATCCGCTTTACCTGATGGTATTTGCCTTCGAGGATGTTCAACTCGAGTTCGTGCTCGGCCCGGCGACGCGCCACCAATGCGCGCAACGCAGTGGATTCGCCGTGCAGCATGACGCCGGCGCATAAGGTTTCGAGTTGATTCTCGTCCAACGGATGCTTGACGCCGACGTGATACACCTTGGGGACCTTGCGTTTTGGCGCGGTGTAGGCGTGGATGAAAGCGCCATCGTCCGAGAGCAGGATCAACCCAGTCGTGTCCTGATCGAGCCGCCCCACGCATTGCACGCCGCGTTCACGAAGCGGTGCGGGCAGCAGGCTGAAAATGCTGCTGTGGTGCTGCGGCACATGCGAACACTCGAAACCAGCCGGTTTGTGCATGGCCAGGTAGGCCTTCTCATGAAAGGGCCAGTCGACGTTATCCACCGTGAATGTAAGCCCCTCGGTCTCGAACCTTCGATGCGGGTCTACGCATGGCTCGCCGGCGATGGCGACTGCGCCGCTCGCGACGAGCGCCTGGCACTGCCGCCGACTGCCAAACCCTTGCGTATGAAGGATGCGTTCGAGTTCCATCGAAACAGGTTCCAAAAAACGAAGTATATGGCCCGAGAGGTTCCTGCGGCCGCCGGGCAGGATCGACGTTATTGGTGTTTTCGTCAAGCGTAAGAGGGCAACGTAAATCGGGATTGGTCTTATTTTAAGTTGGAGCCGCTCGACTAGACCTCGATTGGCGCAACCTGTTTCGGTTTACCACTCTGAAGGTATTCAACCCGATACCCAAACCGGTCTCCGCCCCGCTATCCAAGCCGGTTGTCGAGCCACTTCTCGGCCCGTTACCTCGATCCGATTCCAGACCTTACTCTCACCATGCGGCTCTTTCCCAAACTCTCGGCGCCTGAATGGCGTCGACTCGGCGCAGCAAGCCTGAGCGGCTGCGTGGTGCTCGCGCTCAGTCTGCTGCTGGCCCACTGGGGCGCGCAGCGGCTGGCCCATCGCCAGGAGCAGGAACTACTGGCGAGCGCCGCGCGGGGGATAGGGCGCTCCATCGATCACGTCTTTCTGGAGGTACTCCCCGCGGTCGGCACCGATGCGCCACTATTGACTCGCCCATGCGATTCGGTAAGCGCGGCGTTGCGCGATCAGGTCACACGCTTGCCTTACCTCAGCGCGATCCATCTGATTGAGCGCGGGCAGATTTATTGCTCATCGATCAGCCGTTTTGCGCCAAGCGACGGGATGGCGCTGTTGGCTGACGTGCCCGATGCTTCAGGCATCGGCACTGCCCGATTGGCGGGTCAATTTGCCGATCGGCCATTGCTCACCGTGCGGGGGCCGCAGACGCACGACCGGCAAGTGGTCGCCTTGATCGACAGCGCTTATTTCACCGACTTGCTTGTCGCGCAGCTAAGCCGTAGCTACGCGGGCGTGAGTGCCCAGATCGGGCCCATTGCGCTGGCGAGTCGTGGCAGTGACGCGGCCTCAAGCGCACCAGCGCATCCGAATTTCGTGCGTGCCGCCCAAGCGGGCTTACCTCGGCTGGCTGTGGAAATCGAACCCTCGGCGCGGTACACGGCCTTACTGGTGGCCGCACAGTACCCGCGTCTCGCTTTGCTTGGCATTGCGGTCGCGGCGTTGGTCGTTTTCTTGGTCTATCGGTACTGCGAGCCCGACCGCCGCGCCTCGCACCGCTTGCGGCGCGCCATCGACGAACGGGCCTTTATCCCGCACTATCAGCCATTGATGGACGCTCGCCGGGGATGTTGCGTGGGCGTCGAAGTGCTGGCACGCTGGCGTATGTCGGACGGTCAAATTCTGAGTCCTGCCGCATTTATCGATCTGGCTGAACGCAGCGGTCTGGTGATTCCATTGACGCGCCAGTTGATGGAGCGGGTCGCGGTAGACCTGCGCTCAGGAGCCTTGCCGTCGGGCTGTCGAGTCGCGATCAATCTCTCGAGCCGGCATTTGCGCGATAGCGTCATAGTCGAGGATCTGCGCGAAATTTTTCACGATCTGTTGCCGCGCTATCGCCTGGACGTCGAAGTCACCGAGCGCGCGGTGATCGGCGATTTCGCGCAAGCGCAAACCGTGTTGGATCAGATCCGGGAGTTGGGCTTTGAAATCGCCGTCGACGATTTCGGCACCGATTACAGCTCATTAAAATACCTGCAGCAGTTCCGCTTCGACGTGTTGAAAATAGATCGCAGTTTCGTGGCAGGGTTACCCGACGACGCCACCAGCCTCGCGATTGTCTCGGCGTTATGCACACTGAGTGCAAAGCTCGGCATGCAAGTGATCGCCGAAGGCGTCGAGACTGAAGCGCAGGTTGCGATTCTGTTAGCGCAAGGCGTCTCGTTGTTGCAGGGGTATTACTACAGCCCACCGCTTGCGTTCAATGCGTTGTTTGCCTGGCTGGCTGAAGCGCAAAGGCCCGCGGGCGATACCGCTGGCGCTTGAGCGCCCCTCATCCTGCTGCCGTTTCTTGTATAGTCTGTAATCGGACTAGAAGCCATTAAGCAAAAAACGAGAAGGCTGAACAAAGGGTGAGACATCGTGTTAAAAGAAAATGTGCGCACGTTTTGGATGTGCGTTGCCGTCGTTGGCGCGTTCGTATCGGTCGGCGGCATTTGCCTGACGATAGGGGGGTTGTTGCTCATCGAATATGACCTGACCAAACTCGGTGTCGGAATGATCGTCGTGGGCACCTTGACCTACGTGACCATCCTGAATCGGATCGGTCAGGACTGACAGAAAAATCAGGCCATGAAATTCTCACCATCGCTGGCGAGCACCGATTTGATACTCAACAGATGTTGCTGTGCGCTGGCCGGATCCCCTTCGCGCATCTGCCGATAAGTCTTTAATGCGATCTCATGCGGTATCGGTTTGAGGCGCCGTCCCGTGCTCATCGCCGTGACCTGCACCTGCGCCGCGCGTTCCAGATAGTACAGGTCGTCCCACGCTTCGGCGATATTGGGGCCCACTACCATCACGCCATGATTGCGCAGGAAAATGACGTCGGCATCGCCCAGGGCGCCGGCGATTCGATCACCTTCGGAATTGTCCAGCGCCAGCCCGTTATAATTTTCATCGACAGCCGTGCGGCCATAAAACTTCAAGGCCGTCTGACCCGCCCAGACGAGCGGTTCGCCCTCCACCATGGCAAGCGCGGTTGCGTGAGGCATGTGCGTATGAAAGGCCGCGACGACACGCGGTTTTTGTTTATGCAGCCGCGCGTGTATGTAGAACGCGGTTGCCTCGGGCTTGCCGTGGCCGGCAATCACGTGTCCGTCGAAATCGCAAATCAACAGGCTGGACGCGGTAACGTGCTCGAAAGCCAAACCGTAGGGATTCACCAGGAACAGGCCTTCGCAGCCTGGCACTAATGCAGAAAAGTGATTGCAAATTCCCTCGGCCATGCCTAACCGCGCGGCCATGCGCAAGCACGCGGCAAGATCGATGCGGGCCTGCACGACCGCTTGTGTATCTAGCCTGCCATAACGCAGGATTGCGGCTGAGTCGGCGCCGTCAGTCGTCAATTCATGAGCCATCTTGGACCTTCCCTGATCTAATCGATAAGTTCCAACCGAGCGAGTCGAATAATTCCGGCACGCCGTCTAGTGTAGCCAGTGTCGCATCCGCGGTGTAATCGACAAGCGGCTTGCGGCCGGTATCCCGGTCTATCCATACGCAGCGGAATTTCATATCGCGTGCGGCGGCATGGTCCAGGTGCGGGCTTGCGCAAATATGAACCACGTCCGACAGGCTAACGCCAAGCTGCGCGTGAGCATATTCGAAAATGCGCCGCGACGGCTTGTAAGCGCCAGCTTGCTCGGCGGTTATCACGCGGTCGATGTAGCCACCCATTTGCGCGACATTGCCGGCGATGATCGCGTCGTCGGTGTTCGAGATAATGCACAGCTTGAACCCGGCCGCTTTAAGGCGCGCCAGCGTAGGCACGACCTCGGGAAAAGGCGGCATCTTGGCAATGCGGCTGGTCAGGACGTCGATATCCTCGGGCGCATAGCGCATACCCAACTCGGTCATGGCCAGGCGCAGCCCTTCTCCCGCCACTTCCTTGAACGTGCGATGCGGCGCGGTTTGCTCGAGCGCATGCTCATATTTGTCATAAGTCTGAATCAAGCGCCTCGGGTCCATCTCTGCATGGCCGCGGCTGGCAAGAATATGCTGGACCGCCGCGAGCAAACCCTCGTCCCATTGGATCAAGGTGCCGTAGCAGTCGAAGGTCAGCCACTCGGGGCGTGTCGTACGGCGCAGATTGTTCATGGTCGTGCCGTCCAATATAAGTTGATAACCGTCGATAAAAAAATTCAACAAAAGCAGCATGCGAGGGAGCATGAAAGGTCCCATGTCCCATGTCCCATGTCCCATGTCCCATGTCCCACGCCGCGATGCGCCCGCCCGTGCGCTCGGGCTCGATAGCGACATCATAGAGAGCAGGCGAGTTATTTGAAAATTAAATATAATAATGAGAATAAGTTAATTTTCGACTAAGGTCCGGCATGTTCGATTTGGAGCTGTTGCGAAGTTTTGTTTGCGTCGTCGATGCGGGCGGGTTCACGCGCGCGGCGGAGCGCGTGCACCGCACGCAATCAACGATCAGCCAACAGATCCGCAAGCTTGAAGAGAGCGCAGGGCAGCCATTGCTGGTGCGCACTCGCTCGGGCAACCAGATCGTGCCCACCGAAGCCGGCGAGCGACTGCTCGGGTACGCGCGACAACTGCTGGCGATCTCGGCCGAGGCGCACGATGTATTGTGCAACCCGGAGACGGTGAGTTTGGTGCGACTGGGTATTCCCGAGGATTTTGCGGCGCGCCAATTGACCGAGATGCTTTCGGGTTTCGCACGGTCCCATCCCGGGATTCGGCTCGATACGGTCAGTGGAATGAGCGTCGACCTGCGTCTGCATCTCGATGCTGGGGAGTTGGATCTGGCGTTGGTCAAACGAGAACCGGGGAATGGCCCCAGCTTGGCATGCTGGCCTGAAGAGGTGGTCTGGGTCGCCGGCTTGAATGAAGGCCCGAATGAAGGCCAGAATGAAGGTCCAAGCGGCGCGGACCTAACCAGTCCGGTGCCGTTGGTGTTGTTCCCCCAGGGCTGCATCTACCGCAATCGAGCGATCCATGCACTCGAGGCAGCAGGGCGCCGCTGGCGCGTCGCCT
>Ga0302220_10003791_pt1 | contig 10295 bp, 11 predicted proteins | sample II_Palsa_E1_3_FD_194572 | JGI IMG/M metagenome (GOLD analysis project Ga0302220, IMG submission 194572) | Peat permafrost microbial communities from Stordalen Mire near Abisko, Sweden - II_Palsa_E1_3 | ecosystem: Environmental > Terrestrial > Soil > Palsa > Peat permafrost | place: Sweden... | reverse complement strand
CATCGACAACGAGCGTGAGCAGCGTACGCGCTATCGGCACACCCTGGCCGACCTGGCCCACAGCCTGAAGACGCCGCTGGCGGTGATCCGCTCGCAGCTGGAATCCACCGCCCTCGATGATGCCTCCCGGCGCAGCAGCGTGCTCGACCAGGTCCGCCGGATGGACGATCTGGTCGCCTACCAGCTGTCGCGGGCGGCGACGTCCGGTCGGCAGACGTTTGCCAGTGCAGTTCCTATCGCGGGCCACGCCGAGGATCTGGTGCAGAGCCTGGAAAAGGTCTACGCGGCCAAAAATGTGCTGTGCGAATTCGATATCGATGAGCGCGCGGTCTTCTACGGCGAGCAGGGGGACTTGCTGGAGCTGATGGGTAATCTGCTGGAAAACGCGTTCAAGTGGGCTGGTCACCGCGTGCTGCTGGTGGTGAAGTCGCAGGCGACCACGGCGCGGCAGCGCACTGGCCTGTGGCTGAGCGTGGAAGACGACGGCCCCGGCATCGCCGAGGACAAGATCGAGAAAATTCTGCAGCGCGGCGTGCGCGGCGATGAGCGCGTGCAGGGCCACGGCATCGGCCTTTCCATCGTGCAGGACATCGTCCATGCCTATCAGGGCGAGCTGCTGGTCGACCGTTCGCCCGAGCTCGGCGGCGCCCGCTTCAGCGTGAGCCTGACGCCGGCCTGATCGGGTGCTGCCTGCCTCGAATCAGCGAGCCACCGGCTTTTTCAGTACCCGCACTGCGCTGGACGTTTCGCCCCATATTGCCGGCGAGGGTCCGTAAAAGGCTTCCAGTAGATGGGCTATCGCTGGCTCCGCCTCGCGCAAAAGCGAGGGCTGCGAATAGTGCAGCTCGGTGACGACGGCAAAGTATTCGCTGGCGTTTTCGGCGGCGCGGTGGACGATCGGATGGCTATCGTCCCGGCCCGAGGCGTACAGCAGGCGGCGATACGCGCGGTCGAACTGCTCGACCCAGCGGCGCCGGGAAATGTCCGCCAGCGGCGGCATGCCGTCGGGCGGTCCATCGAGCATATCCAGCTTGTGCGCCATCTCGTGAAGCACGACGTTATAGCCGTCCCAAGGTTGCTCCAGATCGAGCTGCACATCGGCCAGCGACAGCACCAGCGGGCCGTGCTCCCAGGCATCCACACTTCGCGTGTCGCCATCGCTGCTGACGTTCACCACGCTGCTATGGCAGGCGTGCTGCGTGCCGCGCACCTTGAATTCACCAGGATAGATCAGCACCTCGCGCCAGCCGCGCAGGCTGCCGGCACCCTGCTGCAAGGCGGGCAGGCAGGCTTGCATGGCGATCAGCAGTCGCCAGTAGTCGTCCAGTACCACCCCCGCCAGCGCGTGAAAACGCTTGCGCGCGAGAAAAAGCGCCGCCAGCCGGCGCAGGCGCTGCTGCCGTTCCGCGTCAAGCCCGCGAGCGAGCGGGCAGCCAAATAGTGCGCGTCGCCACAAAGGATCAGCGATGGGTGCAGGCTCGAGTCGAGCTCGCAGCGATTGCCACCAATGCCCTGGCATGACCTGGGGCGCTTACTGAATGGATCCAGGCAGCAAAGACTGCCAGCCAAGATGGGCTTGTTGAGCGTGCGCAGGAGGCGTCACCTCGATGCCGGAGTGCTCTTGCACGCCGCCGCCGGAAGGACTCTTGCGCAACTCGTTGCTGTTACGCGGCGCGTTGTCGCGGGCCGGTACGGCTTCGTTGGCACTGCCCGGTTCGCCGCTGTTGTTCGAGTCGCGCGCGCTGCTGGTGTCGCTGTTCCCGCGCATCGAGCCATCGAGTTCGCGGCTGTCCACGTTTGTCGCTGCGGCGCCGCCGATGCCGGCAAAACAGATGGCGCAACCGATGAGCCAATGTTTGACGCGCATGGCAATCGAACTCCCTAGACTCGCAAGGCAAGCTCCGATCGTCTCAGAAAGCGCGCCGCGTTGCCAGTGCTCTCCCCGTCGCGCCTCAGAGCCGTCGGCGGTGGCAACGCACCGAGCTAAACTGCACGGATGGCCATTTCCTTCTTCGCATCTTTCCGTCACTGCGCCCGCCGCTTACGCGCAGCTGCGGTCGGGCTGTGCTGATGCAGCCGGCCCAATTGCTGTCAGCGCTCGCCACGGGTGAGCCGATCTCCGGCGCCGGTCTGGCATCCAAAGCTGGCGTGACGCGAGCGGCGATCTGGAAACAGATCGAAGCTCTGCGCACCCGCGGCGTGCCGATCGAAGCGCGGGGCGCTGCTGGCTACTGCCTGCCGTGGCCGCTGCAGATGCTCGATGGCGACGCCATACGTATTGCGATACCCCAAACGCTGGCACAAAAGCTGGGCGCTCTCGAAGTGCACTGGGAGCTGGATTCCACTTCCAGCGAACTGCAGCGCCGCGGGGCCGGTGCCGCCGATCTCAGCGTGCTGGTGGCGGAAACGCAAAGCGCTGGCCGCGGTCGGCGCGGTCGCCAGTGGCTGTCGCCGCCGGGCCTGAATATTTACCTGTCCTGCGTCAAGCGATTCGATCAGGGTTTTGGCGCGCTGGGTGGTCTATCGCTGGCCGTCGGGGTAATCGTGATGCGGACGCTGGAAACGCTGGGCATCGACGGAGCCGGCCTGAAATGGCCCAACGACATACTGACCACGGAAGGCAAGCTTGGCGGCATTCTGGTCGAGCTCAGTGGCGAATATCAGGGGCCGTGCGCGGCGGTTGTGGGGATTGGTCTCAACCTGCGGCTCACACCCGCTCTGCGCGAGCAGGCAGGGCAACCGGCAAGCGATCTCGCCAGCCTGACACAGAATGCTCCACCGGATCGCAACCGCGTCGCTGCCACGCTGATCGCTGCGCTTATCGACGGTCTACAGCAGTTCGAACGCGATGGCTTCGCCGGTTTCGTCGACGAATACGCGCGGCACGATTTGCTGAAGGATCAGCCGCTGCAGCTCAGCGGCGCACTCGGATCGTTCGAGGGAGCCGGCGCTGGCGTCGATGCGCGCGGCGCACTGCAAGTGCGCGCACAAGACGGCAGCCTGCGCCGGGTTGACAGCGCCGAAGTCACAGTACGCCGCGCATGAGACTACTTCTCGATCTCGGTAATACCCGCATGAAGTGGGCGCTGATGCTGCAACCGGATGGCTGGCTCGCCCAGGGTGCGCTTGACTGGCAGGAGGGCTTCGCAGCGCAGCTGGAGTCAGCGCTTAACGGATTGCCTACGCCGGAGATGATCGTCGCCGCTTCGGTGGTCGACGCGGCGCGCGAATCCCAGGTTGCCGAGGTGGTCAGCCGCCGGTTTGCGCATGCGCCGATTTGGCTACGTACGCCGGCCAGCGCTTGCGGCGTGCGTAATGCCTACGCCGAACCGCACCGGCTGGGCGTAGATCGGTTTCTGGCGATGGTCGCTGCTCATGCCGACGGATACGCACCCTGTGTGGTGGCCAGCGCAGGTACCGCGCTCACGCTCGATGCGTTGGCGGCCGACGGACGCCATCTCGGCGGTCTGATTGCACCCGGGCCTCTACTCATGCAGCGTTCGCTGATCGATGCGACTGTGCGCGTGCGGCCGGAACGCCCGGGCGAGATACTCGATCTGGCCGACAACACGGCTGACGCCGTTATGTCAGGCTGCTGGCAGTCCGCCGCCGCATTGATCGAACGCTTCGTCTTGCGCGTGGCGCCCCGACTTGGTCAATCTCCCACGCTGATCCTTGGTGGGGGTGACGCCGCCAGGCTCCAGCCGTTGCTGGCGCTGCCGGCGCAAATGACCCGCGACGGTGTGCTGCGCGGGCTGGCGGTATGGGCAAACGCACAAACCGGGGCACCGAACTAGACCGCATCGTTTAGCGCTCGGTCGATCTAGAATGGACTTGCCTTTTGGCACGGGGGATTTAATGGTTTTGCGTCTGCTATTCGTTCTTTTGATGGCGCTCAATATTGCAGTGGGCGCCTGGCTGCTGCTGGGTCAGCCTTATGCGCACAACGGCAATGCGGTTGACCCCGGGGTGCGTGAGTTGCGCCTTCTGTCGGAAATGCCCGAGCCCGCAGCGACCGTTGCCGTACCCGCCCTTGCGGCATCTGTCGCAGCCACAGCTCCGATTTCAGCGCCGGCTCTCGCCGCACCAGCGCCCGTCAGCCCGCCCCGGCCTGCGCAACCCGTACCGCAAATTTGCCTCGCCCTGGGGCCGTTCGCCACTCCGCAGGACCTGCGCAACGCGCGTCAAGCGCTTGGCGCACAGGTCACGCGCATGCGGTCGCGCCAGGAGCAGACCAATCAGCCCAACGGTTTCTGGGTCTATTTGGCCGCCGCCGGAAGCCACGCTCAGGCGCTGGAGCTGGCCCGCCAGCTGGGCGCGCGTAACATTAAGGATTACTTCGTGGTCAGCGGCGGCGATCAGCCGAATACGGTTTCGCTGGGCCTGTTCAAGGATCCGGCCAACGCGCGCAAGCGCCGCGACGAGGTCGTCGCGGCCGGCTTTCCAGCCCGTTTGAGCGAGCGCAGCGAAATCGTGCCCGAGTACTGGCTTGATTTGGTGGCCAGCAACAGCCCCCGATTCGAATGGCGCACCCGCGTCCGCGCCAGCGGTGTCAGCTCGCACAGCACGAGCTGTTTCTGATTTGCGCCCGCCGCGACGGTCATCAGCCTGACGACGAATTCGAGTCGTGCGCTTGGAGCAAACGCCACGCGACTGCTAGAATCGCGCTCCTTGCCGGCATAGCTCAGTTGGTAGAGCAACTGATTTGTAATCAGTAGGTCCCCAGTTCGAATCCGGGTGCCGGCACCATGAAACGCAAGGCCTGCAGCGATGCGGGTTTTTTTGTGCGCACTGTTTTTGAGCGCGAAGGAAAGTCTTGGGCGCGACTACGTACGATGTTGGTACGGCAATTGCAGAAGACGGGAAAGCGGTTTTTCAGTAACTGCGCTAACCGTCGGCGATGACGTCGGTGGGGAGGGCGTAGTGAATCCGCCGGTCAGACTTGCACGTATATAAGCGTGCAAGCGGCCGACGATTCGATGCTATTTGCTTGGAGCCTTTTATGTCCGTTCTGAACCCGATCGAACTTTTCGCCCAGACCATTCATATGTTGGCCAATGCGGACTGCCCACAGTGCGGCAGAAAGGATGGTTCCGCGCTGACGCCGGGGCGCAAGGATTCCGGTGGCTGTGAGTGGTGCCATGGTCGGCACCAGCTGCTCGACCAGTCCAAGCAATGGCTGCAGAGGAGTGGCGTCACTACAGGTAAAGACCGGCCACGCCCTCAGGCTGTGGCGCAACATGCTGCCGGCCATTAACTGCTATAGCTGATGCCCGCCGCAAGATATCGGACAAAAAAAGGATTGACTGGTTCAATCCAGTGTCGCCTTAGCAAACGGTTCTGTGTTGCACATGGCCCTGACTAGCCCGTGTTCGTCAGGAAGGCCGTGGACATGGGTAACTTCGAATAGCTGTCTATAGAAGCTGAGGCCCCATGATGCGGGCCTCTTGCCTTGAGGCACTGCAGATTAGGCCAAAAGCAGGTCGTGCGGCGGCAGGTACTCATCGTCATGGACGCCGTTATTCTCAAGCAATGCATCCAGGCGATCCATCAGCCACTGGTGGTCGGCCGCATCGGTCTGGCGGGCGATAGCGTCGGCCTTGTCGGCAAACAGCGGCATGAAATCCGCGCTGTCCGGGTTGTCGGCGATCAGCTGCGGCATGGCCTGACCCAGGCTATGCAGCAAGACGGCCAGTTCGTCGCGATTTTTCAGCGAGGCTTGGCGCAGCGCGGGCTGCAACTCTTTTCGGATCTTGTACATGGCGTGCCCCTTCAGTCGTCAACACATCAAAGCAGTGCGCCATGGATCGCTGGACCGCTCGTTCTGGCGCTCGATGAAAGATTCTAGAGTTTCCACCAGCCAGACTCTTTCGGTTTTCTGGCAGGCGCATTGGAGCCATTTGTGACGCTGTGCGCGCTTTTGTCAGACGGGCGCTTTTGAGCGCTCTGGTCCGCAAGCGCGCGATTCAGCCCCAAGGCCAATAGGCACAGGCACACCGAGAGGCCGACGTACTTCAACATTCCTTGTGCCCGCTGTTTTTGGATAACGATAGCGAAGCAAGTTTGTTGCCAACGTAGGCAATCAAGCGACGCGCTTAGCCGTGGCGGTGACCCAGCAACCCGCCAAGCGGCTTCCGCCATGCGGCGGACCGATATTCCGCGGTTTTCTGATGTTTGCGCCGGGCGTTATGCTCAGTTTCCAGGCCCGAATATTGCTTTACCCTGGTAGACGTTGATTAAGATCAGGGCGGACCGTGCCAAGCGATGATGTAGGGTTTGCCCGCGCACTATTGCTTCAAACGCAGAAGGCGCATGGTGAAGAAAGCATTGATGATGGATGCCGTGACACGGCGCAGCATAGGTTTAAAAATGGCGCGTTTTTCTCATCTGCGCGGGCACGCTCCGGCGTCGACACCCTTCTTGCCGACATGACTGCCAATCCCAACCTGAATTTTCGCTACTCGCCCTGGACGTTCGACGAGCGAACCGCTGCGGAGCTTGAGGAGCTCACCGATGGCGCGATCGTTGTGGACGCCGCGGGCAGCATTGTTTTTGCCAATGCCGTAGCCATCGCGATGCATGGCCGACTCATCATGGGCGTTCTACCCGATGACTACAGCCCGATGCACGGGTTGTTTACAGAGGACGGGAGACCTTATCCATCGACCGACCTGCCGCTGGCGCGCGCCGCCATGTTCGGCGAAACCGTGGTGGGTGCGAAGTGGAGAATCCGCCGGCCGGATGGCACCAGCGTCGCCGCCATGGGCGATGCCATGCCGTTGACGGACATGCAGGGCAGTCAGTCTGGTGCGATCCTACTGTTTCATCAGACCAGCTCATGATTCCAGTGCGTCGTCGGCAGCTTTGACCAGTGCACGGCGCGCACGCCAGATGAGGGCAGCGCCGCGTCGATCAATCGTCGACGCGCCCGCCTGGATTGCCGCCTCGCGGAAATCCGGCTTGAGGTCATAGTGCGGTGCGGCGGCCTTGTCTTGAAACCATTCCCTGCGCATCCCGATTCGTGCGGCGATGGCGTGCAGTTCGCGCAGGTCGATTTCGTCACTGAACATATGGCAGCTCGGGGTGACCGTCCCATGCACTATCCAGCCATAGTTGCGCAGGTTGTCGACGTAAACCGTCACTGCCGGCTCTTAATCAATGCTTGGCGGCCGACGCGGCAGCGGGTGCTGCGGGCGTCGCCACTGGCGTTGACGTTTTGGCTGCGGGCGAAGCTGGTGTTGTCGTACCTGTCGCATTGGAAGCGCTGGATGCCGTCGAAGTCGCTGCTGGTGTGGTGTCCATCGCGCTGATCATCGATTTTGAGGCTTGGTCCATTGCCTGGTCGCGCGCGTCCGGCACGGCAGCGAGCTTTTGAGCCTCATCCAGATGCGATTTCAGCGTGGGCAGGTTGGTCTTGACGAACTGCTGAATGTCAGTGTCCTTGGAATCCTTGCCTTCGGCCGTAAACAATTTGATCGCGTCCTGATGGTCTTTGACCACTGCCTTTGACCATGCCTGATCGAAGCTGGCCGATTTCATCGCCTGCAGCTTGTCATTTTCTTTCTGCGCGTCTTTCCCTGGATCGGAGGGGAAGCTCACTTTTTTACTCTCCGCCAGCGTCTTCAATGCGGCGTTGGCCTTGGTATGGTCATCGACGATGCGCTGCGCCAATGCTTTCACCTTGTCATCTGACGATTTGCCAAGTGCCGTATTGCCCATCTGTATTTCAGCCATGCCGCCCCTGGCGGCGTTTTCGATGAAAACCGTGTCGGCGGCGCTTAGACTGGTTTTGGAGTCGCTGGCTGTATCAGGCTGCGCAGCGGCGCGGCCGGCAACACTCAATAAAAAGGCCACTGCAAGTGCTTGGGGTAAATGGCGAATGTTCACGAGTTATCCTTTTTTCGCTTCGTAGATGGCCGATGAAAACCCAGCGGCTGAAAAGGGTTTGTGATGGTTGAGAGCATGCTCTGAAGGCTAACCGGTTCGACGGGCTGAACTATGGGCTCCATCGTGGGCGCACGTCCATCCCATCCCACGGCCGCCGCCTTGCAAAGCGATACAACGGGCAATCCGTTAGAATCGGCGGGCTTGGCTGCGGGCGTTGGTGGGACTGGCTTCACCGCTCATGCCGTGGCTCACCAACACTCGGGTATACAGGTTTATGACTATCAAGACCGTTTCACTGATTGGCGTACCGACCGATATTGGCGCAGGACATCGCGGTGCGTCGATGGGGCCGGAAGCGCTGCGCGTCGCCAATCTGTTTGCCCGACTGGAACGGTGCGGCCTGAAGGTGGTCGATCGAGGAAATCTGCAAGGTCCGCTTAATCCATGGCAGCCGCCTTCTGACGGTTATCGTCATCTGGATGAAGTGGTGGCTTGGAATACGGCCGTCTATACGGCCGTCCATCAAGAGCTTCAGGCGGGCCGGCTCCCCATCATGCTTGGCGGCGACCACTGCCTGGCCATTGGATCCATCTCAGCGATCGCGCGCTATTGCGAAGACGAAGGCAAGAAGCTTCGGGTGCTGTGGCTGGATGCCCATACCGACTTCAATACCGCGCTGGCAACGCCTTCAGGCAATATCCATGGCATGCCGGTGGCCTGCCTGTGCGGCAACGGACCGGAGGCGCTCACGACGCTCAGCGGCACCAAGCCGGCGACCAAACCCGATGTCTTTCGCCAGATCGGGATCCGCTCGGTCGATTCGGCCGAGAAAAAGCTGGTGCGCGAGGCCAGCGTCGGCGTCTATGACATGCGCCATATCGACGAGGTCGGCATGAAGCGCACGATGGAGGAAGCGCTGGCCGATATCGACGAAAACACGCACCTGCACGTGAGCTTCGACGTCGATTTTCTCGATCCCAGCATCGCGCCGGGGGTTGGCACCACGGTGCGCGGCGGCCCGAATTATCGCGAGGCCCAGCTGTGCATGGAGATGATTGCCGACACCGGCCGGCTTGCCTCGCTGGACATCGTCGAACTCAATCCGGCATACGACAAGCGCAACCAGACGGCAAAGCTCGCGGTCGATCTGGTCGAATCACTGTTCGGAAAATCCACCTTGATCCGCTGAGGCGCAAATCCACGCGCTTCTCTCCGATTATCCACAAGCGAACATCATGCAGACTCGTGTACTGACCGGCATCACCACCACCGGCACGCCACACCTGGGCAACTACGTCGGCGCGATCCGACCCGCGGTGCAAGCCAGCAAACGCGACGACGTCGACGCGTTCTATTTCATGGCCGACTATCACGCGCTGATCAAGAGCGGCGATGCCGACCGGATCGAGCGCTCGCGGCTGGAGATTGCCGCGACCTGGCTGGCTGCCGGACTCGATCCGCAGCGCGTCACCTTTTATCGGCAGTCGGATATTCCAGAAATACCGGAGCTGACCTGGTTCCTCACCTGCATCGCTGCCAAGGGCATGCTCAATCGCGCCCACGCCTACAAGGCAGCGGTGGATCGCAATACCGAGACCGGCGAAGACGCCGATGCCGGCATCAACGCCGGCCTGTACATGTATCCGGTGCTGATGGCCGCGGACATCCTGGCATTCGACGCGCACAAGGTGCCGGTGGGTCGCGATCAGATTCAGCATATCGAGATGGCGCGCGACCTTGGCCAACGCTTCAACCATATACACGGCCGCGCGTTCTTCGTGCTGCCCGAGGCGCTGATCGAGGAGCAGGTGGCGACCTTGCCCGGCCTCGATGGTCGCAAAATGTCGAAGAGTTATGACAACACCATTCCGCTGTTTGCCGGCGGTAAAAAGCAGCTGCGCGAAACCATCATGCGCATCGTCACCGACTCGTGCCTGCCGGGCGAGCCGAAGGATGCGGACAACTCGGCGCTGTTCACTATCTTTCGCGCGTTTGCGGGCGAGGACGAGGCAAAGTCGTTTCGCCAGTCCCTGCTAGACGGCCTGGGCTGGGGCGACGCGAAGCAGGCGCTGTACGAGCGGGTCGAGCGGGACGTGGCGCCGATGCGCGAGCGCTACGAGGCGTTGATCGCCGATCCGGCGGGTATCGAACGCATTCTTCAGGAAGGGGCGATCAAGGCACGTGCGATTGCTACGCCAAAGATTGCCGCTTTGCGCGATGCGCTCGGTCTACGTTCGGCCGGTGCACCTCCCGTGACATCTGCGCGGGCCAAAGTTGTCGAGAAGTCGAGCAAAGCACCGCGTTTTGCCAGCTTCCGCGATGCCGACGGCAGCTTCCGCTTTCGCCTTTTTTCCGCGGACGGCGACGAGCTGCTGCTGTCGGTGCCGTTCGCCGATCCCAAGGCGGCT
>Ga0302220_10003785_pt1 | contig 10310 bp, 10 predicted proteins | sample II_Palsa_E1_3_FD_194572 | JGI IMG/M metagenome (GOLD analysis project Ga0302220, IMG submission 194572) | Peat permafrost microbial communities from Stordalen Mire near Abisko, Sweden - II_Palsa_E1_3 | ecosystem: Environmental > Terrestrial > Soil > Palsa > Peat permafrost | place: Sweden... | reverse complement strand
CATTTAAAGCACTTGTTTTAATCCGGACCGTCGCGGCGTACGGCGGTCGACTCGAATTTCCTGATTCCCCTCGACTCCCCTACCGGCTCCCGCCGTTCCCATCATGATCAAGCAAGCGCTCCTTTCCGTTTCCGACAAGTCTGGCATCGTCGAATTTGCGAAATCGCTGTCGGAGCTAGGCGTTAGCCTGCTCTCGACCGGCGGCACCGCGAAACTCCTGGCTGATGCAGGTCTGCCTGTGACCGAAGTCGCCGACTACACCGGTTTTCCGGAGATGCTCGACGGCCGCGTGAAAACGCTGCACCCGAAGGTTCACGGCGGCATTCTCGCGCGCCGCGATTCTCCTGAACACATGGCAGCGCTCGAACAACACAACATTCCGACCATCGACCTGCTGGTGGTGAACCTGTATCCGTTCGTGCAGACTGTATCGAAGGAAGAATGCTCGCTGGAAGACGCGATCGAAAATATCGATATTGGCGGCCCGACCATGCTGCGTTCGGCGGCGAAGAATCATCGTGACGTAACGGTGATCGTCGATCCCTCGGATTACGCGATCGTCCTCGAAGAAATGCGCGCGGCTAAAAACACGGTCAGCTACGCGACGAACTTCAAGCTCGCCACCAAAGTGTTTGCGCACACAGCTCAATACGATGGCGCGATCACGAATTACCTGACGAGCCTGACCGACGAGTTGCGGCACAAGAGCCGCAACACCTATCCGTCGACGTTCAATCTCGCGTTCACCAAGGTGCAGGACCTGCGTTACGGCGAGAACCCGCATCAAAGCGCTGCGTTCTACCGCGATCTCACCACGCCGGCCGGCGCGCTCGCTAACTACGAGCAGTTGCAGGGCAAGGAACTGTCGTACAACAACATTGCGGACTCCGACGCTGCGTGGGAATGCGTGAAGACCTTCGATGTGCCGGCCTGCGTGATCATCAAGCATGCGAATCCGTGCGGCGTGGCGATCGGTGCGGACGCGCACGAAGCGTACTCGAAGGCATTCCAGACGGATCCCACCTCCGCGTTCGGCGGCATCATCGCGTTCAATCGTGAAGTGGATGAAGCAGCGGCGCAGGCCGTTGCCAAGCAGTTCGTGGAAGTACTGATGGCACCTTCGTTCAGCGATGCGGCCAAGCAGATTTTCACAGCGAAGCAAAACGTGCGTCTGCTGAAGATCGATCTCGGCGACGGTCACAACGCGTTCGACCTGAAGCGCGTGGGTGGTGGCTTGCTCGTTCAATCGCTGGATTCGAAGAACGTCCAGCCGCACGAATTGCGCGTGGTCACGAAGCGTCATCCGACGCCGAAGGAAATGGACGATCTGCTGTTCGCGTGGCGCGTCGCCAAATATGTGAAGTCGAACGCTATTGTGTTCTGCGGCGGCGGCATGACGATCGGCGTTGGTGCCGGCCAGATGAGCCGCGTGGACTCGGCGCGCATTGCCAGTATCAAGGCGCAGAACGCGGGCCTGTCGCTGGCTGGATCGGCCGTGGCATCGGATGCGTTTTTCCCATTCCGCGATGGCCTCGATGTCGTGGTCAACGCCGGCGCGACCTGCGTGATCCAGCCGGGCGGCTCCATGCGCGATGACGAAGTGATCGCTGCTGCGGACGAGCACAACATTGCGATGGTGTTGACCGGAACGCGGCACTTCCGTCACTAAGCACGACACTAAGCACGACACCGAGCACGCTTCACCTTTAGAAAGTCCGGCGGCCGGCAGGCGCGCCGGGCTTTTTACTTTTTGCGCCGCGCTGTTAGTATCGCAAGCACTACGTTCCAACGGCACTCCATGAGAATTCTCGGTATTGACCCGGGCCTGCGCGTGACGGGGTTCGGCGTCATCGACAAGACCGGTCAAACGCTGACCTATGTGACCAGCGGCGTCATCAAGACTGCCGACGCAGATTTGCCGTCGCGTCTCCACACGATCTTCGAAGGTATCTCGACGCTTGTCCGGCAACACGCGCCCGACCAGTCTGCTATCGAAAAAGTGTTCGTCAACGTTAATCCGCAGTCCACGCTGCTGCTCGGCCAGGCGCGCGGCGCAGCCATTTGCGGCCTGGTCGCGAGCGGCGTGCCGGTCGCCGAATACACGGCGCTGCAGTTGAAGCAGGCCGTGGTGGGCTATGGCCGCGCCACGAAAGAACAAATGCAGCAAATGGTCGTACGCTTGCTCGCGCTTACCGGGGTGCCGGGAACGGACGCCGCCGACGCGCTCGGCATGGCCATCTGCCACGCGCACGCCGGCGGCGCGATGACGGCGCTCGGCGAGATCGCCCCATCGCTGGCTAAAAAGGGCCTGCGCGTACGGCGCGGCCGTCTTGTCGGCTAACTCCACTACAAGTTCCTCACCATGATTGGTCGCATTGCAGGCGTTTTGCTGGAAAAAAATCCGCCGTACTTGCTCGTTGATTGCGGCGGCGTGGGCTATGAAATCGCCGTACCCATGAGCACTTTCTACAACCTGCCGAACAGCGGCGAGAAGATCGTATTGCTGACCCAGTTGATCGTTCGTGAAGACGCGCATTTGCTGTACGGCTTCGGCACGCAGCAGGAGCGTGTGACCTTCCGCGAACTGCTCAAGATCAGCGGGATCGGAGCGCGCATGGCGCTGGCCGTGCTGTCCGGCATGAGCGTTCAGGAACTCGCCCTGGCTGTGACAATGCAGGACGCCGCGCGTCTGACACGCACGCCCGGTATCGGCAAGAAGACGGCCGAGCGCCTGTTGCTCGAACTGAAGGGCAAGCTTGGCGCGGATCTGGGCGCGGCAGCGGGCACGGTAAGCGGCCCCGACCATGCGAGCGATATCCTGAATGCATTGCTGGCATTGGGTTACTCCGAAAAAGAAGCGCTTATGTCGGTCAAGAATGTTCCGGCCGGCACGGGTGTCTCGGAAGGCATCAAGCTGGCCCTGAAAGCGCTGTCCAAGAGCTAGTCAGGCCAGTCTCTCACGCCGCTGATCTGGCCAACAGTCGGCCGATCGGCCAGCTTTTCGTGTTCGAGCCACGCGGTACAATCGACGCATGATAGAAACCGACAAACTCGCCGCCGAACGCATCATTTCGGCTACTCCCGTCTCGCCGAACGAGGAAGTGTTCGAGCGCGCGCTTCGGCCGCGCGATCTCGAGGAATACGTCGGGCAGGAGAAGATCCGGGATCAGCTTCAGATTTTCATCGAGGCCGCGCGGCGACGCTCCGAGGCGCTCGATCACGTTCTGTTGTTCGGGCCGCCGGGTCTCGGCAAGACCACGCTCGCGCATATCATCGCGCGGGAGATGGGCGTGAATTTGCGGCAGACGTCGGGACCGGTGCTGGAACGCGCCGGCGATCTCGCCGCGCTGCTGACGAATCTTGAGAAGAACGACGTGCTTTTTATCGACGAAATTCACCGGCTGTCGCCGGTCGTCGAAGAAATTTTGTATCCGGCGCTCGAGGACTATCAGATCGACATCATGATCGGTGAAGGTCCGGCGGCACGTAGCGTCAAGCTGGATTTGCAGCCGTTCACGCTGGTTGGCGCGACCACGCGGGCGGGCATGTTGACCAATCCGTTACGCGATCGCTTCGGCATTGTGTCGCGGCTGGAGTTCTACACCGCGAGCGAACTGGCGCGAATCGTTACGCGCTCGGCGTCGCTGCTCAAGGCCGATATTGTCCCGGAAGGCGCGTTGGAAATTGCGAAGCGGGCGCGCGGGACACCGCGAATCGCGAACCGGCTGCTTCGGCGCGTTCGTGACTACGCCGAAGTGAGGGCGGACGGCAACATCACAGCCGAAGTAGCCGATGCCGCGTTGAAGATGCTCGACGTCGACCCGGTTGGCTTCGACCTGATGGACCGGAAGCTGCTGGAAGCTATCCTGCACAAATTCGATGGCGGTCCGGTCGGGGTCGACAATCTGGCCGCGGCTATTGGCGAAGAACGCGACACCATTGAAGACGTGCTTGAACCCTATCTGATCCAGCAGGGGTATTTACAGCGCACACCACGCGGACGCGTTGCCACGTTGCTCACGTATCGCCACTTTGGCCTTGCCGCCCCCGACGCCGGCCCGGTCCGCGAAGTGTGGGACGCCAACACCGACAGTTAAGCCAACCGCCGTATTAGCCGCTACAGCCTAATCGCAGATAGCCGAACCGATGTCCGATCAAGCAAGTCCGCGCCCTGACGATTCATCCAGCCTTGTCGGCCAGATGGTCAAGCGCGTACGCTCCAGACTTGCCAACGGCGTGACGAGCCTGACTACCGGAAGTGGGCCATCGCTGGATTATTCGTCGCCGCCTGGCGACCCGGGACTGTTCGGACCCGACGCCATTTGCTGGAAAGTTCACGCCGACTTTACGTCGATGATGACCGGCGGCGTCAGCGCCCTCCTGCTTCAGGCCCTGCACCCAATGGCGCTCGCGGGCGTCTGGGAGCACTCCACCTTTCGTACCGATATTCTCGGACGCCTGCGCCGCACAGCCACGTTTATCGCGGGTACGACGTACGGCAATAAGCATGACGCGCTTGCGCTCATCGAACGTGTAAAGCGGATTCATCTTTCAGTGACGGGCACGGCTCCCGACGGGCGGCCGTATCGCGCAAGCGATCCTGAGTTGCTGACATGGGTTCACGTCGCGGAAGTATCGAGTTTCCTCAAGGCGCATTTGCGGTACGTGAACCCGCTGCTTCCGCTTGAGGCACAGGATCGCTACTACGCGGAGACATCGACCATAGCGGAGATGCTCGGTGCGACCAACTTGCCGAAGAGCTGTGCGGAGATCGACACGTATCTGGCGTCAATGCAGCCACGGCTGGAAGCAAGCGAACGCACTCGGGAAGTGCTGAAGGTACTGATGAACGCGCCAGCGCCCAGTGTCCTGATGAAACCCGCCAGCACGCTGATCCTGAACGCGGGTGTGGACCTGTTGCCAGACTGGGCGCAATCGATGCTCGGATTCAGCACGCTTGCGCCGCTACGCCGCGCGTGGACCCGGCCGGGCGTCAAGATGATTGCGCCGTTGATACGCTGGGCGCTGAACAACGGCGTGTCCAAGCGAGCCCGGCGCCGCGCTGCGATGAAGCCTGATTAACGCGGGACTTCCTTGAGGTCGTCGTCGCTTCCGGGGGAAGAAAGATGCGCGACATCACCCCATGAGACGACCTTCGCTTGACCGTTCTCAAAGTCCACCACGTTGATGCTGGAATTCAGCAGCGGCCAGTCACGTGGCACGTCGAGCGGCAATCCACGCACGAACCGATAAATGCAGTCCAGCACGCCCCCGTGAGCGACGACTGCGATACGTCCGTCCGCATGCGCGGCCACGATCGGCTCGACAGCGCTCAGGACGCGTTGTGAGAATGCTCGCTGCGATTCACCGCCGGGCGGCGCGAAGTCCGGATTATGGCTCTGCCAGTCCGCGTATTCGGAGGGATACTTCGCGCGTATCTCTTCACCGCTGTGACCTTGAAAGTCACCGTATAGACGTTCACGCAAACCTTCGTTCAGGTTCAGCGTCAAACCAAGCGCGTCGGCAAACGGTTTGGCGGTTTGCTGGGCACGCAGCAGATCACTGCAATACACCGCGTCGGGCCGGGCACCGGCCTTCGACTCTTGCAAGAGGCGCTGCGCGAGCTGCCTTGCTTGCGCAATGCCGGTCGCAGCCAGTGGAATATCAATGTGCCCCTGAATACGCTTGATGCGATTCCAGTCGGTTTCGCCGTGCCTGATGAAGAGGACTTGCGTGGTCATTAGATGCTTGAAATTCCGGAAGATGCGCCCGATACGATGGGTGCAGTGACAAAACTCGGGAGACGTCTCGGGGGCGTCTCAGGAACGTACTTGCAGCCAGAATGTGACCGGCCCGTCGTTGACCAGCGACACCTGCATGTCCGCGCCGAACTCGCCCGTCTCGACAATGGGATGCGTGGCGCGCGCCTGCGCAACGAAGTAATCAAAAAACCTTCGGCCTTCCTCTGGCGGCGCGGCCGGTGTGAAGCTTGGCCGCAACCCGCTGGACGTATCGGCGGCGAGGGTGAACTGCGACACCAGTAGCACGCCGCCCGCACGCCCAGAGCCGTCCATATCCCGCACCGGCAGATTCATCTTGCCGGCGGCATCGCTAAAAACGCGATACGCCAGCATTTTCGCCAGCAGCTTGTCCGCAATGGCGGAGGTGTCTCCTCGCTCCGCGCACACGAGTGCCAGCAAGCCAGCATCGATCGCCCCCGTCACACGGTCGCCCACACGCACGTCTGCTCGCAAGACTCGCTGAATGAGTGCAATCACTCGCTTACGCCGCCAGCGTGACGCGCGCGAAACGGCGCTTGCCGACCTGCACCACAAACTCGCCCGCCTCGATCTTCAAGCCCTTGTCCGACACCGTCGCGCCGTCGATCTTCACACCACCTTGCTCGATATTGCGCAGCGCCTCGCTGGTCGAGGGCACCAGCCCGGCTTGCTTCAACAGTTGCCCGATGGCGAGCGGTGCGCCGCTGAGCGTCACCGAAGGAATCTCGTCCGGCACGCCGCCCTTCGCACGATGGTTGAAGTCTTCCAGCGCCCGCTCCGCGTCAGCCGGCGAATGGAAACGCGCGACGATCTCCTGCCCCAGCAGCACCTTGAAATCACGCGGATTACGACCACCCTCGGCTTCGCTTTTGAAACGCGCAATCTCTTCGATACTTCTAAACGACAGCAACTCGAAGTAGCGCCACATGAGCGTGTCGGAGATGCTCATCAGCTTGCCGAACATGTCGGTAGGCTTCTCGCTAATGCCGATGTAATTGTGCTTCGACTTCGACATCTTCTCGACGCCGTCCAGCCCTTCAAGCAACGGCATGGTCAAGATGCATTGCTGCTCCTGGCCGTATTGCTTTTGCAATTCGCGTCCAACCAGCAGATTGAACTTCTGGTCCGTGCCGCCGAGTTCGAGATCGGCGTTCAGCGCAACCGAGTCGTAACCCTGCATCAGCGGATACAGCAACTCATGAATCGAGATGGGCATGCCACCCTGGTAGCGCTTCGTGAAATCCTCGCGCTCAAGAATCCGCGCGACCGTGTAACGCGACGCGAGCTTGATCATGCCGTCGGCGCCGAGCGGCATGGACCATTCGCTGTTGTAGCGCATCTCGGTCTTCTCACGATCCAGCACCAACGCAGCCTGCTCGAAATAGGTCTTCGCATTCGACTCGATCTGCTCGCGCGTCAACGGCGGGCGCGTGGCGTTACGCCCCGACGGATCCCCGATCAGCGAAGTGAAGTCGCCGATCAGGAAAATCACGGTATGGCCGAGATCCTGCAGCTGACGCATCTTGTTCAGGACAACCGTGTGGCCAATGTGAATATCAGGCGCCGTCGGGTCGAGGCCAAGCTTGATGCGCAGCGGCTTGCCGCTCGCGGCGCTGCGAGCGAGCTTCTGTGCGAACTCGGCTTCGATCAGCAGCTCGTCACAGCCCCGTTTCGCGATGGCAAGGGCGGCCTGCACTTCGTCGGTGAGGGGCAAGGTTTTCGCAGCCGAAGCCGGAGAGTCGTTCGGATCAGTGGTCATGCTTGCAACTTTTTCGGGTGATTTATTCGGGGCGCTAACAGGCGCCGATCGGGCAACAGCCGCTGCTTCCGGATTCGTCCACAGTCGCGTTCGGACACGGAAAAAAGTGCGGCATTCGCTTGTTCAGGCAACGGATTTTACGTGATGTCGTCTGCCTTCGCCCCGTTTTCCCCTCATGTGTGCCGTGCGTTGGCCGTTCGGCCATGTTTCGAACGCCCCGGCTCCGGAAGCCGTGTGCGAAACATGGCCGAACGGACAGCGGCTTAACGAGTCGCGTCGATGCGTGGATAATCGGTCCATCGCGGCTGCTTTGCCCGAAAGAATTGCATCGATGACTGCTTGAACAAGGTCATCGGTGAACCCGCATCGAACAGGAGAGCAACGTGGCGCGACGGACCGAGGCAATGGAGGCAGGCGACATGGCGGACGGCGTGTACTTTGGGCTGATGTCGGGCACGAGCATGGACGGCGTGGACGGCATTGCCGTCCAGTTCACCGCCGGCAAGCCGCCGGTTGTACTCGGCGAGGCTCACGTCGGGTTCTCGCAAGGCCTGCGCGACGCGCTGTTCGCCCTCCAGGCCCCTGGTGACAACGAACTGGAGCGCGAAGCCCTTGCAGCGAACGCGCTGGCCACGCGCTACGCCGTGTGTTGCCACGAACTGGCGAGCATGAGTGGCTACTCGTCCGCTAAAGTCCGCGCGATCGGCGTACACGGGCAAACGGTGCGGCATAGGCCGGAAAAGGGCTACACGCGGCAAATCAATAATCCCGCGCTGCTCGCAGAGATGACCAACATCGACATAGTCGCCGACTTCCGTAGCCGCGACGTCGCTGCCGGCGGTCAGGGCGCGCCGCTCGTCCCGGCATTTCACGCGACCATTTTCGGTAGCAAGAACGAGACGCGCGTGGTCTGCAACCTGGGCGGCATCAGCAACATCACCATTCTCTCGGCGAATGGCGGTGTCCACGGCTTTGATTGCGGACCAGCGAACGCATTGCTGGACGAATGGGCGCACCGGCATCTGAAACGCCCCTTCGACGAAGGCGGTCATTTCGCGGCGCGAGGCCGGGTGCACCGTCCGTTGCTGAACGCCCTACTCAACGAACCGTTTTTCGAACAGCAGCCGCCTAAAAGCACTGGCCGGGATCTGTTCAACCCTGCGTGGCTCGACACCAAACTCATCAGTTTTGAAAAAATGTCGCCGGAAGATGTGCAAGCCACGCTTGTCGCGCTGACCGCCATCACCGTTGCAAGAGAAATCGAGCGGCATGCTTCCGATTGCCGTGCGGTCTACATATGCGGCGGAGGTGCCCGCAATCCGGTGCTGATGCAGGCTATCCAGCAGGCGCTTGGGGAGAGCGGCGTGGCCGGTGTCCCCGTGATGACCACTGAAGCGCTCGGCGTGCCACCACAGCAGGTCGAGGCATTGGCGTTTGCTTGGCTTGCGATGCGCTGCGTGGCTCGTAAGCCGGGCAATGTTTCGGCAGTAACAGGCGCTGCCGGGGAACGGGTTTTAGGCGCGATTTATCCGCGTTAAGGGCATCCGGCCCCTAACCACCTTTGGTTCGTGAAGTGGCTATCGGCACAAAAAAGAAACTCACGGCTCTCTCAGGCGTACCGCAGGGAACCTGATCCGCTGCCCCATAGCCTCAGTTTTGATCGAAGCACACGTCCAGCCGGACGCACCCACAAAACGCACCCACAAAACGCACACGCAAAACAAAAACGGAGCCCGAAGGCTCCGTTTCACATCTGCATGATGCCGCGCAATCGAATCAACTAATCAGGATCACGCCGAGAACGACGATCCGCAACCGCAGGTGCTGGTCGCGTTCGGATTCTTGATCACGAACTGCGCGCCGTTCAGATCGTCTTTGTAGTCAATCTCAGCGCCGACGAGGTATTGATAGCTCATCGAGTCGATCAGGAGCTGGACGCCCGCCTTGTCCATCACGGTATCGTCTTCGTTGATGGCTTCGTCGAACGTGAAGCCATACTGGAAGCCCGAACAGCCGCCGCCCTGCACGAACACACGCAGCTTCAGTTCCGGATTGCCTTCTTCGTCGATCAGTTGCTTGACCTTGTCAGCTGCTGCGTCGGTGAAAACAAACGGCAACGGCATTTCGGTCGTGGGGGTGTCGGTGACAGCGTTCATTCGAACTCTCCAAAAAAGCTTCTAGCACCCATTGTAGGGCTGATCTCAATATCGTGCTGGAAGCCCATGTAATCAATAGGCTATCGCTTCACACTATCCCGAATTTGCCGCGGCTGCTGGGGACATCGCTGAAAGACTGCCGCGATCCGTGACCATTGGCCACGAAAAAAGCCGCCAGCGCAGACACGCAGGCGGCTTTTCGAGCCATTTCGCCGCAACAACGACGAAACCGCCAAACAGCTTAACGCTTCGAGAATTGTTTCCTGCGACGTGCCTTGTGGAAACCAACTTTCTTACGTTCAACTTCACGAGCATCGCGGGTAACAAAGCCGGCTTGCGACAGCGTAGGCTTCAGCGTTGCGTCGTAGTCCATCAGTGCGCGGGTGATGCCGTGGCGAACTGCACCGGCCTGACCCGTTTCGCCGCCGCCGTTCACGTTGACTTTGATGTCGAACGTGGTGGCGTGGCTCGTCAGTTCAAGCGGCTGACGCACGATCATCAGCGACGTTTCGCGCGAGAAATAATCAGCAATGGGCTTGCCATTGACGATGATCTGACCCGTGCCGGACTTGATGAACACGCGGGCAGTGGCGCTCTTGCGGCGACCCGTACCGT
>Ga0302220_10003778_pt1 | contig 10315 bp, 11 predicted proteins | sample II_Palsa_E1_3_FD_194572 | JGI IMG/M metagenome (GOLD analysis project Ga0302220, IMG submission 194572) | Peat permafrost microbial communities from Stordalen Mire near Abisko, Sweden - II_Palsa_E1_3 | ecosystem: Environmental > Terrestrial > Soil > Palsa > Peat permafrost | place: Sweden... | reverse complement strand
TTCCCGTTGAGTCCGGAGGCCGCGCGCTACTACAAGTCCGGCAAGAGCTTCCTCTACCGGACGATGCCATTCTGGCTCGCGAGCCTCGTAGACCGCCTCCTGGTGTTAATCGTGCCTATCGTCGTCGTGCTGATACCGGCGTTGCACTTCGTGCCGCCGCTGTACGCGTGGCGCGTCAAGTCGCGCTTCTACCGGCGCTACGGCGAGCTGATCGCACTCGAGCGCAGCGTGCTCGACGACCCTTCCGAACAGAATTATGTCGAGTTCACCGAGAAGCTCAATGCGATCGAAAAAGGTCTCAACAAACTTCAGATGCCGATCGCCTACGCCGACCACTTCTACGCGCTGCGCGAGCACATCACTTATGTGCGCTCCCAGATCGCAGCACTACGGCGCGGTAATGACTCCCCAGCATAAGTCAGCGCGAACATGGAATTGATGACGCGTGTGAACGTCGGCTTGTGGCCCGGCAAGCGCCCCTCGCTCGGCGGCGCACTCGGCATTACACCCCAGTCTGTTTCGTCATTACGGAGTGCTATCGACTTCAAACTAGCATGCATGGAAGCTACGATTCAGCGCACGATGGATGGCAAACAGCCAAACCGCTCCTTGAATCGCTCGGCGAACCGGGTGCGGGATTTGTAGCCGCATGCGTGGGCAATACGCGGTATGGTCCAGGCCGTGGTCTGCATCAGCATCATGGCGTGATGCATGCGCACGTCGACCAATAAATGCTCGAAGCGCGTCTGTTCACCGGCTAAACGCCGCCGTAGCGTTGCTTCGCTCATGGCGAGCTCGCGACTTGCTTCTTGCGCAGTCCAGTGACGTTCTGGCGCGTCGCTAATCAGGCCGCGCAAGCGCTCGGAGGTACTGGACTGCAATGTGTCGTAGACGAACCCATGACCGCGCTCCGATAGTGCGGCCAATAGATCCATCAGGCGGTATCGGAGCCGCTGATCGCTAACCTGGCGTGCTTCAATGCTCTGTACACAATGCTGGAGCGTCGACTCTAAATCGTCGTCAAGCGCAACCTGCTGGAAGGGCGCTGACCGGTTCGCGGTTGTTTGCGCCGTTGGATGGTGACGATGAAACTCGGCCAGCAGGTCGGCCGCGAAGGTCAAAAAAATCGAACGGAAGCGCGGGTCGTCACCGCCCGGTTCCTTCAGCAGATCCGCGCAAGTATGCTGGTCGACGAGAATCAACGCCGACGGTGCGTCAGCCGTTAGCCGGCCCGCCCCGTCGTCGAGCGTTAAACGACCAGAAACCACCCACAGCAGCGTTGCATCGAAGAAGCGAAAGCGCTGCGTGTGCTGAGGATGCCGCAAGCAAGGCCGGGCCAGGCCGCACAGGTTGCGCCTTGACACGGGCATCCCCGAAGGCGGATGCCCGCTCGTTGTATCCGTCGGCTCCGCCATGTTGGGGAATCGTGGCGGGGCGTCTAGAGCCGAATGTGGCGAGGTCATGGTCAGATTGCAGATGAAGTACTTAGCTAAGCTGAACGTTTGGATTGAGGCTGTATAACCCGGTCAGGCTGGCCTGGTCGAGTATGGGTGCCAGGGCGAGTGCGGCGCGCACGTTCGCCCCGGTCAGCGGACCATTGATTTCCAGCGACGGAATGGCGAGCGCGTAAACCGTAAAGATATACCGATGAACAATGGCGTCGTTCCACGGTGGGCAGGGGCCATCGTAGCCGTAGTACTCCCCCTTCATTTGCTCGTCGTTCGCAAACCAGCCCGTATAGTCATTGATGCCATGACGCCAGTCATTGCGTGCCGCTGGGCCAGGTTTGCCCCGCGGGGTCACGCCCTGTGCGTGCGCGGCGGCCTCAATTTCGGTGGTAGCGGCCGGAATGTCGAGTAGCAGCCAATGGAAGAAGTCGACGCGAGGCAGCGATGCCGGGACTTCACGATCGGCCTGGTTGACGTCGTCGCCGCGGCTTGGCACATCCGGATCATGGCAGACCACGACGAACGATTGCGTGCCTTCAGGCACCTGATTCCAGGCCAGATGCGGATTGCGATTCGACGATAAAGCGACGTGCGAAACCGGATCGACAACCGCAAACGCGAATTCTCCGGGAATCTTTTCGCCGTCTTTAAAGCTCTGACTGATGAGTTGCATGGTGAACTGTATTCCTGCGAGTGAATAGGGAAGTGGGCATGGGACGGCTTAACGATGCCCATCGACATGCTCGGTGCATTGTAGGGACGCAAAGCATGCCGATGGTTCCTTATCCAATCAAACTGCCGATCATTCTCTCCGATTTGATTGTATTTGGGTATTGTCAGGCTGCGGGCCACGCGTCGAGACAACGGTTGTCATCAACATAATATTGACCCGCAAGCTCCGCTCTCCGTTCCCGGCACTGGCCGCAGCAGCATGTCCCCGAGGGTGCCCCCGGGGCATCGCATGCTTCCTGTTCGGCGTAAGGCTCGGTTGCTGGAATCACCCGTCCGCGAGCAGCTTGCCGGCTTTCGCCCAGGCATCGCGCGGCACTTCGGTGATCACAACATCCACAGTCTCGGGCGGACAGACCAAAGTTTCGACCGTGACCCGCGTGACTTCGCGAACGAAGGCACGCTTTTGCTCCAGCGTGCGGCCGGGATGCATTTCCAGATGTAAAACAGGCATGACAGTTCCTCTGTAAGCGACACCCCGGATGGAGCGTCAATCCCTTCAGTGTCACGCACCTCGAACGCCGGATAAACATGCGATGATTTGAGTCATTCAAAACCTCCAGGTTCTTAATCATGGACAAGCTGGCGGGCATGGCGATGTTTGTGCGAGTGGTGGAGAGCGGCAGCTTCAGCGCCGCGGCCGTGGTCAGCGACGTTTCCCCGACCATGGTTGCCAAACATGTCCGGACGATCGAACAACGGCTTGGTGCACGCTTGCTCCATCGCACTACGCGCCGACAACAGCTCACTGAAGTGGGCCGGCTTTATTACGAGCGTTGCAAGCATGTGCTGGCGGAGGTGGCGCTAGCTGAGGCCAGCGCGTCGGAGTTGCAGGCCAGCCCGCGCGGCCGGGTCAGGTTGGTTGCACCGGTCAGCTTTGGCAGCCAGAGCCTTGTGCCCGTGTTGACCGACTATCTGGCACGCTATCCGGAAGTCAGCGTCGAACTGATACTCGACAATCGCGTACCTGACCTGATCGACGAAGGTTACGAATTGGGCATCCACATCGGCGAAATAGACGACGATGGACTGGTCGCGCGGCCGCTACAGCCCTATCGCAGGATGCTGGCCGCTGCACCGGCCTATCTAGCTCAGCACGGGCAACCTGAACACCCCGAACAGTTGAGTTCGCATATCTGCCTTGGCTTGTCGTACTGGCGGCACCACGATCGCTGGCACCTGCGTGGACCTGATGGCGAATCGTGTGTAGTGCCGGTAAAAGGCCGATTCAGTTCGAACCAGGGTAGTGCGTTGCGCGTTGCCGCCTTGCACGGTGCCGGCATCGTCCTTCAGCCCGAAGCGTCGTTGGCCGACGATGTTGCTGCCGGTCGTTTGGTCCCGGTACTCCCGGCCTGGTCGTACGTGCCTACGCCAATGCATCTGATCTACGCGCAGGATCGCCGGCCCACGGCGAAGTTGCGCAGCATCATTGATTTTTTGTTGGAGCGTTTCGGCTCGGAAGGGCTACCTCCCGCTTCACCGGCGTCGTGACCATTCGATCACCTCAACGCGATAGGCAACACGAGCGGTGCCTTGAAACGCGTTCAGCAACCCCGCGTTCTATACGCGCACATTGCGTTTTTTAACAGGACGTTTACGCTCGATCCGATAGGCTTCGTTTGATCCAATTGAATGGAAATCGAAGCAAATCATCATGACGATCGCAGATGTCTTAACGAGTATTCACGCGGGCCAGGCATCGTACCCGGCAGCGGTTTCAAACACTGTGAACCACACCTATCCTTCGCGTGCAGCCGGTTGCCGCACGCAGCGGAGTTGAGCATGGTGTCTGGAATATGGTTGCCTATCGTCACACCGTTCAAGGACGGACAAGTTGACGTCGATGCGCTTCAGCGCTTGGCCGAACGCTATCTGAGTCAGGAGATCAGCGGGTTTGTCGCGCTGGGAACGACCGGCGAAGCGGCGCTGCTCGATCATAGCGAACGGCTTAAGGTCCTGCGCTCCCTGTTCGAGGTGATCGGGACGCGTCTGACGGTGGTAGTCGGTGTCGGCGGTATCAATACGCGCGACATGGTGCAGGAAATCCGCGAACTGGACCGCTGGGATATCGGCGGATATCTGGTGTCCGCGCCAGCCTACATTTGCCCCGATCAAAACGGCATTCGCTGGCACTTTGACCAGATTGCGAGCGTCACCGAGCGGCCCATCATTTTGTACGACGTGCCGCATCGCACCGGCGTTTGTATCGAGCCACGCACGGTTGAGCGTCTCGTCGAACGTGCCAATATTGTCGCCATCAAGGCGTGCGTGCCGGCGACTTTCCAAACACTCTGCCAATTGCCGATCAGCGTACTGTGCGGCAACGACGATGCCTATGTCGACTGCCTGATCGCAGGCGGATCGGGCGGCATCCTGACGAGTGCGCATCTTTTCGCCGATATTCTTGCCGAGATCCACGAACGGGTTTTATCGGCGAGAACGGAAGATGCGGTTGTGTTTTTCGAAGCGCTCAAGCCGGTTATCAAGCTCCTGTTCGCCGCGCCCAATCCAGCCGGCGTGAAGGCAGCACTGGCGATAGACGGCGTGATTGGAAGCGAGACGCGCTTGCCGATCATGGAAGCGTCGGTCGCGCTCAAAGAGCAGCTCCGGATCGCGCTCGAGACCTGCACCCGGCAGATCGCGGTCATGGCCTGAACGCGGCCTTTCCCCCTTTTAAATATCCGATGTCTGTTTGCGCCTGGTCGAAGCTTCGACCGGGCGGCGAGCGGCTTTAAAGCGCACTCAGCGCCGTAATACCATGGAGTTGTGAATATGAATAAATCCTTGAACACGTCTTTCCTGGCCGCTGCTCTATCCGCAGGCTGTGTTGTATCTGCCCATGCACAAAGCAGTGTGACGCTGTATGGCGTAATCGATGCAGGCCTGATCTACACGAACAACCAGGGCGGCCACAGCGCCTGGCAGGAAACGAGTTCTGCAACCGAAAACACCGTATTCGGACTGAAGGGCGCAGAAGACCTGGGCGGTGGCCTTCAGGCTGTATTCAAGCTCGAGAACGGCTTCAACCTGAACAACGGGTCGCAGTTCAACAGCGGCGATGCCTTCGGTGAACAAGCGTACGTGGGCCTCCAAAGCAGTCAGTTCGGTACCGTGCTGCTTGGCCGTCAGTTCGATTCGGTGAATGACTATCTCGGCCCGTTATCGGCGGCAGGAAGCGGCTATGGGGGCAATCTTTCGGCGCATCCGTTCAACAACGATAACCTCGCGGCTGACTCGCTGAGCCTGAACAACACCGTCAAATACGTCAGCACGTCCTACGCGGGCATTACGTTCGGCGGTGCGTATTCGTTCAGTAACAACGCGAACAGTTTCTCGAATAATCGCGCCTATGGTTTTGGGGCGACCTATGCGCATGGTCCGATCAATGTGGCAGCAGCCTATCTGCAGATGAACAACGCGGGCGGCGGCGTGTTGGGGACGAATGCCAATGGTGGTGCAGTGTCACTAGCCGATGGCAGCGCAGATTTCGTCGCAGCCCGTCAGCGGATCTGGGGTGTGGGCGGCAACTATGTGTTTGGCCCGGCGACAGTCGGTTTGCTGTGGACGCATTCGCAGATCGACAATATGGCTAGCGTGTTTGCCGGCAGTGCAGGAAACGTGGCGTTGAACGGTGGTTTGCGGTTGAACAACTACGAGGTCAATGCGCGTTATGCGCTGAGCTCTGCGTTGAGTCTGGCCGGGGCCTACACCTTCACCGATGGCGCCTATAGCACGGGCGGCACGTCGTCGTCGCCGAAGTGGCACGAGGTGACGCTGCAGACAGATTATTCGCTCAGCAAGCGCACGGACTTGTATGCGGAAGGCGTCTATCAGCACGTCAGTGGCGGTACTGACGGCTCGGCGCTTAACAACGCCACCATCAACACGCTGTCGCCTTCATCGACCAACAGTCAGGTTGCCATCACTGTCGGCGTCAAGCATGCGTTTTAAGACTGCGTAGTGTAGAAAGAGCGCCGTGCATCGGGACAAGTGTCATAGCCCGATGCACGGCGCTTTATGTTTAGGTTATATCCTGAAGGTCAATTCGAGAATCGCGCGTGTCCAGACCCGTGGACCGCAGATTATTGAGCGCTCACGGGCCCCATCGAGGTAAGCCGGCGCGCTCGCCCAGCCGACCGATCAGATTTGCAAAATCCTATCCGCGCGTTCCGAGCGGCCGAGGAAAAATCCTTGCGCGCTGGTACATCCGGAGGCTCGGACAAAGCTCAGTTGCTCGTGCGTTTCGATGCCTTCCGCCGTCGTGGGAATCCCCAATTCGTGGGCGAGCGCCACGATGCCGCGAATCACCGCCGCCGACTCCCGCCGATGAACGGATTCGCGCACAAACGAACTGTCGATCTTCAGCGTGTCGAACGAGAAGCGGCATAGATTCGACAGCGTGGAAAAACCCGTTCCGAAATCATCGAGCGCAAGACCAATACCCATCGCGCGAAGTTTTTCAACGTTGCGCCGGGTCGGGACATCGTCGCTCATGAGCACCGTTTCCGTGACCTCGATGTTCAGGCGCGAAGGCGGCAACCCTGAATCCTGCAGCACCGCCGCAACCAGGTCCGCGAACGAATCCTCCCGCAGTTGTACAGGCGACACGTTCACGGCCACGACCACCGGCTCGCGCCAGCGGGCTGCTTCCGCGCAGGAGCGCCGCAGCACCCATTCTCCCAGCGGCAGGATCAGGCCTGTTCGCTCAGCAATGGGAACGAAGGTTGTGGGCGGCAACTCGCCTCGCGTGGGATGCGTCCAGCGGACCAGCGCTTCCCGTCCGCTGACGACGCCGCTTGCCAGATCGACGATCGGTTGATATTCCATCCGCAAGCCGCTGCCAAACGATTGAAGCGCGCCTTCCAGGTCGCTTCGCAGGAGGCTCAAGCTGTCGTCGGAGGCGTGCGTCTTGGCATCGAATACCGCAAAGGCGCTTTTACCGCTGCGCTTGACCGCGTACAACGCACGGTCGGCGCATATCAGGAGTTGCGGTCCCGTATCCCCGTGCTCGGGATATTGCGAGATTCCGACACTGGCGCCAATCCGCACCAGCGCCTCGTTAAGTACGAATGGACGCGCAAGGGTCTTCACAATCTGATCCGCCAGCAGCCGGACCTCTTCGCTGATGGAGGCGTCGCTGGAAATAGCGACGAATTCATCACCCGCCAGACGGCCGACAACGTCCCCTTGCCGCAAGACCGCTCGCAAGCGTTTGGCGGATTCCTGAAGGACCAGGTCGCCGGCCGCGTGACCAAGGCTGTCGTTGATTGCCTTGAACCCGTCAAGATCGATCAGGAGCACCGCGAACGATCCAGGCTTGAGCGTCGGCTCGGTATCGGTACGGTTCAGCAAGAGTTCGCTGATGCGGGCGCGGTTCGGCAGGCCCGTGAGGCTGTCGTGGCGGGCGAGACGGTTACTGGTTTCCTGCGCGAGCAGCAGCGCGACGGTGTCCTTGTTGCTGCGGATAGCGACAGTAAAAAAGCCGGCAGCGCAAAAGGGTGCCTGGAACAACAAGACGATTTTTCCAGAAGATGGAGACAGCGCGGCGCCGATTCCGAGCAGCGTAAAGATGACAGAGATCTGGATCAGGACAAGCCGGGGTATGCCTGCGTTACGGCCGGCCAGCCCGCCCACCACGCCCACGGCGCAAACGTTGCCCAGCAGGAAAAGTGTCTGGTCTCCGCTGATATTGCATAACAGGGCGCCGAGTCCAAGAAGCGCACTCCACAGGATGCTGGCAAGCAGGAACAGCGATGTTGGCGTGGGCTCGTTGCGGGCGCTGCGCTTGCAACAGATATAGATCAGGGACAGGCGCACGATCAGGAGCACGATCACCGCGAGCGTCCATAAAGCGTAGCCGACGCTCGGATGAAGATAAAAGGCGGTGGCGCAAACGCTGATCTCGCAAATTGACGCCATCGCGATGGATGCCGTCCTGGTGAACAGGTTTGACAGCAATATCTGTCGATTATCAGCGCTCAGGTCTTGAGCTGATCCCACTAGCCATCTGAAAAACGGCAACCTCGGTTCACTAAACGCCATGGCATGCGCAATATAGGTAGGTACTTGGTTATCGGCGCGATTGGCTTTTTTCTGACCTCAATTATCCCGGTAAATGTGTCCGTTGCTCGAATAATATGATGTTACGCCCACGTGACTTGGACGGATACCAAGAGTATTGGGGGGCAGTTTTGCAACCAAGGCTCTCGCTAAGCCGATGCCGCACCTACGCCAGGCGGGATACCTGAAGGATGAGGTGGTTCGCAAGAGACAATTCTGCCTGCGGAAAATAATACGGATTGACGTTTGTTTTGCGCCGCAGCATGACGAGCTGGGACACGCTCAGGGCGGCTAGTCGATGTTGAACTGTGCAGCCCGTTTTGCGACTGAAGGTAAAGTAGGGGGAATCACGCAGCAGAATTATTCTTGTCTCGGAGCGAGCGCATGCGGACTCGGATCTAGCATCGTGCGCTGCGATCTTTTACCAGGAGGACAAAAGATGAAGCGTGGTATTGGCTCATTCGTTGCATTGATGGTTGCGGCTCCGGGTCTGGCGATGGCATTTAACGAAGACGCGTCATACAACCAATGCGTGATGCAATCGCTGAAAGGGGTAAGGAGCAGACAGGCGACCGATCTGATCACAACGTCGTGTCGAAAGCTCTATAAGGAAAGCGCGTTCCTGAATAACAACGAGAAAAACTATCGCGTCTGTCTTGTGCAAAACCTGCGTTAGACGGATTCGGCAGAGCCTTATCCAGCATGGTTTTTCGGCCATTGTGATAACAGGTGTTCAAAACTAATTCAAAACTACGCGGCGGTCACGCGAACTTTTATCGGCTCAATGCCACGATTATCGGCATATAAATTTGCCGTCGCATCGGTCGAATGTCCAAGCAAAGCATTCGTGTCAACTCGTCCCTCGGCATCGTAAGTCCGTTTTGAAAGACTGCGGATTTCATGAAACGTCGGTGCATTTTCTTTCGGCATTTCCGTTAGCTTAAGAGCTTTGGTGAAGGCGCTCATAATCGATTTGTGGCGTATCGGATCGCCGCGTTTCGCTTCACCGACATTGCGCACGTGGTGGATCAAGTACTTGCTCACCATGTTCGTGGATTTACAGCGCGTCACGACATCATCGAGCGACATGCCGATGGCGTCCATACGGATAGCGGTTGGAATGGCGATCCATCTCCGCGTCTTCTCACGCCACACCGTGGCAATTCCATCTTTCACCCAGATACGCTCCCACGAGCCGATTGTGGACCGGTCCTGACCGGATACGAGAGCCAGCAGCATCGCGTTCTGCAGCCAGTCGGCTACTTTCGGTGCCTCCTCCAAGATAGCCTTGAACCGATCGAGCGTCAGGCGCTTGCGCTTTACTTCTGGCGTGATCGGCAGCGTGACTGCAACTGGGTTCTTCTCGATCCAGCCAATGGCAACACCCACGGCAAAGATGTCCATCATGCGCGACCGGATCGCCTAAGCCATACAGACAGTGCCGCGCGCAATTATCGCTTCCAGCATGTCCGATAACTCGTCCGTCTTGATCGTCGAGCATTCGCGCGTGCCGATCTTTTCTTTAATCACGTTATCGCAGTGCTTGTGCCCCTCAATCGCGCAAGCCTTAGCCCTTTAGTCGAAACCCGGTCGATAAGGTCGGAGACGGTTCTAGAACCGTTCAGGCGATCGACAAGCGTCTTACGCGCCAAGCTTTTCGCAACTACCGCGTTCGCCTCGATCACCTCATGAATTGCCTGAGCGAGTGCGATGCGCCCGAGGATGTGAGTCTTTCCATCGCGCGGATCACGCCACGTGTAATAGTCCGGGCATGGCTCGTGCATGTTGTCCGACCAGTTGGCGCGGCGGCGAACACGAGGTCTAGCAGCCATGTTATTTTGGCATGCGCTGAGCTAGCGAAGGGCGAGGGTTCGCATTTATGCGGTGGCAATGGCTCAAGCCGGCTTCAAGGATACCGAGACGCTGGCTAATCTCAGCGTGCAGGACTGAGTGAGCGCGCGAAACATGGGGGTCAGCACCCAGAGCGTCATGGCGCCCTTGATCGGCAGCGCGATCATTCTGGGGAGCCTTGTTGCGGCCGGGGCCATTCTATCGGGCAAGGTCAGCTACGCGAACAC
>Ga0302220_10003776_pt1 | contig 10318 bp, 4 predicted proteins | sample II_Palsa_E1_3_FD_194572 | JGI IMG/M metagenome (GOLD analysis project Ga0302220, IMG submission 194572) | Peat permafrost microbial communities from Stordalen Mire near Abisko, Sweden - II_Palsa_E1_3 | ecosystem: Environmental > Terrestrial > Soil > Palsa > Peat permafrost | place: Sweden... | reverse complement strand
GCGGCATCTGGGCAGACAGTTCGCTTTGAGGCCTGCTGCAATAACGCGAAGCACGATCTGATTTGCTGGGAAGTGAGCCTGGCCCCGTTCCGTACCGACGGGGTGCCTACCCGGATCGTCGGCATTTCCCGCGACATCTCCGAACATCGGCAGAGCAAGATCGCATTGAACGCCAGCGAGGATGAGCGCCAGCAGGCCGAATTGCGCCATCAGGCACTCAGCGAGCTGAGCACCAAGCTGTTCGATCTGGACGATACCTCGGATCTGGCCTACGCCTCGGCGGAAATTCTCGGGCGCACGCTCAACATCAGCCGGGCCGGCTACGGCACCATCGATCCGATCGCTGAAACGATTACCATCGAACGCGACTGGAATGCCCCGGGCATCCACACCATCGCCGGTACGCTGCACTTTCGCGACTACGGATCGTACATCGAGGACCTCAAGCGCGGCAGCACGGTGGTCTTCGCCGACGCGTACAAGGATCCGCGCACGGCCGACAACGCGGACAATCTGAAAGCCATCAGTGCCCAGTCGGCGGTCAACATGCCGATCACCGAGCAGGGCGGCCTTGTGGCCATCATCTATACCAACCATGAAAGCGCGCGGGAATGGACCAGCGCCGAGCTGATCTTCATGCGCGACATCGCCAACCGCACACGGGTGGCCATCGAGCGACGTCGTGCCGAACAGGACCTGCGCGACGTTGCGGCGTCGCTGGAGCAGCAGGTGGCTGCGCGAACGATCGAGCGCGACCGCATCTGGCGCTTGTCGATCGATCTGATTCTCATCGTGCAGATGGATTCGCGCATCGTGGCGACCAATCCGGCGTGGACCCGCATTCTCGGTTGGCATGACGATGAACTGATCGGCAGCAACTTGTTCGATCTGATTCATCCCGACGATGTGGAATCGACCCGTAACGAAGTCGGCCGAATGTCGGAAGGTCACGTGACCATCCAGTTCGAGAACCGCTACCGGCGTCGCGACGGGAGCTACTGCTGGATATCCTGGAACGCGTTTCCGAACGACGGCCTGATTCACGCGGTGGGCCGCGATGTGGGTAGTGAGAAAGAGCATGCTCATGCGCTGGCGCTGGCGCAGGAACAGCTGCGACAGGCGCAGAAAATGGAAGCGATCGGCAAGTTGACCGGCGGCATCGCACACGACTTCAACAATCTGCTGCAGGTCATCAGCGGCAACCTGCAGCTGCTCAGCAACGACGTGGCCGGCAACGAACGCGCCGAGCGTCGCGTAGTCAACGCCATGGCCGGCGTGTCGCGAGGGTCGAAACTGGCCTCGCAGTTGCTGGCCTTCGGACGTCGTCAGCCGCTGGCGCCCAAAGTCGTAAACCTGGGTCGGTTGATCCGCGATCTCGACGATCTGCTGCGCCGCGCACTGGGTGAGGCAGTCGAGATCGAAACCGTTGCCGCCGGCGGCCTGTGGAACACCTTGATCGATCCGGCCAACGTGGAAAATGCCTTGCTCAACCTGGCGATCAACGCGCGCGACGCCATGAACGGCCGCGGTCGTTTGACGATCGAAGCGGGCAACGCCTCGCTCGACGATCATTACGTGCAGACCAATCCCGATGCCGTGCCAGGTCAGTACGTGATGCTGGCGGTGAGCGACACGGGCTGCGGTATCCCCGAAGACATCATCGGCCAGGTGTTCGAGCCGTTCTTCACAACCAAGCCGGAAGGGCATGGCACCGGGCTTGGGCTGTCGATGGTCTATGGTTTCGTGAAGCAATCCGGTGGCCATATCAAGGTATACAGCGAGCTCGGACAGGGAACCACGATAAAGCTTTATCTGCCTCGCTCGGCGCAGACCGAGGACGTGATCATCGATCACGATTCGGGTGTCATTACGGGCGGTACGGAAACTGTTCTGGTCGCCGAAGATGACGATGCGGTACGCGACACCGTCGTTGCGCTGCTGTCCGACCTCGGCTATCGGGTACTCAAGGCGCGTGATGCGCAGGGCGCGCTGACCATCATCGAAAGCGGTATTCCGATCGACCTGCTGTTTACCGACGTTGTTATGCCTGGTTCGCTGAAAAGCCCGCAAGTAGCGCGCAAGGCGCGCGAGCGGCTGCCGCATCTGGCCGTGCTTTTCACCTCCGGCTACACCGAGAATTCGATCGTTCACGGTGGCCGTCTTGATGAAGGCGTCGATCTGCTGACCAAGCCCTACACGCGCGAGGCGCTGGCCAAAAAGCTGCGTCAAGTGCTTACCGCCCAGGCGCTGCGCAACGAAAAGGCGGCCGCGGTGATCGAACCTTCGCCAGCTTCGTCCAGCCCCGAGGCATCGGTCATGTCGACCGACAAGAAGCGTATTCTTGTGTGCGAAGACGACTGGATGATTCGCGTGAGCATCGTCGACATTCTCGAAGCGAAGGGCTACGAGGTCATCGAATCAGGTGATGCGGCGCAAGCGATCAGTGCGTTCAACGAGCATCCGATCGATTTGCTGCTGACCGACGTCGGCCTGCCCGATATGTCAGGCGTCGATTTGGTGAAGGCGCTGCGCATGACGCAACCGCATCTTCCGGTTATTTTCGCCACCGGCAATGACACGGTGAGCGGCATCGATCTGGATGCACGTACGCGCATTCTGCAGAAGCCGTACGGTTCCGATGCGCTGCATCAGCTGATCGTGCACTCCTTCGAGACGCCTTAGTTACACGTTGCCGCCGATCCCTTCGCCAATCAATAGCCGTCGCATATAAAAAAGAAGGGCCGCCCAGCAACGGGCGGTCCTTCGTCTGTCTCGCGTGTGGCACGCTCAGGCGAGCGTCCGCAGCTTGGCCTCACGCTCCCACTGGCGGGTTTTCGCCGCCTTGATGAAGGCCTTGGTGTCGCTTGTATCGACTACACCTGCGTCCTTTCCGATTCCGCCGGCCGCCAGCACGGCCTGCGCGCCTTCGTCGAAAGCAATGGCCTTGAGATGTCCAAACGCTTCACGCGCGAAGTCCACCGCGGCCGCCACACCAGCCAGCTGCTTGCCGGCCGACGTGGAAAGCACCAGCGCCACGGCATCGAATACCAGCGACGGCGTGCCATCGAGCTGGCCGTGAGCTGCCGTGGTCTTGCCGTCACTGAGCTTGATGCCGCCGACGCGGGTGGCAACGAGCTTTACCGCGCCACCGGCGGCTTCGACGGCTTTCGTCAGCGACTTGATCATGGCGGCATCCGAGCCATCGTGCATGAGGATACCGACCGTGCGGCCCTTCAGCGTGTCCTTCATTTTGCCGATGATCTGCAGGGCAGGCGAGATCTTGGCGTCTTTCGTTTCCACCGCGGCAGCCGGAAGTGCGGGGAGCGCGTCCAGCCCCAATCCATCCGCCACGCGGCGTGCGAGGTCTTCGCCAATATGCCGCAGATGGCCAACCACGGCCTCACGCACGTGCTGGGTTTCCACCTTGGACAGTTCGAAAACTAGCGCGGAAGCGATGTGTGCCTGCTCGTACTTGGTCTGGCTGCGGAAAAACTGGCGCGCCTGGCTGTAATGGTCGGCAAAGCTTTCCGGACGAACGCGGCCCTTGGTGCCGTCAGCATCAACGACCGTGGCGCTGCGAAAACCGGCCTGCGTTTCACGCGGCGAGCTGGGGTCGAGCGAACTCGGCTCGTAGCTCACTCGACCCTTGGGCACCTGCATCTGCATATGGCCATCGCGCTGCTGGTTGGCAAATGGGCACTTTGGCGCGTTGATAGGCAACTGATGGAAGTTCGGCGAACCGAGTCGCGACAGTTGCGTGTCGAGATACGAGTGGAGGCGACCCTGCAGCAGCGGGTCGTTGGAAAAGTCGATGCCGGGCACCACGTGGGAGGGGCAAAACGCGACCTGCTCGGTTTCGGCGAAGAAGTTGTCGGGGTAGCGGTCGAGCACCATACGGCCGATCACCGTAAGCGGCACCAGCTCCTCCGGAATCAGCTTGGTCGGGTCGAGGTGGTCGAATGGGAAAGCGTCGGCCTCTTTCTCGGTGAACAGCTGCACTGCCAGCTCCCACTCGGGATACTCGCCGGCCTGGATCGACTCGAAGAGATCGCGGCGATGGAAGTCCGGATCGGCGCCGGCCAGCTTCACCGCTTCATCCCACACGGTGGACTGCAGGCCGAGTTTGGGCCGCCAGTGGAATTTCACGAAGGTCGACTTGCCTTCGGCATCGAGCAGTCGAAAGCTGTGAATGCCGAAGCCTTCCATCATGCGCAGCGAGCGCGGGATCGCGCGGTCGGACATCGCCCACATGATCATGTGCATCGCTTCGGGCGTCAGCGAAATGAAATCCCAGAACGTATCGTGCGCTGAGCCGGCCTGCGGAAAGCCGCGGTCTGGCTCCATCTTTACTGCGTGGATCAGATCCGGGAACTTGATCGCATCCTGGATAAAGAACACCGGAATATTGTTGCCGACCAGATCCCAGTTGCCCTCTTTGGTGTAGAACTTCACCGCGAAGCCACGCACATCGCGCGGTGTGTCGATCGATCCTGCACCGCCGGCCACGGTGGAAAATCGGGTGAATAGGGGCGTGCGCTCACCAACCTCGGTGAGAATTTTTGCGGTGGTGTATTTCTTGAGCGACTTGGTCAGCTCGAAATAACCGTGCGCGGCGGAACCACGCGCGTGAACGATGCGCTCGGGGATGCGCTCGTGATCAAAATGGGTGATCTTCTCGCGCAGGATGAAGTCTTCCAGCAATGTCGGGCCGCGCGGTGAAGACTTCAACGAATTCTGGTTGTCAGATAGTGCCAAACCTTGATTGGTAGTCAGCAGCGCATGCTTGCCACCGGCAAGCTGGTGAAGTTCGTCACCCTCCCCGCGATGTTCGAGCGACATACCGGCTGATTTGGCGGCTTTGGGTTTCGGGGAAGGGGAGTGGGTTTTCGTTTTCGCCATGAGATATTCCGTCGTCGATGAGCCAAGTCGTTTTTCTTTTGGTGTCCCCAAACCTTGGACCGTGCGAAGTGAACAGCGCGTCGTGCACCGTAAGAAATAGACGGCCACTTCTGGTTCACTGATGACGTCAAGCGGTTCGTTCGAACGCGCCAAATAGCGTGAGGACGGCGTGTTATCCATGCCGTTACGTCGACAGTCCGGCCATCTCGCATCAGGTTGTTTCGAATACGCCGTAAATCGTTGCCGTAGATGATAAATCCCGTAGAAACATGCGCTTGAACGAGAACTGAAAGCGGGTAACCATCGAAAGCGTTTCGAAGGATTGGCGAATTTAATCTGTTTCCGCTCGTCCCCATCCGTCCGACCATGCACGACTTTTCGCTACTCTGGTCCAACGTAGTGAGCTGGTTGTCGGCTCATGCGATAGCGCCATCGCTGGCGGCGCTGCACCTGAGTGCGTACGTCAAGAATCCGCGGGAGATCGCGCAGTACTTTTTGATCACCGCGGTGCAGGTCGCCATCATCGCGCTGGTACTTCGGCCTATGGAAGGCCTGTGGCCGGTTGAACGGTGGGACAACCGGCGGATCACCGTGATCGATCGCAGCTATACCTTGATCAAGTTGTTCGGTGTGCTGCCGCTATTCACCTATCTGGTGATGACGCCGTTGTTTGGCGGCGACGACGATGGCGTTGCGGCTGGCGTATTCAGCCTGCAGGGATGGATACCGTGGCTGGGGCATCATCCGGTGCTGTTGTTTCTCGTTTACTACGCCGTCTACGATTTGGCGTATTACGGCATCCATCGTTTGCAGCACTGCATTCCCTGGTGGTGGGGGCTGCACAGCATGCACCACAGTCAGCGGCAGCTCAGCTGCTGGTCGAACGATCGCGACCACTACCTGGACGATTTGCTGGAGGCGCTGATCATCGCCGGCGTGTCGCTGCTGATCGGTGTGTCGCCCACCGACTACGCGCTGCTCGTGCTGTCCGGCGAGTTGCTGCAGAACCTCGGGCACACCAATGTGCGGCTGCGTTTCGGCCCGGTTTTCGAAAAGGTCCTGGTCGACCCCTACTATCACCGCCTGCACCATATGCGCGTGGACCCCGACCGGCCGACGCTTCATGCGTGCAACTACGCGTTTATTTTTCCGCTGTGGGACATCGTCTTCGGTACGGCGTTGTTTGGCGAGGCGGCGCGCCCCACGGGCGTGGGCGACCCGATGGTCGACGCCGACAACCAGCGCGGCATCGTCGGTCAGCAGCTGCACACGCTGCGCCGGTTCTGGGGTGCTTTCCGCTGTCGCGCGGGCTGGCGTCCGGGCGACGTGGCTTTCGACGAAAACTATCGGCCGGTGCCGGTGGACGAGATCGATTTGAATTCGCTGGAATCCAGCCGCGTGCCGCTGGCCGCGGCGGAACCCAAGACGTCCACGCGATTCACCCACTCGGGACAGACGCACCGGGCTTGATCACTCGAGCAAGAAAAAGGCCGCGTTTCCGCGGCCTTTTTTATCGACACGCCAACGCTTACGCGTCCGCTTCTTCCTTGTACGCGTCGATCGGAATGCAGGCGCACATGATGTTCTTGTCGCCGTAGACGTTGTCCACGCGAGCCACCGGGGACCAGTACTTCTGCAGCTTCAGGCTGGGCAGCGGGAAGGCTGCCAGCTCGCGCGGATACGCGTGTTTCCACTCGCTGGCGCTGACCTTGGTCGCCGTGTGCGGCGCGTTTTTCAGCGGGTTGTCTTCGCGATCAAGCTTGCCTTCCTCGACCGCACGGATTTCCTCGCGGATCTGGATCATCGCGTCGATGAAGCGATCGAGCTCATGCTGCGATTCGCTTTCGGTGGGCTCGACCATCAGCGTGCCGGAGACCGGGAAGCTCAGCGTCGGCGCATGGAAGCCGAAGTCGATCAGCCGCTTGGCGACGTCCTCGGCACCGATGCCGGTGGCGTCCTTCAGCGGGCGCAGGTCGAGGATGCATTCGTGCGCGACCAGGCCATTGCGCCCGGTGTACAGCGTCTTGTAATGCGGCACGAGCCGCTTGGCCACGTAGTTGGCGTTGAGCAGGGCGACCTGGGTCGCCTTGCGCAGGCCTTCACTGCCCATCAGCGTGATGTACATCCACGAGATCGGCAGGATCGAGGCCGAGCCGTTGCTGGCCGCACTGACCATGCCGACCGCGCCTTCTTCGCCGAACTTCTTCGGCAGGAACGGGGCGAGATGGGACCTGACCGCGCACGGGCCAACGCCCGGGCCGCCGCCGCCGTGCGGGATGCAGAATGTCTTGTGCAGGTTCAGATGCGAGACGTCGGAGCCCCACTTGCCGGGCTTGGCCACGCCGACCAGCGCATTCATATTGGCGCCGTCGGTGTAGACCTGACCGCCGTGCTGGTGGATGACTTCGCAGATCGCCGCGATGTCTTCCTCGAACACGCCGTGCGTGGACGGATAGGTAATCATCAGCGCGGCAAGACGGTCGGAATACTTTTCGGCTTTGGCGCGGATATCGTCGATATCGACGTTGCCGTTGGCGTCGCACTGGGTCACCACCACGGTCATGCCGCACATCTGCGCGGAGGCCGGATTGGTGCCGTGGGCGGATTCGGGAATCAGGCAAATATCGCGATGGCCTTCATTGCGCGAGCGATGATACGCGCGAATCGCCAGCAGGCCGGCGTACTCGCCCTGCGCGCCGGAGTTCGGCTGCAGGCTTACCGCGTCGTAGCCGGTGCATTCGACCAGCATCGCTTCGAGTGTATCGATCAGCTGGGTATAGCCCTGCGTCTGCGCGGACGGCGCCAGCGGATGGATATTGCCGAACTCCGGCCAGGTCACCGGGATCATCTCGGCGGTGGCGTTGAGCTTCATCGTGCAGCTGCCCAGCGGGATCATCGTGCGATCCATCGCCAGATCCTTGTCGGCCAGCGCGCGCATGTAGCGCAGCAGTTCATGCTCGCTGTGATGCGTGTTGAATACCGGATGCGTGAGGAAGGCGCTGCTGCGGCGCAGGCCGGCGGGCAGGGCGTCGTCGGTGCTGGCATCCAGCGCGTCGATATCGTCGATCGCAACACCGGCGCCGAACAGCTTGGCCAGCGCGATCACGTCCTCGCGTGTGGTGGTTTCATCCAGGCTGATGCCGAGGCTCTTGCTGCCGATGCGACGCAGGTTGATGCGCGCCGATTCGGCCTTGGCGTGGATGGCGTCGGCGTCGACATTGACCACGTGCAATGTGTCGAAAAAATCCGGCCCGACGGTGACGCCGGCCCTGCCCAGCGCGCCGGCCAGGATCGCGCTGAGGCGATGCACGCGGCGAGCGATGCGGGTCAATCCTTCCGGGCCGTGGTACACGGCGTACATGCTGGCCATCACAGCGAGCAGCACCTGTGCGGTGCAGATATTCGACGTGGCCTTCTCGCGGCGGATGTGCTGCTCGCGCGTCTGCAGGGTGAGCCGATACGCCGGCTTGCCTTCCGCATCGATAGATACGCCGATCAGGCGGCCGGGCATCGAACGCTTGTACGCATCGCGGCAGGCCATGAAGGCCGCATGCGGGCCGCCGTTGCCGAACGGCACGCCGAAGCGCTGCGAGTTGCCGACGACGATGTCGGCGCCCCATTCGCCCGGCGCCGCGATCAGGGTCAGCGCCAGCAGGTCGGTGGCCACCGCGACGAGCGCGCCGCGCGCGTGCGCCGCATCGGCCAGCGCCTTGTAATCGTTGATCTGGCCGAAGGTATTGGGATACTGCAGCAGCACGCCGAAGCTGTCGACGCTGGCGGCTTCGGCGTCATCGCCGATATGCAGCTCGAGGCCCATCGCCTCGGCGCGGGTATGCAGCACTTCCAGCGTCTGCGGATGCACGCCGCGCGACACGAAGAAGACGTTGGACTTGGACTTGCACGAGCGCTTGGCCAACGTCATCGCCTCGGCGGCGGCGGTGGCTTCGTCCAGCAGGGACGCGTTGGCGATCTCCATGCCGGTAAGGTCGGCGCACAGCGTCTGGAAGTTGATCAGCGCTTCCATGCGGCCCTGCGATATCTCCGCTTGGTAGGGCGTATAGGCCGTGTACCAGGCCGGATTCTCGAGGATATTGCGCAGGATCACGTTCGGTGTATGCGTGCCGTAGTAACCCTGGCCAATAAAGCTGCGGAACACCTGATTCTTGTCGGCGATGGCGCGGATCTTCGCCAGCGCTTCGACCTCGGTCATCGCCTGCGGCAGCGCCAGCGGTGCCGACGATTTGATCGAGGCCGGGACGATCGCGTCGGTCATCGTTTCCAGCGACTCATGGCCGATGACTTGCAGCATCTGCGCGATCTCGGCGTCGTTCGGGCCGATATGGCGCTCGACGAAAGCGTGGTGATGCTCGAGCTCGCGCAGCGAAGGGGAATGTTTGTGGCTCATGACTGGAGGCATCCAAAGGCAACGTGCCGTGCCGCACGTCGGGCGCCCCTCTGTCCTTTTGCCTGAGAGTTTGGAAACGTGCTGTTCGATATCAGGCTCGATATCAACAACGTGGCGTTTCGTGCACCTTCGGCGCCGGATTGAACCGGTCTCTCCAGAGTGTTTGCGCGTGGTGGTACAGGAGCCTGAGCGATTACGGGCGTTGCGTCTTCGGCAGCGGATGGCCGGTCTGGCGCCATCCGCTTCTCCCACCATGCGTTTACCGGTCAAATTATACAGGGAGAGAGCCGCGATATTCGTTAGCTCATCCGACACTGCGACAGTGTGGCCGGCCGGTTCAAAGCCCCAGATCGCTCAGTTCGGGCGCGTCATCGGGCCGGCGACCCAGCGGCCAATGAAACTTGCGGTCGGCTTCCTTGATCGGGTGTTCATTGATGCTGGCCAGACGCCGCCGCATCAGGCCGTCCTCATCGAATTCCCAGTTCTCGTTGCCGTAGGCACGAAACCACTGGCCGCTGTCGTCGTGGTACTCGTAGGCGAAGCGCACGGCGATGCGGTTGCCGGCATAGGTCCACAGTTCCTTGGTCAGCCGGTAGTCCAGCTCTTTCGCCCACTTGCGCGCGAGGAAGGCTTCGATCTCCGCGCGGCCTTGGATGAACTCGGCGCGGTTGCGCCACTGGCTGTCCGGCGTATAAGCCAGCGCGACCTTGGCCGGGTCGCGGCCGTTCCATCCGTCTTCGGCCATGCGCACTTTCTGGATGGCGGTGGCTTCGGTGAACGGCGGCAGCGGCGGACGTGACATGGCGAACTCCGTGGATGACGAGTTCGTATCGTATCGCCGATCGAGGTCGTGTCGGATTCCCCAAAAGACGAAGGCCGCCCTTGGGAGGCGGCCTTCGTTTACAATTGGTGCCCGGGAGAGGACTCGAACCTCCACGGAGTTGCCCCCGCTAGCACCTGAAGCTAGTGCGTCTACCAATTCCGCCACCCGGGCAGGGTCTCACTGGGCTGTAC
>Ga0302220_10003770_pt1 | contig 10333 bp, 9 predicted proteins | sample II_Palsa_E1_3_FD_194572 | JGI IMG/M metagenome (GOLD analysis project Ga0302220, IMG submission 194572) | Peat permafrost microbial communities from Stordalen Mire near Abisko, Sweden - II_Palsa_E1_3 | ecosystem: Environmental > Terrestrial > Soil > Palsa > Peat permafrost | place: Sweden... | reverse complement strand
CCTCCTGCGAAGCGACCTGGAAGGCGCACTTCAATCATTTGGCAGCGGCTTGCGCATGGAATATCAACCGATCGTCAATCTGGCTAGCGGGGTTGTCACCGGACGGGAAGCACTGGTCCGCTGGACTCATCCCACGAGAGGCGAGTTGCCGCCCACGACCTTCATTCCCATTGCAGAGCGAACGGGGCTGATCCTGCCGCTCGGGGAATGGGTGCTCCGGCGCTCCTGCGCGGAAGCGGCCCGTTGGCGCGAGCCGGTGGTCGTGGCGGTGAACGTGTCGCCTGTGCAACTACGCGAAGAGTCGTTCGCGGACCTGGTTGCCTCGGTCATGCAGGATTCAGGGTTGCCGCCTTCACGACTGAACATCGAGGTCACCGAAACCGTACTCATGAGTGACGATGTCCCGACCCGGCGCAACGTTGAGAAACTTCGCGCGATGGGTATCGGTCTCGCGCTCGACGATTTCGGAACTGGCTTTTCCACGCTGTCGAATCTATGCCGCTTTTCGTTCGACACCCTGAAGATCGACAGTTCGTTTGTGCGTGAATCCGTTCATCGGCGGGAGTCGGCGGCGGTGGTTCGCGGCATCGTGGCCCTCGCCCACGAACTAGGGATTCCCACCACGGCGGAAGGCATCGAAACGCACGAGCAACTGAGCTTTGTACGAGCCTCCGGATGTACCAGCGCGCAAGGTTTCTTTCTAGGCCGCTCGGAACGCGCGGAGAGCATTTCGCAAATCTGAGCAGCCGGAATGCCGGTCATTCCCTGGACGGCCGAAGCTGGCATAAAAAAGTGACATTTTTCTGCCTGGCATGTCGATTTTGATGGTTCTCGTTCGTCGTCTCAATGACGGCATGCGGCTTGCCTGCGCATTTAGCCAACACTCAAAGGAGATTTGCCATGACGATTCAAAAGATCACGCCTTTTCTTTGGTACTCCAACGAGGCTGAGGAGGCCGCGGCTTTCTATGCAGGTATCTTTCCAGACTCGCGTGTCACTCGAGTAACCGCGGTGCCGAGCGCCGGTTCCACGAAGGTCGTCGAGTTTGTTCTCTTTGGGCAACCCTTCATTGCCATGAGTTCCGGCGGACCCGACCCGTTCAACCACGCGATATCGCTTATGGTCAATTGTCACGATCAGGAAGAGCTTGACGGTTATTGGAACGCTTTTCTCGAGGGCGGCGGTTCGCCCGAGGCATGCGGCTGGCTGAAAGACCGCTTCGGCGTCTCATGGCAGATCCTTCCATCCGATCTCATCGAGATGATGGCTGACCCCGATCAAGCAAAGGCCACGCGCGTTGCCGGCGCCATGATGAAAATGGTGAAGTTTGACGTCGCCGCGCTGAGAGCCGCCTATTCGGGGACGACGGATTAACAGAAGGCCCAGTACATCTTGTAAGCCATGGAGCGTCGGTCAGCTTTGCACGGTTTGCCAGCCGACGCTTATCTCACACGTTTTAGGAACCCTGACTCGCACACTCGCCGAACCTGAAGTCGCGGTTAGCCCATACCCGATATCGCACTACACCCGCACTACACCCGCACTTCGCCCGCACTTCGCCCTCATGCAAGGAGACATCCGCCATCTGGCGGGGCGTCATTCAATTCCGTCGAAGGCTTGTATCACTCCCTCGCTGGCGCGTGATGCCTCCAAGACATCACGCTGGCCATCAATCGGCATTGGCATAAATCACTTCGATTTCCGATAGTACGGGCATCGCTGCGTCGTTTGCATTCGCCGCCGCACTCTATGCCAACAGTCAGGAGACGAATCATGGCCACCGACCGCTCTCGCATCTCGACAGATATCGATTTCGAGCAAGAAGGCTTTCAGACTGGCACATTGCGCGTGCCGCATTCCGTGGACCGTTCCGCATACGGGCATATCCCGATCCCGATCGCCGTGCTCAAGCGCGGTGACGGTCCAACGGCGCTCCTCACCGGCGGCAATCACGGCGACGAATACGAAGGCCCGATTGCGCTGATGAAACTGCTGCAACGCATGCCGTCGATGCAAATCAGCGGTCGCCTGATCGTCGTACCCGGTCTCAACTTTCCCGCGCTTCTCGCGGGGCGGCGGACCTCGCCTATTGACGGCGCCAACATGAACCGGATCTTCCCGGGTCATCGCGATGGCTCCATCACGGAGATGATTGCGCACTACGTGGACACCGAGTTGTTTCCCCGCGCCGATTTCGTCTTCGATATCCACGCGGGAGGTGCGTCGTTCGACCATCTGCCGACGCTGCTGGTCGCACCACCGCTCGACGCTGACCGACGCCATGAATATAGGCGGATCGTCGATGCGTTTGCCGCACCGAACGCGATGGTGATGGACCTGCTCGGCGAGGACCGCACGTATGGCGCCGCTATCGAGCGACGTGGAAAGCTCTTTCTCTGCGGAGAATTCGGCGGCTACGCGACGTGTAATCCGCACGGCCTGGCGATCGTGGAGGAAGGCTTGCAGCGAGTACTCGCGGCACTCGGTATCTGCTCGAGCGAAGCACTGCCGGCACCGCGTTACGACACGCGATGGCTGCACGTTGACGGAGAGCGGCATTACGTCTTTGCGGCCACGCGCGGGCTCTTCGAGCCGGTGTTCAAGCTCGGCGACCGCGTGAGCGCCGGTGACCTGGCCGGGCGCGTATTCGATCCGCACGCGCCGTGGGCCAAGCCCGTCGAGTTGAAGTTTCGCAGCGCGGGCGTGGTCGTTATCGTGCGTTCGTTCGCGAGCGTCGAGCCGGGCGATTGCGTTGCGCTCGTGGCAGCCCATTCCGATCCCCACCCGCACGCGCAGTGAACCCGGAGACGACCATGTCCGCAATCCCCTTGACAGAAGGCATCGACGCGCGCGATGCGCTGTACCGAAAGATCACGTGGCGCTTACTGCCGTTCCTGACGCTCTGCTACATGCTCGCGTACCTCGACCGCATCAACATCGGCTTCGCGAAGCTCCAGATGCAGAGCCAGCTCTCGTTCTCCGACGCGGCCTATGGCGTCGCTGCGGGCATCTTCTTTGTCGGCTACGTGCTGTTCGAGATTCCCAGCAATCTGCTCCTGCCAAGGATCGGTGCCCGAAAAACACTGTCACGCATCATGGTGCTGTGGGGGATCACTTCCGCGTCAATGCTGTTCGTCCGGGACATCCACGCGTTCTACGCCCTGCGCTTTCTACTCGGTGTGTTCGAAGCGGGCTTCGCGCCGGGAATGGTGCTGTACCTGACCTACTGGTACGCGCCATCCCGCACCGCTCGCGCGATGGCAGTCGTAATGTGGGCCGGACCGATCGGCGGTGTTATCGGCGGACCGTTGTCAAGCTGGGCAATGACCACGCTGGCAGGCACGCATGGACTCGAAGGCTGGCAGTGGATGTTCATCGTCGAAGGCCTGCCGTGCTGCGTGCTGGGTGTGATTGCATTCTTTTTCCTCGATGATCGTCCGCAGCAGGCAAACTGGCTCTCCGATGACGAGAAGGCGTTGCTTGCTGCGGACCTCGATGCGCAACGCTTGAACCGTGCGGCGAGCGAAGCGCGGCACCGCTCATTGAGAACCGTTGTCTCCGACCCACGGGTGCTGACGCTCGCGTTCAGCAATTTTTGCGTGATCGCGGGGATTTATACGGTGAGTTTCTGGCTGCCCACCATCCTGAAGACCGCCGGTGTTGCCGGCACGATGGCGATCGGTTTTTGGTCGTCCGTGCCTTACGTTGCAGCCATTGCCGCGATGGGTTGGCTCTGCCGCAGCTCCGACCGGCGCAACGAGCGCCGTCGCCATAGTGCGCTCGCGAGCATCGCGGGTGCCATCGCGCTGGCCATCGCCGGACTATACCCAAGTAATCTCGGCATCGCGTTGCCTGCTATCGCTCTATCCACCGCCATGCTTTGGGCGTCGTACACTGTTCTATGGGCGCTGCCTGCGGGGTACCTGGGCACGGCGGCGGCAGCGGGCGGGATTGCCTTCATCAACATTTGCGGCGCGCTTGGCGGCTTCGCGAGTCCGATCATCATCGGTGTCGTGAAGACCCTGACCGGCGATATGCAGGCCGGCATGTTGACGATCGTCGCCATCGCGCTCGCCGGCGCGGTCGCGATGCTCCTGAATCCTATTGAATCGCCAGCGGAGATCCCTCATGGATGAACAACCGACCACCTACCGCGTCGGCGACGCGTTGATCACCCGCGTGACTGAACAACAGTTTCAGTTGAAGACCGACAAGCTGTTCGCCGACTTCGACCCCGCCGTGATTCAGGAGCACCACGCATGGCTCGCTGATGGGCAAGTCGACGCGGCCGCCGACAACTTCGTCCTGAACGTCAATACCTGGGTGCTGCGAGTCGGCGGAAAGGTCATTCTCGTAGACACCGCAAGCGGCAATCATAAGGACCGGCCATTCAGCGCCCTGTTCCACCAACTCAATACACCCTACCTCGAGCGACTGGAGCGCGCGGGGGTGAAGCCGGAAGAGGTCGATTTCGTGCTGCTTACGCACCTGCATGTGGACCATGTAGGCTGGAATACCCAGCTCGAAAACGGCCGCTGGGTGCCCACTTTTCCCAACGCGCGTTACGTGTTCCCTCGCGTCGAGCGGGAGTTCTTCGACACGCCGGCTGGCGAGAGCCGACGCATGGTTTTCGATGACAGCGTGTTGCCAGTGATCGACGCAGGACTGGCCGACGAAGTCGGTCCGGAGGGCGGCGACTATCTGCCGGGCATCCGCTTTCATCCGACGCCGGGGCACAGTGCCGGACACATGTCGATCGAAATCGAGTCAGCGGGGGCGCACGCGCTCTTTAGCGGCGATGTGTGGCATCACCCGATCCAGGTTTATCGTCCCGCGTGGAGTTCGGTGTTCTGTGCCGACAAGCATCGCGCGACTGTCTCGCGACGATGGGTACTCGAGCGGGCGATCGAAACGGACGCGACGGTGTTCACGCCGCACTTTGCCGGAACATCGGCGGGCGTGGTGAGTGCCTTGGCCCAACGCGAAGGCGGCTTCGTATGGCGCTTCTTGTGAAGACATTCAACCGATAGTCGGCTCGTCCGCGGATGCATCTACCGCTGTTTAACAGCCGCTGCGCTCCCCATCGCTCACATCGGGCTGCAGCATCGTGTCGAGAACGCGAAGCAATCGCTGCAATGCCTTGTTGGGATTGGTCTCCAGATAAGCGAACGCCAGCGGCATCTTGACTGACAAGTCCGTGAAGCGCAGGAACTGCGCGCGCGCCGGTGGCCGCCCGAGATTCGCGGCATTCACGATCGCGGCCCCCATGCCGGCCGAGACGAGCGAAAGGATTGCCGCCTCGGTCGGCACTTCCTGCACTACGTCCAGCGTCAATCCAGCTTCGCTGCACGCGCTGACCAGCATGTCGTAATACGCCGGGTATGTTTGCCGCGGAAAACACACCATTGGCCGGCCATTCAGCTCACGGGCAGAAATCGGTTGATCTTGCGGAAAGTTCCAGCTTCGCGGTACTGCAGCCACCACATCGTCAATGGCGAGAGGTAACACACGCAGCGCGCGCGCAAGCTCGCCGTAGGTATAGATAAACCCGCCATCAAGCGTTCCCGCCAGGATCTCGGCGACTTGCTCGGGCGTGTTCATAGGCGCCAGATGAATGCTCACCTCGGGTGCTTCACGCTGGAAGCTGTTGAATGCATCAGGGACCAGGCCATCCCAACTTGCGTTTTCGACCACGCCAAGGCGTAACGCGCCCTGGAGCCCCGATGCAACCAATCTCACCGCGCGCGTAGCCGACTCAAGAATGCCGAGCGACTTGCGAACTTCACGCAGGAACAGTTCGCCCGCGACAGTAAGCTTGACTCCCTGCGGGGTGCGATCGAAAAGCCGCGCGCCCAGCATCTGTTCAAGATCCTGTATCTGGCGAGTAATCGCTGGCTGCGTGACATTAATGCGCTCGGCGGCCAGCCGGAAGCTCCGATTCTCGGCGACCGCGGTGAAATACCTCAAGTGTCGTAGTTCCACGTTTCTTCCCTTTCTTGTCGCGCCATCCGCAATGTCCATCGCACGTCTTGGTCGCTTATGCCTTCACCGTTTGCGACGGCAGCTCAGGATAGCGCGTGATGTCGATGCTATCCGCGATGGGACGCACGAGTGAGCGTTGGTCTTCGAAAGCGCCCATTCACTGGCAGTCTGCTGAGGCGCAATCGGTACGCGGACGTCAGCCACAAAATACGGACATCAAAAATAGTTGCCTGCGCTCGCTCGTTTACGATAAATTATGCTCGATTATGATCGCTTATACTCGCTTATACTCGCTTATACTCGCTTATACTCGATTAACGACGAACGAACATGTCCAAACTGAGACCGACGATATGCAAAGAACCCGGCGTGATGCCGTAGACGGGTTGCTTCCCGACGAACGCGCAAAGCTGATTCTCGACCGGCTACGAACGCACGGCCGCGTGTTGGCGACCGAACTCGCGCTCGAATTCAACACCTCCGAACACACGGTTCGCCGCCATCTGCGCGATCTGGCAGAAGCGGGTCATTGCAAGCGCGTGTACGGCGGTGCGCTCCTGATCGCGCCCTCTGCGCCGGCCGGGTCCACGCGCCTGCGCGAAGCGGTGGACCGAAAAGCCCAACTAGCCATTGCAGCAGCATCCATCGTCCGGCCGCGGCAAATCATCCTGCTCGATGCCGGGTCGACCAACGTCGCGATTGCGGCGGCGCTTCCGGACAACGCGGACCTCACGGTCGTGACCAATTCCCCCGACGCCTGCTCGCGTTTGCTCGATCGTCCTGGCTTCGATGTCATCCTGATCGGTGGCCGGGTGAGCGCGCGTGGGGCGGGGTCTCTCGGATCCACTGCCCTTTTGCAGGTCCAGCAGATCAAGGCCGACCTGTGTTTCCTCGGCGCTTGCGCCATCGACCCGGCCGAGGGCGTGGCTGCATTCGAGGCTGAGGAAGCCGAGCTTAAACGCGCGATGGTCAAATCGAGCGGTCAGGTCGCCATCGCGATGACGTCCGAGAAGCTGATGACAGTGGCGCCCTTCTTTGTGGTGGCGGCGTCCGGCATCGAGCATCTGATCGTGGAGGCGGATGTCTGCGCGCAGCGGCTGGGCGAGTTCGAAAAAATCTGCGCCAACGTGATCGTGGCTCATGCGGGGGCTCAATGATGAAACCTGTCGCTGAACGTATTGCCACCACGGCGGTGTTTCTCGCTAACGGGCTGGGCATTGGCGCGTGGGCTGTCGAAGTTCCGCGGATCAAGGAAGCTTTGTCGCTAAGCGATACATCGCTCGGGGTCGCGCTGTTTTGTTTCGCGTTGGGCGCGATTGTCGCCATGCCGCTCGCGGGGCGCCTGGCGCCGCGCTTCGGAAGCGGCCGCGTCACCGCGTTCCTGGGCGTTGCATTTGTTCTCGCACTGCCCTTGCCCGCGCTGGTTCCGGACTTCGCTTTGTTATGCGCCGTGCTTTTTGCGTTGGGCGCGGCGAACGGCGCACTGGATGTATCGATGAACGGACATGCCAGCGCTATCGAAGGCGAATGGCAGGCGCCGATCATGTCGTCCTTTCATGCGGCCTGGAGCATGGGCGGTCTGTTGGGGGCGGCTGCGGGCGCGGCGCTTCAGGCCAACGGCATCGGCACGATGGGCGGATTGCTGCTGCCTGACGTCGTTATTGGCGCACTCATTTTGACCAGCGCTGTATTTGCGCTACGGGATATCGGACCAAGGGCAGTGGCCTCGGCTAGCGGTTTTACATTGCCTAGCGCGGGCGTCATGAAACTCGCCGCCCTCGCCTTTCTCTGCATGCTGGTCGAAGGCGCGGTGGCGGACTGGAGCGCGGTATTCCTGCGCTCCGCACTCGACACGCAAGCAAGCGCGGCGGCGCTCGGCTATTCGTCGTTTGCCTTCGCGATGGCAGCATGCCGCGTGGTCGGCGATGTATCGGTCAGACGCTTAGGCGCGGGCGTAGTGGTCGCTAGCGGAGGGCTGATTGCAGCCCTGGGCTTAGCGCTGGTGCTGGGTTATCCAAACGTGGTCACCGCTTGCGTGGGGTTTGCGCTGGTGGGAATCGGCCTGGCTAACATCGTGCCTGTGATCTTTAGTGCCGCGGGCCGTTCGACGACAACACCGGCCGTCGGCGTTTCCATGGCTGCCACGGCGGGTTATGCCGGCTTTCTGGTGGGGCCGCCCTTGATCGGGCTGGGCGCAGGTTTCCTGGGTTTGCGGCTCGCGTTATGTGCGCTTTTGCTAGCCGCCTTGATTGTCTGTCTGGTGGGAGGCAAGGCCGTGAGCCGGGCTGGCGTCGAACAGGCGGTTTAAACGCAATGAAGCTGTTGCGCAGTGGGTTTTCGCTTGGCTCCGGCTCACGGAGTCAGGGTTTTGTTGGGAGGGGTTGCTGGCGGAATACGCGAATGCCATCAACCCTTACGCCTTGAGAGAATCACTGCGGCGCCAGTGTCAGGTCGCCATCCGCCTGACGCTGAAGATCCTGCACCTTGGTTTGCAAGGCACGCAATTCGGCTTGAGCCGCGTCCTGCTGCGCCCGCAACGTGGCAATGGCTGCCTGCTGTTGCGCCTGACGATCAACCACCTGGCTTTGCTGCGCGCGCGCCACATCGACATCCGCTTGCAGACGGTTCGCCCGGTTCTGCTGCAAAGCAATCAGCCGATCCGCGAAGGCGTTTTCAGCCTGGAGCTTCTCGCGACGGATTTCCGAATCGGCAAGCTGGGCGGTGTTCTTCGCGAATTCCGCATACACCGCTTCGGCACGCGTATCGGTCTGCGTCTTGATCACGCGCCAAAACTTCTTTTGCTGGAACAGCGCGATGTAATACGTCATCTGGTCCGGATAAAACAACATGCTCGCGCCATAACTGCCGTTATAGGTCGTGCGCATTTCTATTACCTTGCCGTCGCGGATCATCTGCTGCAACTCGGTAATGCTGCCGTTGCTGCCGTTGCTGCCGTTGCTGCCGTTACTTGCGTCGCTTCCATTCCCCGGCGCCTGCGGTTCGTCAGCCGCGCCGTTAGTCAGCAAGCCACGCCGCGCGCTCGCGTCGCCGAGCGCATTTCCCGATGCTGACGACGAATCCTGCGCAGCGGGCGCTGCCGCTAATGCTGTTGTACCGGCGCAAGCGGCCGTGCAGACCACCGCGCTTGCCCAGAGAACTACCCCGTACCGCCATTTATTATTGGATTTCATGGAATTTCCGAGTTCTTTGAACAAAGCGAAACCGACCGAATTATGGCAGATAGAATGCCCGGATATTGATTGGGCAGATTCAAAAACCGCGTTCGTTAAAAGGAAATCGAAGCGCCGGATAATCTCCATGCCCAATGAGCCGCTGCGGCGTGTGCAAAAGGCCGCGAGGCTCAACGCAATACCTGCGTCGCACGCCTCAAGTCACCTGAAAATATCGGCGACCAGGTTCGAGACCGCCCGTATGCGCTCGCTGCCGCGAAGCGCCGGGTGCAGGACCATCCAGACATCCTGATCCAGTTCCCTGATATGCGGTTCGATGCAGACCAGGTCGCTGGTCGTGTCGCCCGCCAGTTGAGCGAGCACGCCCAGTCCCGAGCCGCCCAGCACGCCGTCGAACACGCCCAGCACGTAACTGCTGCGAAGGCTCGGCGCGGGCGCGCCCGGCAGTGTCTTGAGCCAGCGGGCCGCAGGATGGTCCCCCCGGCGCTCGTCATAACCGACGAAGGACAGCTTGCTCCATTCCTTCTTCTTGATGGCCACCTTGTGACGAAGGTAATAGTCCCGCGACGCATATAAACCAAAGCGGACCTTGCCGATCCGGCGCACGTACAGGTCACCCTCGTCCGGGCATTCCGACCAGATGGCGATATCCGCTTCGCGCCGGGCAAGATTGTACGGCTGCTGCGAGGTCAGCACTTCGATGGCCAGTCCGGGAAACCTTTCCTGGAATGAGCCGAGAAGCTTCATCAGGATGTAGGACATCCACTCGACCGCATTGATCCTGACCGTGCCCTCCAGTCCATGAGAACCCGTGACGTCCCCCGCCCGCTCAATCTGGTGCGCCAGTGCCTCCATCTGCTCGGCCCATGCAAGCACCCGCTGTCCGAACGCCGTGACTGCGCAGCCGGAAGGCACGCGGTCAATCAGGGGTTCACCCAATCTTCTTTCAAGCTCCGTCAAGCGACGCGATAGCGTCGCCGCGCTAAGATCACACGCCGCAGCGGCCGATCTCATGGTTCCTTCACGGGCGATAGCGAGCAAAAGCCGCAGGTCGTCCCAGTCAACGTGTTCCATTTTTGAAACGCTCGCTTTCGATTTTAGACGTAGCATATCGCGAATCGCGAGGATAGCATTAGACCCGGATGGGCTGGATTGCCGCT